>Ga0209557_1000109_pt1 | contig 54406 bp, 69 predicted proteins | sample SaaInlV_120m_DNA_4_FD_184672 | JGI IMG/M metagenome (GOLD analysis project Ga0209557, IMG submission 184672) | Marine microbial communities from expanding oxygen minimum zones in the Saanich Inlet - Saanich Inlet SI074_LV_10m_DNA (SPAdes) (version 2) | ecosystem: Environmental > Aquatic > Marine... | reverse complement strand
TGTTCTCTAACGCCGTAATGTCCTCGCTTTGGGAGGTAATTGTGTTTTCAGCGGTAGATACACGAGTATCGAGGCTCGACACGGCCGTCGCATTAGCACTAACGCCTGTCGTAGGGTGGGTAACAGTTGCATCTAAAGAAGCGATCTTTTGTGCCGCGGCTGAACCACTACTCGCGTTTATGTAGTTAACTTCAGTAATGTCAGACGTGTTGCCAGCTACCGCTGCTGCAAGTGATGTGTACGCACCCACATACGTCCAATAACTATTGTTGCTCGAACTGCCACTAGGTTGATTAGAACTCGATGCTGTGTGTGCCTGAGCGGCTTCATACAAGTTGCCGCTGAACGTAACCAAATCGTTAACGGAATAACTCGTACCTGACGCCCAAGCAGCGACAGTAGATAAGCTGTTTATCTGGCTTTGTAAACTAGAAATCGAAGCACTTGTATCAGTAGGCAAATTCCCAATTGGGGTCGCTAAAGATGTAGCTAATTCGCTACTAGTAATAGCGCCTGCTAACACGTTCAACTGATATGCTACGTCTATACTTGTCTGGCCTAATGTACCTGTACCAGAATTCCAAGGCCCCAGAACACTCGACGTACTGACATGTCTGATCCAGTAGTAACGTGACGCACCAGAGCCGATCGGATCAATATAAACACGGCCTGTAGACACACCGATTAACTGAGCATCGCCAATAACATCGGAATCATGGCCGTAAATCTCGGTAAAAGAATGATTACTGTAGTGGGGGTAATCCCAACTAAGTATTACTTGGCTATAGGCACCAGCAACATTAAAGCTTGTAGGCGCTGGAGGTACACTTGAGTCAGTGACTACTGGCGGTGCTATACCAATATTTGTAGGGTTGATGTTGTTTGGATCAAAGGGCGCTGCTTTTAGATCTTCCGCTAGCCCTGAGTCAATCAGCTCCCGCAAAGTCACAGCCCGATCTTTAGGATCGCCTCTTCGTCCTAGCCGTATTTCTACCGCTTCAGCTAAGTTTTCAAGGTAATGCCTAGTCTGGGGATCAGCTGATGCAGGCGGCTTTGGTATGCCTGGTACTTTAGTTGGTTTCGTCATGAGGCACGTATTTCATCCATGCTCTGCGCTAAACAGAACTCGTTGACGTCTGTGCCTTCTACTTGGACCTCCCACTCCTGTGCAACAACAGCTGGCATACGCATGATTGGCTCTACTAAAGTACCGTTACTAATACCGCTAGGTACTGTAGTCGCCAGTGTATATGTATCTCCTGATTTACTAAGTACATAATGAGAAACAAGTGTGCCGTCTGCATACACTTTAATCGTCACAGGATAGGTTTCTGCGTGCACTGATACCCACCCCATTGACACTGGAGAAGTTGTTACGAACTTTTTGCTCTTGAATGTTGCGGTTTTGTTTGTCGTACTACCGCGATACTTCTGAATCTGATTACCAACAATAACGTATAGCTCACCGTCTTTAGGGTTGGTATAACCCCCACGAACTTCAGAGGACAAAGTCAAAGTAGTTAAGGAACTCTGTTCATTGCGCGGGTCATACACCCAACCGCCTGTTGCGTGGAACGCAACATATGTCCCTTCGTGTCGGAACGCTCGAATAGTTGTCGGCGCAAAGTCATCGTTCCACTGTTTAACCGATATGAGTCCTTTAGTGACCACGGACCCCGAAGCGCTCTGCACGGAGCACAAACCGTCTGGCCCTGCATAAAGAACATAGTCGCCCATATCGACAACACTGTGTTCGTTAACACAGGCTTGCGCTAGGTCTATACGAACAGCGGTCATGGCACTCGGTTCGGTGCCCGTAATAAAGTACGGTTGTCCATTAGTAAGCGCAGCCACACCATTTGCGGTTGAGGCGATCGCTACAATGTCTTCTTCGGTCGTTATTCGGTAGTTGGTGGGCCACGCATGCGGAAGAAACGGCTCGCTCAAGCAGAACCGCTTGCCAGTAAACCCAGCCATCGTGCCTTGAGCAAGAGCAATAAGACCCTTCAGCTGCCCGTCAGGATATAAACTTGTGTCATCATCGGGTGGTCCAATCCATGTGTCGCTAGGCAATATTTCACCTAACTGTGAACCGTAAGCAGTGTCAGTTGTCGATGCGGTAGCAATTGCGACCTCTTTTACAAACTGAAACTGAGTATTCGTTGAACCCGTATTAGAGCGGTACAGCCGTTTATATGAACCAGTCCCAAGGTTGTGTCCACTCGCAAACGTTTCATTAGTCATTGTGATGGTCGCTGTTTGGCCATCTATCATTTCGACGACAGTAGACGCGGCGCTAGGTGGGCCTTCCCGACCGTCAGCGGTAACGTGCGTATAAACGTACGACACGTCATTCGGCGTTAGTGTGTCATCCGCTGTGCCAGAAATAGATACAGTAGGCGTATTCGACGGAGCGGGGACCCCAAGCCGATAAGAGTTATTCGGATATGACGAGCCGCTAACTATGGTGCTCGACCAGCCAATTCGTGGGTAATCGTCACCGGTAAAATACAGGCGGTCAGTTGTATCGCCTGGTATAGGGCCAGGGACTACATCGACTTCTTCGTTCCACTGCAACCAAACAGATGAAGATGAACCGTATTCGTATTTATAGATAGAACGACGTACGGAATTGGATAACGTAAATTCGTTTGAGTTCTCTGTAGTCGCGACAAGCCGTCCAGATTCGGAGTCTACATTCTCTGCAATTTGGCCGAACTGATCTGCCAAGAGTCGAGGGCTGACTCCTGGGGCGGTGCCTAAAAATCTGTCTCTTTTGAAGTAAACCATACGTACCTCATTATATTAGTGGGGGTAATATTTCTCAACAAAGCTACACGTAATAAAAGTACGGGTCAGCTTTCCACATTTCCGCTAACTGTGGCGCTGTTCCTGCTACTCTTTCAGCTGGCCGGAGCTTATCCGGTTTGATTTTATACATGGTGACTGCAACTCGCCTACGCGGTATATCTGTCACACCATGAGGCTTCGAACCGTTGTGAAAATACCACTTGTTCTTTTGGTATTTCACTGACTGAACCACATCACCATCTATTCTGTCTTTAAAGTGCGTAATTGCGCTTTCACCATCGATTACGCAGTTGTATGACCAATCTCGCAAAGTGTCTATATGAAAGGGCGACCACATGCTATCGAACCTCTGCATCGTGACTATCCAATTCTCGTCGATTTCCACTGGTATGTTTTGCTCTACCCAATCTCTGAGACCCCGAGGCACTTGTAGCATTGAAAACGGATGCTTTTTCTGGCTTGGCACAGCACGTTCCGCTGTAGCCCCCCACGCAACAAGTTGACTCAGCAAGTCATCGGGGAAGCTGGGCCAGTCTTTTTCTTCGTAATAATCAACTAGCAATGAAGTCAACCGACTCGTAAAACGCTAGGTCATCAGCAAAATACGCGCTTATCTTTTCGTAGCAATCGGCTGGTAACCAATCCGCTACGGGTTGTCTAAAAGCGTCGGGGATACCGTCCGCATTCATCTGTATATGAGGAAACGCTGTTTTTACCGTTTGCCCCAACTTGTCGCTTATGATTTTGTTCGTAACTTGCTCTATGTCTTCCCAGCGATATGCGTCCACGACTTGTTGATCGCCGATAAAAAAGAAGTTTTTATAAGCAAAGGGTTTGTAGTCTGGTTGCGTAAACGGTTTTGCCTTATTCAAAAACGGGCGGGGAGATGGGCCAACTCTTACTAAATTACATATTTGAGTCAGCGCGTCCTCCGTCTTATCTAGCACCCCTGTATACCTGGCCAGAAAAATACTTGATACCCAACGCTTTAAAGGATCACGAACAAAACCAAAATTTGTGTATACGCTCAATTCATCAGCAGTGAGAGTGCCTTTAGCAATCAGGGTTGATGGGGTTGAATGATATGCGCTTATTGCGTCTGTGTTCTGAGGCCCCGCCAGTGAATGAACAACATCGTCAGAAAGATCAGAATTTAATAGCACACGCTGCACAGAGTTTGACGCTGTACGTGGTACGGCTATAAAAAGCACGCCGTGTTTTTTAGATAAATACATTAGGGTGCTCCCGTTGTGTCTGCATATCCACGTTGCACTTTTGCTTCAGGAGTGTATTTCCGAATAAGTGCCTCTTGTTTCGGACCAACTGTTTTTCCCTTCCAGCGAGCTGCAACGGTTGTTGGGGTTAGGCCCTCTTTCCATTTCTGAAAAGCAAGCAAACCAAACCCCGTGTCTAATCCACCTTGTTCTTTGAAATTTTTCCCTGCGCCATGAGTCTCACCCTGATACAACGTAGTTGAAGCCTGCTCTTGGCTGACTTTCAGTGCCTTGCCTTTGAGGGTCATATAAGTGTCCAAACGCATTTTTATTACTTCTACGTCGGGGTGACCGTGAATGGGCAAGTTAGGCGTAGGGTGAATAAGATAAAGCTCTACTTGAAACTGCCCGCTTCTGAAAAGCGAAAAAGACGTAGCATCGTCGCTTAAGTTTACAGTTTCGCTCGGAGGCGCTAAGGGCGAGCCGTTGTCACACCACCACTTCGCGAACTGATAAACATTTTTCCACTCAGGTATTTCCACGCCTTCTAAAGGGTTGGGCATTTTAAAACCAGGTGTCGCTCTAGCTAGCTTAAGCATGCTTACGCGTCCGCAAGCACAGAGATGTCTTTTTCTGTGAACGACGCATCGGCAATAAGTTTTTCAAGGTTTGCTGCATGGCCTCCTTCTAACAGCTGATCTAAAAACGCCGTTCCTCCCTCTGCATCGAGCGCCCACTGTAAAATTTGTGTGTGCGTAACATTTGCATAAGGCACGTAAGTGTCAGAGCTAAGCGAGTCGGTGTTCAAATACGATTCAACTCCGGCGTTGCTTTTAATCGTCGGATTATCGGTATCAAAAAAACCTATAAGCCAAGTCACTTTTTTTACGACGTCGTTAAAGGTGTCTTGCTGATCAATTGCAGCAACGGCCGTTAATGTCACTTCATAATCAATGTTCATTGTGTAACTCCTATTGGAAGATTTTGAGCGAGCCCCTTTCTTAGCTTCGCTACTCGTTTAAGTGTTTTAGCGGCTATCGCTTCTACCCTTCGTCTATCTGACTCAGGCATCCCATCGGTAAGTCCTAAAGCCGCCTCTAATCTGTATGCAAACATCTCGTTTCCATTCGCTTTACCACGCTCATATACAGGCACGTAGTTCATAACGGACGCCTGCTCGCCCAACATCCCGTAGTCCATTGCGACCTTTGCACTGATCGCTTTAGCCACGATCGGATCGCACTTGTGGTTCATGTGGCGGGGCATTCGCAACCGTTTTACCCCCGCCAAGACACCTACATCCGTCTCCGGTGTCCGTACCCACCGCTTTGGATTTATACAAAAGATCGATAAATCCATAGATTTTTCGTTGAGCTTGCTACCGATCAATCCATACACATGCTTGTTTGGTCTGTTATCGGTAAACACACCATCCCGACTCACACATATGTCGTACTGCTCAAGCAGCTCCCGCTTAGGCAAATCACCATCTTGGATGTCCAAAATGACGCCGCTCTTAACCACCAAACAAAGCTCGTCGGCATGCCGCAAAGCTGTTGGTATAAATCCGCCTTCATAGCTGACTACTTTGTAATCCCAGTCAGGCATGTTTTGTCGAATGCTATTAACCGTAAGCGCGGTTAACTGGTTGCACTCGACCACTAAAATTCCTAGGCGCAACGTGTTCCTCCTGACCGTATTGAAAAAAGAACTGATTTATCCGCTCTTCCGGATACTCGATGCTTGCGGGAATAAGCCCCGAGTCTTTACAGGACAAAATAGCCTTGAGTTTGTCTGCGCTTAACTGGCCTTTGTCCGATAAGGCTCTGTAAATCGCGCTGTACGTGCACCACTGATCATTCTTACTGAAGCTGTGAACAGTCTTGCCTTTGGCTAACCCCGCGATTCCCATTTCAGAGTTTTCACAACACCCAACAACCTGAGCGTTATTCAACAACTCGTGCCCCGACACCTTCTTCTCAATCACTGCATCGCCATACTTGTGTACAAGATGCTCGTAAGCTGGTGCCGCTGTAAGCGGGTGACATTTCAATTTCGCACCCTGGGCGACAGCCTTATCAACTTTTTCCCAATCAGTAACCTTGTCGAGAATGTTTGTACCCGCAAGAAAGATGACGCATTCGTATGCCAAACCTTTCTTTCTCAGTCGGTACTTATCTCCACAGTTATTCGCCATTTCTGCAAAAAGCCGTTCACCTTCTTCTGTAATGTCAGTCTTAACAGCACGCTTCATGGCATCGGTCGCCCACATACAGCTCGCAACCCTGATGTACAAAAACTGAGTTAGTACATCCGTATACACATACCCATGAATGCGTTGGTCACTTGGAAAGTCATACCAAACGTCGTACTCGACTTTCGTATCGTTAATCCACTTATTAGGTACTAAAGACTTCAACTGCGTTAACTGGTCGTTGTCTTTACTCCGCAAAACATTTCCAGATTTAAAGAAGTGGGCAACTGGGTTTCCCAGTTCGTCTTTATCTGCGAGCTTCTTCAAGGTCATTCCTAAGTCTCTCCACCTCTTCCTCGAGGGCTGATATTCGATCTTCTGTTTCGCTGAAGTGCTCCATAATTATTTCCAGAGCGTTCTCCAACTTCCCGTTAATTTCTCTAAAGTCCATTAGTCCTCCGTCCACTGAGAGCCATCCCAGTAGCGACCGTTGTGTGCGCTTCCACTGGTTACTTCAGTCTGGTTTCCGGTAGCTGTCAGGCGTTCGTAGACTACGGTTGATGTATCGCGGTTCGTGGTCGTTGACCTACTTGTGCCTGTTGCATGACTAGTGGAGCGCGTAGTGTCGGTGTTAAACGCTGTAGTCGTGCTGTGGCTTGTACCATGTGATGTACCAAACGTAGTGTCGGTGTTAAACGCTGTAGTCGTGCTGTGGCTTGTCCCGTGTGATGTACCAAACGTAGTGTCGGTGTTAAACGCTGTAGTCGTGCTGTGGCTTGTACCGTGTGATGTACCGAACGTAGTGTCGGTGTTAAACGCTGTAGTCGTGCTGTGGCTTGTCCCGTGTGATGTACCAAACGTAGTGTCGGTGTTAAACGCTGTAGTCGTGCTGCGGCTTGTCCCGTGTGATGTACCAAACGTAGTGGTCGTATCAAACGCTGTAGTCGTGCTGTGGCTTGTCCCGAACGTGGTCGTGTAAGACGTAGTTGTGGACTTGGACGTTCCAAACGTGGTCGTAGTGTTGTACGAGGTTGTCGTTGACTTACTAGTGCCGCGTGAAGTGTTGTAGGACGTAGTCCAACTTGTAGTTGTGGACTTACTAGTGCCGCGTGAAGTGTTGTAGGACGTAGTCCAACTTGTAGTTGTGGACTTACTAGTGCCGCGTGAAGTGTTGTAGGACGTAGTCCAACTGGTAGTCGTAGACCTGCTTGCGGCAAGAGATGTTGTTCGAGAGTAGCTGCTAGTTTGTTGGCGATATATTGAGTGCGTTATGCCGTACGTGTCGCTTGTCCCAGACCCAGACCGATAGTAAGTCCAACCGCCTGTTGTATACGACGTCGCGTTGTAACCAACCCCCATCGAAATCACAGAGTTAGCCCAGACGAGAATCGACGTACCGTAGTGATCCCTATACCAATAGTAAGTGCCGGTATTGTATGCACCAGACGAAGGCTGACGGGTCGTAGATGACCAACTAGTAGTATATGAAGTAGTGTAACTGGTTGTGGTGGATTTGCTTGTTCCGTGACTAGTCCCGTAAGTAGTGGTCCAGCTCGTAGTCGTTGATTTGCTTGTTCCGTGACTAGTCCCGTAAGTAGTGGTCCAGCTCGTAGTCGTTGATTTGCTTGTTCCGTGACTAGTCCCGTAAGTAGTGGTCCAGCTCGTAGTCGTTGATTTACTTGTTCCTGTTGCACGGCTAGTGTTGTAAGAGGTTGTAGTGCTGTGGGATGTCCCACGGCTCGTGTTGTAAGAGGTCGTAGTAGCGCGAGACGTACCCGTAGCACGGGTCGTGTTGTACGAAGTGGTATAGCTAGTCGTAGTAGCGCGAGACGTACCCGTAGCAAGGCTCGTGTTATACGAAGTGGTATAGCTAGTCGTAGTAGCGCGAGACGTACCCGTAGCAAGGCTCGTGTTATACGAAGTGGTATAGCTAGTCGTAGTGGGTCTTGAAGTTCCCGTAGCGCGGCTTGTGTTGTACGAAGTAGTGTAGCTGGTAGTAGTTGCGCGAGACGTACCTGTAGCAAACGTAGTTGTGTACGTAGTCGTGGTGTTAAACGAGGTAGTTGTAGAAAACGCTGTCGAAGTATCACGGCTAGTCGTATATACCGCATTCCAAACAGTTGCTAACGTACCGTTATTGTTAGCGACAACATAGTTAACGCCATAAAGCGTACCCGAATCTCCTTTCGCAAAGATTTGGGTAGGCTCTTTCAGGGTGCCACTGTCGTTAACTTTAATAGACATGGACGGCCCTTAGCTCACTACATACCAGATATGTCCGTTAGCAAAGCCACTCGCGCTGGTAGGAGCCGTAGTGACAACAGATTGTGTCCCAACGTTCGAGGGCAGCGAGTAGTTGTTCGCGTTCGCGGCTACGCCGTTCAACTTTGAGTGATCGGCGTCGGTGAACACGTTCGAATCAGTCGCGTTCTCAACCAAAGCTCTAATTTCCGCTGCTGTTTGATCGGCAGTAGCACTAGTTTCAATGCCGTTCAACTTTGAGTGATCGGCGTCGGTGAACACGTTCGAATCAGTCGCGTTCTCAACCAAAGCTCTAATTTCCGCTGCTGTTTGATCGGCAGTAGCACTAGTTTCAATGCCATCTAATTTTGACTTCAACGCAGTCGTGAAATTTTTCTGCGTTAGTCCGCCGTCGCCTACTGAGTAGGTGGTGTCCGTATCAGTACTCGATATTGTGAAGTTGGGATACGTACCGGAAACGCTAGTAGCTCCAGAACCAGTTAAAGCAACCGTCTGATCAGGAGCAGTGTTACTAAAAGTTGTGCCTGAAAGACTGAGCCCCGACCCCGCCGAATACGTTGTGTCGGTATCCGTGTCCGCTTGTGTCGCAACATCGTTAAGACCACCGGCAGTAAGACGGTTTTCGGCTTTATCACCTGCCGAAAAAGCACGACCAGAAGAACCATCCTGTGCCCTAGTTACCGTTAGCGTATTCGAGCTAACGGAGGTTACTTTCACTATTTCCAAATTTCCGCTGGTATCTTCCAGCGTCATGTAGAAATACTGGCTACCAGTTATCGAAGGCAACACCGAAGCGTCTGCTACTATAATCGAAGTAGCAGAACTCGTTATTCCCGACGACAGCGTTGTCTTGCCGTTGTTCGAAAACTTTACGGACATTAAAAAGCCCTCTTAGGAAGCAGTAATGGCCCAGGTAATAGTCATTGCGTCTGATGTGCCTTTGTTGACCACATCAAACACAGTGCGGCATAGCATGGTTCCGCTAGACGAAGCGTTGAAAATACCTGCCTCTGTTAGTGCGGCTGCGCTGCTTGGTGTACCAGCCCCGAAGCTAGCTACATAAGTAATGGTGTTGTTGGAGACAGTCGATGATGTCAAAGACACTCGAGCTGATTCTGAGCCAAGTGCTGCATCGCCAGCAGCGGCTGCAGTGCTTCCTGTACCAACAGCCATATGCGACATAGCTGCGTCAGCGGTGTCCTTCATTCTGGAAGTAACGTAATTCTTACCTGTCGTCACAACCAAATTGGGGATCTCCTGAACCACTTCGCCGTTGAGAGCAACGGTTACATGGCCTGTAAGTTTAAGTTCAGATGTGAACATTGCGAGGTTCCTCTAGGAGTTAAGGGTGAACGTGTTGAGCGCCGAGGTGTTTAGTACAGCGCTGTTGTTGCTAACAACGACAAAACTAAAACTTTCGGTAAGCGAGAAAGAGTTGGTCAGTGATTTGTCAACCGACACTGCTTGGTCGTCACTGAATGCAAACGAATTAGCAAGAGCCTTTTGGAAAGAAAACTCCTGCGAGTCGCTCAACCCAAACACATTGTTTTTGGCTGAGTTGGTATCTTTCCGAAAAGCATCGACAGTCGCGGCGTCGTCCAGTGTGAACGAATCCGAAAAAGCGCGGCTAAAAGTAACGGCGCGATTAAAAACGTCAGATTGAGAGAAACTGTCTGCAAAAGCTTTGGACAAAGTAAACGCTGCTGAATCAGCTAAGGCGAAGTTGTCTGACTTCTCAAGGCTTAATGCTAGAGCAACGACTTGGCTAAAACCAAACGAGTCAGCTAGCTGCTTGTTAACATTAAGAACACTTACATCTGATATTGCGTAAGAATCTGAGAACCCTCGCTGAATCACTACGAAAATATCGACGGTCTCTGAAAACGATAGCGCGTCGCTAAAACTTTTTTGGATAGCGAGTGTTTGGTTATCAGTAAAGCCAAACGAATCGAGAGCTACTTTTTGCTGCTCGAAAGATACTTGGTCAGTAAGACTGAATGTATCGTCACGGAAGTACCGGTTTAGTGTGTCGGGATCTAGAGCGATTTCTGTGGCTAGAACATCTTGCCAACCAATCTCCCCTTGAATAAATCGGCAGGAGGACTCCGCATCAATCTTTACGAGTGATGCTGCTGCTTTAAGGTAAGTTGGATCAGTCTTTTGAGTCATTAGTCAAAATCACCTCTGACCTTAAACTTGATTAAGTCGTACACAGTCTGAATCCCGCCGCTAGCGAACGTAATCTCAATCTCACCCTCAAAAGTACCTGCGGTATCCAAAGTACCAGCAGGAAAATCAGTAGCGACTTTGCCTGCAGACCCGTCAGTAACAGAACAGGTCAGAGTACTTTTGACAGTCGTGCTCCCTAGCTCTCGAAGGCGTAAACGAACTGTTGCTCCAGAAACGTTGATCGGGGCCCATGTCGAACTGTCGTTGGGGTCTAGCGTTACTCCAGACGCAGCTGTGCTGCTGTCTCTTAGAGTGAGAGTCAGTTCTGGCAGGGTATCCCCTGTTACTAAATTGATGGTTTGCGAATACGCCATTCTATATACCTATCGTCAATTCATTATATTAGTGTTGCTAATATTTAGCCAGAAGTTAATAACACCAGAGGACGGGATGCTCTGTGTCCCTGATATCTACATGAACAAAGCTCTTTTCCACACCTACGCCGCCAAAGCCCATCTGCAAGGCGTTCTCTACAACAGCTCTGCGCTGCTCACCACCGTTCACCCATATATCAGCAGCTATCCCCTGAGCATGGGTACCTGGCTTTGCTTTCTTTAACTCTATGGGGTGCTTGTCTGGATCTCGGTACCCAGACGTAATAACAAAGGGAAAGCCACAAGCTTCTCTGAGTTCGTCTAAACGGTGTATAAATTCGTGCGACATATTGTTGTTACCAGTTTCCTGGCAATCGAAATCTTCTATTTTGAAATACTTAAACATTACTCTCCTCCACCAAACATCCAGATAACCCAACCAACCAAACCAGCCCAGATGGATGCTGCAATGGCTTGCCCTACTTTTGCTATAAATGCATTAGAGGCGACCTGCTCTGCGGTCTCCTCAAGCTTCTTTTCGTTCTCATCTAGCCGCCATTCATGTCGGTCTAAACGTCTGTTCTGGGAAACCAGCTTTTCTTCAACTCTAGCTACGCTAGCCAGAATTTCAGTCAGCTTGTCGATCTTCCCCTCAAGGCGGTCAAAACGGGCATTTACATCTTCGGCCATCATGTTCACCTTTCCCGTTGAACGCCTTGGCGTTTTTCATATGTGCGGAGCGCACCCATACCAAGCATGCCCATCATTACTGGATACAGCTGACTCGGGTCAGTCTCTGGAAGAGGGATCCAAACGCTCAGGATTGGGGACAGCAGTACGTTGTAGGCAAGGCCAACTCCGCAGACCCAGCCGATAAAGGGTCGCCAACCAGCGACGAACAAACTCTTGTGCGCGGCTTCGGCTTTATTTATCTCAAGCTGTCCCTTGGAAAGCTCCAGGGCATGTCGCTCGGCCATCGTTGCTATCTCATGAGCGAGTTTGGCTTTCTGGTCTTTGTCTTCGATAAACTTGTCCAAAAGACCGGTTACTGGTGTTACGAGTGCTGCTAAGTTCATTGGGAGTACCTATAGGGCCGCTCTAGCAATCGCTGCGACGCCGAGAATTGCGCCTGCTTGCTCTTGCGGTGAGTTAAATCTACTACCGACGGTTTGATCGATACGTGGGAAATCTCGCAGCAAAACGTCGCCAAGCTCCGCTGTCGGGCCAAGAATCGAGGCCAGTGCTGAGCCGCCCCAATCGCCGTTACGCTGTGCCATGCTCAGAATAGACATAGGGCCGTCCAGTCCTGCGCGCTGGAACACTTCGACAAAATAGGTGCCGTAGTCCATAGAGTCGGTTTTCAGATAATCCATGCTGCCCTCAATACCAGGCAGCGCATAAGACAATCCAACCTTTGCGTACTCTCTAAGTTCAAGACCCAGAGCCGCCAAAGGCATAAAGGCGGCAAGCGTAATAATCAGCAGAGGTGCCATTGCTGCTGCAACCCCCTCGCCAGCCATGATTCGATAAACGTATTCGCGGCCGATACCCGTGAGAATTACTTTGTGGAAGGAATAAATAAACTGCTTCAATTGCCAGACCAACGCGAATCGTGGGTCACTTGCCCACAGCGGGCGTTCTGCAGAATTAGGTCTCAAAGCAGAGCTTTCAACAAACCGATTTATTGCCGCCTTTGCTGCTGCTCCAGCTTCGCCTTCTAAAGAAAATTCATTGGCCTGCCACTCGCGCACCTGTTCAGCTGTTATACCGAGCTGCGAGAGATATCTGCTCGACCTGCTATTCGGGTGGTTGGCATGCTCGACAAGAAAACGTTTTGCCATCCCCGTAGCAAACTCACGGTTAAAATTGGTCAGTGCAGTCAGGCCTGTCCATTTAAAAAACTTGTCTGTTGCCGCGCGCACTTTCGGATCGAGCATGTCACTATCGGCTTGCGACATAAATGCGTTAGCGCTCGCTTCCGGCAGCACAACTCCGACATCGTATGCAAGGCGTTCTGCGCTTCGCTCGCCGTCCCTGCTTTCCTTAATCTGCTGGACGATCTCTTTTAAAGCCATGCCGAAACCACTGAATTCTTTCGTTTGCACGATTGCTCCGGCAAAGTCAGGAATAGACGCAAGCGCTGACGCTGGTAGCAGCGTCATGAGGTTAAAGGCCTGTACGTAGCTTTGTGACTTTAACCACCATGAAGGTAGAGAACGGACGTTGCCCAGGTGGGCATTAATTACCGCGTGAGCGACTTCAAGTTGCTTCGCAGTCAGACCTTTCAGTCCTTCTTCGAGCTTGTTTGTCCCATCTTCTGCCTTCATGTGCCGGTTCCATTCGACACGTTTTGTTATCGCGTTGAGATAAGTGAGCAGTGCAACCTCTGGCTCTTGCACGTAACCAAGATCGCGAAGTAAGTCCTCGATACCATCTACCGTTAGCTTGCGCTCACGCTCAGCTTTCGTACCAGGCTCAAACAGGTCTTTTTCGTCAACAACCAGTTCGCTGTTATCACGAGCATCTATGGCCGCGTTGTAATTAATGATCCGGTCTACAGCTGCTCTTACCGTGTCCTCTTTGGCATCTGGGTCAGCTTTGAGGATGATGTCTATAAATATTTCTGGGTCATGTGAAATCTCTGCGAGATTCAACAGCACAGGGAAATAATCCTCTCTAAAGCCAATATCAGTATTTGAGGGGGCGATATAGTTATCGTGCAACCGCTCGAGGAATTTTCTGACCTCCTTAGCTTTTTCGTTTTGTAGCTCAACAGTCGGGGTTTTTCCCTGGGCCTCTTTCAGAGCCGCCTGCACTTCATCAGTCGTCCAATCGGTGCCAAGAATCTCGAACAGCTCGGCCCGAAATACCTCTCTCTGGCGTTGCATAGCTCTTATGAAACCGAGACCAGATTTGGTGTTACTTCTAATATAGAAAAGATCAGCTACCTCGCGGCCTGCAACCATAGCCAATAGATCATCAGCAGGAAGGAACAAGCCCAATATGTTAGTGGCGTGTGGGTGCTTGGCGGTAAATTGCCTCCCCCAGGTTTTCATCTGCCGAGCCCACATGGCCGAACGGGCCGAGAACCCACTCTCGTTTTCGATCTGCACGCGAATCGCTTTTACAACCGCTTTTTGCTCAAAAGGAACTAAGTCTCGACTGGGGCTGAAATCCGGCTCGAGCTGCGTTGGTGCTTCTTCGGGGGGAATAAGCTCCATTTCAAGTTGCGTGGGGTCGGTTTCCGAAGGCGTTGACTCAGTCGCGCGTTGTTCAGTCACAGGTGTTACGGGCTTACGCGCTTCCATCACGCCATTAAAATACTCGGAAAAAGTTGGATTAACTGCGAATCGCCTACGAAGTCTACTAGCCATGACCTCAAAAGCTTTCTTCAGTCTGTCGACCAGCCGTTTGAAATGACTGTCTACCGCATTAGTTGCAGCACGCTGTTCATTGTTTATCAGCCTTTGCGCCTCTGCGGCAGTTTTATCGGCATACCATTCTTCAAAGGGAGAGTTTGACGCGCCAGACGAATTAGTTTTTGCTTCATACTGGCCAATGGGGGTGCCGCTTCTTTTCGCATAATCACGATCAGCCTCAAATGCCTTGTATAGCCGTTCGTATAGCGGCTTGTTATCAAGCAGCTTATTTATCTCTTCTTTAAATAACTTATGACCTGCAGCCTCATGAGCCGCCACCAAAGCCAGTTCTGCTGGGTTTGTTACAACTAGGTCATTGACCATTGTGTAGGTGCCGCCGTCATATGCCGTGTGGAAGCCCTTTGTCCTGGGATTGGCAAGAGCGGCTAACAAACGTCTTGAGACTTGTTGCGCGTCCAGCGCGGTAGGCGTTGTTTTCTGCGTTACTTGATAAGCTGCTCGCTCAACCGCTGTCTTTCCTAGTACCGACAAATCCTTCGACTTAACGACATATGCGCGTACTTCTTGGGTGAGCAAATCCTCCGCAGCCAGCTGCTTCAAAAAGTTTCCAACAGCCTCATGATCAGCTAGGTCGAGGTTATCTAAAAGTCTTACAAACTTGGCGCGCTGCTCATCGTGCTGCGCTTGCAGCTTCTTGGATTTACGAAACGTTTTCTTTGGGAAGTAACTCTCAATCTGCTTTTTTGTCGCTTTTTGAAAACCGCGCAAACTAACAACAGTAGTAGGCGTCTCAAACCCTAAAGCCGAATGCAATGTATCCAGGGCTAGTTTGACAGCCGCTAGGAGGTCTTGTGATGTCTTGTCTTGCCCCCACAGGCTGTACGTCAGCTTGTTTTTTGGCCTGTTGGCTTGTTTGCTTGGGCCAGTAACAGGTGCGCTACCTTTAGGCCGGTTCTGTGTCGTATCAACATTACGAACGTCTTCAATGTTTATTTGAGTCAGGGGGATACCGTCAGAAGTTCTAGCGCTCTGCTCTGTCATTTCCAACGTTGTTGATAAAGGGGTAGTGGTCTCAATAGAACGGTTCAGCTCCTCTTCTCGAGTCACGGTTTCAACTTCTGGGTCTCTTTCGTCAGCGAGATCCGAAACGCGAACGCGCTCCTCGCCAGGACCAAGGTCTTTTGCTCGGTCTAGCTCTGATTCCGTGCGCCTAACCTCAACTTCGTCGCCGTAATCGTCCGTTATGGTCTTACGCCTTTCGGTGGACTCCCTAGAGTCAGTTACTTCCAGATCGACTAGATCAGCTAACGGGTCAGGTGCGCCAGGTATATAGGGTTTTAGTAAAAACTCCAGCGATACCCTTTCTCCACCCTGATTAAACGCTACAGTTAAGTTCGCGAGATCCTTGACGAGTTCTTTGGTGGGGTCACTAATCGTTTCGAGTATTTCGCTAATTGGCCTGCCCTGCACATCTACTTCATACCCCCTTAACTGAAGCTCGCCCAACATTACGATTAAGCCTTGACGGGCAGATTGCACAGCACCCGATCCGCCAAAAGATCCGGAAGTTGACTCTTGCAAGCGACGACCCGCGTTCATGAGGTCAACGGGGTTCACCGTTATAAACTTATCCGACCCAGGTCTTTTTATGTTGAAAGTTCGAAACTTTTGTTGTGCTTTGCTAGCCTGCGTTACCGCCTGCTCTATAAACTGACCAACGGGAAGCTCTCGTTCCAGCCCTTTCTCTCTTATGCGAACCTTCTGCGTATCAGGTGTAGTTTCAATCTCAATTCGATAGGTCAGATCAGGGTTGGGCTTAATACTCACAACTTCGTCTGGATTAGCCTTTTGGAGCGCGGTGGCTGTTCGCAAAATAGTTCGGGACATGCGTGACCACAGAGGGGTGTCCCAATTTATATCTACATCTCCTCCGAACTCCTGTTCGAATTCAGTGCGCGCCTCGTCAATGCCCTCGTAATTGTTGTTTTCGACTGGTTGATACCGATCGACTGTTCCACCTTTTCTTTCGAACGTGTGCGTACGGGTCTCAACTTCAAATTCCTGGTCTCCTACCTGCTCATTAGAATTTTGTTCCGCTTCTAAAGGGTCGATTTCAACGTCATCTTCCATGAACTGAACATCAGGTTTGGCACGGCGCTGTCTTTCGGCCAGCGCTTCTTCAATCGGCATTGTTCGGAAGCTGCCGCCCTCGGGCATAATCTTTTTCGCTGCGTTTTCGGCTTTTTTGCGATCAACCTCGGAAGTTGTTTCCTCGGAAACAATGTCGCCGTTTTGGTCGTAGACACGAACGACAAGGGAATCACCGTCCTGTTTTGCTCGGCTATACCCAAGAGCCGCCGCCAAAACAGCGTCGCTCGCGCGACCTTTAACCACATCTAGAACAACATTCAGATCGGCGGAGATAATCGTTCCTCGACCCTCAACAAATGCGGAGAAAACTTTTTGGCCGTTTATGTTGAGCACCTGAACACTCCGCGTTCTTTTCGGATCAACAAAACGCGGGTCAGGTTCAGCGCCCGCTACCCAAACAGCTTTCTTCGAACTTGTGTCATTGAGCACCGCGTTTAGCTGAGCATCAATATCTCGCTCAGCTTCAGGCGATGTTTGCCCAGCCCCAGACTCACCGGTGATATCTGCGGCGTGCTGGTTGCTAGTCATTCGTGACTTAATGCCTTCGGCCATGTCGCTGGCTTTATCTGCTACTGAGGCCACGGCATCTAATGCCCCAGAGGCTGCACCACCTAACTCTTTTGTTCCCTGTATAGTGACGGAACCTGCGCCACCAAGCGCCGCGCCCCCGAAAAAGCCAGCAAACAGCGCATTCATACGACGAAGGTTTGCGTCTGCTTCATCGAAAGAGTCATCCATTGCCATACGGTTTCGAATGGCAATTTCTTCTTGCACGCCTTCTGCAGCGCCCTCAATAAGACCACCGCGAGCAAAACCAGAACCTAGGGACGTTGCGAGACGGCCCATGACAGAGTTAGGCCCTGCAGATTTGGACAAGGCTTTCTTCGCCAACAGCCTGACAAGCGCAGCTTCCCCAAGAACACCGACCGCAGCCTGCGGTGCTGCAACCAGTCCAGCCCGAATAGCCTGATCAGGCGTTAACTCCCTTCCGGACTCAAGAGCTTCGCTAACATTAGAGCCCGTCAGCGGGATATATTCACCAGCCGCCGCTCCGCCCAGCGCGCCTCTTGTGAGGCCTCTCCTGAGATAGTTCGCTTCCCTCAGCGCCTCGTAGGCAGCTTGCGCGATCCGTTGTTCATCAGGGGTGGCCGTCTTCTTAATAACCTTTTCTGCTGCCTCCCTTACCAAGGACTCGGCAGCTTTTTTGGCGGTTTGATTCATTGCCTGTCTAGCGACAAGACCACCGACGCCAGCGCCACCTAAAGCAAAAACCGTGGTCTCGATAGCGCTGGGAACGATTTGCCCTGTGGTAGAGAATACTTGCGTTAAGAACCCCGAAAAAGTGGGTTCATCAAGAAACTCCTCAACGGTCTCTATACCCTGCATGGGAATAGCTGCAAACTCTTCCAGGATACGGGCGTTGGCTACCGAGTCAGCCGCGCTGTCCTCTGCACCCACCAGCGCTTTGGCGGCTGCGCCGAAGTAGCTGAAGTTCGCCTGCATGCCCGCGGTGCCCGATCGGACACCACGCTGGAATGATTCAATAAGATTCGCGGGCGGCGAGTATTCTGGCGGAGGTGCTAGGCCTACTGCATTGGTTCTTCGGCCAGCACTAAACCCAGCAACTAAATCTGTGGGTCTCTGAAAAGAGCTGACTAAATCTACGGTGTTGTTCTCAGAGCTGACTAAATCTACGGTGTTGTTCTCGTTGCCAAGCAGGGCCAATGCGTTTTCGCGGTGTCCGCCCATCTGGTTCTCGACTTTGTCGCGGACAGTGCCAGGTGCTCCGCCTGCTGCTGCGTCTGTATAGCTGTAGTTGTTTGGGCTACCAGTGTTGATGATCGAATACAGGTCGAGGATGCCCATGCCCTGTCGATAGCCGTTGGATTGCAGGTATTTTACGACGGCTCCGTCTGCGCCAAGCTGAGAAGTGAGGGCCGCTTCGGGTGTGACGAAGTTTGCGCCGTACTGGTCGGCTTGTGGCTCGCCAAACTGGATTAGGCCACGGTGCTGCCCCCATCTTGTGGTTGGGCCAGGCTGCATGGGGTCGAAGGTGCCACCTGTCTCGTAGGAGATGACGGTTGCTAGGTCGACAGGGTCAGCGCCAAGGGCTGACGCTGATTCGGCGATAAGAGTTGCGAGGTCTTTGCCTTCGAGGTTCGATGAGAAGTCCATTACTTCTTGCCTTTTTCGGACACTTGGTGCCCTACCGCGGTGCTGCGTAAAGGGCTGCGTCTCTAGCTGAACCTGCCCCCATCACGTTTGCCTGAGCTGCGTAGTAAAGAGTATTAAACAGCGGCTGGCTGTCTTCACGGACCTCTGCGAACGAAATAGTCTGTCCGCGAATGCCCTGATCATCTACATAAGCAAAAGATGTTGGCTGGCCGTCGACGACATTTGGGCCAAATTGGATATTACGAAGGTCAAAGTCATCAAGCCTGTTAGGAGCATCTGGACGCAAGAAGTCGGCCCAAAACTCAGAGTTAAACATGCCATATTTGTTGTCCCCAGCCATAGCCTGTAGATAGAGGCTTGTCACCCCGTTAAGACCGCGCAAATGTGCGTTTATAACCTGGGGTGAAGCGCCGGAGTCCAAATCGGTTCGGAACCGTATGTTCGCCCCTGGGAGCAACCGCGCGAGTTGCAACGCTTGTTCTTCACCTAGTTTCGGATTGGCATCAGTAGGGGTACCGTCCTCGTCCATAAAACCCACGATTTTTCCAGCGGAAATTAGAAGGTTTTCAGACGACTCAGCAACTAGCTGAGCTGCCTCACTGTTGTACTGCCCGCTTTCGAGCCTGAATTTGTCAAGATTTAGGAGATAATTTCGGCCCGCTAACGCGATCTGGTCTCGGGCACTTTCTATTGATGCTTGTTGGGCGACGCCTACATCCATATCCCCGCGTTCCATACGGTTAATCAGGTTTTGTGCAAGGGCAGCTTTCTCTGATGAAGAGCCACTGTGTGTCGAAGCCATGACCCAGGCAATCATCCGTTGGTCAGTCGGAGATATCTGGCCCTGCTGCGCCCGCTGCACAAGTTCATCTTCGTTGGAGATACCCCGCTCACTAAGAACATTCGATACCGCGACTTGCTGCTGCTGCGTCGGTACCTCAGTATTTGAGAGGATTGCTTCGCGGACTGACTCTGGCGACAAATTAAAGTCAGGCATGGTCTCTGCATCGAATGCTGATTGACGCTCTTCCGCAACCGCCTGCTGCCGACGCTGAATAAATGTGGATTTTTTTTCGATAAGCCTATCCCTAATTTCATCGTCAGACATTCTTGCTGTGGCCCGTCTCTGCCTTGGGGGAACCCCTTCTCGGTAAGCGTCTATCTCCGCTTGAGACACGGAAGGCGCCTCTAATGTAGCCCTAATTTCATCGTCAGACAGTCCTGCTCTGTTCAATCTCGACCTTGGATCCTGCCCTTCTCGGTAAGCGTCTATGTCCTCTTGGGTGACGGCTTGAGGATCGCTAGCTGCGCTAGATTCGTTCCACTGTGTTTCTGCTTCAGCTCTGGCTTGCGCTAGCAGTTCTTCGGCGTTGCCGCCCTGAGACTCATATATCCTCACCAGCTGATCGACATCGTTAGTCTGGTTCACCGTGTAGTAAAAATCCGAGGCAGCAGCAGGGTCGTTGGTGGCACCTTGCTCCACCGCAGCGCTGAGAATTCCCTGCCGCAACCGAGCCTGAGAAATTTGATCAGTGGCGTTTTCTAAGCTACTCGCACCAGCGAGTAAGGCACTTTGGTTATCCACAAACCCGTCGCGCGTTATCCCAGCTTGGTAACGCGCGTTCATCTCGTTATTGAACTCATCCGCAGACAACCGGACGACTGTGTCATTAGGATCGGCTGACCTATTTTCTGTCATTGGCGCAATTACGCCATTGTCTTTACGGCGCATCATGGGGACGTAAGAGACGTTGCCTTGGTCGTCCTCCTCACGGTTGAAACCAGAGAGCTCTGCTCCCACCCGTTCACCCTGCTCATTAGTGAAATAGCGGTAATCTTCGTTTCCGATATTGGCCAGCTGCGCCAACAGGTCAGGGCGTTCGCTCTGCAGCTTCTCCCAATCTTGAGTGTTCCAAGGGGAAGAAACGTCCCCCCGATGGGCGAATATATCTCCCATAACATTCTTGTAGGAGAGCGTCTCCTGTCTTTCGCGTTCCGCAGCATTTCGAATGTCTTGCTGTTCACGATCTATTTGCAGCGCCGCACGCTGCGTGTTTTGGTTATACCTGTTCTGGTAAAACTGCTGTCCGGTTTGTAATGCGGCTAACGCGCCTTCTGCTAAACTCATCGTCGTTTCCTAAAGTGCAAAAGCGAATATCGCGGCGGCACCCAAGCTACCTATCGTGCTGTAGGTTTGGGCTTTGGAAGCTGCGCTCGCTTGTCTGTATGCGTTCTCCCGTTGCGTATGGTTATTCGCAGCGGAACTTAATTGGTTCAGAGAAGACCGGTTTACGCCCTGCCCAATATTGACCAGATCAGCCAGTAACGCTTGGTTAGCTTCACTCTGGGCAATGCGAGAGTTATTAATGGCGTCAACGCTGCCTAGAGTGCTGGCACGCTGAAGTTGACGGGCCTGTTCTTGTTGCTGAGCTGGTGTCAGCTGGACGCCATATCGAGCGGCGTTGCGATTTGCCACACCAGTCATTAAGCCCTGTGCTGCTGCAGAGTCTTCTCTCGCCTGATCAATAAGCGACGTGTCCGTCTGAGCTTTTTCCAGCATCTCTTCTTCAAACGAACGGTAGTTCTGAACGTAGTCCATGTACTGCTGCCTAGTAATCTGTGCGTAGGCTTTCTCAGGATCGCTTACATTCGGTAATGCAGCAGTACTCGAATAGTTATAGTTCGAATACATTTCTAGTTACTCCCAAAAGGGTTCGTGTTCGTAAATCCGCTAGCGCCCAATCGATCCCTAAACCCAGTAACCTTGTTACCTTGTTGATCAACAGGAGAAAAGAAAGAGCCTGAGGTGAACATCGGGTTGCCCTCAGCATCCAGTCTCTGTACCCCTTCGTCCATCACTGGGGCTTTAGTAGACATGTTCTTCGCTCCCTGCATGATCAGGGACGTACCAATCTGGCCAAGAGCAGCGGTTTTCGCTTCTCTGACCTGCTGATTTGCAGCAGCACGCGACAGCGCTTGTGACGCGCCCATGCTTGCCGCTTGTGCCATACCTGACTGCGCATCAGCGGCCTGCCCTCGAGCAGTTCCAAGAACACCAAGTTGCTGCTTATTCTGGATATCTTTCGCCGCAGTATTCGCCTGCGCCATCTGGCCCTGGTAGGCCTGCGCCATATCACCGCCGCTGCGACCGGAAGCTGCAGCGTCGTAGTTTGCTCCGCCAGCAAGAGTCTGCATGGTGTCTGCATTCGCACGTCCGCGTAGAGTTTTTTGCCGGTCGTCGCTGCGAGACTGATCACGCACTTGTTGTAACAGAGGATCGTACTTCTCTTTGAAGTACCGTTGCTCAGCCATAGCGACCGCCGCCGACGCTTTTTCGGCTTCGCTAGGTTGGTAATCTGCTTTCTTTGGCTTGCTACTCATTACAGTTCTCGTGTGTAAACAACCGTATCTTTCTTCCAGTTTTCGGCTAAGAAGTAGTCCTCTAGGGCCGATACCGGCGTTCTTAATTCCAGGTTCCTAAAACCATTTGCTCGCGCTAAGTCAGCAAAAAAAGGCATGTACTTAATCGCGCAACTTTGCCCCCGCTCCCTCGTCCAGGAGAGCCAGAACAACAGGGTTCTGTCCCCCGTAAACTCATCTATCTCCGAGGTGGTTATCGCAAACCCCTCGGGGGCGACCCAAAGTTGGGCCTCTCCGTTTAGACAAGCCGCGTAAACGTCTTCTGGTCTAAACGTCAGCTGAGGTTGCTCAGCTAAAATCTCTTCGATACCGCGCTTTACCCATACCCATTCAGCCCTGATATTGGCGGCTATTGGGTTAGTAGGCTCTCCGACGACCGCGGCCGTGTCTTTTTGTGCTGATGACTCCACCATATTTGACTTTCCTCGCGATACTGGTGTCTGCGTTGCGAGCTCTACGCTCCGCCTCATCCACACCTTGGTTAAATAATTGCCCGTAGACTCCCGCGCCTTGGAGATCTGACCAGTCTTTATTTGGAACTCGTAACAAGCGGAACAAGGCACCGTTAACGATGGTGTCTCGATAATCATTCATAACGTCGTTATCGCACGCGGTGCTTGTATGCGTTGGCCTGAGAACGGCCCGAACTATAGTGCTACCGACAGTTGTCGCGCCTGGAACAGGGGCCAATATGAAAGCCTCGGAGCTTTTCTGGACGAAGTACTCGGGTGCGCCTGTCTCTTCGCGCCATTTGGGTAAACGTTGTTCGAGCAAAGAAGTGCTCAAAGGCTCTAAATCTTTACCTTGGTGTGTCACCCACAAAATCTTACGTACCGAGGTACCTCGAGGTGCTTCAAGGTCATATTCGAAAATGTTGGCTAATGTAGTTACCGGATCTAACTCAACCTGATATACGTTCGCGCGCTCGCAAAGCTCTATCACGGCTGACCGGATGTTGCTCTCTATGAGAGTATCAGGGCACCCAGGCACCATCGGTAGAATTTCAGGTAGTAATGTCTCGTAAGAAATCGCCATTCACTACCGCCTAAACGACTGCTGCTACGGAACGTGCTCTCTCCGCATTGGGGTTTGTCATCGCATCGATAGCCCCCTTCCCAGTAACGGACGTTTGAAAAAGCTGATAATGGCTTCCTGCACGTTGTTGGTTACCCGCGAACTCGGCGTCTTTCATGTACGCCATGTATAAGACATAGTTCATGATCGCATTAGCAAATATGTCAGGGATTGACAGGTTGTCTGATGCAGTAACGGTCGCTGGGTTGGCTGAGTAAACCAGCTCAACATAGGCGTCCCCGCTAACACCTGGATATACGTAAAAGTTTCTGGGGTTCGACTCTTCATACGAATAGTGTTTGACGATGTTCGTATGGGCAGCATCACCTGACACACTGGGGTCGTGCCAGTCTGGGGTTTGTGAATCTAGTACTGCGAGGTCAACCAACCGTATCGATCGTTTACCCACACCGCCGCTCGCAGCGGACATGTTGCGTACAACCTTTAACAGTCTGTTACCCGCTGAGGGGATCTCTTGCTTGGTACCCGACGTAAGCGTCACGGTAGTGTTAACAGCGCTAGCGTCCGGCTTGAGCAACGCAATCTCACGCTGCGCATCGTTGACCCATAAGACAAGCTCGCTGGTAACAGGCCATCTAACGCCAGTGGTGTCTTGTAGTACTGCTTGGACTCTATCAATAACGCTTTGAGCTGTTACTGCCATCTTTTATACCTATGAGTTAAGGATCGATTCCCATGCAGCTTCTCGGGCATCAGCATCAATCGTTCTGCCTAGCGCCTTGTTAACAGCAGCAGCCTTGGGATAGCCATCGGCTTTGAAATTCTTTGGGTCACCTTCGTCCATCATTTTTTCAAGACATAAAATAATGTCCTGATCGTTAGCGACTCCGGCGTGTTCTTCTGCGCCCTGTGGGGCGGCTTCTAAGCCAGGGTTGGTCGGCTTTTCTTCAACGACTATGTCGTTATGTTCTTTTGCGCCCATTTGAATGGCTAGCAAGCCAATCTCATCGGCTATTTCTCGTGGTACACCTGCTTCAAAACGAACAGCTGTGCCTCCTAGAGTTGTGATAAATAAATCTTTGTCACTGACAATCTTCATGATTATTACCTGTAAAAAAGGGCCCCCTCCGAAGAGGGGGCGGTAGACTTACTGGGCGGTATCGAGAGCGACGATGCCGAAGTCCTGTACAGAGCCACTGATGTCGCTGTTGTACTTAGGCTTACGGAGACCGAAGATCTTGCCTACGCTGATACCAGACTGGTTGCCATAGTCGAAAGTATCTTCAACCATTTCAGGCAGACCGATGTCAGCCAGAGCCAGAGCCTGAGCACCACAGAACAGAGCACGTCCACCAACTACGTCAGCGTCAGCACCCCACTTGTAGCCAGCTGCGCCAGCGTTAGAGGAAGTACCAGTAGTTGCACCAGAAGTGTTAAACACATGGCGGAACTCGTGGATCATCACGCCATCGACCATCAGGCTTGAAGTACCAGCGAACAAGCTGTTGCTTGATCCACGTACACCAGCGTTACGGACGTTAGCGATGAAGTCAGTATCCAGCTTCAGGTTAGCCATCTGCTGTGGAGTTACAAACATGTGGAAAGTTTCCTGGTTACCAGCACCACGAATACCACGAATGTAGTTGTCTTTAGCAAAAGCCTTCAGGTTAACGATGTGCTTGTAGCCAAGTGTATCGCTATTGGTTACAGCAGTAGTGTCACCAGCTGACAAGTCATTGCCGTTGATTCGCAGGTGACGATCTGAAGTAGGGGCAGATACGTCGGAAGCAAACTCAAGGTCAACCAGCTCATGCCCAGCAGAACCAGAAACAGTTCGCAGGCCACCGTTGTTCTTGTGAGTGTAAGCAACGCCAGACATAGACAAAAATGCCAGCTGGTCGCAGCGGTCAGCCATTGCATAAGCAAGAGCGTCACGAGACTGTTCGCGGAAGTTAACTACAGTTTTCTGGTCGGTCATACGGCCAGCGATGCGGTTAGCAAAACGCAACTGATCCAGCTCAATGGAGATGTCATACGCGCGGAGGGCTTCTTCATTCCCTTCTAGCGTGTTGTCACCAGTGATGCCGTCGCCAGTCATGTCAGCGAGCAAAGTGATGTTAGCTTTGGTGCCTTTCTGGTTCTTAGTCAGTTCAGTAACTCGCTGAACCATTGCGTTAGAACCTGAACCAGCGAACTGGTTAATGAAAGATTGGTTGCGAGCTACTTTCCAGAAGTCGCGGCTCCAGGCTTGGAGTTGGTCGCCAGTAAGCGTACCGAAATTTGTTAAAGCCATGATGGGCTCCTAATTAAATGGGTTAAATAATTTTGTGGCACACGCCACTTACTCAGCCGACTTTAGGAGCGGCTAATCCGTATTCCCGTATCGTGGGACAACGAACTAGCGCTTATTAACGAGGGGCGACCTCGGCAGGTTTTACGCCTTATGCAGGCGAGGAATACGTTTTTTACGGCTACGGGCCGACCACATATCGTTGTGATGGACGAACTTATATTGAATATTAGTGGAACTAATATATCAATGCAACACCTTAACGCAAAGGATTACTCAAATAATCCATGCCATCCCATAAATCTTGGATTTCGCGTTGTAAAACGGTGACTTCTGACTCAAAGCCATCGATGCTTTCCGCGAACTCATCGATTTGTTTCACCACCAACTCAGCGGATGTCACGGTAGCACGCATGGTTTCAATATCCCGCTCAAGCTCTGTCACCTTGCCATCAATCAAGAGCAGCGCCGCCTGCTGGTCGGCAATGGTTTTGAGATTAACACCAAGCTCTGCCAGCTTACCCTGGAGTTGAGACACATCATTGGCGTTAAGCTCCTGCTGAATTAGCAGTATCTCCTCTTCTAACGGCGCTATATCGGGGACAGATATAGCCTCCACCGCCTCTAGGCGTGAATACAGTGAACTTGCAGTCCATACCCCACCACCAAGGGTAGTAGCCAAAGAGAGCAAAATGGCTATGTACACTCCTTTAAATGAAGTGTTTCCAATCTTTAACTCGGTTTCAGCTAAATCAACCATCACTCGCACCCTTCGCTAAACATAAAACACCCGTATGCAAGGTGTGTTGGGCCAGTTAGATAGAGGTCAGATTCAGAACCCATCAGCAGTACTTCAGCTTCTTGGACGTATAAGTCGGGCAGATAAGAGGTGCCGCCGTTCAGATACACAGCAGAGGCATTATTCGTACCTTGCCACTGCATCTTCACCCACTGCCTATTGCTGTCATAGCTTAGCGTCGCGAACTCAGCGTTGCTGTTGTTGTTCTCAGCGCCGGTCTGGAGAAACGCCACCGCGTCTTCGCTCGAAGCAACAGCGATATATGCGCTCGCGTTATTGGCATGAGTCTCGATGTCATCAACTGACTGGTTGTATGTATCTACCTGTTCCTGGCTGACCTGCAGCGTCTCAGCGCCAGCTTCGACAAAGCTCTGAACTTCGGCTTGCTCTTCCGCCGTAGATGCTTCGGCGGCAACTTCTGCGACTTCGACAACCGCAATCATTTCCACCACCACATCGGTAAATATACCAATGGCGCTGTCCATCAGGGCGAGTTCAGTAGCAGCCTGTTCCTCCAACAAGTCCTGAACAGATCCATATGGCTGGAAATTCTGCATACCAGCCAGCGCATCGTTGTAAGCGGTTAGCTGTTCGGTGCTAATGTGCGCGTTCTGCGACAGTGTGCCGTCGGACAGGCCTGCGCCCGTCGGGGCGTAGTCCATTCCCGCGCCGACGATCTTTATGCCGTAGTCGATCTGGTTAACTATCGCGCCGGACGCATCTATTAAGTTGTCTAACTCAGTCGAGTGAGCTGCGGAACCTGCTACTAACAGACTCAATATCATCAATTTGTTCTTCATCGGATTCGATACCTATATCAAGGATTGCGTTGTACCAGAGTTGTGTATCGGTGAATCTGGGTTCGGGCGGCGCATCAGTGATCAACGCGCGCCTCACCATTCTTACGTCACCGTATTCTGGAATGTATAAAGATGGGTTTAACTTCATCAGCAGAAATGCTGACTTCCCAACAACCAATCGACCTTGCTGCTGAATAGGGCAAGGAGTCCCTGATAAAAACATTGACCGCCAGATGTCTTCGTCACCGCACATCCTGGCGATAGCCGCAACCGTCATACCAAGCTCATTTAAGAGCCGAGCATCACGGCGTCGGTTACAGTCTTCGTCCGTGGCGTAGCCGCCGCGTGTGATACCGAGGATACCTGTCTGCAAGGATGATCCTGATCCCTGTAGACAAGTCTCGATGCCATTGCTCATGTAGCTCGGGGCAACAGCAGAGTAAACAGGCATATCGCTACTTGAGCCCGCGCCGTTATATGTATTACTGACAGACCTGTCCTCAGTAGTGTTGTTACTGGAGACAGTGCTGTCCACATTACTTGTGTTTAATGAGCCCTCTTGGCTGTTTTGCGTTTGGCCTGTCGCGAGACTGGTGGAAAAAACCAGACTCGCTAAGAGGACTCTTATCATAGGTCACCTATATCGAGCGGTCTTTTTAGCGATCTTCCTCGGTTGTTTATTAATATGCCTCACCACTTAACCTTGTCGGCCCAATAGGCAGCAGACATCTTGCCTTTCGAGATGTTCCTAGCGTGTCGTGCCTTGAAGCTGGCGCGTTTTTTCTTCATACGCTCGGACTCACCTTTCTTCGGTTTACCCGCAGTACTAGCGCCCTGCTCTCCGAAACGAATGGTTTTGATTTTGTCACCCTCTTTAGCCACAACAACGTGCGACTTCTTGGGGTGGCTTGGCGTCCTTTTTGGTTTGTTGTAACCCGAGACTCCAGCTCGGGCTAATCGTGGGTCTTTTTTAGTAGCCACTACAAAATATCACCTCGTAGACGTTTCAACGTAGCTTCTGGCAGCGCATCAAACTCTTCCTCAGTCATGGTAGAGAGATCGATAACGTTATCACCGCGGTTAGAGGAGCTTTCACCTGGAAGTTCTGGTGGTTGAGCTTCTGCGGCTTTCAGTTTCTTGCTGACTTGCGCCCGTTTTTTAGCCACTTCGTCAGTTTTTTGCGCTTTCCCAGCTAGACTTGGCGCACTTTCTTGCGTTTGATCTAAATCGCGGTCTTTAACAACGTATTTCACGGCTTTTGAGAGTGCGTCGACGGCTTCGTATCCTTTCATAATGAAAGCATCACGTAGCTCGACGACTTCGTTGGTGTATTCCTCGCTAAAAGACTCTGAATTGCGGTCAAAAACGGGGTACGCCTCTTCCATCGCAGTCGCGGCTTGCTGCAAAGCTGTCATCTGACGGTCTTGGTTGACCGTTTGAGACATCTCTTGCCGCATTTCATACTCTAGCTGCTCTCGTTCTGCTTTGCGGATCTCTCTTCTAAGAGCAACCGCTTCCTGCGTCTTACCATCCAGTACCATGTTTTGGTACTCAACTTCTTTCGCATCGAAATCGTACGCCTCGGGGGCTTCTTCGGGCTTTTCATTCGCTACATTGATCTCGTCTAGCTGTTTTTGTAACGCTTTTTGCTTGGCTAATACCTCGTCGAGGCGTTGTTTCGGCACCATTGGGCCTTTCTTAGGCTTAACGAGCGATAATTCCGGTGTTTCCTCAACTTCGGCAGCGTTTTCTTCGTTTTCCGCGGCTTCTATTTCTGCGTCGTCCTGTTCAGTTCCCTCTTCGGGCTGCTCGACGCTTTCATCTTCAGAAACAGCTTCGGCATCTTCGTCAACTTCGCTGGCTTCTTCACTTTGATCTTTAGCTTCCTCCTCTTCAGCAACTTTTTCCGGCTCTTCTTCCGGTGTTTCGAAACTCAAATCCAGCTGAGGACTATCATCCTCCTCTGGCTTGTCAGCCCCTGGCATCACATCAAACTCCAGTGCTTTTTCTTCCTGTTTTTCTACTGCTTGGTCTTTCTTCTTACTCATCTAAGAACTCCTATTAGTCCTGTTGGTGTTTTGAAAGGCAGCGGTTGCCAACTTAGTTGCTGCCGAGGTTTGAGACTGGTTTTCGCGAACGGTATTAGTTGCAGAGGAGAGTTCTCTCCTCAAATCCAGCTGCTCCTGGTTCATCTGAATCTTCGCCTGCAGTTCAGCCATACGCAGTTGCGGATCAACCTCAGAAACGTCCTGTACCTTGGCGACGTTAACGGCGGTTTCTGACTGAAGTTTGCGCACCTGTGCCTCGGCTGCAGCAATTTCAAGCTGCAGCTTCTGGATAGATGCCTCTTGCTGGATAGCCAAAATCTCTGCCTGCTCTGGCGTCGGTGGTTCCTGACCTGTTAGCACGCGAATGCGCTTAGCCAGCTCTCCTTTCTTCGCCAGGTGGCTGTACTCAACGATGGCATCATCAGGAATTGCAACTCCGGCGCTACGCAGCGCAATGGCTTCAGCGAACTGAGTCTCGTCGAAGCTGTCTCGTGCAGGCATAGTTGCAACAACCACATCGTACTCACCCAACGTCAGGTCATTGATAATCTGACCTTCGGGCGTCATCTGGTTAATCACCATAGGCTCGCGCGACTTCAGCGGATCCTGTTCGTTGGTAACCTGTATGACGCGCTGCTCGGTGTAGAAAGTCTGCACGAGATTCAAAATCTTCTCGGCCAGGTACTGACGGGTCTTTCGCAGGTTATCCAACGGCACCTGAATCATGATCGCGCCGCGGTTCTGCTTGGCCTGTATGGCGATACCAGATACTTCGGCGCTATCGGTGCCCAACATTGAGTCGTTGATACCTGATATGGCCTTAATGTTCGCTTGCGCCTTCTGCGCAATGCGGTCGAGCCCTGTGGGGACCTGATTCGGCTGAATCTTCGCCGGTGCGTTGGTGCCGCGCGCGTACTCCAGTACCAGCCCAGTCTCAGCGCCGTGTTCTTCAAGGTCATCGGCAGTCATACCGACCAGCGACCCGCTCTCAATCATCCAGCCACTATTAGCTGTGGTATTAACTATATGCAGCTCTTGGCTTGCAATCTTGTTCAACTGCTCCTGCGGAGAAAGTAGGTTGCGAACCACACCGAAAGGTCGCCCTCTTCGGAAATAAGCGAAAAAAGGAACAATGGTGAAGTCGTTATAAGGAGACCAGTCATCGTGCAGAACGACCTTGTCGCAGGTAACCGTCCAGCGCACTTTACGCACCATCTTGCTAATCAGCGTTAAGTTGTAGTCCTTCGCGAACTTCTTACATTTGCGCTCGTTCCAGGCATCTGGGCACTGGCGCTGGTCACCCGTGTCAGGGTCGACAAAGAAAGATGCGTGCGCAAGCTTCTTGTGCTGGCGCTCAACGACACGCAGCGACTTCACGTTGCGGTATTCTTCGTCACCTGGGACACCGGCTCCGAAATACTCGTCGGCATTTTCGGTATCTCCGTACCGCGTCTCCTGATACTCAACAGAGTCAGGACCGAAACTCATACCGTTCTCTGCAACAAAGAGCAGCCGCTCTGCGCACTTCTTACCGTACAGCTCTTCGATTTCGTCAAGTGTCATCCACCTGGTTTCGAACACTTCGTTCCAGGTTTTCGGATCTGCATCCTTCGCATCTGGATCGATGAGTATGTCTAGTGGATCTTTGGCAGTGATTCGAATCTCACCCTCGACGTGATCGCTAAAGTCCATGCGTACATCGAAATAACCGCGGCCGTCCATAATCAGGCCGTCGCTGAAGACCTGCTGCTCCACCCAGTCCAGTTTGTTGCTCTCACTAATCTGCAGGTACAACTTGGTCAGAGTATGGGCAGTCTCTTCTATACCGCCGCGTCGTGGTTTGAACTGAATATCAGCACGCCGCGTAGACTGTTCACCAAGGATGGTGTTAACCGTTGGCAGGATTGTGTTAATGGTCAGTGCCGGACGACCTTCGTCCTCGAGCCTCATCGCATCTTCATAGTCCCATTGATCGCCGCGATAGAACTCATCGCAGCGTTTCGCCATACGAACATATTCCAGATGCCCGTTATCTCGGGCTCGCTCGTAGCGCTCCCATTGGGTGCGGGTTATTTCTTCTTCCTTCTCGGGGGATATCTTAGGTTTGTTATATGCCATTGTTATGAGCTCATAGCTGATTTAGTGCGTTCGCCTTTAAGTAATCCAGGGAGCCTGTCTCTCCAACTTGGTACGTGTTCGACCTTTTCAACGAAGGTGCTGAACTCGGTCATCATTAGACCGATCCAAGCCAAGGCATCTACCTGGTCGTCGTGAACCCCATTCGGGAAGCGCAATAACTCTGCTACCAAAGGGCCAGTAAATTCTTCATCTCTGGGCAGGAAGACCATGCCCTGTTGCATCCGGCCCTGGATTGCCCGTGCTCGTGCTTCTTTATCTCTGCGCCCTGTTTTGAGGTCCTTGAAATACGCCTCATACAGTCCACGTTCACGAACACGCTTCTCGAGGAACGGCCCGAGGGCCATCTCGATATGTCCTTTCTCAATACCGATGATTGATGGCTTCCAGACTTCGTAGAGATCAAGAATCTGCTCCACCAGTTCAAAGCCATCAAAACGGCCACGTACCATGTCCATTACGTACATCTGGTCGTGCTCGTCTACACCGACAACGATACCCACGGTGTAGTCATTGCGGTCGTTCTTACCGATCGCCAAGTCCCACGCGCAGTAGTAACGCATGCGGTCTTCGTCTACATCCTCGCGGTCGTAATACTGAATCATCTCTCGGGTGAAATAGTCGCCATCATCAGCGACGGGGTTCTGCTGATACAGCGCCGACCAGTCTCTAGGGCCAACGGCTTTCTCAATACGAGTAAGCGCTTCTTCGTCGTAACGTTCACGATGCAGGGCTTCTCCCTGTAGTCGGAACTCTTCATCAACCTCAGCTCTGGCTGGGTAGTTAACAACTTCCCACTGTTCACCATTGTCTGCAGCTGCTTTAAGGAGGCGTCCAGCAAGATCGTCATCGTGCCAACGAGTAAGGATAACCAGCACACCGCCACCAGGAGCGAGACGCGTATACGCCGTTGACGTATACCAGTCCCACGCACTGTCGCGCGCATTCGATGATTCGGCGTCGTCACGGTTCTTTACCGGATCGTCGATGACAAGGATATGAGCGCCTTTACCAGTAATACCGCCACCAACACCGGCAGCAACGTAACCGCCGCCAGAAGTAGTAAGCCATGCTTCAGCAGACTGCGACTGTGGGTCCAGACGAGTTTTAAATGCTGACTTAAATCCCTCTTCACGTAGGAGTCCACGAACTTTTCGGCTGAACCCCATAGCGAGCGACCCTGAATACGAGCACGATATAAACTCGTGCTCAGGGTTTCTGCCAAGGTGCCAAGCCGGAAATGCCACCGACGCAAGTGTACTTTTACCGTGTCGGGGAGGCATGAATAGCATGAGTCTAGGACTTTTTTTGTCTCTAACATCGCGAGAAAACTCCTCTAGTCGCTTACATATATCTTTGTGTACCCATCCCGCCTGGTAGTCGGGGTTAAAGCGTTCTACAAAAGGCAGCAGTCGTTTACGGGTCAGGAACCGCAAAGCGAGTTCCGCGCGCGCCTTCTCTTCTAATGATTCTTCCTTCGTAGGCTCCGGTTCGGGGTTCGCGGGTTGTGGTTCTTGCTCCGCGATATCGGCCTTACAGTAGACACAGAGTCGGTCGTCCCCCGAGTACAGTGTCTCGGGGTGCGACGCTTTACAGCGTATGCATTCGACCTTGGGGACTTCTGTCATCCGTCGCTTTTTGGTTCCAGGTAGTCGAGGTCTTTACCCGCGATCTTCAACAGGTCTTCGTCAGTCATACGTTCGAGCTGCTTGGTACCGTTAATGTTGATGTTTACCTGCGTGGCGTTGTCTGGTGCAGCAAGACCATGCAGCTTCACCAGTGAATCGGTGGTGTTCTTCATCTCAGTCGCATTGGCTGAGCTGCTATACGCTTCCATGTACATCATGTGTGCGTGCTGATTGGTGAACTTCACCTCTTCACGCATCTCCTGTCGAAAATAGTCGATCGCTTTCTGCACTTCGGGGACTTTTGCGGCGGCGTAGGTTGCCTGGGGGGACGAGTACCCCGCACCACGACCCGCGGCCGCGATTGTCATACCCGAACTAATGAGCATGACCAGTTTTTCCTGCTGCATGGTTAGCGATCCGCGGCTTATGCCCATATACGGCATATGCGACTCGAACTCGGTGTGCTCACTGACTAGTTCAGTGACGGGTTGCTCCGGATGGTGTGCTTGTTCCATAGAACTTTTGGTCGTCAAAATATACAAACGCAGGCGCGCCATCGAACTCTTCGTATGACAGCTCTGCGACCCATTCTTCGGCGTACTCTTGCGAGTGGCCAGCGGCAACTATAATTTCGACAGCTTTTTCGTAGTGGTAGGCAAGCACTTCGCGCCCGTTCCGGACTGTAGACCCAATAATCGCGTCATCTAACCCGTCAATTGCTACTACTTCGATGTCGTTCATCCGGTATATTAGTCCCGCTAATATTTATTTACAAGAAAAATCGTTAATCGTCCTGACCCACCAGTACAACATGTCCTCAGTCATACTGTGTTTCATGATGTTCACGCGGTAACAAACTAACTGAATGTTTTCAGGTGCATAACCAAATTCGGGGCTTATACGGTCCAGGGACGCGTTGAACTCTTTAAATCCGGAGCCGTCTTTATGGTGCGTGAGTATCACACCGGAAATCGCGCACCGCCCTTCCTGCTTCTTCCACAGTGCTACGAGGTCATCGACCGTGATTCGCCAATCGATGTGCGCGGGACGTTTACCAGTGGTGACTTTACTTTTCGCTTTCGAACAAAGGCGAGCCAGGAACTGTTCTGGGCTACTGGAGTCACACTGCTCATGCTGTCGGAGTCGACATGCTTTGCACGTATTTTTTCCCCGCTCGAAGCTATCCTTATCCTTAGTCAGCTTGCATGAGGTACAAACCTTAGTGGTACTCATTTCGGCACTATATATTAGCCCCGCTAATTTTTCCTAGAAATTTTTTTAGAAAATTTTTTTTTAAAAGTACGTCTATACCGCTCATCGACTATCTCCTCTCGCGCTGAGAACCCACCCCCGTCCCCGAATTCCGAATCTGGAACCTTGTCCACGATTCGTGCTCTGGAACCTTGTCCGAATTCTCGTACCTCGAACTCGGTCGGAGTCAGTCGTGAAACAAGCACACCAACGTGTATGTAAATAAGAGAAACAATCATGAACAAACAAATTTCAAACATCAAAGCACGCAGCAAGTTCAGCAAGCTAATCAACGACCCGCGCACACAGAAGGTCGCAGCATTCGCCAAGGACAACTGGAGAGAGATAGCTACCGTAGCGGCAGTGGTACTAATCATAGAGGACGTCGATACAGCAGCTGACCTAGCTGAAGCGTCCTTAAATCTAGACTACTTGACAGCAATCACCGAAGGAGTCATCTAATGGAAAAGAACCATCCTCACCTTCTAGTTTGGTGCTTCGGTGCCTTCCTACTTAGCTCTGCAATCCCGCACGCGGGATACGCACTCATCCCTATCTATACAGTCATTGAGCACCGCAGGAGAGCCAAGGCAGCACGAAGCGATGCCTTGGCATACAAGTACGCATTACAAGCCCTCTACAACAGGAGAAACAAATCATGAAGACAGTAACTTTCAAGAACATCTGTTCGCCGAGCAACGACAAGACAATCATCATCGGCACCAACAAGAAGAACCAGCGATGGTTCTTCAAAGTGGACTCACGCAAAGCTGCCATGCAGATCTGCAAAGGCATCATGAAGAAAGGTGGCAAGGTCAGCCTCGCAGGTTGGCAAGAGTACAACTTCGATGGAGGTGTGAAATGAGATACACGACTTCACAACAGTTCACCGCGCACTTCAACCGCAGTCCGCGGCGCGCGGACTGCGCCTCGGAGCTCAAGAAGCTCTACCAACGATACCTACGTATGGGGTTCGATGAACGCGAAGCGCGGTTCAAGGCCAACCTACACCACGGCATGAAACTCTAATGGAGAAACCTATGAAAAACTTACGACACGTTGTTAGTTATCCACAGCTCGTGGCCCGTGGCCCGTCGCTCGTGGGTGTGTACCATGTGTACCAAGTGTGTACCAAGTACAAATACGCATTTTGGTACACAACATTGCTTTGTTTATCAATAACTTAATCTAATGTGTACCATGTGTACCATGTGTACTAGGTTTTTTAAGTTGTTTGAACCGTTTTTAAAAAACACCCTTTTTTTTGAAAAAAACAACTTCAATCTGAATTTACCTAGTACACATGGTACACACCTTTCAAACCCGCATAGTTACTGACTTTTTGTCAAAAAAAACTTGGTACACATGCTAGTACACACCTAGTACACATGGCCCTGTACCTAGTACACATTACCTGCCGTTAATAAAACACAGTGGTTTTGTGCAGTCGCACATATCTACAGACTTATCCACAAACCACGAACTCTAACCACGAATCGCGGTCGTTATCCACAGGCCGCGAACCACGAACAACTACCAGAACCACGAATAACTACCAACGATTCGCGTTACACGCTCATCGGTCGGTTTCGTTATTGATTAGTTCAATTAGATCTAATTATTAGTTCCAGTATTATTCATAAATAGGAGAATGTTATGAACCCTGCACCTTTAAATCTAAATCGCGAGCATTGGGAGTTGATCCCCACTTCAACTGACGATCTACCGCCACACAACGAGATGATTCAAACAATCGTTGAGGCCTTGGATATTACCAAGCAGCTCGAAGATGTCTTCAACGATCTGACCAGCGCCTGATGCGCCTAAGCCGGTTCGATAACCACTAACGTGGTTATCGGTCGGTTTTGTTTATGCCAACAGCATTTCTGCTTTTGGTTCTATTTTTTTTAAGCCTTAGGAGGGCACTATGCAAACTTTTCTTAACTCAGTAGTTGAATCAATGGAATCCCGCAAAACCACCGACGGAACCATTGCGAAGTACATCAACAAAGTAGCCGACCACGATGACGTTGCTAACCGCATCGCTATCGCCCGTCATCAACTCGCGACCGAACGTTCGAGAAATATGGAAATGGCAAAGCTAGGCGCCGAAACCGCGGAGCTTCCGTTTAAGCCAGAGGTTCTGTTGTCTTTCACGCAACGTGTTATGAACCAGGCTTGCTGGGCTGCACGTCGCGTACTGCGCTCAGGTCAAGCCGAGGATATGGGCACGGGCATCGATTTCTCTCAGGATGTTGCCGAGCAAGCAGCAGGACTAGAGTCTGCCGCCCGCGAACTAGTTGAGTGCACCCTTATGGACGACTTCCAAACGCTCAACAACTTGCACAATTTCCTGCAATCCAAGATGAGCTATCTCGATAACGTCGAGCCTTTGTTCCTCTTTGCAGAAAGCGTAAAAGTCGAAGACGGAGTGTATGAGCCGGTTAACCAGCTCATGGACTTCGACGATGTAATGTCAATGCTTGATGAGCGCTCTCTTGAGATTCAGGAGAAGCAGGAAGCCGAGGACTACAAAGAAGCTGCTGATACAAATTTCAGCGATTTCAGTAAGGCCGCTTAGTTCTTTTCCCCAATTACCCAACCGGCGTAATGCGTCGGTTGGGTTTTTTTATGTCCGCCTTAGGATATGTCCGCCTTAGGATATGTCCGCCTTAGGATATGTCCGCCATAGGAGTAACTACCATGTCCAAGAAGTACCGTAAGTTTCAACAACAAGCCCAACACATTGCCCAAGAATATGCAGAGTATGCAGCGCAATTTGCTAATGGGGCCACACAGTTCGTTGATGAGCCCGCTGCCAAAAGCAAGATCGGCGCAGCCAAAACCTTTGTACGCAAAAACTGGCGTGAACTGTTAGCTATAACTGCTGCAGTCGCCTTAGCAAACGACGTCGATACCATCGCCGATGCAATCGACGCAGGCGACATCTAAATTTTAGGCATTCAAACCGAGGACCACGAACCATGAGTACTACAATCCAATCCGATTTTCCTTTTCAGGAACTCAGAACCCCGACTGGGGATTTCTACGACAACCAGGCTCAAATGCAGCTCGCCGGTTTTGCTAAAACTCAAATGTGGTCAGTTGTTGAAGCCACAGGTGACGACGACTCAGAGTGGCTGATCTACGGCCCAGTGCACCACTACGTCAGCCTGCTCGGCTACGTTGCAACAGCTGAACATCACGACGGCGAAACGTACTACGAAGAATGCGTCCGTACTGCCGAAGAAGTCGGATGCGAATGGTGTGACTGATGGATCTACATGTCTCTGAAAGGCTCAAACCATCAAACGGGAGAATGAAATATGAACAACGAGCTATACAGAAATACGCGAACAGGCGAAATAAAAACCGCGCAAGAATGGATTGATGATATGGGTGGGTACGAAAATGCAATTAACCCCACCCCAGTCAACTCATACGACGAGGTTATTGATCTGTCTCTTTTTGAGTCAGCCTTGTTACCACTAGAGGCCACAGATTGCTTTTCCATTTTCTTAGGTAACGAGTACCAAGCCCTTTTCCCAAACTACTCGAATACGCCGAAGGCGGTAATAGCGGCTATGGCCGTCTCGTTCGCTATTCATGCAACAGGTGAAGATCAGGTGCCACAGGTTTTAAAGAAAGAGTGGGAGGCGCTTCACAACGCCGGAATCGTTCCACAAAAACCAGCCCACTGCTGGTAATGTCGCCTATCTCTGAAAGGCTCTGCCAAGAAAACGGATTGGACATCAACAAAGTCAAAGCGCGAGCCGCGAACATCGAACAGGAACTCATAGCACACGCACACGAACCGTATACCAGTGACCAACTTGTTATAGCTGCAGTAGGAATACTGGTTAATCAACGAGACCGAATGAAAAAGGAGACACTATGACTAAAGACAAAATGCCGTGCCGCGTCACAGACGACCCGTATTACGACTACTCTGACTACATCGAAGGTAAAGGTGTCTATGCGCCCTACCCCGACGATGATTATTTCTGCGACAAAAAAGATTTAGACGATATTAGCTCCGCTAATAATCCCGTGGAGCTTTATTGGGATCCAGACAAAGAGTCTGCAGAAAGCATCCACGACAAACTCATCAAAATCTTAATGCCAACAGAGGAACCAAAATGAGAACCATCCGACCATCCGATCTCTCAAGTGAGATCAAAGCCAATGCAATAGCGGGTATACCGACAATGATCTGGGGAGGCCCAGGTGAAGGTAAATCAGAAATTGTGTACGGCGTAGCCGAAGAGCTCGACGCCAAGCTATTCGAAATACGTGCCAACCTGTTCGACCCTGTTGACGTACGTGGTGGCTTGAAAGTTGTCGAGCAAGAAGACGGCACCTATCGTACTCGTTACGGTGTGCCGGAAGATTACCCTGCCAGTGATTACCAAGGCAGTGTAATTATCTTCATTGATGAGCTCAGTACCGCACCCAAAGCCACTCAGAACTCACTGTTACAACTCCTAACTACCGGCAAAATTGGTACGTACGAGTGTCCCAAGGACACCATCTTCATCGCAGCAGGTAACCGTGCAATCGATCGCGCTGCAGTTCACGAGATGCCAACGCCTGTTAAGAACCGCTTCAGCCACTTCACTCTCGAAGCAAACATCGACGACTGGGTAGCGTGGGCCGTGAACGCGAACATCGATCCGTCGATCGTGAGCTTCCTGCGTTACCGCCCGCAGCTCCTCAGCGACGCAGACGCAACACAGAATGCGTTCCCGACGCCTCGCGCCTGGGATTACGTCAGCCGCAAACTGCCGTTCATGTCTGATGAGTTCTACGGCGTTGCATCATTGGTTGGAGACGGCCCTGCCGGTGAGTACATCGCATTCAAACAGATCTATACCCAAGTGCCTGCCATCGAGGACATCATCGACAAGCCAACTACCACCAAGGTCCCAGAAGGAACATCAGTCCTGTACGCCATATGTGGCGCTCTGACCGGAATCGTTGATGAACACAACTTTGAAGCAGTTATGAAATACACGAAGCGCATGCCACCTGAGTATCAGGTCATTGTTGTTCGTGACTCACTCGCGAAGGATCGCTCGCTCATGCAAACCGAGCACTTCACCAAATGGACTGCAGAAAACGCAGACGTATTTTTATAAACAATTAAATCGGAGATTAATATCATGGCCTCAGTAAGAATGACCCACGAACTAAGACATAATATACAAAGGGAAGCACAAAAAGCCTACGACATCGCTAATCCAGAACCCCAAGCTAATAACGAATTCAAAAACCTGGTTCGTAATGCAATAATTGACAGCCCAGCGCAGATCTTTCTGCGCGATATGGTAAAAGAAGGCACCAAAAGGCGCCTGTCTAAACAGCACCTCAAAGGTTCGTCCCCGCTACCAGAAGAAAAATCGTCGCCAGTTACAACCATCCATCTGCTTAAAGCAATGGCTACCTCAGACGGTGATACAAGCATTGTCATGTCGTTAACTACCCCAATCAGTAGTTATTTAGTCAATGATTATGCTGCTACTCGCCACTATGGATACAACGAAAAGTTTTACGTTGAAGACTTTGCTCCGGAACACCAGCCCAAAATAGCTGACCATTACGACGAGCAGCAAGCAAAGTATGCAAAGTGGGAGTCTGACAGCAGAAATTACTCAAGACAGATTACGCTGCTGCTCGATCAGGTGACAACGGTCAAACAGTTACTCGAAGTTTGGCCAGGAGCTGAATCGCTTATTCCTTCTGAAAAGCTGCAACAAATGCACCAAAAAGTAACGCGAAAAGAGAGAGCGAAACAGATCAAAGAAAAAGTCAACTTTGATCCCACCCTTGCCAACCAGACTGTACTCGCTGCCAAAATGTTAGGAGGCTGATATGTCCGCTGAAAGCGACATGCTCAAAGCTCGAGCTCAACTGCTAATGGACCAGCCTTTCTTCGGCACGTTAGCGTTGAAGCTCAAGCTTGTTCAGGACAATGACAACTGCGACACGGCCGCTACCGATGGTACGCGGCTTGTCTACAACAGTAAGTTCATCGGCAAACTGGATACCGTTACACGTAAAGGTCTCATTGCACACGAAGTCATGCACTGCGTGTTCAATCACATGACCCGTCGCCAGCAACGTGACCACAAGATGTGGAACATCGCTACTGACTACGCCATCAACAGCCACCTTCTAGATTGTGGCTTTGTGCTACCCGAAGGTGGCCTGATTGATAAGCAAAAGCAGTACGAAAACATGACTGCTGAAGCTATCTACAACAAGCTCGACAAAACCCACCTGCCGAAACAGTGCCCCTGGGGCATAGTTTTAGACGCAGGAGCAGGTCAGGTCCAAGCTGGTAGCAACGCTGCTATGGAATCCGACTGGCAAGTAGCTGTTACTCAAGCCGCAGAAGTTGCCAAAAACGCCGGCAAACTCCCAGGCAGCATGGAACGCTTCATTCAAGACATCGTTAAACCAATCGTAGATTGGCGCAGTGTGTTATGGCCTTTCTGTACATCACTTACCCGTGATGATTACAGCTGGCGTAAACCGCACCGTGCGTACATCAGTGAAGACGAGTACTTGCCTAGCATGCTCAACGAAACTGCGGGCCATATTGCAGTCATCATTGACTCGTCCGGTTCCTGTTGCGATTACTGGGACCAGTTTATTAGTGAAATGGCAGCTATTCATTCAGAACTGCGCCCATCTCAAATGACCATTCTTCATGTCGATACACAAGTAGCACATGTAGACGAAGTCATGCCTGAAGACGAGTTCCCAAATAGCCCAATCAAAGGTGGCGGAGGTACCGCTTTCAAACCTGCGTTTGATTATATTAGTGAGCACTACCCAGATGTAGAAGCGGCTGTATACCTCACAGACCTCATATCAAGCGACTTCGGTGACGAGCCTAATTATCCTGTTCTATGGGTTTCAACAAACCGCACCGAAGCCCCCTGGGGCCAAACGACGTACATCCAGCTGTAATACTTGAACTACTATATTAGCGGTAGTACTATTTCGCTCTACTAGGAGAGTACGATGAGTATTAATGACGTAACACCTTCCGATTGGGACCGCGTAACTAAGTCCCGAACCCCGCACGACATAAAAGACTACGTCGATCCATACGATCAACCCCCAATGGCTGACCCAGTAAATGCACCACCGCATTACAACACTGGAAACATCGAGTGCATCGAGGCTATCAAAGAGTCAATGACATCCGACGCCTTCAAAGGTTACTGCAAAGGCAACGCCCTCAAATATGTCTGGCGCATGTCTTACAAAGGTAAGCCGATCGAAGATCTTCGGAAAGCTATCTGGTACATCGAGCGCCTTATCGAATCTGAGTTGGAGCACCCAACAATACTGAAGTAATGATCAGTAACGTCTGGACAGACATCGAAGGCGCAGTCGAAGAAGGGCATTTCATACAGCACGAGCTCAAGAAGGACGCTTATCTTGTTTGCAATGATGAGCGCGAGCTCTTTGTCATTACCAACGACCAGTACCACTTACCAATGTGGTACACCCACACGGTCATCGAAATATTTCAGCGAGGAGGCTGCAATGAAGACGAAGGATTTTTTTCAGAACCTGCCGGATCTACAGGACGATCAGGTTAACCCAGAGTTCCACACTTATACGGCTGTCTGGATGAAGTCGCGAATGCCTGACGCCTACAACGAACTCAAGGCCCGCTTCAAAGCTATCGAAAGTGAAGTCATGGCGCAGTACGCGTGCGATGACGCTAATACGGAGCCACCTTTCTGATGCTTGTAACTCTCGACTTTGAAACCTATTACGACAAAAACCTGACGTTGTCCAAAATGACTACGATGGACTACGTCCGACACGAGAAGTTCAAAGTGTGGGGCGTAGGCATCAAGATAAATCAAGATGCAACAGAGTGGTACGGCGAAGAAGAATGCGAAGACGCGCTGCGGGCCCTGGACTGGGACGACGCAACGCTTATCTGCCACAACACACCATTCGACGGTTATATTTTGACCAGATACTACGGACTAACACCAAAGTATTACGTCGATACTGCGGCAATGAGTCGCGGTCTGTTCCCTGGCCAAAGCGCACGCTTAAAAGACTGCGCAATACGTGCATTCCCTGACGACGAACACATGCGTAAAGGTGAAGAGCTCGCAGATGCAAAGGGTATCTACGACCTCGATCCGGAGTTGGAAGAATCTATCGCAGGATACTGTATACAGGATGTTGATCTTACCTACGCCATATACCAACAGTGGCTAACAAAAATGCCGCAATCAGAAATGGATCTGATCGACATGACCTGCCGTATGTTCTGCGAACCAAAGCTGATCGTGGACCGCGAACGACTAACCAAGTTCCGTGATGAAACAATCGCGGCCAATGAAGCCCTCATCGATGCAGCAGGCGTGTGCCGCAAAGTACTAAGCTCCAATCAACAATTTGCAGAACACATATATAGTATGGGCCTAGTACTGCCGACCAAAGTCAGCCCTACTACAGGCAAAGACATCCCTGCATTAGGTAAAAGTGACAAGGCTTACCAACAAATGCAGAACATGTACCCCCAGTTCCAGCATGTATGGGATGCACGTAAAGCAGTAAAGAGTCGCATCGCCGAGACCAGGGCTCAACGCTTCATTGATGCAACACATGACGACGGGACCATCAGCGTGCCGCTTCGTTATTACGCAGCACATACCGGCCGTTTCGGCGGTACTGAAAAAATTAATATGCAGAACATGCCGCGCAACTCTGAGCTGCGCAAAGCGTTGTGTGCTCCTGACGGACATCTTGTGTTTGTTGCCGACTTATCAAACATCGAAGCCCGTATGCTTGCTTGGCTTGCAGACGAAGACGATCTACTCGATCAGTTCCGCAATGGCGACGACATCTACAGCAACCTCGCATCAGTAATCTACGACCGCCCAATTAACAAGCACGACGACCCAACAGAACGTTTCGTTGGTAAGACAGCTGTGCTCGGTCTCGGATACGGCATGGGCGCAACTAAGTTCCAGACGACATTAGAAGCTGGTGCTATGGGCCCACCCATGACATTCACTACTGACGAAGCCTACAACGTAGTAAATACATACCGCAGTACATACTCAGGTATACCTTTGTTATGGCAAAAGCTAGAGCTAAAGCTAGCCAATACAATTAACCCAGCGTATGACGAGACTTGGCACGGCCTTTGTTTTCACCAAGGTAAAATACATCTACCTAACGGTATGGCTTTGCACTACAACAATCTGCGATATGAGCTAGGCAAGCTCGTGTATGACGGTGCCCGCCACAAAGAATCTACATGGGGCGGACGCATCGCAGAAAACGTCGTTCAAGCACTATCACGAATTATTGTGACCGACGCAATGCTACGGATCCAGAAAGACCCTGAGCTTGATGCTGATGTCGTGCTCACCGTCCACGATGAAATCGTGATTATTAGCAAAGCTAATAGTCCTAGTGATACAATGGACAAACTTATTGCCCATATGTGTGTACCACCCAAATGGGCAGAAGACATTCCCCTCGATGCAGAAGGGGGCTACGACGTTAGTTACAGCAAATAATCTATGTCACGTTTAGTACTAACAAGAAAGATCAACGAGAAAGTCATCCTTCATGATGACGACGGCGTTCTTGCGGAAGTAAAAATATCAAAAGTTGACAGGAATCAAGTCCGCCTAACATTCGAAGCGGATAACAAGATCAGGATTGATCGACAGGAAGTATTCGACAAAAACGCTCCTACCAAATAGATATTAGCCACAGTACTAATACTTATGCTAATATCGCTGTCTCTGTAGGAGGAGCCTATGCAACTTACATTCTTGGAGGCCGCTAACGGGATGCGGCTAAGTAAGCATCACTGTCCCCAAAAAGGATTCACCCCGTACCCACACGTAAAAAACGTAACCTCACACGAAGAAACTATACCTCTCGATTCAACCGGTCTAGCAATGCTAGAAAAGCTCATCAATCAACACGGTGAGCAAGGACACTGCCTCCTCAAAGGTAATCTCAAACGATCCATACAAAATGAATCACGCGCAGGGAAAACCGACCGTATCGGTTACTCGAGTCTGCTCGTGCTAGACATAGATGGAATCACAATACCTGGTCATACAAACCCTAAGAATTTTACTGACAAAGATGTCAGCACTCTGGCAAAAGCCGTAATGCGCGAGCTACCTCCGGCCGTGCAGGACTGCAGCTTCCTCGCGCAGGCGTCCGCAAGTCTGGGTTTGAAAGGCGACAAAGTGTCGCTACATATATTTATTCTGCTAGAACACGCCATGCCTGCTAAGGCAATTAAGTTGTGGCTACAGAACTGTAATTTTGAGTCTAAGTTGTTCTCGTCGCAGCTAGAACTGTCTAGTAATGGACACTCTCTAAAGTACCCACTCGACACCAGCGTAGCTGATAACTCAAAACTGATCTTCATTGCACCTCCTACCTTTGAAGACGGAACCCATGACCCGTTCAGTGTTTCTTCTGAGCGGGTCGTGCGCGTTTCCGGTATTACGGAGACGCTTGATCTAGCAGGGCTTATGGGTGATATCAGCCCAGAAGTCGTGTATCAAAAAAGCAATGAGCACAAAAACAAACTACGCACACAGCGTGGCTTTAAAGCTAAGAAAGAACGCTTAACCATAGCTACCGTCGACAATAAGTCGGAAGAGATCCTGACTAATCCGGACCGCATGTCGATCGCAATAGCAGACGACAGCAACCCGCCATACATCCGGTGCAACGTTAACGGCGGCGACAGCAATGCCTATTACTTCAAGCTCGAAGACCCAACGTACATGTTCAACTTTAAAGGTGAACCCATCTGGTCAATCGAGCAGGCAGACCCTGACTTCTACAAGTCATTGTTTGATGTGTACCAAGAAGAAATGGAGAAAGAAGGACGCGCTAACTTCCCTATAGCATTGCGCGACTTCTACACAGATACGTACTACAACGGGGTATTCGACCCTAATCTCAATCAATTCAACGATGAGTTCCCACTGATGCCATGCTCATCCTCAAGCATCGAAGGATTTATGCGATCTCATGGTCGCAGCAAACCTGATTACATACCTGATGCCCGTGTCGTATTCGACCCAGCCTCAGAAGATGCTGCTGTTAACCTGACCAAAGTTCCGTATCACATCAACATGTTCCGTAAAACGGAGTACATGTTGTCGAACCGTAAGCACGAACCGCTAAGCATAGGTGACGCACCTAAAATCGCTGACTCATGTCCACTGATCTACAAGTTGATGACTCACATCTTAGGAGGTGAAGCACTAGAAGTTGAACACTTCACCAACTGGTTGGCTTACATCTTCCAGACCAAAAAGAAAGCAATGACTGCATGGGTCCTGCAAGGCGTGCCAGGTACCGGTAAAGGTATCTTCTACACCAAAGTACTAAGACCGTTGTTTGGTTACGAGCATGTGCCAATGCGCGCACTGCAGAACATCGAAGAGCAGTTCAACTTATACATGAGGCAGGCACTCTTCCTGGTGGTTGACGAGTTCCATATGGCTTCAGCCAACTCAGGCACCATGAAGATTGCCGACAAACTCAAGAACGCTATTACAGAAAACACCATGACTATCCGTGCGATGCGGTCGAATCAGGTTGAGATGCCTAACTACACAAACTTCATCTTCCTGACCAACAGGATGGACGCAGTAAAAATTGAAGAAGGCGATCGCAGGTACAACATCGCGCCTCGCCAGGAGCAAAAGCTCGAACATGTGTATCCAGAAGTCATCGACGGTATCGATGACATCAGCTCAGAACTACATAAGTTTGCTGCCCTACTCCGTAATTACAAAGTTAACAAACAGCTCGTGCGCACTCCGATTGCTAACAACGCAAAAGCGCAGATGGCACAAGTCACGATGTCTGTAATGGAAGAGTTCTTCGCTGCAGTAAGACACGGCAACCTCTTATTCTTTATGGATATATTAGACATCAGCCTTACCAATGTAATGCAGGGACAAGAGATCACCACCGCTCAAAAGATCGTTAAACAATGGGTCGCAGAATCTCAGTGGCCTTACTCCGTTATACCGATGGAACACTTGCGTGTTGTCTATGGCGTGCTAACTGATAACCGCCTGTCTCAACGTGAGTTCCAAAAGAAAGCAGCGCGTTGTGGTGTAACCAAAGAACGAAAACGCGTACACGGCGCTCCTCGAAACTCTGGCGGAATATATGGTGTTGTTACATCTTGGAGACTCGAATGCGAACAGTACGAAGAAGTGACCAACAAGTACTTTGACACCAAGGACCGCAAGTTACTTGCCGTCAAGTAGCAATATTAGCTATACTAATATTTCTACTTGCTACTACTAGGAAAGTAAATGATTAAGCTAACTCAGGATACGAGACCGGACGACGTAATTGCTTTCGAAAAACCAGAAAAGCTGGGCGATGTTAGAGCATGGAGTTACTCAGCACTCAAAGTCTATGAAGAGTGCGCCTACCGCACATATATCAGCCGCGTAAAAGGCGTTAAAGAACCCAGCAACCCAGCTGCAGATCGTGGTACGCAGATCCACCAATACGCTGAAGACTATGTTGATGGCACCGCCGGTGAAATGCACGATTCGCTACACAAGTTTAAAGACGAGTTTGAAGAACTACGTGAACTCTATGCGCAAGCCAAAGTAGAAAACGAAGGCGAATGGGGTTTCGATCTCGACTGGGCAACAGTCGGCTGGATGCAAAAAGAAACCTGGGCGCGTATCAAACTCGACGCCTTAGTCCAAGAAGACGATACATCCGCTAGAGTCATTGACTACAAGACAGGCAAAAAGTGGGGTAACGAAATATCCCACGGGCAACAAGGCCTGCTCTACGCCATTGGCACCTTCTTCAGATACCCCCACTTACAGTTTGTACAAGTTGAGTTCTGGTATCTCGATAAAGGTGAGACTACCAAAAAGACCTACACGCGTGAGCAAGCAATGGTCTTCGCACCAGGGTTCCACAGGCGTGCAGTGAAAATGACAACTGAAACAGAATTTGCTCCAACACCCAGCAAAGACAGCTGCAGATGGTGTCCTCATCGTAAAGGTGACGAACCAGAATGCACCTGGGGTGTGAGCTAACCGACTTATTTCAGCTCCCTTTTGAAGTAAGACCTTGCCCCACTTCGGTGGGGCTTTTTTATTCCCGATCGGAATTCAACTGATCCATATGAAATATGTAAATAGAGAAGCCTCATGAAAAAACTACTTAAAAACTTTTTGATGTATATCGGCTACGCCATTAGTGCAGCCATTCTTTTCACTTACTTTGCGAATCTCGCAGCACTAAGCGTCATGTCTTTGGCGCTTGTCGGTGCCGTGCTGACCCTCGCGTATTTCCATCTACGGAGACCAAATGATTGAAACCTTAATCCTCGCAGTCCAATCCATTGAAGTTGTTTTATTCATCATTACTTGTATAGGAATTATCTATGATCTTAGCCGGAATTATCTCCGCCGCAGCACTGCTGTTTCTGCTATTTAAACTTGGTATCAGCAAAGTTGTTAGTTACGACATCCCTATTGATATTGCGGCCACCGGTTTTTTAATGGCCATGTTCGCCGGTACCTACGGCGGCATGATGGCTGCAATGCTCGGTGGTCTAATCATCTCTGTTGTGCTCTACGTCCTCAAAAAAACTGTCAATCGACAAGAGCTGCACCTTGCCAAGTCAAAACGGTTTCCATACGTACAAGCAGTATGGGTCGAAACACCTCGTGGATCATAAGCGCGTGGAAATGACCTACAAACGGGAGGGCCAGCTTGTTGAATATAAGCTGGTTACCGACCCCGCTGAAGCTGAGTACTGGTCTACGCACCGCTTAAAGAAATCCGAAATCAAAATCATGACGAAATGTGACAGGGCAACTGCTGCCGAACTACGACAGGAGATATTAAATGACATCCTTAGCAGAGAACCTAATCCCAGCCGTAAACTTGCGGCCGCCAAAAACTCGATTCCTGAAAGGAGTAAAACCGCCGAGCCCAAACATGCTAAAGCGCGGCAAACAAAACAAAAAACTAGGAGACAAAGTTAGCGTCAAAATGTGGCAAGGCATGACAATGTACTCGCTTACACTCGAGGAACGAGCCACCTGCCCTGCTGACTGCGAGCAATGGGACAATTGTTATGGCGATAACATGCCATTCGCTCACCGCTTCGATGTAAGTGATTCACTCTTATTCAAATCGAATCTTGATCTCCAGCTACGCGAACTTAATGACAAGCACAAAGATGGCTTCGTTGTTCGTTTACATGTGCTTGGTGATTTCTACAACGCTAAATATATAAGCCAATGGTCGTCATGGATAAGGCAGTACGAAAACCTGCATGTGTTTGGCTATACCCACCACAAGGTAGATACGCAGTTGGGTCGCGTGCTTGACCGGTTAAATCGTATTTACAAGGAACGATTTCGCATCCGGTTTAGTGATGACGACACGACACTATTCAGCGCGCACGTTGGTACAAGCACAGAAGGCATAGGCGGCATTATGTGCCCAGAACAAACAGGTAAAACAGATAGCTGTACGACTTGTGGATATTGTTGGTCCAGCGATTTCCCCGTCGTTTTTATTGAGCATTAATATTAGCTGTGGTATTATTATTAACCATCAATGAGTGATGCATATGTACGAACCATTCGAACATCAAAAAGTCACGACTGACTTTATTCAACAACATCCCCGATGCCTTATTACGTCTGATCCTGGCACAGGCAAGACCCGCAGCGTACTCGACGCGATCGCGGGCCACGAATCGCGAACCCTGGTTCTCGCACCGTTGTCCATCCTGGAAGCATCATGGGGCGATGACATTAAGAAGTTTCAGCCCGACCTTACGTACGCAACTGCGTATGCCAAGAACCGAGAGAAAGCATTTACAGGTGACGAGAAGGTTGTAATCACCAACCACGATGCAGTGAAGTGGATTGTTAAGAACTACCACGTCCTGTGTGGTTTCGACACGTTAGTAATCGACGAGTTTACAGCGTTCAAAAACAAAGACAGTCAGCGCAGTAAAGCGTGTCGCAAGATTGCAGAAGCGTTTACTCACCGCATTGCCATGTCTGGTACACCCAACAGCAACGGTATCTTAGATGTCTGGCACCCAACACTAATCATCGATGACGGGGAGCGGCTTGGTCATCGATTCTATAGCTTCCGTTCTTCTGTCTGCACACCACGCTTCAATGGGTTTGCTAATGAATGGATCCAAAAAGATGACGCAGAAGAGGTAGTTGCTGCTGCACTCAGCGACATCAACATTAGGTATGAGTTAACCGAATGTATCGACATGCCAGAGCAAAGCGTACAGACCATGTACGTATCTCTGCCTAACAAAATCATGCAGCAGTACAAGCAGCTCAGTGAAGACTCCGTGCTGTATACCGGTAAAGGCACAATCAACGCAGTACATGCAGGCAGCAAGGTTAAGAAGCTATTGCAACTTTGTACCGGCGCCGTCTATGACGAGCACGGCGAAGTGCAGCAGATCCACAAAGAACGTTACGACCTTGTGATGCAGCTCGTCGATCAGCGCAAGCAGTCCCTTGTAGCGTTCAACTGGAAGCATGAGCAACGTTACATGGTTGAGCTAGCAGACAAGCTAGACATCAAACACGCAACCATTAGCGGTGACACGCCCGCGTCCAAACGAAAAGAAATCGTCGACCGATTGCAAGCAGGCCAGCTGCAGGTGGTGTTTTGTCACCCCCAATCAGCAGGACACGGCCTCACTATGACTAAGGCAAAGACAGTCATATGGGCGTCGCCGACGTACAACGCAGAACATTATCAGCAGTTCAACCGACGCATCTATCGCGCAGGTCAAACAGACAAGACCGAAGTGATTCAGATTGCCGCACGTAACACATGGGAAACCGACGTGTACGAAAAGCTTGAAGGCAAAGTAGAACGGATGGACGAGCTACTCGGAATTTTAAACCAACTAAAAGCAGCCTAAACGAAGAGAAAAACCTATGAATATAAATGAGCTAATTGAAAAACGATCGTATGTAAAAGATGAAATGGCTGAGCTGAATAGCCAGCTAAAAGAGTTACGTCAACAGCAGGACGAGCTGGATTACGCGCTCTTAACCCAATTGGACGAACAGGGTTTGTCTCGCACCGCGAATGACAAAGCCAGCGTGTCCATAAACAACGATACGGTTCCGGACGTCACCGACTGGGATGCTCTTTACGAGCATATCAATCAGACCAAGGACTATTCGTTGTTGCAACGTCGAGTGAGTTCGACCGCTTACAAGGAACTTTTGAAGCTTGGCGAGAACGTTCCTGGTCTACAACCTCGCGAAATCCGTCGAATCAATTTTCGAAACCTTTAATTAATCATTAACCAAAGAGAGAAAAACTATGCCTAAAACAGCAGTAGCAACAAACCTAGTAGCATCAACTGACACCTTACCCGCACATCTAAAAGCGGTTGAGGGAGCAGGTCGTGGTAACGAGAACGTAGGTTCTAATGTTCAGATACCGCGCGTGAAGCTGCTACAGAAAATGTCCAACGAAGTAGACAAGCATCACGCTGCCTACATCGAAGGTTGTGAGCCAGGTCATCTGGTCAACACACTCACCAACGAAAACTACGGCAATGATATTTATGCCATCAGTTTGCATTTCAAAACTGAGTTCGTTGTCTGGCGCAAGCTAGACGCAGGCGGCGGTTACGGCGGTGCTTTTGATTCGCACGCAGCCGCGCAAGAGTATGTTGATACTCAGGATAAGCCTAGCGATTACGACATTAACGAAACACACGCACACATCCTCTTGCTGAAAAATGCAGAGACCGGTGAGCTTGAGCGCTCTCCTGTAATCATGGATTTTGCATCCAGTAAGTTACGCGTGTCGAAAGCGTGGAACTCCCAGATTGGTCTCAAGGGTGGCGATCGTTTCGCTGGCCTTTGGAAAGTATCTGGCGTTCCTACTGAGAACAAGATGGGCAAAGCCTTCATGAATTGTGAAGTCTCTTTTGTCGGTTGGGCTCAGGAAAACGACTACAAAGTCGCAGAGAAAATGTACGAACAGTACGCCAGCTAATCAGAAATAGACCAAGGCCCTTTGCCTCCACTACGGATTGATCCACCGTTGGTCACAACGGATCACTTACTTTATGAACGAGCACAGTTTTGTAAGATCCATACATAACGCTCTGTCACCCGATGTATACAAGTGGAAGATCCACGATACATATACGGGAGGTGTCCCCGACGCTATGTATGCAGGTCCTGCAGGTGTGCTCTTCGTAGAGTATAAGTACGTTAAATCCCTCCCCAAGAAAGACACAACCGTGATTCATCACTCGTTGTCCGCGCTTCAGTGTGCCTGGCTAGATCGAATGAAATGGTCAACTAATGTCGCACTTATATTAGGTTGCGAAGACACTGCACTAATATTAGAAGATGACTTCTCAGCTAATATATGTAAGTCTAAGTATATAGAACAGAGTATCAAACGATCTGAAATTGCGGATTGGATCTACACAACAGTTTTCTCAGGAAGAGGCCATGAAAAAACCAAGCGAATTACCAGAGCCCGTGAACAATCTCCGTAAAATCTGGGACGCCAAAAAAGCTGAAATGAACTTTACTCAGACCGAAGCCGCCGTAGAACTCGGCTGGTCTCAAGGCGCTATATCCCACTACCTCACTAACATAACGACACTCGGTCCTTCAGCCGTTATTAAGTTTGCTAATTTCCTCGAGGTCGACCCACGAGATATTGATCCTTCCGTTGCTGAACATCTACCCAACACCCGCAAGCTAGTCGTGGTGTACGACAGCGGAACCGCAAACAAGAGAATTGACGAGGCTTTCTACGTACACCAGCCTGAAGACGCTTTTTACGTTAGGGTTCATCCAGATATGCTGCAATACCGAGCTGGACCAGGCCCGAGTCCTTACGGCCCAAAAGGGACATGGTACGAAGAAGCCGCAGATATGTACTTGTTAGTGTGCCCACTCAAATCACAGCCAAAATCAACGCAGTTTTTAATCCAACTCAAAAACAAAAAGCATTTTGACTTATATTTCAGCAATGCTGTTCCCCCCAAAAGCAAAATCAAAAAGCAACTTGCAATCCTCTCCCACCTCCATAGCCCGCCTAGCAGTCGAAGATAACTGACAAAATTCCTTGCAAATAGTACTGATGCTAATATATTAATATCATAAGAAAAATAATAAGAAAAATAAATTGATGCAGGAGGATTAGCAAGTGGAGGAGATCTTGTTAGAGAAGTATGGCCCTTTTATGGATCTGGAAGAATTAGCCAGTCTACTAAGAATCAAAAAACAGTCTGTGTACCAGCAGATCTACCGCGGTCAGCTTGATATCCCGCACATCAGACGAGGTAAAAAATACCTTTTCCCTACCCAAGAAGTTGCTGGCTACTTTAGCGCCCAGCTAAGTCGGCCGGTCTGAGGTTCACGTACCGAGACAACTCTGAGAAAGTACGGTGACCAGACACCAACCGCACTTCCTCAATCTTAAATCCATCTTCAAACAGCCGAGATATTGCTTCGTGACGAAGGTCGTGGAAGCGTAAATCCTGGATATCCAATTTCTTACACATTCGCCCAAAACGGTCAGAAATGCTGGCAGCGTGCTTTACAGGAAACAGCACATCACCCTTCCCAAAGTAGTTTTGTGAGCGTAGGAGCGCGTCTCTCACGCGCCCTAATATGGGAATTTGCTGCGCAGACTTGCCCCCTTCTACCATCCTATCTTTCCGATTTAGATGTATTACACCGCTGTCCCACTTTACATCTGACCACCTAAGCGCGTGTATTTCGCCCTGACGCATCGCTGTATTAATCGCTAAATCAATAGCGGGCCCGATCCAACGATTGCCAGCTTCTTTGTACAGCGCTTCAAGCTCCCAATCTTCTGGTCGTCTGTCCCTTCGTTCCGACTCAGAAACCTGTCGCAGCCTCACAAGCTCTTTTATTGCAAGGTCAACTGTCTTCTCTGCCACCTTCACCCTGGAAACGTCCACCGCTTGTTTCAGGTAGTAGACCTGTTCTTTTAGCGTGCTGGGTTTAATTGTCTTGCGTCTATATGCGGCAAACTCGAGCACATCGTCCACGGTCAGATCATGGATCGAAACGCCGTTCCACCATTTGGCCATCTGATTTAAGTTGCTCATTTTCGAGCGGGAGAAATTTAGATTGAAGCGAGCGTAGTACGCGACCAGATGGTCGATAAGGTCATTAATGTCCGTGAGATGCTGACCGGAGGTATCGATCCACGTACCGTGGTCCATCTGTGTTTCGACAGAGCGCGCCCATGCAGCAGCAGCAGCTTTTGTTTTGAATGTTTTTCTTTCGGGTGAATACCCTAAACGGCGAACCTCTGTGAACCAGCTGCCGTTCCTTTGCCTAATAGAAGCCATTGCGTCATCCGTGCGTCATGGGCTTCTATTTTATAATAAAATGCTTGTAAAACAAACACTTAGATGAATGGCGGAGCGGACGGGATTCGGGGCCTTAGAAAGCTATTTTTACTTCTATATCAATGGGTTAGCTACTACTTGTGTAGATCAGGACTTCAGACCCCGATCCGTGTAACTTATTGATAATACGACATAATTTATTTTACATTATTTTTGATTGCGTCATTGACGCACTGGGTTTTGGGCCTGTTTTCGGATCCCAAAGTGGGACTCGAATGGCGTCCAGCAGCATAAGAGTCTGGAGCTAAGCCAGCTAAAAGAAGAATGTTAAAGACTAAAAAGTAAACCATGACGACCTCGGAAATGAGTCGTCATTATAAGAGCTGACCTATAATGAAACTAATGACTTAAAGTGACTAAAGGTTATTCTCTTCGGACATATCAGGTAAACCGGTACTTACCCCGATTCTTTTTACGACTAACAACAGCCAGATTCTTCTCGCTGTTATTACGCGGGTTACCGTCTTTGTGGTGTACATCCTTTGTACTGCCCTTCTTCACTTTCCCAGCTGCGACAGCGCGTCGACGAGCTGTATTACGACTAGCTCGATTCTTCTTCTGCTCCGTTTTGCTGTGGTACTCCTTGTACTCTTTTTTGTAGTCTCGTTTAGTAGCCATAGTTCTTTTTACTCTTTTTCTTAGCCTTCTTCTTTTTTGGCTTATCTGATTGGTTTAGGTAGCACTGTTTGCCTTTACCGTTATGCATGGTTAGCTCCTATGTAGTTGCGTTTGCTTCACTGTGTTAAATGCAGCAGTAGCTGTGGCTAT
>Ga0209557_1000103_pt1 | contig 56744 bp, 67 predicted proteins | sample SaaInlV_120m_DNA_4_FD_184672 | JGI IMG/M metagenome (GOLD analysis project Ga0209557, IMG submission 184672) | Marine microbial communities from expanding oxygen minimum zones in the Saanich Inlet - Saanich Inlet SI074_LV_10m_DNA (SPAdes) (version 2) | ecosystem: Environmental > Aquatic > Marine... | reverse complement strand
TACTCACCCTCATGTTCCGCATTCCTATAATACCACATTCCACGGATATTCAGCATTTTTTCCAGGAATGCGGTCCTCTTCTTCAATACGCGAACAGCCCCTGGATCCTCCCGTATGGGACCCCGTCGACCCTGTGCAGGAAAATGCAATGTACCGATTCGATATTTATTCATTAAGTTAACGATGTAATGAGGCACATAATTGTTCATACCAGTGTTGACAACCCCATCTGTGCCGAAATACTCTGCCATGTACTTGATATATCTGATCACGTCCTCATTTTTAAGAGCTAATATTTCCAATATATGACCCCCCTGGATAGCTGGTCGTCCAATATCAAATCTAAGCATAAGTTTCACGAGCGCTTTTCGCTTTCCCTGATTAAAAACTCGCCCGTTGCTGATGAAGTTTGCGATCTTGATTTTCGTCAGTTTGCGACCTTGATTATCATATTTATTAGAGTTAAAATTGAGGATATTTTTGCGAGTCATCGCATTATCATACACCTTTACCCTGCCGAGGATCTCTTGGTCTGCCATGTTACGCGGGATACCTTTCGCGTTGAATAGCTTCCTGACGGTATTGTTACGATTTTTGATTTCTTTTTCGCTAGGTATCCTGTAGTTGGGCCTGTTAGTGTTAAAATAGTTATAATACTTGGGCATATTCTTTACCTATTGCGGAGATCTTTTTCGTTTACCCCTCAGACTGACCCTGCCCGCCACGGTCTTCATTTTCTTTACTGTGGTTCGAGCTCGCACCCCCCGTACCGTTTTTTGGATCGTCTTGGCCGCGGTGTTGCCTTTGGGGTGCGGTGGGATTGGAAACATGTCATCCATTAACCTGCTGAGATCTCGGGTCGAGATAAACACTCCGTAGTACGGCTGGGCATTGGAAACGTTTATTTTTAATCTGTCCAAAACGGGTCGTAAATTATTTATTAGATTAATAGTCATTAAAACGTCATCATATTCCCTCCTTAATTTTCTCAAAAAGTTGATTCTTTTTTTCAGCATAGCAATCATCGCCGCATCCTCACGAAATTTACCAAACGATTTTAATTTTCTTGTAAACAAATCCCATCTAACATCAGGCAACAGATTCACCAATTTCAGGAGGTATGACACGACGACAGGGCTTCTCACAGCCATAACCGCATTTTGACTGACTTGTAACGCCAAGATAACGAGACTTTTTCGCTTGTTTTCATTGAAGACTTTATCGTTCATGAGGAATTCTATGTACTTCCAAGGTGTGGTGTTATGGTCGTGTCGAGCGTACAAGAGTTTTTTCCTAGCAAACCAATTGTGGTATTTGACTCGCCTTTTGATTTCCTGGTTTCCCATGTTCTGGGGAATTCCGTATTTGGAAAAAACGTTGTTCATCGCCGCATTCCGACCCTTTCGAAACAGTCTTCTGTTTTCCTCTTTTCGGACCCCACTGACCCCACCCACATTGTCGGGAATGTTGTATCTCATGTTATTCAAGTTGGGCATCTTATTTACCTATTGTGGAGGTTTTTTTCGTTTCCCCCTCAGACTGACCCTGCCCGCCACGGTCTTCATTTTCTTTACCGTGGTTCGGTTAATCATCCCTCGTGCCCTTTTTTGGATCGTCTTGGCCGCGGTGTTGCCTTTGGGGTGCGGTGGGATTGGAAAGATCTCATCCATTAACTTTTTGAGTCTTTGCTCGGTCAGGATGTTATAGGATCTAAACCCTAATTTTTGCAAAACTGGCTCAAGATTATTTCTTATATTATTAGGAACAAAATTAGGAATGGGTCCATAATTCTTTAATCTTTTCAAAAAGCCGATTCGTTTTTTCAGCACAGAAATGATCGCCGCATCCTCGCGATACTTACCAAACGACTTTAATTGTCCTGTGAATTCTTCAGGATAGTAATTTCGATACAGACTCACCAATTTCATGAGGTAGGACACGATGACAGGGTTTCTCACTGCTAAAACCCCCCTCGCATTTCCCCCTAATTGTAACGCCAATACAACGAGATCTTTTCGCTTGTTTTCAGTAAGGATTTTATCGTTCATAAGAAATTTTGTGTATGTGTTTAGGCTACCTTTTTTCTCGCGGGCGTAACGATTCTCATATTTTTTCATTTTAGCATTCATACTTTGGCCCGGATATTCATAAAATGCCGGACCGTACAACCTAAATTTGCTACCGACCCAATTGCTGTATTTGACTCGCCTTTTGATTTCCTGGTTTCCCATGTTTTTGGGAATTTTGTATTTTTCAAAAACGTTGTTGATCGCACTGTTTCGAGCCTTTCGAAACACTCTTTTGTTCTCTTGATTTCTAACATTGCTAGAAATGTTGTATTTGACGTTGCTCATACTGGATATATAGATTTTATTTCACCTTAAAGAATTGACGCCAGGTAAGATCATAATGACGATGGGCGCCACAGAATCCAAGAAGAAACGCGAACCCGGGCCGTACATGCTCTTCTGTAAGAAGATGCGGCCTCAGGTGGTCGCCGAAAACCCGAAACTCAGTTTCGGTGAAGTCGGTAGGAAACTCGGCGAGATGTGGCGCGAACTCAGCGACGAGGAGAAGAAAAAATATAAGTAATAGTATGTTGGAATCCCTCCTTTTCCATTTCGCGAAGAATTTCCACGAACCCCTGACGCACCGGTTCATGGTGGACACCGTGTCAAAAATGGACCGGCCGGTGGTGATCGACGCGGGTGCGTGGTTGGGGGATACCGCGATCCAGTTGGCGGAGGCGAACCCCGAGTGTACGGTTTACGCGGTGGAACCGTCCAAGAAAAATTGCAATTTCATTCGAAAGCGGGGTGTCGAGAACGTCCGTGTTATTAATAAGTGCCTGACGAGCGATAGTCGGTACAAGTGCGCGACCGATTCCCCCTCCGAGATTTTTAATAACAAGACGTACACATTCGGCGCCGAAGGCACCGACTCGATCACAGTGGACGAAATCTTTGCGTCGTCGGGGAGAGGCGTGCAGCTCGTGCACCTCGACGTGGAGGGACACGAGTACGATTGCCTCAAGGGTGCGCGGATGTGTTTGGAAAACGGCGAGACCGTTTTCGTGGTCGAGATTCTCCACACCAACGAGGATAAGGAACAGATACTCGGTCTCTTCACGAACTACGGGTACGAGCATTTCGTCATACCGGAAAACGTGGGATGGTGGGGGGACAAGGGGTACAATTACGTGTTCCACAGGTCCTGAGCCTCCGGCACGAAGAGCACGCCGTGGCTCATGAGCAGGCTCAACTTCGCCTTTGTGACAGTGCTGTGAGTATGTAAGATCCACCGTTCCCAGTATTCCGCCCCGTAGATATCGTCCCAATCCTCGATGGAACTTTCCCTAATCTTCAACATGCCTCTATGAATCTCACGTGGATCCGTCTCTATTCGCAGCTCCTCAGGAACGATCGCTCCTTTCCTGAGAAGTTGTGCGCGCATGATCTTTGGGTTACCGTGATCGGGGTAGTGCGGGGTGCACACGTCCCCGAAATCGATCGCTCGCCTGCTAGGGAACATGACCCTGTACTTGTGCTGCACGGAGGGACTCGGTCGTAAGACCACGCGCTCCATGTTACTATCAGCCCCGCGAAATTTTCCAAATTAAAACCGCAGGCCATCATAAAAGATGCGTGTCTTGGAACTCTTCAAGGGAACGGGAAGCGTCTCTAAGATCTTTGAACCCGCGGGCCATAAGGTCGTCAGTCTCGATATCATCGAGAGCTTTAACCCCACGCACTGCTGTGATATCCTCGATTTCGATTACAAACAGTACCCGCCGGGGTACTTCAAGCTCATATGGGCGTCGCCGGAGTGTAAGGTATACTCGAACCTACAGACCACCAACGTCGGCCCGAACCGTGCATACAAAACCAGGGCAGCCCTCGATAAAGTCCGTAAGGACAACAGCAAATACGTCGAACGCGTTTTGGAAATCATCGACTACTTCCAGCCGAAAGAGTGGTACATCGAGAACCCTTGGACATCCGCCATGAAAGATCTTCCGTGCATGAAGGATCTCAAGTCGTACCGCTTCGACTATTGCCGGTTCGGGTTCAAGTACAAAAAGCCGACACGCATATGGACCAACCGCGAGGACATGGAAGATCACAAGTGTAGCTGCAAGATCGATATCCCGGGGTTTACGGTGCACGAGTTCCAAATCGGCATCACCACGCCGAGTAGGGTTCGCGGCGTTCAAGACGTGACCAACACCCTCGACCGGTACCGCATTCCCGAAGGTCTTCTTCGGTACATGTTCGCCAAGCACCTGAAGCGTCCACGTCCCCAAAGCGCCCCGAGCAAATAAAATGTTTTAGTATTGTAAATGAGTGATTTGCAAAAGAAGATACCGTTCATGGCGTCCGTGTTCGGCCACCTGATATTCCAGCTCTTCGTCATGTTCCAGGGTACGAAGAACAAGGTTCCCGAATCCCAGCGTTTCCTGTACTGGGGTGCGTCGATCGTGTTACTTTTTACCCTGATCCTGGTGCGATTCTCCCTACCGGTCAAAGTGATGCTCTTCACCGCGATGGCCTACATCTTCGGCATGATCATGAACGAGGTGAAGGACGCGCGCGAGGCGCTCATCGAGACGGCGACCATCTTCGCGTGCATGTTCATCGCGGGCGTCTTGACAGTGCAGATGGGGTACAAGCTCAATACACTAGGCCTGGTCCTCTCTGTCGCTCTCCTCGGCGTGTTGATCGCGCGCCTCATGAAACCCAACAGGTCGTACGGTAAAATCCTTAGCATAATTTTTGCGTTGTTGGTGTTGTACGATACCAATTCCATATTGCAAAAGAACTACGGTGGAGATTACGTCAACGCCTCACTAGATTACTTCCTCGATGTCGAGACCCTTTTCAGGTTGGCAGGAAGCGATGAGTAATCACAAAAAGTAGGGCGCCAGAGCCTCCCCCATGAGTATGTTCGTGTCGCAGACGTCCTGCAGGCGTTTCGTCGCTTCGTTCGCGAGTGCCATTTGCTCCTCTAACTTTTCGTCATCTTGAAAATCTTGTATGAACATCGAAAGGTACGACATGTTGATGACCATTTTCAACAGGGGCATGTTTCGGTCCTTGTCGCGCATCTGAAACACGCGCGCCCACCCTTCGTACATGGGGTGCGTGATACCTTGTCGGATCTCGTGATTGAGTTGGCGCAAAAACGTGGTATCAAGCGTACCGCCCAAAAGTTTGTGCGACTGAGCCTTTATCCTCAACATTTCCACGAACCCGGTTTGATCGGGGAGCGGCATTTCCCTATACATTTTCAGGACATGTGTGGGCAGGATCGATTCGATGGTGTTTTCGCCCAGAAATTGCCCGTAAAGCTCCGGAAACTCGTCGCTGTATATCTTTTGCAGTCGCCTATGATCCGCCCGGATGGTTTTCCTGAATCCAACCTGCGGGAGAAGCTGGAGGAACGCCATCGCCTCGGTGTAAAATGAAGCCGCATTTTCCACTGAAGTACAGTCCTTCGTGTGTCCATTTCTTTTATCAGCCTCCCAATCAGATAGGATCTTAGCTTCGTCGATAACGCCGTTCGCGTCACAAGGCATGGGTCGCGATAACTTCAAGTTGCCCATTCCCTCCTCCAAGCTTTTTTCCAATACTGCCTCGAGGTTAAGACGCACAGCCTTATTGTAAATCACGCGCCCAAAGTCGGGCGTGTCGGGAGGGTCGATGCTGTACTTCTCCTTCAAGCGTCGCACGCCCATGCACCAAAATCCCATCTTCTGGTGAGGTTTTTTTAACGGTGCCATGAGCTCGATCAAAACGTTCCGGGGTTCACTGTTTAACGGAGGTAATAAAGCCTTGAATATCTCCATACCATCCTTCCTCCGCTGATTGGCCTTGTCTTGTCCCCAAATCGTCACGGCGAAGAATAGTAGATCCGCCCTCCAGTGATGGTCCCGTGTAGGGGTGGGGAGAGTGTTCGAGAGGAGTGTGTAAAAGTCACCGTCCGTGTTTTGACCCGCTGTTCCGACGTTTTGGCAGAAGTAAACGACGAACTCACTCAGTTCGTGAAAGTGTTCGTGCGTCGATTCGCCCGTTTCACTGTTGCCCATCCAAACTGTCGCGTCTTTAACAACAGCGTAGTCGGGGAGCCCCGCGCGGCCCTCGGGGGTTTCGTTCGCTGTATCATCATCAGCCATAACCTAAAAAAATACAGAACGGAAAAATAAAGGGGTCAGTTTTTCATTTTCAGTCATTGATCACTTCGAGGCGCACATGAACGCATGTTTAAACCCTCAAATTTATATGGAGTTTTCTGGTTTAATTTTTGACTGTGAAAATGGTCTCACCCGTGTCAAAATCGTGCCGAGGTGCTTGTGGTTGTGACGATTTCGCTCGATCGGATCCGCTTATATACTAGAAAAATAATTTATAACACGCCGCGCGCCAATAATTTCGATTAGGTGAAATAAAAAAATTGAGGACGCCCCTCTCCACTTTTCAGCGCACCACACACGCACACGACCTTCCCCTTCCTGTGTCGACTTCAAAACCGGCGCGAACGGAGCATTGGATCTGGTTCGAGGGTCCAAAAGACCAACTTCTGTGCGCGCGCGACACCGCGCCCGTCAAAATCCAGTGAGAAAAAGGAACTCAACCGACGAAACCCTAATCCGACGAAACCCTAATCATGGACGACCGTCGAGATCAAGAATTTCGGGATATCAAAAAAGCAATCACCCACCTTAATACGGATATCACCCTGCTGAAGCAGCAGAACGAACAGCTTCAGCTCAGGTGCGTCGAGCAGGACACGAAGATCGCGTTTTTGACCTCGACCGTCAACCCCGAGATTAAGCGCGTGCAGGTTCGCGGCGCCAAGCCCGGGTACTCGCCCATCGTCACCTTCGGCCGGGTGGTTTGGCTCACCGGTATAGTGGCGAAACACGCGGCGACCACCTGGTCCACGGAGGCGCAGACGAAGCAGGTGTTGGAGCACATGACGGTGCTGCTGAACAGGGCTGGCACCAACCCTGAGCACTTGCTCAGGGTCACATTGTGCCTCAGCGACATTCGCACTGCGGAGTACGCGTTTCGCGCGTGGGACAGTTACTTCAACGAGCTGGGGCTGTCGGAGGAGTGGAGGCCTGTGCGCATCACGCATCAGATGACGCTCAAAGACCCGCAGTCCCGGGTGGAGGTTCACGCCGAGGCGGTGCTGCCGGCGGTACCGCAGCTGCAACCACCACCACAAGAGAAGGAACCTTCCACCCTTGATGCCAACCTCACGGCTCCTGAAATTTCCCCGAATTCACGCGATGAAGACTCCGACGATGATGGCAACGACGACTCCGAACCCATGGCAAATCCACTGCGTTGCACATGGGAAGCAGATGGTCAAATACGGACCAACGACCCCGATGCGTGGCAAACTGATACTCTCACGCGAGCTTTCGGGAATACGTACAAACCTAGTCCAGCATGCCCTGACCCTGTCCACTACTGCATTATCGTCAGATCTACCACCCACACTGACAATTATTTTAAGTTGTTCGACAAGGATACGAAGAAGCAGGTACTGTTCAAGGACTGCGACAAAAATGGATACCGCAAGGACGGTGATGATCAGAAAGTTTTGCGTTCTTGGCGTGCAGTGGATAGGTACCTCATACGTAATTACGGCGAGGAGGAGGAGGCACCCATGGAATCGCCCATGGATGAGGGGGAGGTGCAACCGACTGATTCCGGAAATGAAGACATGAGGCCAAACGATTTCGAGCGTGAACGGGAAGAAAACATCAAGCGACGCGAGGAGGATCCGAAAATGCAGGCTGTCAAGGCGGCGATTGCTGAACTGATGCCGGTGCGGAAACCACCGCCACCACCCAAGAAGCGAAAGACGACACCGACAGGCCCCAAGCGAAAATCCAGTCGCCAGGTGGATACACCCACGAAAAAGATCACACTGCCAGAGCCGAACGAATACACTGAGGAGGAAATGAAAGAGTTCGGACTGTACATCGAGAGACGCCACGAAACGTACGTCCTGACTGAAGATTACGAGAAGTTTCAACACCCCGAAGACCCCCGTCTGACGCACAATTGTCTCTACGTGTGCTGCGTGAAGCGCCCACCGGGCAAAGGTAATTCAGTCGACCGGTACTGGAGGTTCTTCGTTGAAGGGAAGCTGAAGCCTTTCGTTAACTGCACCGTCACGGGTGAGGAAAAACTGGGTGAGAACCAAACGCAACTGCGCTCACTTAGCGCCGTGACAAGGTATCTGAGGAGAACCTATTTGTAATCGAACCGTGATCCGGAGAGTGTAGAACACCGCCTCACGATTTGGGAAGGGAAAGACTTGGGACTTTTTTTCAAACTAGTTTCCGTACGCAACACCAGCCATACCGTCCTTCACGCGGAGGATGTTGTAGTTGACCGCGTACACCCTATGGTGATGGTTTCCGTTGGTGGGAGCGCTGAAGGTGAGCTTCGCAGTGTCAATCCGACTAAAGTTCAACGAACCGGTCGGCTGCATCTTACTCATGGTCAGGCAAAACGGCCACGAAAACGTGCACAGGTCGTCGAGGATATTATCCGGGAGGTCGGTCGTGTGCATCTCCGCCACGACATCGTGATGGAACACGTCACTGGTTTCCTCGAAGAGCGTGTTACCGTTGATGTACAGCGAAGAGGTCCCGAACTTGAACCCGTTGTTTGCGTCGTTCCACACGGCACCGTTCGCGTTCCCTGAGACGACGTGGAGAGATTTGACCGGATGGTTGAAATAGGTGATGTCGACAGTTTTATCGGTCTTATCGAAACGCTGGTTCTGTACCTGGGTGATGAGGAGCTCGTGCTCGCGATCGGTGAAGAACTTTCTTTCGTCGGTATCCAGAAAAATGAAATTACCGTACACCTTAGGGGTAGTGGAGGGCGTGAAACCACCGCGGCACTTAATACGGATCTCCACCTCGTGGTAGGACATCGCCAAGAGTGGAAGCGCCTTGGTCCAATCCTCGCTGAAGAAGAACGGAAGCATGTAGTAGTTACCGCCGTGGTTTTCCTTCTTGTGGTTCAAGGTAACAGCGAAAGAGGCCTTGGCGGCGGAATCTCGCATCAGGGGGTTGTGCACACCCTGCACGTACATAGCGTCCATGGTCGTGACCATCTGTCCACCGATCCAGAGAGAGAATTCCGTGAGGTCGGTGGCGGACCTCTTGAAGAAACCGTTGTCACCATCTTGGATGGAGGCGATGTTATCGGCTTCGATCCAGACATAGCTAAGAAGATCACCTTTCGAGCGGATGGGAATGATGACCTCGTTACCGGAATCGAACGTGCCGATGTAGTCCAATCGTTCTGGCTTCATCGAAAAATTTGTGTATCGTCGATACGACTGGCGAAAAAATGAGGCTTCCGGTGAGCCGGTGAGGTGAACGTCCTGGACCCCGACTGAGACAAGATCAATTAAAGCAGCAGACATGTTGTTATTAATATATGATATTAAAAAAATGGCGACAGATCTTGGTAAGTATGGTGGTCTTCCAAGCCCTGACCTGGGAAGCCCGGGATGCCGATGACCAGCACCTCATCAGCATCTTCGGCAAAACCGAGGACGGCAAGTCCGTGTGCGTCACGACCGCGTTCAACCCGTACTTCTTCGTGAAGCTGCCGCTGGGTACGAAGCCTACCGAGGTGGAGCTGCTGTACGATAAGCTATGCACGATGAAAAAGACAAAGGACTGCCTGACGGGATACTCACTCACCAAACAGAAGGACGTCTGGGGTTTCCAGAACAACGAAGAGTTCTTCTTCATGCACCTGACCTTCACCAATATGGGAGCGAGGCGGCGAGTCAACAGTGTATTCTCCTATACCCCTGAGTTTGAGAGGTACCGAGTCTACGAGGCGAACCTCGATCCGGTGCTTCGCCTGATGCACAGGACCGGGATCCAGTCGACCGGGTGGCTTGACACGGGTTCCGAATGTGCCCAGTCAAGATTAGCGAACGTGGACATCGACCTGTGGTGCAACGATTGGAAACAACTGAAACCGGTGGACCGAGACGATATCGCGCCGTTCGTGGTCGCCTCGTTCGATATCGAGTGTCACAGTTCGACGGGTAAATTCCCGGACGCCGGTGTACCAGGGGACGCGTGCTTTCAGATCGGCATTTCGCTGTGTACGTTCGGATCCGACGAACCCTACGAAAAGACTTGCCTGTGCTACAAGGAAACCTCCGGCGAGGACGTCACGAGTTTCAAGACCGAGCGAGAACTTCTCCTGGCGTTCAAGAACTACGTCCAGCGACACGACGTGGATATCATGACAGGGTGGAACATCTTCGGGTTCGACCTGGCGTACTTACACAAGAGAGCCGCGAGGAACAATTGCGGATGGGAGTTTTCGCAACTGGGAAAGCTGAAGAATACGCAATCCAACCTCGTGCAGAAGAAACTGAGTTCGAGCGCCCTCGGGGATAATTTTTTGCAGTTACTGCCCATGTCCGGGCGGTTCATCTTCGATCTCTTTCACGAGGTCAAGAAGGGGTATAAGCTGGATTCGTATTCCCTGAACAACGTGTCTAAGTTGTACCTTGACGATCAGAAGATCGACATGCCGGCAAAAGAGATGTTCGCGCGGTTCATCGAGGGGAACGCCGCGAAGCTCGGTGAGGTCGCCGAGTACTGCATCAAGGATACCCTCCTCCCGCACAAGCTCATGAAGAAACTGTGTACGCTGCTAAACCTCCTGGAGATGGCGAAGGCGACCTGGGTCCCCCTGACCTTCCTTGTGGAGCGCGGGCAGCAGATCAAGGTGTTTTCCCAACTGTGTAAGAAGGCGAGGGAGCTCGGGTACATGGTCCCGACGATCAAACACGGCTCGATCCCGGAGGAACCGTACGAGGGTGCGACAGTGCTCGAGGCGCAGAAAGGGGCGTACTACACACCGATCACGGCGCTCGATTTCGAGGCGCTGTACCCTTCGATCATGATGGCGCATAACCTGTGCTATTCGACCCTGGTTCTCGACGACAAAAAGTACGGTAACATCCCGGACGTGACCTACGAGACCTTCACCATCGGCTCTCGGACGTATAAGTTCGCGCAGAACATTCCTTCACTTTTACCGAGTATCCTGTCTGAACTTAAACAGTTCAGGAAGAAGGCCAAGAGGGACATGGCGGCCGCGACCGGTGGCATGAAAGAGGTGTACAACGGCAAACAACTGGCGTATAAGGTATCGATGAACTCCATCTACGGGTTCACCGGTGCGGGGAAAGGAATTTTACCGTGTGTCCCGATCGCTTCGACGACGACGTGCCGAGGCCGAGGCATGATTGAGGAGACCAAGACCTACGTCGAGGCCAATTTCCCTGGGGCGAAGGTCAGGTACGGTGACACGGATTCAGTGATGGTGGAATTCGATGTTCAGGGTCGCAAAGGGAAAGAGGCGATCGAATACAGCTGGGAACTGGGAGAGCGCGCTGCGGACGAGTGTTCCGCGCTCTTCAAAAAGCCGAACAATCTGGAACTCGAGAAGGTCTACCACCCGTACTTTCTCTATTCTAAAAAGCGGTACGCGGCGAAACTGTGGACCAAGGGAAAAGATAATCAGATGCATATGGATTATATCGACGTCAAGGGTCTACAATTGGTTCGAAGGGATAACACGCCGCACATGCGCGAGGTATGCAAAGAACTCCTGGACGTCGTCCTCGATGCACCGGATACGGGCCCGCCGAAAGAACTCGCCCGTAAACGCGCCTCCGAGCTCCTGGCGGGTGATGTGGCTCACGAAAAGTTGATCCTGAGTCAGAGCCTTTCGGACACTTACAAAGTCAAAGGTGAATCCGTCAGCATCAAAGGGGTGGACTGTGCGTTCATCAACCAGGCCCACGTCCAAGTCATGTTGAAGATGCGAGAACGAAAACCCGGTAGCGAGCCGCAGAGCGGGGACAGGGTTCCCTATCTCCTGACGTGCACCGGCGACCATCGCGCGAAAGCGTTCGAAAAGAGTGAAGACCCGAAGTTTGTCGAGGAACACAACATACCGGTCGATTACCGTTACTACTTCGTCAACAAGTTTCTCAACCCGGTGTGCGATCTCCTCGACCCCTTGTTTGAGAACGTGCGACAGGATATATTCGGTGACATGCTGGGCCCGCCGCCCAAACAGAGGGACCCCAAACAGAACTCCATCGACGACCTATTTAAAAGGTTCGCGCAAAAGAAAAGTACGTGAGATGGAGGTTAGAATCAGCAAAGTGGTCAGTCAAATCCTTTCCGACCACCTTCCCGCGTACGGCCTAAACGAGATCGTCGCTGAGTTCGTGGAGGAAGAGGTACAGGGAAAACTAACCCAGGTTCTCGAGAGCATTTCTAAAAAGCATCAGATCCCCCTGGATATCTTACTACACGATGTCCCAGGTTTGAGGGACGACCAGCGGTGTAGGGGGTACAAGACGACGAAGGACCGGAGTCAGGTCAGATGTTCGTTCAAGGCTTCGCAAAACGGGTACTGCAAGTTTCACGAACATCAGGGAGACAACATAGAATCAAGGCGTTTGAGCAGCGGCGGTGCAAATGGACACAACCACGGACCGGAACGGATGAACGTCGCGGGGTGTCCAGCGTGTGAACGAGGTCGAAAGGGACTTATAGATTTGAACACATTAGTTTTTAATCAATGAATAAGTCAAGCATTCTGCTATCATCCATAAACCAGTTCTACAAAGACCAGCACAACAGGAATAAACTACTGACGATACTAAACAAAAGCGGGGGAATTTCTCTGCGGAACCTCGAGTGGTTCATCACGAATTACGCAAAAAAGAATCACACATCGTTCAAGACGAAGGACGGCAAGATGTTTGCCGTCCACTGCGCGTACAAATCTTCACTGGACGGGTACTCCAAAAAGTTATTTGACCCGTTCTGTCGAGCCGAAAAGTTCACGTACCAAATCCCAGAGACGTCTGAAGAGATTCAAACGACCCTCGCCCAACTTAACTTCATCAAGTGGGTGATTAAGAACTCAATCTTTGAGTTTATTCAAGAACACCGAGCCCTGTTTAAATCATGTAATCAAAAACCTGTGACATCTTACCATCCTTCACCCGTATGAAGTTCATGGTCTTCGCGAGGATGTGAAACCGCCTTTCGTAGTACACAGGGGGACTCCCGTGCTTGCTGGTGAATAGGTTACCCTGAAGTGTGGGTTCTTTGACGACGGAAAAGTTGACATGGCCGGAAGCCGTGCTGTTATCGTTGGGATACAAGGCGAAACTGTAGGTGGAAAATCGCCTCGTGACGGGGGTGTTCCTGTGATGAAGTCGCGGCTGAATGATTCGCAGGAAATGCGGCGAACCGGTGTGCTCGTCCAAAATCTCTTCACCGTCCAGTGTGAGTGTTACGTAGTTTATGTGTTCGTTTCTCAACGAAGGGTCCACGGATAGACCGGCGGCATCAGCCGGTGTGTCGTTATAATTAAAGGTACCGCCGAAGGCGTTGTTATCTGTGTACATCACAAAAAAGTATAGTTCTTGCACGAGGTTCGTAAAGTGTAACCGCGTTTTGAATTCAGTCTCCTCCTTTCCTACCAACACGTCGTCGTATTGAATCTGTGTGACGGGGAATTCGAAAACACTGTTTTGAACCTTGATCTTCTCCACCGGGTCTAGAAAGACACACTCGGTGGATAATTTTAAATCGAACGGTTTAAACGTGACCAAATCGCCGACGTCAGCGCCGACCGAACCTTGGAACCCCGAGATTTGGTGTCGCGACACGCAAATGCATTCCTCCACATTCCTAAACTTAACCTCTACGGTAATCTCCGTCTCTGAAGCTAGCGCGCACACGGGAAAGGCCAGCTCTGGGTGACCGTGAAAATAGAAGGGGATCTCGATGCACACGTCGCCGCCGACCTGGCGGGGGTACGGACGCGTTCTGGAGATGCGGCTCTTCACGGTGGTGGGGTTGAAAACCGTGTCCACGTCCCGTTTACAGAGATCGAAAAGAGATACCTGCTTTGTGGTGGGGTACTCGAGCTCCGCGTAGAGGTCGAGGTACTCGGTCGTTATGTGTTGGAGCACCGTGTCTCCCACGGAAAATCTGATATATTCCACGAAGTTAGCGGCTTCGCCGTAGACGTAATCTTTATCCGCGTCCACACCGGCCGCGAGCACTATGTCGGGGAGAGTAAACCTGAGGCTCACGCTTCGAAGGACGTCGCAGTGGTCACGCAAAATCTTGAAGGTGTGCGTCTCACCGTATTCGAACTCTTTCCCCTGTTTGATATCGATGAATTGCAAAGAAAACTGGGACTTCTTCCTGAAGTTTTCTTTGAAAAATGTAAAGTCGGGATTGTCGGTCGTGTATAGGTCCAGAAGACCCCTCGACTCGAGCTGGATAGATCCCGCCATAACTACTATATGATATTAATAAAATTTAAGGCCCGCTAACCCGGAATCGAACGACAAGATGTTATAGTTCAGAGCGTACACGCGGATGCGTGTTTCGGAGGCTGCGTGCGAACGGGTCGCCGGGGTATTATCTTCCGGAACGTAGCTATCCTGCTCGTTGAACTCTACGGTGAACTTCTGATGAATGATCCTCGACATGTTGAGGTGACCCGTCGGGGTGTTGGCCTCGGGGTCGAGCGCGAACGAGTACGTGCCGAACATAGATTCGCCCACGTCCGGCGTGTTGACGTGATTCTTAAACGGTTGAACGACGGAGAGGAAATGGCCGTTCTCCCTGAAGAAGACGACGTTGTTCAGGCACAACTCGGCGGTCTTGATCTGTCTGAAGGTGTAGTTGTTGTATTGGCTGCCCTGAGTCGTCGCTCCTTCTCCGAGGAACATGAGTTCTTTCACGGGGTGCCTGAAATCCAAGAGGAAGGCTTTCTTATTGAACCCAGCGGGCATGCGCGTCTCGTGGACCTGGACCTGGGTGATCAAGTATTCCATGTGCGAATCCTCGAAAGCTTTGCGCTCGAGCTCGCTCAGATACACGTGCTCACTCGTCAAAAAGATCTGATCGATAAGTTTTTCGCTCGCGACGTTGACGGGGGGTAAGTTTAGGTTTATTGATCTGGATGCAAAGTACGTGTCCCTGTCCACCAACTTGATCCGGATCGACACCTGTTGCTTACTCAGTTTACAGAGGGGAACGGCGTTTTTGTTCGTCCTCGTGAAATAAAAGGGTAACTCGATCGAGAATTTCGTCGGGTAATACGATGTGGTCGTCGTACCTTCCCCGCCCCGATAATTCTTGATGGCGGTGTGCTGGTCGGAAGTGTCCAGTTTGTTCCTCATGTACATGTATTCACCGGTGATGGTGTCGATAACTTGCTCGCCGATGAGCAATTCAGCGTACTCTATGAGTTTTGTGAGCGGGTTGCCGACTGTTTTCATGGCATCATAATCGCTCCTGAACGTCACCGTCAAGGATACGGAATTGAGTATATCACTCTTATTACTGGGCACCCTGACGGTGATGATCTCGCCGAAATCTGGTGTGCCCGTGAACGGTATGTCCGAGAAATCAACGCCGAAAGGTGTGTGCCGCCGAAAACTGTATATGAAATGCGAGTAGTCCGGACACCTCGTCACCCACGCATCCTGAACGCCCTTGGCGCAGAGGTACATTCTATTATAGTGTCACCTTTTTTTTAATATGCCTGCACGCCCACATCCGTCGGATCAGTCCTTTCGGGTTCAGGTTCGACAGGCGTCACTACGATCGGAGGCGGTGTACCCGCGAAAGTCATGAAACCCCTCGAGAAATCGAGCTTCTGCATCTCCAGGTAATACATGTGAAGTTCAAATTCACCCGAGAACGGTTGGTCCAGGCCGGGAGCGCCTTCCTCACTTTGACCGGCGTTGGGTAAGAATGTATTGATCTCGAACTCGATCAGGGTCCTATCCGCGTTCAAGTTTGCGAAATCCAGGGTTCCCGTCGACTGTTCTAGGAGAGGGTGGAGTGCGAAACTCTGCGTGTAAATGTTGGTCTGATCATCCGTAACACCTAAACCGAATTTATACGGCACGGCGTATTTGTAGTGTTCATGACTCTCCATCAAGGTATTGGGAAAACTCTCCCCGTTGAGAAAAAAGCGAGCCTTCTTCATGATGGGCGTGTTCCTCGTTTCCATCGTAGACCCTAACGTCGGGTTCATACCTTCCCCCTGATCCCCGACGGTCCATTGGTACGCAGCGGCCCTGCTTCGAACGTACGTCACGTAGCGGTGTGAAGATTGGGTCTGGGTGGTGTAGAGCTTATCGCGGAAAAACCAATGGAAGGTTTTGACCTTGGATTTCGGTTCGAGGTTCACCTTAAACGTCGTATCGGATTCGGGTGCGGTGGTGAACGACGTGTGCTTCTTCACCACGTTCACGAGGATTTCGTGGTTGGCGTCGACGAGGTAGAGCCGTTCCTCGTCGCTGAGTTTGACCTGTTCGGTGATGAGCTGAAAATTATTGACCGAGATCGTGGTCGGCGTGTGAGCGTTCTCCGCGCCCTGCCACCACGTCTGGGGGTGGAACGTGAGTTCGAATTGGATTTTCTGTTTGTGGATAGCGCACAGTGGGAAGTACTGACGATCCTCAACCTCCTCGCGCATTTCGGTCTTGCCGTATTTCCTGCAAAAAAAGAACGGGAGGGGGACGATGAACCGGTTCGAGGGTGCCATCGTCGCGTCGCTCAGCTTAATCCCTGGCGTGACACTCTCACTCATGTTAAGAAGAACAAGGTTACCCTTCTTGGATTGCGGGTCCAAGTACAGGGATTCGTGGATCATCTGCCAATCATCCGTGATCTCCTCTACCAAAATATCGTCCACGTACATGGCGACGGACTTCAAAAAACCGCGACCGAGAGGGGTCGTGTAGTTGACGTTCGCCGTTTCCTTGGCGGGGAGCTCAATTTTGAGGTAGAGGTTGGTCAGGAGATCGCCCATACTTTTCGGATCGAGCTCCACCTTGACGGTTTGGGAGAAGGGCCACCCGACTATTTGCCCGGGGTTCAACACATCTTTACTGCGATGGAACTTTCGAAACTCTGAGTGTTGTTTGATCTTCTGGTAATTAAAAAAGGTTTGCTCTGGGTCTTTCGAGAGCAGGTAGGTATCCTGCTTTCCAAATGCCTTCAAGGAAAGACGAGCGGCTTCGCTTCCCATGCTTAACTAACTATTGCCTACATTTTTTAAGTCGTTCTCCCACATGTCGAAGTACCCAGTAGCTTCCAGGAGACAAAGTTCCTTCCTGAGTTTGTTCCATTCATCGAATAGGGCTTTCACACGCTCCTCCGTGTAGTCAACAGTCCTCGTGTTCAGGAGGTAATCGAAGGAACGATCAACCTTGGGAAACAGACCGCTCATCTCACCTTCGAGGTCGTTACGTTTCCTCTTAAAAACCCGAAGATCACCGTCGATGACCATCTTGACGAACCGCGCGCGGTGTGAACAGACCTCGCACCGATCCTTCGTGCTCTCGATGAGGTGTCGCTTCCGCTTTTTGTAATGGTCCATACGAAGCTCGATGAAATCGCCCAGAATCTGTTCGGGGGTGTCGTATTTACAAATTCCTTTGGTGGGGTGGAAGAGGTGCATGTTGGAGCACCTGATGACCTTCTGGAGCTTGAGATCCTTGACGAGATCTTTACCGGTGTACCCCTGGATGAGAAAGTCCACGTCTTCTGTGGTACTGTTGTTGGTGAAACCGGTGATGGTCTTCTTCTCAACCAGGCTGTCCAAGTGTTCCTTGTAATCTTGGGTCCATCGGCCCGGGGGTAACTCGGTTACCTTAACCGTCGTCCCGATCACCTGCCATGTGCCTTGGGTCATCCACGAATCATCGTCCTGTTCGAGAACGTGACCTTTGAAACCTCGGAACCATGGTTTCATTTTCTTCAGGTCGCGACCGTTTGTGAAGTTTAGGATGTTGGCCTTGATATCTCCTGGATTGAAGGGGGGTACATAACACGAAAACCCCGTCCCGATACCTTCGGTGCCGTTGACGAGGACCATGGGGATGACCGGCATGTAATGTTCGGGTTCGATGCTTCGACCGTCGTCGTCGAGGTAGGTGAGCACCGCATCGTCCCTCGAATCAAACAACTTTCTCGCTTCGGGGGTCAATCGCGTAAAAATGTACCTCGTTTGGGAAGCATCCTTTCCACCCATGAGCCGCGTGCCGAATTGACCGCACGGCTCGAGGAGGTTGATGTTGTTCGACCCTGTGTAATCGTTCGCCAATTTTACAATTGTATCTGCGAGGGAAACTTCACCGTGGTGATAGGCACTCTTTTCTGCCACGTAGGCGGCGAGTTGTGCCACCTTCATCTCTGCAGTGAGATTCCTTTGAAAGCACGAGTACATCACCTTACGCTGCGAAGGTTTGAGTCCATCGGCCACGGAGGCGATGGACCGTTTCAGGTCAGCGAGTGAAAAGTTCACGAGGTCCTTGTGCACGAAATCCGTTATGTTCAACTGTTTGACGTGGCCGTAAGGAACCTCTAGCTCCTTGGAGTCTTTAGCCGTACTCTCGAGGAGCCACGTTTTGCGTGCATCTGCTTTCTTCTTGTCGAAGGCGAGAACGATTGATTCGTCAGTCATGGTATCCACATCAAATTTCACCGTAAGATCTTGGATCTTCTTGAAGTATTCGCGAGCTTCTGTGGAGGTTGAAGTACCGAGACCCTTGTAGTATTTGATCTTCCACGCGGCTTTGCCGTTACCGTACCAGGATCGGAACGCCGAATCCGTGTAGAACGAATGGGTCTCGGATCCTTTGGTCGCCTTGATGATCGGCGTGACCATGCTCACCACGAAATTCATCTGTAAGAGGGAAGGCCAGAAATAATGCACCATATTGAGAATTAATCCCTTGATATGTGAACCGTCGGCGTCGGCGTCTGTCATGATCATGAGTCGACCGTACCGAAGCTCGGTGAGGTCCTTGTACTCTTTGCCTTGCTGGAGACCAAGGATTTTCTTGAGATCATTGAATTCTTGGTTAGACGTGAGTTGTGCCACGGAGGAATCTCGCACGTTCTTACATTTACCGCGAAGCGGAAACACACCGTAATGATCGCGGCCGACGACCGAGAGACCCGCGACGGCGAGTGTCTTCGCCGAATCGCCTTCCGTCACGATCAGGGTACATTTCGATGACTGAGAAGTACCGGCCTTGTTGGCGTCATCCAGTTTGGGGATACCGGTGATTTTCGATTTGCGAGCTCCACCGTCCGTCTTCGCGAGAAGTTTCATCTCCTTGAATTTGGAAAGGGCGGTCAATTCCTCGGCAATACCGGTTTTGAGCGCGTTCTTCACGAACGTCTTCGGGGGTTCGAATTTGGACCCGAAATCTGGAGCCTTTAGGGTACACTCGCTCTTGACTTGGGAGGAAAAGGTAGGGTTCTCCAGCGTGGCTTTGACGAAAACCGTGAACGCGTTCTTCACCTGTTGCGGCTTGAGCTTGATCTTCTTGGCCATATCCTCGATGATGCCCGAGGCGACGAGGGAGGTCACGTGGTCCACGTGGGTCCCACCCTTAGTGGTACAAATCCCGTTCACAAACGAAACCTGTTCCATGCCATCTTCGGACGGGCCGATACACACCGACCAACGATCCGTCGTCACGGAAGCGACCTCTTTCACGCCTTCGTGCATCTTGGCGTACGCCTCGAAGGAAGTCTTGGGGAGCGGTTCGCCGTTCAATCGCACCTTACAGTTGGAGGTGGTACATATGTTCGCATCCCAAACCCGTTTCTCGAAAATCTTATAGATCGCATCGGTCATTCCCGTCATACCACCGAAACGTCTCCAATCGGGTTTGAACGTGACCGAAACCGATGACGTGGCGGCTGCGTGTTTGGTGATTTTGGGTTTGCCGCACGCGGTCATGTTCTCGGTCCATCCCTGTTTGTATGTGTTTTTGGTCTCGCCGTCCTTGATCACCACGGCGAAACTCGACGAGTAGATGTTGGTGAGTTTCGCACCGTATCCGTTGCGACCGCCCACGAGTCGCTTTTGGGTATCGTCGTAGTTGGTACTCGTGAGAAGGTGGCCGAAAACCAGTTCGGGGTTCCAAACACCTTCTTTCTCGTGCATCTTGACGGAAATTCCACCGAGGGGGCCGTTATTCTCGATCGTCACGGTTCCAGCCTCTTTGTCGATGGACACGCCGATGGAGGTCACAGCCTTAGGGTGGAGCGAGTTTCGGTCGATGGCGTTGACCAGTATCTCATCGAAGATTTTCAAAAGGGCGGGGCTGTATTTCAAGGTTTTCTTCTTGAAACATGTTCCGTCTAAGACCCAATACGATTCGGTTGTCGAATCGACGGGGCCGACGTAACTGTCCGGCCTTTTCAAGACGTGCTCGATGTGCGTGAGCTTTTGGACACTCTCCATTTGTGGTTACTTTACTGACGCGTCATTTCTTTATACGCGTCGACGAAGCCGGGGTCTTGCTCTTCTTCGAGGCCGGGGTCTTCCTCTTCTTCGAGGCCTGAACCACCGATCGTAACTTTTCGGCACGGTTCAACTTTTCCCGAAGGTTGTTTGCATTTTTCCGGATCTTGTTTCTCACCTGACCGCCTCGAACGACCTTTTGAATCGTCTTGACTGCCTTGTGTTCCCTGGTCAGGGGGAGTAAATATTTTTTGACAAACTCGATTGGGTGTTTGTATAATTCTCCCGTCTCACTTTTCATTAAGATTTGGACTTTTTTGTTGAGTTGTGAAAATTTGTTAGTATTCCTCGACGTACGCATCATTGCAGTAACGATAATCTTTTGACGGCTATGTACAAGATGTGCTTCGATGTCTTTGACGATAAAACTCCAAAATTCAGGGGCAGGGTCAGGGTATCCGGCTTTGGTAAACCAGATAGAAAACTGTCTGGATATAATTCCCATACCGGCTTTCGCGACTTTTTCTAAAGTTTCACTCTCCGTTTTTCTGATCCCCAATTTGAGCTGTATCAAAAAATCAGAAGAAAACGGACTCCAGATGTTATATATATTCATGTATTTATGTAATTCATATATGCTATACATGTCCCTTTCTGCTGCTTGGTATTGATCCACAAAATCTTCCATTACATATTTTACCAGTGTCCGCATTCGTGCTTCGTATACTTTGGGAACGTTCGTGGATATCCTCTTTTCCAAATCCGCTAATTCCTGCATGATATGTGTTCGCAGTCTCTTTATACGACGTCGGAAATCGGGGGGGTACGACGTCGGAAATCCAATCGACGCGAAAAGCTTCTTACTGAAAGGCGGTTTACTTTTAAAGTTCGTCTTCGGGACTGTGGTTCTGTTGATAGTGTTGATAATCTTATTGAAGGATTCGCCGTTGTTAAGACGCTTAATGTAGTTTGCCTTTTGCGCGGCTGTAAGTTTCATTTTATTTTTCATGTACGTCCTGAGCCGCGCGCGTTCGGTCCCGAGCGGCAACTCAGAGTTCTTGAACATACGTTTCCACCCTTTCGTGATAGGTTTGCGAGTCATGGGCGATTTCATGGGTACTCCAGCCCTTCTCATTCCGTGAAAGGTTCGAACGTTATACGCCCGGCTTGGAACGCCGTCAGGCTTCAAGTTGTTCACGAGGTACACGGCTTTTTTTGATTTTCGTCGAATTCTGGTATCGAATACCGGGTCTCTCATGCTTTACGCACACATCTTTTTTGAGTACCCGATGACTGCACATGTAATTCTCTTAAGGTTTTCACGGACTCCTCCTCTTCGAGGCAGTGGCCCTCGCGGTCGCGGCGTTGGCTCTGAGTGCCCTACGCTTGGATGGACTATTGTTGTTCTTCTTCCTCTTTTTCGTTTTCGTGATCACGTCTCTGACCTTTTTAGCCTGGTTGAACTTCTCCCTCGCTATTTGGGCTGCTCGATTTGCAGCCGCTAGAGTCTTTTCAGCCGCGTTCGCGATCTTGATTTGGGTGGTGCGGTACTTACCCCCCTTATACCGGGATTGGATCTTTAAGGCTGGCTTAGTATACCTGCGGTTCACGTTCATGTTTAGCGTGACGAACCTCAAATCGTGTTGCGTCACGAACTTGTTCTGGATTGTCGGATGCCTGAAAAGACGTACATTGTTATTCTTACTACTTTTAAGGTAGAAAGCTTCGGCCGGGGTCATCTTCGCGAGCTTTATAAAACTGTTTTGTGACAGGTAGTGGTTATACTTCGGGTTGTACCCGATAACCTTTTCACCGTTTTTAAAATTGTTTAGAGTGACATAATCAGGGTTGACAATTGCCGGTACGATCTTTCTTTTATACGGGACCTTTAACGTCCTCTTGTTTTTTTTGTAGTAAATCGGCCATAGAAAAAAGCGAATCGTCATCCAAAAACTGTCTTCAGACGAATATGTGTCATGTTTGTTTGTAATCAATACTTGATTAGACGGTCTATTCAAAGGGTTTTTGTGTGTTATAAACGCCTTTGTTGTCGTAAAATAATTACGAGTGTCATTATGGTTGTATACTAGGGCATTATTTGGACGAAGTTCCGATACCGTTATGCCGAGTGCCCTTATAATCTTTTTCATCAAGAGCTGATCCCGATAATAGATAAGAATGTCAGGGCTGTTCTCTATCAAATGTTTCAAATCCCTATACTCCCGGATTCTGCCAAGGAGGGATTCCAAATTCCTATTACTTATATTTTGATCGTCGTTACCGTTTCCCGATTTAACCCCTACTCGTTCCCATGCTTTCCACGTTCTTAGCACGAGCTGCATGACCTCTTTCTCAATATCTTTTTCTGTAGGTATTACCGTCCGGAGTTTCTCGATGAAGTCATTGGAAAAATAGGACCCAAAAAACGGAGAAAGTGTTTTTTTGAAATCTAGCTTTAGGGGATATCTAGAAAAGCTTTTGAGCAACCTGAGGGTTTGGGACCTTAACGGCATGCCAGTATATTTCCCGGATCTTTTCATCGAGATTCGGACTGCGTGTCGCATGTGCTCTGGAATGTCATTATACCTGTTACTGTTACTGGAACTCATACAATACCCTGAGAAAAAACTATATGGTCCCGAGCGGTGAAGCTTCTCTCGTCGAAGACCCAAGTCCCGCCGCGAAACCTCCACTTTACCCTAAACGCACTCACACCCCTCATGTCGACGTAACACGGTGGATCGTGCTCCCCCGCGAATATCTTACCGCGTTGAATCATAGAAGACCCGTCGTATACCTCGTACTCGACCCTCCACGGACTCTCGTTGAAGAGATACGCCCTCGTCCTCGGGTACACCTGGAACGGTGCGCGTCTCGTCACCAGGGGCATTATTTAAATCTGCACACAAATTAAAAGGATGTACTTTTACCTGTTTACCTTCATCTTTATCCTGATAGTGATCGTTCAGAACAAGTCGAGGGGTATGGCCCACGCGGTGGATAAGTTGGTCCGGCAGGCTGCCAGGTACGCGACGGCGGCACAACAGGATAAGTCGCCGGTGATCGCCGTCCTACACGCCAACTACGCCGCGGCCTACCTCTACGCGCTCAAAGATATCGCGAGCGAATCGCAGATCCATAACGCCACGGGCATACATGTTCGAAAGTTCACGGAGCACATCGTCAACGTCCAAGATATGGTCACAAAGAAAACCACCGAGACGTGCCCCGAGTTCGTCGGCCAGGTGGACGTCTACCTCGCAGAGATCGGCGGTGAGGCGTGAGAAAAGGAAACCTAAGCGAGGGGAAAACCGGGACTTCGTCGCACATGAAGGTGGTGCGCGACGAAGTGTGGGAGAAATGCCTCGAAGGCGCGACTGCGATGTATCGTTTACTCGTACCTAACGATACGTGTTATAAATTGGCCGACGCCACGTGGAAATGTAAAGCGGCGTACAAGGTGTTCCAAGACAAAAAAGATGCAAGGCGTGTCATCTTACTCGACAAGACCCCGGACGCACATCGCGCCGTGCATAAATTGTGTGCCTCGACCACCATGTCGGGTAAGCCGTGCTCGTTCAGGGCTGTCTGCGGCCATCACTGCAAAAAGCATCAGGTCAAAATAAAATCCGCAGGTACTATAACATGTTAGACCAAGAGAACCTTAGGCCCGTAATAATATCTATGGCACTTTACATCACGATCGCGACGCTCGTCCCGATCCTTTTCAAGAAACCCGTGGGGGTAAAGGTCGTCGATGATATCACCCTCTCCGTGATACGCCAGAAGGAGATGTTGATGTCAGGCACGATCCTCGTCGGCCTCATCACCCTCGGCACCAATTACATTCAGGAGGAATTCATGTGAGACGTTCTCCGCCCCTACGAGCTGTTTCGTGTGCGCGTGGTCCATGTACCGCAGCCTCTTCGCGTACGCATCCCTCATGTACTCTAAAAGCTGATCGAAGTTCGGTTTACCCCATTCCATACCCTTTTGGAAGAGGAAATCGTCTTGCTCCAGCTTTTCGAGTTCACACTCGATCGTATACGGCGTCTTAATATATTCGGGCGCACCCCCGTACGACGCTACGATGACCGGTTTGTCTCGGATCGCCGCCTCGACCGCGCCCATACCTACACCCTCTGAATGTGAAAAACTCACGTAACAATCCGACGTATCGTGGATCTCGTTCAGCTTCTCTTCAGGGAGAAGACCGTTTATGACCGTGACTCTCGGGATCTGGATATCCACGTCGGTCCTACACGTCGCCTTAACGACCAGGCGCGTGTTGGGTTCGTTCAGACGTACGAACGCCCGTATGATTTCCCGAAAGTTTTTTCGAGGGTCCATGACGTTCCCGATATGGTAAAAGACATAGGGTTTTTCGGACGGCGGGGGAACGTGTGCGTGTATGACGAAAAATTCGGTGCTGGGGAACTGATTGGAGAGCACGCGTTTACAGAACGCGCTAGGAACGGCGATCCTCTCAAACTCTTTACACAGGAGACCGTAATCTTCGTGCACGGTTTCTGTCTCACACACGGTCATGCAGGCGAGGTTCTTGACGCGGGTCCTCATGTACTCCAGGTGTTCAATGTGCCAGGACACGGGGAGCATAAACACGAGACCGTGGTCTGACGGGGGGAGCTTTTCACCGATCAGGTAATACCTCTTCCCGAAGAGTTTCGCGTATTTGTTCGCGTGTTGCCCTATCCCCGTGTTGAGCGGGGGTCCGACGATGAGCATTGACTTAAAAACAAATCTTGTTTTTAATATATACACGATGACGACCCTGCGCGAAGAAATTATCCAGGAAGCCGCCAACCCACGCGTCGATAAGAAACGCCTTTTCGATCTTCTCGTCAAGATTGTTGACCACACCCCAGCCGCCGGTGGTGGCGGTGTCGGTCCCCGTGGCGAGAAGGGTGACCGAGGCGAGAAGGGTGAGAAGGGCGACCGAGGTCCGGTCGGTCCCGCCGCCGCCACCAAGTCTACCACCGCCAATACCCCCGCTAAGAAGACCACTACTAAGAAGAAGGTGGAGACTTCCGCTTAAGGAACACTCGGCTTTCGGTTCACAGTCCATAGGAACGTACCCAACAACGCGATAAGGAGCGCGACGAGCAAACCGAACGAATACTTTTTCGGTTTGTCGTCCTCTTCTTTCTTATCGGGGAGTTTAGCCACCTGCGAATTCAGTGTATCGATCTTCTTGAGTAACTTCTCGAGCGCCTGTAAAATTTGGAGCTCTCGGTCCTTCGGTTTCTCCTTCACGTTGACCGTCGTGATTTCCAAAACCATGTACCACTTCGCATCGCTTTGGAGAAGTGAGTAATCGCCGTCATCCTGAGACTCGTAGATTTTGAAGTTTAGCTTTTTAATCGATATGGGGTTAAACCAATTGGTTTGTCTGTGAAAACTTTTCCACTGCTTATCGCGTAAAACGAAACCGCTACTCCCCGAGAAGTGGCGCTCCAGAGGTACCCTAGCGAGCACCTGCCCGTGGCGTTCGTCCAGGAGCTGCGCCACTTTCGGGACCTCTGGACAGATGATGTCAACATATTTCGCGATGTCGTTACCCCCGCTCGCGTCGTTCGAGCCTACCTGGGTGATGTAGAAATCTACCATCTTGATCCCTAGTACTCGGCCCATATCTTCCACGTGTGTGTTCGACTCGAGCGCCAGGTCCAGGGCGAACTCGCTATTGGTCCCTTGCACGAAACTCGAATCGAGTATGATATACTGGGTTTTTTTCGGTATATCGTCGAGTGAGACCATTCTAATTTAGTGCGATAAAAAAACTCTACGCTAATAACAACAGATGGAACTCAAGTACAGACTACTCATCGGAATCGTCGTCCTCGTGGTGATATCCGGTATCGTGTCGTCCTTCTCAGGTGGGGGTGATGAGGAACAGAAAAAACTGGACGCCGACCGCGGAAACGATTCCGGATCCGCTGCGGCGTCGTCCTCCTCGTCGGCGACTTCTTCACAGGGGCAGGAGCAGGAAGGGACCACCGAGAATATCAAGCGCGTGACCGCGGAGGCTAAGTTTAAAACTGCAGTCGTCGACCCTACAAATGATCCCAAAATTCTGGAAGTATCTTCCAAGTTGTTAATGAGCAAATTTGACACGGACGGCGACGGTAAAATTTCGGCAGGCGAGATCCCGGACGGTGATTTGAAGACCGAAATGATGGGGTATGACCTCGACGGCGATGACATTTTAACCATGGATGAATTCCAGGAATACGTTAAAAATAGATAAGATGTCACTTGACTGTCGTTTGTAATTTAAAATTTTCGTCGAAACCGTCCAACGTGAGCTTCCCCTCACCCACGAGACGCTTAATCGTAATACCGACCTCGATGTTGTCGGCATACGCCCGAGCGTGTTTTGGGTCGACACCTAGATCCGGCATGAGCATGTTAAAAGCCATCATCTTTTTCGGGACCGACAATTCCCGGTCCTGGAGGACGCGCAGTATATCCTTGGGAATTTTAGAAACGTCCATCGCTACTTCTTAGAACGGCTTATTTCTTTAACTTTTTACTGTCGCTTCCTCTTCTTACCAGCAGCCATCTTCCTGGACATGGTCGGTGCGTCCTTCTTCATTTCGCGGCAGAGTTCCTTCTTGGACTTGAGGACCTTCTTGTAGAGCTGAGCCTCGGAGAGGAATTTGCGCGCGGCTTCCACCACGTTACCCTTCTTCTGGTGTTTGCACTTTTTCTTGCCGATCCTGAGAGATCCGGTCTTGCTGTCGATGAAAACGGTCATTTTTATTTTTAGCGGAGAAAATTTTTGGAAACCTAAGTGAAGGTCGAAACCGGGATTTTGACAAGAAAAAAATGGGCTTACCACCGTACAGGGTCGGGTCGATTACCGTCAAGGCTTTCATCGAGGACAAGTTCAAGTACGCCGCGCATCAAATCCTCCGCAATGATACCGTATACGATTATCGGGAAGCTGAAGAGGTGATCAACTCTCTGTTCGAGAACATGGATATCGGGACCGTGACGACAAGTACAAAAGGTCGGTACAAGTACGCACTGATCAACGGCGGTCAACGAGTCCGCGCGATCAAGAGGTTCATGGCCGACGAGTTCAAAATCGTCGCACCGACGACGAAAGATTTGCGCAAGTACAGCGAACTGTGCCAAGAAGACCGAGAGGTTTTCGACGGGAAGAAGCTGTACTTGCACAATTACCACGGCCTGACTGACAAGCAGGAAGCCGAACTCTACATTCGTCTCAATACATCGAAGCCCCTGTCCCACGGTGAATTCGTCCGAGGCACGATAAACGTGGCGCCGATGTGCAAATTGGCCTGTGAACTCTCGGACAAGTACAGTGATGACCTGAAATCCCTCAGCCATGTTTTCGGTCCGAGAGCGGATGTACGCCAGACGTCGAACAGCTGGACCCTCATCGCCCTGTTGAACTTTCACCACGGACAGATCCTTTACGGAAGGAAGTTGCCCTATAAGAAAAACAAGGAGCTCTGCGAGTCCTTGTGCGACAAGCCCATCGACGCCAGGACACTCACCGAGCAATTTGACACGCTCATGCGAATCATAAGCATGAAGAAGACGAACCTGAAGTACCCCAGCTACGTGCTCGCGACCGTGCAGGCGATCATGTTATCCAACGAGACGTACACCGCGGAGCAGGTGAACGAATTCCTGTACGATATGCTTGTCGGCACGACCGCTTGCGGTGACCTTCGCGACAAGTGGGACATCCTAGCCAATACGCCGGGACTTGATGCGAACCTGCCCGCCTCCTGCTCCACGAGGGCGGACATCTTCAACGAATGGGAAGACTGGACGTGGGATCTGGAACCCGTCGAGAATTCTTCTGACGGCGACGATGACGATGACGATACTCCGATCGCCCGACTCACCTTCACCAATCCTGACTCTGGGCCCGAGTCCGAGTCACAGTCCGAGTCCGATGACCCCCCTCCCAAGACCGATGACATCCGTCCCAAGACCGACTTCAAGATTGGAGATTACATCTGGGTCTGCACCAACGAGGATGTCGAGGCTGAATCTGATCTCGCCAAAATCGTGGGAGTGAACGCGGACAGCACTGAATTCAAAGTTGAATGGTGGTACACAGGCCTTGATATGTACGAGAAAATTCCTGGTCTCGGTTCAATCGAGTTTGACGGAGTTCACGTAAATCCATGGGATCTCGTGCTGGACAACAACATCAACGAGACCAACATTATCGAGCTTGCGAGCATCATTGGACACGCCTCCGACGATGTGGTCATGTACACCGTCGACGAAATACGAGAAACCTGGCCCAAACTTGACATCGACGACGACACCGTACAAAGGATGGACCTCATGTGGACCAGCAAAGTACCGGGCAGAAAGCAGCAGTACAAGGTCATCGACATCATCACGAAGAAGAAGATGATGAAGTGGTCCCCGACCTACGACCAACGTGTTTTTGCGAGGGGAGTACTCGCGTCGAAATACCCGGAATGGAGCACCGAGGTTGTGGAAGACTGCATCAAGACCATGACTCGCACGTCCGAGGACCATCGGGTTTTCACTCAGCAGCTGAACACCGTCTGCTCATGGGATGTATCCGAAGGGAAGAAACGTAAGCGACAGTAAGGGGCATAAAGACTGAGGGCGTCAATATGATGAGAAACATGGAACATACCATCGGCCACACGACTATTTATGACTGGGTGATGGACCCGTACCTGGTTAACGAAATTGCCTTTTCCCTCTTTGAGATTGAGAACTCCGATCTCCTCTCAAAGAAGTGCAGTTACGAACAGGAGATGTCTGATATTCTCGGATGGAAAGACGCCCGCGGTCGACACAGGGATGCCATCGCAGGGGACGGCACAGGGATTGAACTGAAAAAATCCGCCGGCAGCTTCATCTTCGATGGGGTTCGCTACGCGGAGATGTACATGACAAAGGAAGAAGACAACGGTATTCACGTTCTCTTCAACTTCAATACGAAAGGGGTGACCCGAGTGTTCATCGTCCCGAATTGGATGATGGTCCAACTCATAATCCCCCGACTCGATATCGCACAAATTGAATTATCACTGTTTAACACACGCAAGGAAATGGATCAGGGTCTCAACTCACAGGCGACGATGACGCCGAACCGGATGATCCAGGCTCTCAACGCTATGTGAGCCTCCTGCACCACTTCGCCGAGAGTTCTGGGAAAGTATCCTCTAGAGTTTTGAAATATAAATCCAGATATTCCTTCTCCATTGTATCGTAGATTTTTATCGGGATACGTATTAAAAGGAGATGATACTGACAGACCAGATAATCAGATACCTGTCTAAGGATATTATGTTACCGAAACGATGTCACGCGACGAAAAGGCAACTCGTGTCTGTAAAGGAGTGTTGCGACTGTAAAATTTTCTGTAAGAAACCGCCAAAGGGTTCGGTACCCGCCTACGCGTTTATCTTAAATCCTTATCCGCCGTATAATACGTCTTCCCCTTAGTGGCGAAACTATGAACCCTCGCGTACCCCCACGCTTGTGGAGAGGCTCCCGGACGATGCCCGGTTCTCCACGCGGCGAGTCCCCTCTTGTACACGGTCTTCACAGTCTTCAGAGGAATGCCGGTAGCTTTACTAATTTCAGGGAGGGATTTGACTTTGGGCCCGTATCTCTTTCTGAACCTCTGGGTGTAGGAGGAAGTCTTCGTCTTTTGTCCCTTGTCCGTCTTGAATCGTCTATAATCCCTGCGAAGCATTTTCTTGTAGCGGGTCTCAACCTGTCCCAGGGTCTCAAGCCCCCTGAAGTATTTGAGCGGCGCGTAGATCTTCCCCTTGGTTTTACGCAATTGGCCAACCTTGCGAACGATCTGGGTATCGGTGAGGGGCATCCTTACTCTGTGCTCACATTTTTATCGTCACGGTGAAATACGACACCGCGAGAACGTAGGCGGCGAACAACATATCCGAAGGGGTCCAGGTGTACCCCCCGTCCCAATCACCGAAGACGTACTTGGTACACAGGAAAACGATCGCGGGTATGATCAACTCCTTTTTGAAATTGGACCGGTTACGTACGTGATTCAGGAGGTACGAGAGCGTGACGATGAACAGGGTGGACTGGATCATCTCTTACTTCTTCTTGAGATATTTTACGGCAACCTCTATGCTGGGGTAGATCTGCTTCCCGAACCGAACGCGACCGGTTCGAGGGTTATAGTACCCTTCATGACCGCCGAAGGTTGCCCTGTGTACTTCGCCGATCATATATACAATCGATGAGAAAATTATCGGCGGTTGATATCCAAAATCAACACGACCCGTGTACCGAGCCCCTCCTTGACGAGTTCGTGGTACCTCGAGTGGTCGAACAAAAAGTCCTCACCCTCTTCGTGCGCGTGCGACCCTTTCTCCGTGTGAAGCACGCATGTCCCACCGCTCTTGATGGTGATGTGATACCTCAGGAGACGGTTCGATTCGGCGCGGTGCGGGTGGAGACGCATGGGTTTATCACTCACGGCGAACGCGGCAACCTCAGTGTTCACACAGGGGATCTGTTTCAGGAGGCTGTTGAGTAAAGGGAAATCCTTCACTCGGTAGAAGTAATAGTCCCAGTTCTCATCGAACCAAGGACTGACATCGTGGTAGTACCTCTTCTCCAGGGTCTGGTGGACAGCCTCGAACTCCGCCTTGATCTTGTCGAAATGGAGACGTACCAGCATCAGGCCGGGAAAGTTCGCCACCTTACACTGCGACCCCATGTGTACTAAATCTCTGAACGTGTTGGCGATCCCGATCAAGGGACGTTTCGGATTTTGAAAATACAATCTGTCGATGGGCAGTTTCATGTAATCGTACAGGACCATCAGGATAGGGAGCCACATTATTTTCTAAGTAGATAATAAAATGCCCGGTTACACCGAACCTCTGAACTCCGTCGAACCCAAGCCCACCCCTGAACAGAAGGACATCGCGTCCCGTTTCATGCCCGGCATCCCCAAGCTGACCATGATCCAGATGGTCATCGTCGCGCTCATCGTCGTCTACGCTTGGACCGCGCGCAAGGTTAAGGGCGTGGTCGTCTCCGCCCTCGCGCTGACCATCGCGCTTCTCCACATGTACGATCACGTCTACCGCGTCAAGCGCGGTGCCGAACACCCGTTCTTCATGCCCGCTCTCGCCAAGAAGGAAGCCTACGGGTGCAAGTCTTGCATGTAATTTTTTTAAAAGCGTATTATAAGTATGCGCGTCAAGATTCGTCGTAGCCCGAACCCTCGTAAGAAGTTTCGAGCGACGTTAGAGGACGGCAGGTTTGTTGACTTTGGTGCACGCGGATATTCCGATTACACCAAACACAAGAATCCTTCACGTAAAAAAGCGTACCTGCTCAGGCACGGTGCGAAAAAAGCAGGTCAAAAATGGGGAATCGACGGGATCGATACCGCGGGGTTCTGGAGTCGATGGTACCTCTGGTCCGAACCGACGATCAAAGGTGTTGAGCGGCTCATGTCTAAGAAATTCGGGATCGAATTTCGCCGATGATCTGATCAGCGATTTCTTCGGGGGTTTGTTCGAGCATGTCTTTCATGTTCTCACATGACTCATCGTTATCACGCATAGCGGTGTTGAAACTGTCGAAGGGTACACAGTTACCGCCTTCGTCCCTGCTGTCTGAGGAGCAGTCCTTCATGACACCCCGCGCCTTGTACCTCGCAATCATATCCTCGGTGGGTTTGAGGTAGTCGTTCATGTACTCCGACCACAATTGCATACCACCCAAGGTTAGGATTTTACCACCGGGTTCGTAGTGTTTCTTGATCTCGGCTCTCATCTCCTCTTTACCCATGTTGAAATCGGTATGCATTTTACAAAATTCAGGAGAAATCTCCTGGATCTTTGAGAAGGTTTGGACCAATTTGTTCTTGACACTCAAGTCTTCCGAGTCAGCGAGTTCCGCGTCGGTAGGAAAGTCCGTGCTCAGGAGCCGAAGTTCGTTCGCCATGTCGATGAATTTCCTCTGCTCCTTAAGGTACATGGTCTTCTCGAAGTGGGGTGCGGTGCCTGGGATGACAGCCGCGAAGAAGGCACCGCCCGCACTGGATGACATCATCATGGAACAACAGCACAAGAGAAGTAAAGCTGTCATTTTACAATAGAAAAAGATTTAATTTCCCGGCATACTATATGACACTCGAACAGAATCTTTTGAAATTACTCAACGGGAAGGATAAGTGCGCCCCACTCAATGCTCTCAGAGTGAACGAAGTCCGTAACAAAATTAAAGAAGGTGCGTTCGGCGTTGTGTACCGCGCGAAACTGAGAGACGGTCGATACGTCGCGTTGAAGGAAATAACCACCAAAGCAAATACATATGGGATGGCCAAGTTCGAATACGATATCGCGAAAAAGTTGAAAGGGTTCGGCGTTCCTGAACACGCGTTGTACACGAAATGCCCGCCCAACACCAAAACGAAAGAGGGGAAGGAATATATCTACATGGAGTACGTAAACGGCGAACCCCTGTACGAATTTCTGCAATCGCAACCGCAACGGAGCACAGCTGAAATCCATTCCATTATCGTTCAGGTGCTCTACAACATGTACAGAATCAGGCGAAAGTACGGGACGGAGTTTAGGCATCATGATCTCCACGGCGGAAACGTGTTAGTCAGAAAAGTCAACCGCAAAATTCTCGATATTCAAATAGGTGATAAAAAATACAAACTCCGGAACGCCGGCGTTGAAGCTGTCATTATCGATTTCGGATACGCCACCATGCGGGGCAGCCCCAATCCCATGGTGGTGACTGGGTATTCGTGGGTATCCGAGGCGGGTATTTCACAGAGTTCGTCTATAAGGTATGACCTTCATTACTTCCTGAATGAAGTCTACCATATGACCAAAAATCTCCCGGAAATCCGGGACCGTATAAAAGCGATAATACCGGACCCGTACCTCGAGAGGAATAAAAACGGTTGGCTAAAGAAAGGTCGCCTAATCGACGGTGATCCAAGACTACCCGCTAACCAACGTCGAAATAAGAGAAAGCGTACGGATGAAAGCCTTCCAAGTTTCGCCGACGCGATAAAGGCGTTCATGGCCAAAGACAATTTCAACAAAACTTCACGAGTACTCGTCGCCCAATCGGGCTATATGCAGGGTTTACGCGGGTTAAACTCCCCGCCGAAACCGAAATCAAAGCTGACACCGGGCTATATGCAGGGTTTACAGAACGGGTTAAACAACTCCCCGCCGAAATCGAAATCAAAGCGCACGCCGACACCGAAATCAAAGCTGACACCGGGCTATATGCAGCGTTTACAGAACGGGTTAAACAACTCCCCGCCGAAATCGAAATCAAAGCACACGCCGACACCGAAATCGAAATCAAAGCACACGCCGACACCGAAATCGAAATCAAAGCGCACACCGACTCCACCGTTGATGCTGAGAAACATACACGGAAAGGCGCGTCAATACAAGCGAAAGGTCTGGTACGACAAGGCTGTGGCGAGGAACAAGAAAGAGATCGAACGTCTCAAGAAGACGATATGCGGAAGGGCGGCGACGACGCCGGGGGACCCCTCGAAGTTGCAGTTCACGAACGTTCGAGGTAAGGTGCGAAAATACAAGAAGAAGGGTTGGTTCAACAGGGCTGTGGTGAAGAATAAGGATACGATTCAACGTCTCAAAACTACGGTGTGCTAATCGGCATCAGTATCGGAGTCGGATTCATAGAGAGGGTACGTAAGTCGTAGCTGCTTCTCGTCCATGTCATAGTGAACAAACACTGGAACAGCAAACCCAACTTCCTCGAGTTTTTTCATATACTTTCTCCGCCTCATCTCATATTTTCGCCACCTGGCTTCATGTTTCGGGTTCTGTAGAGGGTCGAATCCAGGCCGACTCGCGCTACACTGCATGTCCTGTTCCGCCTGACGCATGCAAACCGCCCACGCCTCAATGTTCGCGTCCTCCTCGTGTTCGTAGATTTTCTTCGTAATGTCACAGAAGGCGAGGTAATCACCTTCTGGGATATTTTGGCTGTTCTTGTCGACAAGCTCTTGCAAGCGCCGTACATTTTCGGTTCCACTCATCGTGGCGCCGCGCGGTATATTAATGATCCGCGTGAATTTTTTTTGCAAATATTTATAAAAATCAAAAAATCAGGGAAATAATTTTATCACGTAATAGTAATAGTAATTAGAATGGAGATCATTACTTTTCCTATGACAATGCTGACGACCCTATCCGGATCCGTTTCCGCCGGCCTTCCGTTTGCGAATCTTCTTCCCAACGGCGAAGGACCCCTCAGCGACAAAGAATTTGGGGGATACATAGTGACAGTTTTCTGTCTCATGCTTTGTGTGTACATGATCATGAAGATGCCGTTCAAATCTCCACCAGTCCTGATGGCGTGTTGCTGCATGGTGTCCTGTTGCAGTTCCTCCACGAGTCGGATAGTCAAAGACGTGCAACGACGCGTGGCGTCAGCACCAGCAGACGCTCAGGAAGAATAAAAATCTCCGGATAACGTAAAACATGCCTGCGAAACGAATGCTCAAGAAGATCGAGAAAATCGCAACCTCGTCGATGAAGCCAAAAACGAAGGTTAACAAGGCGATCAAATCCGTAAGCTTCAAAAACACACGAAAAAAACTTATCGTGGTCATGAAAGCGCCGCGAAAGAAACTTATCGTGACCATGAAAGCGCCGCGAAAGAAACTTATCGTGACCATGAAAAGATTTCGTCTTAAACGTAAGTAAAGCTATCTGTACGATACATATTAACCGTAAATGGATCTGTTTTCCCTGTCACGGAAACAGCTTCATTTCCATATAATTCACCACAACCCACATCGTCCATACAATCGCGATCCCCTTGATTTAGCGGAACTGGGTACAAATTATCACTGCCCGTTGTGGTATAGAAATGGTACCTATCGCGCCGACCGTTAACTTCTTTTCCATAAAGCGGAAGAGTCTCTCCGGAATCGGAGGTCAAAAGACCCATCTGATGAAAATACCCCGGTTTATACTCCCTGAGCGGGGGTCCCCTAAATTCTGGTTCTCGCGCTCGCGCGACAGGTCTTTCACGCTGTCGTCTCGTCACGACCTGCGTCACCACCTTGGGATTCGACCACAGGTACGTGACGGCGAAAATCATTGCGACGACGACGATCATCAGGAATTGAATCTTGGTCTTGTTCTTCATATAGTAAAGGGTGAGATTTTTCTTAGCCTCCGGGAAATGTCGATTGCGACGACCAGGAGTAGAATTCCCAAAGCGTAAGGAACTACTTCGTTCATGCATCGTACGCCAGTCTGTACAATCAAGAATACATTTTCAATCGTCGACGCCCCTTTCTCCACCACCCCACTTACGGCTCCTACGAGAACAAACGGTGCCCGTATGACTTTTAGAAAAGTGTCCCTAATTTCACGCCTGGTATGAATCATTTGCATTATACCGTCATGATTTGAGGTGAGAAGAGCCAGCCTCTCTTCGTACTCGAAATATAACTCGATCACCCTGTATCGATACAAGAGGTACCATTCGTATATCCATGTGCTAAAATAGAATACGATCGATATTCCAGTCGTAACAATGACCGGTGTTTTGTACATGACTACATTACACTCATAATCTCTAAGTGTTGATTGAGGGAGTCTACGTGATTATATTCGCGACCGGCCCAAACTTAAAGCGATTGTACGGAACACCTAGGATTGCCCAGATCACGAATACGCCATCTAGACTGTGAAATTCCTTCTCCCTGCGAAAATGGCGAGCAGTTTTTGGTTATCTTACTACTTTTTTCGTGAGATATGTACGATCACTCGAGTATCTAAATCGTATACTCCCTTAATTTGGACGTTCCGATTGGAGACTTTTTCCATCAACATATTTTGATTGGTGGCTTGATTTTACCCTTTTTTTGTATAGTCAAAAATACGTGAGGGCATGCTCCGATAGTATTGGCCGGATCGGAGTACAGCTTGAGTACAGCTAGTTTTGATTTTTTCCAGCTAGTTTTGATTTTTTCCTTTTTTTGGATTTTGATTTTTCCCTTTTTCGATTCTTTTTTTTTCACCCGAACCGAAGGATTCACGGTTGGATCCCATAACCTTAAATTCACATTTCACCGAAAACACTATAAATCGGTCGGTTTCCCGGAAGACTTGTCAGTATTCACCGCGCGGCGGCACGTTTCCATGGCCAGAACCAAGCAGACAGCACGCAAGTCCACCGGAGGCAAGGCTCCTCGCCACCAGCTCGCCACCAAAGCTGCTCGCAAAAGCGGAGCCCAGCGAGTATGGAACGGCCAAGATTGGGTCATCAAGCCTGCCCCCACAGGTGGCGTCAAGAAGCCTCACCGCTACAGGCCCGGTACTATCGCTCTTCGTGAGATCCGCAAGTACCAGAAAAGCACAGAACTCCTGATCCGTATGCAGCCTTTCCAGCGCCTGGTGCGAGAGATCGCTCAGGACTTCAAGACCGGCCTCAGGTTCCAGTCCTCCGCTGTCCTCGCCCTCCAAGAGGCGGCTGAGGCGTACATCGTCGGTCTCTTCGAGGACAGCAACCTCTGCGCCCTTCACTCCAAGCGCGTTACTGTCATGGCCAAGGATGTCCAGCTCGCCAGGCGTATCAGGCGCGATATTTGAGGATCTTACGAACATCCTCTGCGAACATGTTGAAGTGTCCGAGGCGGTATCCGGTGAATGCCCACAGGGTGAAGAATACCGTTTTAGTTAACTTGTTAATATCATTCTCTTCCATTTTGTAGATGGGTCCTACCACACGCCCCATAAACGTCTCGTCCTTGTTTTTTCCGGTCACCATCATCTCAGCCTGTGTCAGGGCACACGTGTCATCGTTCACGGACCAGTGGTAGAAGATGAAGGGAATCACCATCGAATAGAACTCGAGTTGCCGACGGTCGTTGAGGAACGGTGTGACGAGAATCCACCCGAGAAAGATGACATGAATTATGAAAATAATGTTCATCTTATATAAGATGAGCCAAGAAAATAATGCCCCCGATCCGAAGGCGATGGCTGCGTCATGGAACATCCACCACGAAAACATCCTACGCCAGTGGGGGGAACAGAGTGCGTGTTATCGCTACATGCATCACCGAGCGTTCCTCATGTTTAAGAAGTTGAGTTTGCGTTTCAACTTACCGGTCATCGTTCTGTCCACCATTACCGGAACGGCGAACTTCGCCCAGAGCACGTTACCCGTCGCCATCCAACCTATGGCACCTTCGATAATCGGCGGTCTGAACCTCATCGCAGGTTTGATCGCGACTATCATGCAATTTTTAAAAATTCAAGAATTGATGGAGAATCACAGGACATCCGCGCTCGGACACGGAAACTTGAGTAGGAACATCCGACTCCAACTCGCCCTGCCCCGCGAGGAACGCAACAAGGAAGGACTGCAGTTCGTGAACGACTGCAAGACGACGTATGATTCTCTCCTCGAGCAATCGCCGGCGATTCCGAAACATATATTGGTCAAATTCGAGGCTGATTACCCACACGAAAACGAGAAGCCGTTCACAAAACCCGAGATCTTGAGGGTCCGTGCCATTCCAGTGATCGAATCTTTAGCTATGAATACACCGTTCGAGCGGTTCTTCAGTGGCGGTAGGGGAAAGCCTGAACCCGAACCCGAATCCGAATCCGAGGAGGAAGAGGAAGAGGAAGAGGAGGTGGAAGTCATTGAGGAGGAGGATGAAGCGTATGAAGACGTCGAACAAGGTACAACAACAGTGCAAACATAATCACATTGGTAAGGACCGTGCATGCCACGTATGGTAGAATTTTCTTTCTTAAAGGTTCTACGACACGTTTACGTAGTGCGTCGTTTCCCAACGCCAAATCTATAGCTTGATTAGTAAGGTCGTCGACGTCGATGGATTCCTTCATTACGATTATCGCCGAAAAAAAAGTCGAGAAAGTTTACACGATCCATGGCAAAAAGATCGAGTTGGTGCGTAAACACCTGCGTGACGGGAAGAACGTGTTCATATGCGGCTCGACCGGAGTGGGGAAAAGTTTCATCCTGAAAGAAGCGCTCGAGGGGTTCAGTTCGGTGGAACTCAAGACCGAGCACATGAAATCCAAATCCCTGTTCCTCCCTTTCATACGACCGTCTACGAAACACGTGTACATCGACGACTACGACCCCGTGTTCAAACCCATAGTGGAGAAGGTATCTGACGGCGACCGCATTTCCCGTGGATCGCTCGTGATCACGACGACGAACATGTGCATGTACCCTAATTTTGAGACTGTGTTCATTCCGAGACATAAGCCCGAGGTGTTGTTTACTCTGGTCGATGAGGTCACCCCTACAGTCGAGGCCGCCGCGGCGAATTGCGGCGGCGACATACGGTCTTTTCTCACGTACGCGGAGGGGTACGATGCCATGGACGATTTCAAGACGCCGAAAGAGTTCATCGCCGACGTCCTTTGCGAGACTGGACCTCTCTGTATACACGATTCCATCAGCGAACACGGACACGTTTGGGATATTTTCCAGGAGAATTACGTCAACTCGAAGGGTGTTGACCTCCTGCGCACGGCGACGAGTTTCTCCGACGCCGATTTCTACGATACGCACATCTACGCCAGGGGTGCGTGGTACCTGATGCCCTATTTCGTGCTTCACGCGTTGACCGTCCCGAAACATTCGCTCGGTGAACCGCTCGACAGAGACAAGATCCGGCCGGGGAGTTGTTGGACGAAACTCGGAAACCACCGAATGCGAAAACAGAAATTCGAGGAGATCAAGAAAAAAAGCCGACTAGGCCTGGGCGTCGAGGAATTGTGCCTCTTGAAAATGTACGCCGAAAAAGGTGACCTGGAACCCCTCCTTAACTATGGGATTTCGCCACAGGATTTCGACGTGATCAATCACCTCGCCGTCGGAAATGGCTTAAGGTCGAGGGACGTCAGTAGAGTGAAGAAAGCTCTGAAGCAACATGAGCGAGAAAGAAGAGACCGAAGATGAACAACATGAATGCGTCAAGGTCACCGGAAACGAGATTCTCTTCTACGGTGACGTGGATAGGGAAAACGCTCTGCAGTTCGTTACTGAGTTTAAGAAACTGGAGATCGAATTACTAAAAAAGAAAGCTGAGCTTGTTGGCTTTGAGCCGACCGTCCGTGTTCATATCATGAGCGACGGGGGGTGTATCTTCAGCGGCATGACCATGAAAAATACACTCGAAGCCTCGCGCGTCAAGGTCATCACGATCGCACAAGGATCCTGTTGCAGCGCCGCGACGTTCATGCTCCTCGGTGGTTCGGAGCGTCGTATGGGCAAGAACGCCTACGTCCTGATCCATCAACTCTCCACCGGAATGTGGGGTAACTACCAAGACCTTAAGCACGAGCTCAAATCGACCGACAAGCTGATGGCGATGCTTCGAAAAATGTATTTAACTTCGACCAGTATTCCAGAGAAGAGGTTCAATAAGCTCATGAAGAAGGATATTTACTTGTAAGTTTATTTTAATGATTGTATGGGCAATTAGTATAACGGCGTTTTTTTAACAGGAGCCCAAAAGATTGCATCAAGTACAAAATTGTGGATTATGTCGAGTGACTCTCCAGGTAACCGTCCAGCGTGGTGTACCGCCTGCGGTTATCGCTGACGGTGGATGACCTTTTATAAAGACAAAGTATGCACACCATGATGAACACCACGCAAAAGGTATTGAGATTCATGGGGACAGGTGTGACTGGAGGGGGCTTGAGGCGCTCCAAGCGCGCATAGTTAACCACCGGTAACATTTCTATTAATAAACAATGAAATTATTTATACTCCCTAAACGTGGCCATCGCGAATTGAATGAATGATGCACCAACGCACTCCTTGCACCTATAGCGCTCACGACCGTGCTCGCAGATTGATGCTCCACCGCACTCCTTGCACTTAGAGCGATGACGACCGTGGTCGCATATTTGTGACCCACCGCACTCCTTGCAGTATCGGCGCTGACGACCGTGCTCGCAGACTGATGCCCCACCGCACTCCTTGCACTGATAGCGCAGACGACCGTGCTCGCAAATTGATGCCCCACCGCACTCCTTGCACCGATGGCGCTCACGACCGTGCTCGCAGATTGCAGACCCACCGCACTCCTTGCATCGACGGCGCTCACGACCGTGCTCGCATATTTGTGATCCACCGCACTCCTTGCACCTGGAGCGTATACGACCGTGCTCGCATATTTGTGACCCACCGCACTCCTTGCACTCAGAGCGCCGACGACCGTGCTCGCATATTCCTGACCCACCGCACTCCTTGCACTGAGAGCGCACACGACCGTGCTCGCATATTCCTGACCCACCGCACTCCTTGCACTTAGGGCGCTGACGGCCGTGCTCGCAGATTTGTGACCCACCGCACTCCTTGCACTGAGAGCGCTGACGACCGTGGTCGCAGATTGATGTCCCACCGCACTCCTTGCACTGATTGCGCCGACGACCGTGCTCGCAGATTCCTGACCCACCGCACTCCTTGCACGTAGAGCGTTGACGACCGTGCTCGCATATTTGTGACCCACCGCACTCCTTGCACTTAGAGCGCTGACGACCGTGCTCGCATATTTGTGACCCACCACACTCCTTGCACTCAGAGCGCCGACGACCGTGCTCGCAGAATGATGCACCACCGCACTCCTTGCACTGAGAGCGCTCACGACCGTGCTCACAGATTGATGCCCCACCGCACTCCTTGCACCTAGAGCGCCGACGACCGTGCGGACAAGCGCTGCACACCTTGCACTTCGAGCGATGCTTCACCCCGTGCTCGCACGGCCCCTTTGTGTTAGGGGCTTTCTTCCGCTTCGTGCCCTTCGTCGTCTCCATAACCTAAAAGACCCAGGTTCCCAAATCACTTTTTGGTGCACGCGTGGGCCCCCAGCACAGGTTACACCTGAATTCCTTGATTTGATGGAAATTCCACGGACTGTCTGGATTCGTGCCGGTGCGGGTGGGAATGATTGATTTTGGCCCATCAAATCGATTATATATGGAAAATTAAAATAAAACGCGCTACGCGCTAATAAAATTAGCTCCAGCCACTATTTCATTTTTCAGAGATCCTTTTAATAAAATGTTCGCACATAATAACATGAGCTCGGCGCTCGTCGCGATCGTGATCGTCTGTTTCGTGATTCTCTGTGTCACGGGCACGGCAGCCGGGGGTCTCTACTTCGCAGGACGAGAAGAGAAGACTCTGGAGCTTGAACTCGAGGCGAACGAGAGGTGGCAGGCGGAGATGGAGAAAAACCTGGAGGAAGAGACCACACAGTATCAGGACCCGCGGAGCCGAAGTTTTCAAACGCGGAAGGAACGGTCGATTGGTTTTGGCCAGCTCCCACTATTTCCGAGCGGGGCGTATTACAAACGGCGGCCGACGGAGAGCTCACTGATGTGGGCCAACAGGGGTGACGTCCTTCCCAACAGGGGACCGGATAGCTACACTCTCAAGGGGAACCCCGTGGTGGCGATCGATAATATCAGCGATCATAACATACAGTGGAAGCGCTTCAAGGAGAACGCGTGGATGGACCTGTTCACCGAGGACTCGCTCAAGGTGGATTGTGGCAATGATGCACTGAACAGTTTCCAGGTACGAAGCGAAAAATTTAGCATCGATAGAAACATCGTCAAAGAAAAGAAGGACGAACAAACCGGAACCTCGCTGAATTACCGTCACCAGTTCAAATCGTACCACGACAATTACAAGCAACTGTACAAATGTCTCACGGGCTCAGAGGGTTGGAAATGGGACGGCGACGAACGCGTACAGGTCGGGGGTGATTTCCAGACGTCCATCACGGACAACAAAACTCGACTCTTGGAGGGGAAGGAACCCGCCGGGAGTAACGGTAAGGTCATGGATTGTGATTTCGAAGCCGTGGGCGAGACGGAATTCGGCAAAGCGGGGGCGGGAAAAACATACCCGATGAGTATGCTGGAACCGAAATGGGACGGCTCGGTTTTGGGGAAAGAATTTCATGTGAGTCTAGGAAAACGAGGAAGCCTCACGAATGACTATAAGCCGGACCCAAAATTGGTCGATTTCCAGTACACGTGCCTGAAACAACCCGCGCGCGGACCGTGCAAGGATGTGAAGTACACGGAATGGACACCGTTTTTAGCTAGTCAGGGAAATGGACCCCGTGAGCTCCACCACGCCATGACACACGGGACGCACGGTAAAACAAGCGGTGAAATGGAGGTCCCCACGATGTTAAAAGAACGACTGAACCCGACGATCGACCCGATCAAGGGTTTGGGGAAAGTTCGGTGTCACCCGACCGAAGTTCTGACGAGGGTGGATTTCGAGGTGAGCGAGGGTTTGGATGCACCGAAGGATTGGGTGAGATGGGGTTATACGTGTTGTAAAATGTAAATTACAAAAGAAGTCGCTGCAGTTTCTCGCTCCCGCGTGTCTTCATGAAGATCACTTCATCGCTTTCACCGCCTTTCAGTGTCATCACCGGCTCGGTACACGTCGTCCCGGGCCGTTTGTGCCGTTCACACGCATTTTTTGTGCGATGTGTAATGTCCATATTCTGTGAATAGCCGATGAAGCCTCGTTCGACCTTGCCGTCCTTATCGACAGCGTCGACCGTCGCTTTGAAAGAGTAGGGACCGAAAGCCCATTCGTTATTTACATCAACGGGTGGAGGCGGGTGGTCGAGGATGGATGACTGCAGGAGCCGCCGTCGGCGTTCACGCGCGCGGAAGGGCATCGTCAGACACCTCAACATGGTCGACATCCTTTACAGGAAGTACCACCCTTGTTTCTAAGTAGTTTTTAAAATGAGGGACGCTCATTTTAAAAACTCCTCCGGCCGGGTTCGAACCGACGACCTACAGGTTAACAGCCTGTCGCTCTCCCAACTGAGCTACAGAGGAACGGTCCTCTCTACTAGAATCGAACTAGTGACCCATGGAACTACAGTCCACTGCTCTACCATCTGAGCTAAGAGAGGTCGTATAGTACCATCTACACCGTTGTCTTTAAGCCACTTCTACCCGAAATAAAATATCCCTTCTCAGTAGAATGGCACCTTTCATCGTCCTTTTCATATTGGCGCTCTACATCATCTTGAAGAAGCCGAAGTACCAGTTCAAGACTTTTCTTTTGACCATGAAAGATCAGACAACCCGACAGAGGAATTTCTTCGCGAGTCACGACAAGACCGTACCGATCGAGGTGATCTACGGGAAAAACACGAGAGTTATCGAGACCGCTCGTGAGTTCGAGGACAAAATCGACCCTAAATATTTCAAGAAAGCTTTGGAAATGTTCTACGACCCTAAAATCCAGAGGCCTGATATCACATATTTTAACATGGGTGCCATCGGCGCCTACATGGGACACCTCGATATCATAAAAAAGTCCTTGGACAGAGGAATTAAATATGCACTGGTGATCGAAGACAACGTCATCATAAAACGGAAGAGTCTGTACGAGGAAGTTCAAAAGGTCATCGATACCCTCGGCGATCGCTTTGAGATGTGTTTCTTCCATTCACTCTCGTACAAACCGGTGGGTGTCACGGGCGACCTCGAACGAGTTTCGTGGATTTCCGGTTTCAAATGCCACCTCGTCCACGTCAAGAATATGGAAAAGTTCATGAAATACTACTTCCCCATGGACAACCACGTCGACAACAAGACGGAAGATATAATCGCGCGCGGTGCTCGCGTGTATTACAAGGATATGCGCGACTACATTAAGATCGATTCGAGCGGTCCGAGTACGATCGGTCACGCGGGACACGGTAACCGCGAATTCTTTTCCCGACAAAATCCCAAACTTACGTCTGCTGACCTGAAGTGGGGATACGTCTAATCCTTAATGTCAATCTTGACCGGCATACTTTTAAGAGAGGAGATTTTTCCTCTCTTAAAAGTGTGCTCATCTATCGGAACTCGTATTGTTTAGCGACCCATCATCGGGACTCGGGGCATGCCCATCCTCGGCATAGCGGGCATTTTCGGGAGCTCGTCCTTATCGAACAGCATCGACATGATCTCGAGGATCAAGATGGTCTGGTGCGACATCACAGTCATTTTTGCGAGGTCGGATTTAGGGAGGTGGTCGCCGTAGCCCACCGTGCTCATCGTCGTAAAGCTGAAGTAAAACGGATCGATCCACGATTCGAAACCGAACGCCGAGGGGTCGGCTTTGTCTATGATCAAATAGACGATACCGTAGATGATTGTGGTCGCGAGAAATGCAATAACCTTTAGCGACATTTATCTTCTACTGAGAAAATTATACGGAATCTACCCTGTGGAGTTCGTCCATCTCGAGACTTTTACGCTGCTGAGTCTTGACGGTTTTGAATGCACCGAGCCACCGTTTCACGGCGCGCTTGGACGAGCTCACGGAATCGGTATCGTCGTTAACCACTATACTGAGACCGTTACACACGTCAGGTTTATTCTCCTTTTCGGGAAACTGTGCGAGGAAGGCTTTGATGGAGATGGCAGGTATGTCCGGAGCATCATCCAGAAGTTTGTCGTATTCTTCTCTCGATTTCATGATAAATTCTACTACGTTCCCTCGATGCTTGACGTCTAAAGATAACTCCATGTCTATACACCGGTAGAATTTACTCCAACTCACGCACATGAGCGAGTGCGATTCCGAAAGAGGGAGCGATTGACTGAACTTGGATATACTCGTCAAAATCCCCGCGAGAACGTTTAGGAACGCGAAAAAGTATTGTATGATCATGATATTATTCTTCGTATCCTGGGAAACACCTTCGTTTCCGCTCGGATTAAGCACGGCGAAACCGCCGACGCCCGTGATGGACGCTATCACGATCGACGGGTAGGCGAGCCAGTCGTTTTGGTTTTTATAATAAAGGCGCGCGTGGTTATGTAGCCAGCGGTACCCTGCGGCCTTCTCGGCCCACTTGATGAGTAATCGCTCCTGCTTCTCACACCAGCCGTCGCAATCGCCCATGACTTACTGTAAGTCGATATTTTTTGCGCACTCCCTCGCGAGTCGGTCGACAGCCTCGTTCTGGGGGTGGCCGTTATGCGCCTTGACCCATCGCCACTCGACGATTTGTAACTGCTTACGCGCCTCGTCGATGGCTTCCCATAACTCCTTGTTCTTTACCGGTGCACCCTTGGCTGTTTTCCACCCGTTCTTTTTCCAGTTGATTATCCACGAGTTGATACCCTGTTTTACGTAGTTCGAGTCCGTAAAAATTCGCACGGCCTGAATATCGCGCTTATTACATTCCTCGAGGGCTCTAAGTATGGCTGTCATCTCCATCTGATTGTTCGTGGTGGTTCGGCTACTGCCGCACAGTTTAAAATCATCAGATATCGCACCCCAACCGCCGGGGCCGGGATTGCCGAGGCATGAACCGTCGGTGTAAATCTCAAACATGTCTTCTCATTAAATTTAACGTACAAATCTTTATATCGAGGTAACTAAACTACACTCGCGATTGCAGTCAAGATTCGCCTCTCCTGCTCTGATAGCCGATCGAGTCCCTGAATCGACGTGGTGTCACGAATTTCGTTATGGACCGAGCGAAGACAATCGTAATTTGCATGGTAGTACTCATGAACTCCGGTGACCAGCGCGCGTCGCATGCGGAGGAAACGAGGAGGTATGTTGGCTCGGCAGTGATGACACGCCGTGGAATGATCCACGTTTGTGCTCATCGCAGTCCACGTGTTCCCTTCAGCTCGGGCATTGGCGGCCATGATCTGCCGCCATGGGTTGCCATTTGAGCCCGCGATCTGATCATGCCTTCGTCCTCTGCTCTCTTGAAGGTTTCTCAGCACCTCTTGAGCAGAATGAAGCGAAAGTGTCAACGCTTCGCGGAGGGACATGTCGCCTTGCGGTGGTTGCAGTTGAATCATCTGCAGAGCCCTAAACCCTGCCATATACGCTGCAGCTCCGATGTTCATGTTCCTTCCGCTGTCGCCGCGACGATACTCGAACCTGAGGGAGTTACTCAGCGTCCTGTTGTCCCTCAGCACGTTCGCGGGGCCGCCAAAGGCGATGATGTCGCCGTTTCGCAGAGGGCAAGGCCCTTCCGGTATAAGGTTCCCGTTCAAATACGTCCCATTCAGCGTGTCATTGTCCACCACGTAATGCAGGCCGTCCGCGTCGCACACGATCTCCGCGTGCTTACGCGAAAGCAGGTTCGGCGTGCGCGGACAGTCCAGCTGCACATCGTTGAGCCGGTGTCTCCCAAAAGTGATAACCCTGGTGGTGTCTCCGGACGCCTGCAAGGAGATGCAGTCCGGAAGAAAAGGACTTGAGGGAGCATCGCTGACTCTGACCAGCGTCGCACCCGCGGCGGGTGCCAGTAATTCTCTATTTGGCCACCCGTCGGGCTTCACGCCCGGGTGCTCGTCCAGCCAAGCCTGCACAATCTGTCTCACCACCCAGTTCGTCATCACCTTCGTGCTGCTCAGGGCGAGATTCGTGTTCGGGTCCCTGGCTCCGTTTTGCCGGAAGTGCGACAATACTTTGTCCCGCTCGTACGTGTGCCCCGATTCGACCACCACAACCGGGTCGCGGAACATGGTTCGCGTGATCGGGCACGTGAGTTCCTCGGGCAAATCATCATCACTCCTGTCACGTTTATTCGTCATTTCTTGAGTTAATTTCCCAGTGAATGAAATTTGGCGAGGTGACATGAAGCGTGCGCCAGTCAAAGTGATGAATGGAATGACTTTCTTTTTTGTTTTGTGATGGAATTGAAAATAAAATTAGTTTTGATTTTAGGTTATGGGCCAAGTGAGCGGATCATCATCTAACCCTACATCGTTATCCACATCCAAATGACAGTCGTCCGCGCATTTATTCCATATCGCAGCCGGCATGCTCGTTAGCTTATTGTTCGTGAGGTCCAACCTCACCAGCGACGTGATCAGCCCGATCTCATACGGCACGGTCGTCAGCCGATTGCCGCTGAGGTGCAACTCCGTCAGCGACGTGAGCTGCCCGATCTCCGCCGGCAAGCTCGTCAGCTGATTGCGGCTGAGGTACAACGACTCCAGCGAGGTGAGCTGCCCGATCTCCGTCGGCAAGCTCGTCAGCTCATTGTCGCTGAGGTCCAACACCGTCAGCGAAGTGAGCTGCCCTATCTCCGCCGGCAGACTCGTCAGCTCATTGTCGCTGAGGTGCAACCACTTCAGCGAGGTGAGCTGCCCCATCTCCGCCGGCAAGCTCGTCAGCTCATTGCCGTCGAGGTACAAGTCCCGCAGCGACGTGAGCTGCCCGATCTCCGCCGGCAGACTCGTCAGCTCATTGCCAACGAGGTTCAAAATCTCCAGCGACGTGAGCTGCCCGATCTCCGCCGACAGGCTCGTCAGCTCGTTGTTGTTGAGGTCCAACTCCTTCAGCGACGGAAACGACTTCAGCTGTGCCCAGAAAGCGGCGGTCTGTGTGCCAATCGATTCCAAATCGAGTCCCACCACCTGTCCGTTTTCTAACTCAACCCCACTCCAATCCTCCGGTCGCTCATTAAACGACCACCTATTGCGCAATATAGGGCTCAACCAACGCAATATATGAAGTTGTTGCAGAGTCGCAAACTTGTTCTTCGCAAACTCGTTCTGTGGCAGTACTTCCTGAGGGCCAAGAAGCTCGCGACTGTCCCACCCGTCGGGCGTCACGTCCGGGTGGCTGTCCAAATACGCCTGAACCCCTTTTCGGACTACCCAGTTCGTGACCACACGAGTGTCGCTCAGTGCGAGACCGGTAATCGGATCTGTTGATTTACGATCGAAATGCGACAGGATGGCGCTCCGCTCGTAGGTGTGTCCAGAATCGAAGACCAAAACCGGGTCTTGGAACATGGTTCGCGTGATCGGGCACGTGAGATCCTCGGGCAAATCATCATCACTCCTGTCACGTTTATTCGTCATTTCTTGAGTTAATTTCCCACTGATTTGGAAAAATTGACCGGGGTTTCTAAAATACAGAACGGAAAAATAAAGGGGTCAGTTTTTCATTTTCAGTCATTGATCACTTCGAGGCGCACGTGAACGCATGTTTAAACCCTCAAATTTATATGGAGTTTTCTGGTTTAATTTTTGACTGTGAAAATGGTCTCACCCGTGTCAAAATCGTGCCGAGGTGCTTGTGATTGTGACGATTTCGCTCGATCGGATCCGCTTATATACTAGAAAAATAATTTATAACATGGATTGAAAATATAATTAGTTTTGAAATATGAAATGACTTTTGAGATTGTCACTGAAAAAAGTATTTGCCGAAAATATAATTAGTTTTAAAAATCAATTTGACTTTTATACCGATGACTTGAAAAAGTATTGACTGAAAATAAAATTAGTTTTGAAATAAGAAATGACTTTTGAGATTGTCACTGAAAAAAGTATTTACATATTATATTATATTATATAATGCAAGGCGACAAAGAAGTTAAAAAATTACAAAAGATGAGGGAGACTCAGAAGAAGAAAGTAGAAAAAAGCTTTAAAAAATACACTAAAAAATACGTTATAAGTAGTAGACAGACTCCTAGGTATGAAAAAAAGTATGAAAAAAATTTAAATAATTTGAAAAATATAAATAAAAAACTTAATAATAATGCGTCTAAAACGATAATGAGAGAAAAGGGGTTATTGGGAAAAAATAAAGCGATGTCACTTCTTAACGAAATAGAAAGAAAAAGAAAAAACGTACCAAACATACCACAAAACATAAAAAATGTCATATCTAATCAATTGAAAGCTCGACCAAAGATAGACACGACTCGAGAATTGGTCTCAAATTTTAAAAAATATCCATTCCATATTCAGAAGAAGATTCAATCTTTTTTGTTGTATAAAACGAATACACCAGTCAAAAATATTATGAGTTATGAAAGACTCAAGTATATAATGAATACTATTAACTCCAACACAAACAAAATGGTATACAAACCGGCGACGGTTTCAACAAAAATGAAAGTGCGTGATCGCGAATTCAGAGAACTTTATAATTCTGGTAAAACGTACAGAAATATACAAAATTTCATAAACGTTCTGAATAACGCGTTCAACTAGGCTGTTTGAAAATCGAGGTATTGTCACTTAAAAAAGTATTCACGCATTATAAAATTTTCACTGAAAAGCGTATCGACTCTCGCCCTGAGTTCGGCTACATTTTTGGGCTTAGAGTCCCCGTGACCGTGGTCATCACACCAATCACGAAACTGATCGAGGAATTCTTTGGCACAAACCTGGAGCGCGGGGGGTAGACCGTTGGTCTTGATCAAGTGCGCGAAGTAGGCGGCGAGGGGAGTTCCCGAGTTTTCGGTGTCAGTCACCATTTCCGAGTTTTCGTTCGATGCGCGTCAGAAAGTGATGATTACAAAACTATTATTTTCTAAAACATCAATCACTCGGCGCGACGGATTTATTGGCTCGCAGCGCGAATCGCGCAAAATACAGTCTTCGAGCGGTATGAAAACCGGCACTCGTTGACCGAACTGAAACACGATGAGGTCAATGAGCTCACCGACCGGCATCAGTCCATACCCACACTGGACCCAGAACCTACATTCCCACCCCTCGACACTGGCGAACACACCGAAAGGTTCCGGCGCACACCCGAGCGCGGGTGCGGTGACGTAGGCCGGTGCGTACAGTGTGCGTGCTGCCGTGATGTTCATGCGCACTGAGAAGTGATTTTCAACCTCTTTTTTTCTGGGGGATCCACGATATACGAATCCACCTCGGCGTACCGCTGATCTAATTCATTCATAAGGTGTTCTTTCAATTGATTCCGGTACACCGGGGGTAATCCCTGGACTGCCGCGATAAAAACACCGTAATCTTGCGGCATTTCTATTACGGTTTCCAATTCTAATAGGAATCTCCGTATGTCCCGTGCTGAAAACACACCCAGAGCCGCGCGAAATCCATCGATGTTAAACATAATTCTCGTCAAGTTTTTCATTCTACGAAAATATTCATTTTCGAGGTCACTTAGGTTTCCAATTTCATTCCTTCACCGCGCGGGCGGCACGCTTCTCAACCGACGACCGAAATTTCGCAATGATTTTCGACGGAGACGAAACGGCCGAACCCCTGGAATATCTCCGTCGCGTGAAGAAAATCGATACACTATACCAGTGGCAGTCTGAATGTCTCAACCTGGAAGGTGTGAGGGATCACACGCGTAACCTGGTATATTGCGCACCGACGAGCGGCGGGAAATCCCTGGTCGCCGATTTACTGGTCGCGAAGCGTCTGCTCCTAAAGGTCGACGATCACGCTCCGATCGCGCTCATGGTTCTTCCTTTCGTGTCTCTGTGCACGGAACGACTCGCGGAACTGACGGAGATGTTCGAGTCGACCGGGGTACCGGTTCGGGGATTCTTCGGGGGCCGACCCGGGGTTCTTCCGCCGAAGTACGGCCGGGGGGGTCTGCTCATCGCCACGCCCGAGCGGGCTAACGATATCGTGACCAAGCTCATCGCAGAGGATCGAGTGGGTGAAGTCGTGACTGTCGTGGTCGACGAACTCCACATGGTACAGGACGAGTCCCGCGGGGGTATCGTCGAGCGTATGTTGACCAAGCTCATGTACGCCGCGAAGGCGGTCCAGGTGATCGCCATGAGCGCGACACTTCCCCGACCATTCGGCCTCGACGCTTTGGCTCGTTGGCTCGGGGACGCTGCCCTGTACGAGACCAAATACCGCCCGGTCGAGCTCCGCGTGAAAATCGTGTGTGGTCAGACTGTGTACCCTGTACAACACCGCGACGACTTCGAGGACGGCGACCCCCTGGACGAGATCGGCACTACACCCGTACCGAAAGATATCGACACCGTCACGTGGCTGACGAGGCAGACTCTCGCGAACAAGGAGGGCGGGGGTGTCATGATCTTTTGCGCGGCCAAGTTTCAGTGTCGAGATCTCGCGAAGATGTTGCGATCCCACGGCACCGCCTCGGAAGCGACCGAACAGCTCGCGGCTGACCTGGGGGGCGGTGAACTCGCGGCTTGTGTCTCCAACGGGGTCGCGTGGCACCACGCGGACCTTTCAGTCGACGAGAAATCCGTCGTCGAACGCGGATTTCGCGAGAATATCATCCGAGTCGTGTGCTGCACGTCGACCATGGCAGCGGGTGTGAACCTTCCAGCGTCCAGGGTCATCGTGTACGCGCCGTATAGGTACCGCACGGGTGGGAAAGGACACGAGCTTATCAGGTCCCGGGAGCTGCAGCAGATGGTGGGGCGCGCGGGGCGTGCGGGGTTCGGGACTCGAGGCGAGGCTTTCGTCATCGCACCCCGTGTGAACGATATCAGCGATACACACTGGAATCCACTGGATGTCGGGAGGGAACTCGGGCGCCGAATCCTATCCAAAGGTGACCCGCTGCAGTCAAAAATCGCGAGGGAGGGTATGCGCCCCGTGATGCTCGAGGGTGTGGCGTGCGGACTGATCAGTACTCCTGACGAGATTCGAGCGTACTGCAAAGGAACCCTTCTCGCCGCACTGGACGAGAACGCTGAGAAGGATGCTGACGAGGCGCTCAAGTGGTTGGAAGCGGGCGGTTTCCTGATTTGGGACGGGGCGAAATGGGACGCGACCGACCTCGGCCGCGCGGCTTCCGCCGCACACATCACACCCGAGACAGTCGGGGGTGTGGTGGAGGATATCAGGCGCGTCAGGCGGAAGCTGATACTGGAGTCCGATCTCCATCTCCTTTTCCTGTGCGTCGAGCCGAACCTCTTTCTCGACGTGAAGGAATTCACGGCGACATATTCCCGACTCGGCGACCGCGACCTTTCCGTCGCCGACGCCGTGGGGATAACCCCTGATTACGTGTTCAGCAGGTTGGGTCGGCAGAAAAAAGACACCTCGGAGAAGCACGAGTTCCAGCGCCGCGCCTGTCACAGATTCCTTCACGCACTTAAACTGAGAGATTTCATCTCGGAGGTTCCGGTTACCGGGATAAATGACGGGGCTGAGAGATACGCCGGTCGGGTGGCGGCGGTGTGCGGGGCGATGGGGTGGGGGGATATGGAGGGGCTGCTCATTCGACTGCGGGATCGGATCAGTGCCGGGACCAAAGAGGAGATCATGAGTTTGATGTCAATACCTCAGATCGGCGCGACCAGGGCGAGGAAGTTGTACAATCGCGGTGCGAAAACGGTTGAGGCGGTCGCGGCGAAGACCCGCGAGGATCTTATCAAGATACTCGGTCAGACCCCCGCTTGGGTCGTCGATTCGATCCTCAGCGGCGCGAAGAAGGTTCATAACGAGCAACGCATGGCTGCAATCGAGGAGAGCGAGGCGAAGCTCCGCGAACTTCAACCGGATGAGACGGTCTGGTTCCCGGATGATGAAACACCGTCGAACTGGAAAAAAAGAAGCCGACAAGACGACGGTGATTGGCTCGGTTGTGACGGCGGCGCGACCTCGGTTGATGACCTGGACAAATTCCAAGATATCGCACCGCACTCGAACATAAAGAGATATGCTCGACCTGACAGGAATCCGGCTAACTCCAACCCCAAACCTGAATCCCGCGGATTTTGGGACAATGGATTCCCGAAGACGCGACAGAGTATCGGCTCTTCTGGATCCATGAATCTTTACGGGAATTTCACACCTATCCAAACTAAAAAGACTGCGACGGTTTGGCGAATATAAATAATATAAATAAAAACGGCTTTTACAAATTTTACAAAAAAACATAAATTACCAAAAATAATTTGGAAGAGCTCATAAATTCACGCGCAGAGCTCATGTCAGTTTACAATTTTGAAAGCCCGATCGGGTCATTCGCCTTCGGCGCACCGCACGCCGATATTTTTAGTAACTGTGTTTCCGATTCCGAGTCAGCGGATTCACTCCTGTACACAAACTATGGACCGGGGGCCATGTCTCCTCGTGTCATGACACCTTTTACCACACCGCCGGGATTCCAGGAAACACCCGAACATATCAGGGAAAACGGCGGTACACTCGAGATTGCCAGACCGTCGTCGTGCAGAAGACTTTTCCCGGTATCACCACCGAAAATGAAACGCAGTAAGAAGACGAAATCGAGAACTGTGAGCGATGACGCATTGACTGTGAGCCGGGTCGCGCTGCAGTGTATCGACGAACACCCTTACCTGTTTCCTATGGAATCGACTATTGCTCAAGAAGCCCGTCAGAATTTGGCTCGCCGTTATTATTCCATTTGACTGAAATTAGTTTTGAAATATACTTAAAACTATCCTTCTAAGTATGTTTAATTCATGCCAGTTCGTCTCGGTTTAATTTACAAATTCACAAGTCCATCGAATAAAAGTTACGTCGGTAAAACGGTTCAATCCTTTTCAAAAAGAATGTATGGACACAGGAAGAAATCTTCGACTTGCACGGCGCTGAAAAACGCGATCAATAAATACGGGTGGGCCGAAATGAAACGTGAAATCGTCGAGGAGAATATCCCAGAAGATCAATTGGATCAACGGGAAAAGTATTGGATCAAAACGTACAACACGATCACACCGCACGGGTACAATTTAAGGGAGGGTGGTGATGGTGGATCACTCTCTGATATTGCCAAGGTTCGTATCGGAGAAAGTTCCCGAAAAAATGCGATAGCAAAAAATGGGTACCGGGGCTATGTTCAATTTCTTAATGGTTTATTTGTTCCAAGGGTCAGGATAAATAAATCCCAAGTGGACATTTCTCCCGGTTGTAAAACGCACGAGGAAGCGGTGGAAATTTTGAGGCGGTACACGGCCGACCCCGAAAACTTTGAAATGCCCGAACGCCGGAGGCCGAGTGGTTCCGGAAGTGTATGTTTCCATAAACAAAGTAATAAATGGCGGGTGCAACTACGAAGAAAACATATTGGATATTTCAGCACTGAGGAAGAGGCTAGACAAGCACTGAGAATAAAATTACCGATGACTTCATATTGAAAATAAAATTAGTTTTGAAATATGAAATGACTTTTGAGATTGTCACTTGAAAAAGTATTGACTGAAAATATAATTAGTTTTGAAAATCAATTTGACTTTTATACCGATGACTTGAAAAAGTATTGACCGAAATGAAAAATAATTTCCAGGGGTATTATAAGATGGCCGCCATCGTTTTGATGTTAGGCTCAGTCGCGGCCGTGGCTCTGGTGGGACAGGTGTCCGTGAAAAAGGTAGAGGAGGAACCCAAACCTGAACCTGAGAAGAAGACCAATTCCTCTTTCTGGGTGGACGAGATTGAGAGGGTGCGCGAGCCGGAACCGGTAACGGCCCCTGCCCCAGCGGTCTCAGCTCCTGCTCCAGCCCCGGTGGTCTCAGCTCCAGCCCCGGTGGTCTCTGCCCCTGCTCCAGCTCCGGCCCCGACCCCGGCCCCGGCGGTTTCTGCCCCGGCCCCTGTACCTATCGACTGTCAGGGTGACTGGTCGGAATGGAGCGCGTGCACGAAACCGTGTGAGGGGGGTACCCAGTTCATGTCCTTCACCCAGACGCAAGCGCCCGAGCACGGCGGCGTGGCGTGTCCCAACCCGACCGAGAAGACGCGTGAGTGTAACACGCAGGCGTGCCCGCCTCCACCACTGACCGATGAGAACGCGGAGTTCAAGGGGTACAGACCAGTGATGACCAATCGAAAGTGTAACAACCACGGCAAGGCCCTGACCAACGAGTACCTCCGCGGTGACGGCGAGGAAAAAGTCGCCTCGAACGACGTCCTCTCGTGGAAGTACCAGAGACTGCTGGAAAGGGGTATTGAAAAATGCGACAAGGACCAGTTCTGTCAATACGTCGAGTTACAACACGGCAAGTCTATCGGGCGGACTTTCAAACGGGCCGATTGTCGAGGCGTGGACGACACGCACCCGGAAGAAGGGGTCAAGATATGGGAGAAGAAGAATTGGGTCGATCCATATATGCAAGACCCCGCGCACGGGTACGAACAGACGGGTTCCAGGAACTTGACGTGCAGCGGTAACACCAGCGGGTGGCTGAAACAGGGCTACCTCCCGAAAAGGGACGGTAAGGCTCCGTCCTTCACAGCGGGTGGTTTCAAAAACATCGATACCCTCTACGGTGAGTACCTGAAACAAGGTGCGCAGATTTGTAACTCCGACGACGAGTGTAAGTACGTCTCGGTATTCTTAGACGGCGTGTACAGGACCTACAACGCCGACGCGTGCGAGACGAAACCCATGTCAGGGATGGCCGACGTCAAGACGTGGAAGAAGGTGGACCCCAGCGTCGCGGGTAAGGCTGTGGTCGATTGCGGGGGAACTTGGTCGAAGTGGACCGAGTGCTCGAAGCCGTGTAACGGAGGGACCCAGGAGAGGACGTTCACCAAAACGCGTGCACCCGAGCGCGGGGGTAAAGCGTGCCCTAACCCCACGCAGACGCAACGGTGTAACACGCAGAAGTGTCCCCCGGTCGACTGTGAAGGGACGTGGAGCGATTGGGGTCCGTGTTCGAAGGTATGCGGCGGCGGGACCCAGAGCATGACCCTCGAGCAAACGGTCGCACCCGAGAACGGTGGCAGACTGTGTCCGCCCCCGAAAACGCGACCGTGCAACACACAAGCGTGTCCACCCCCTGAACCGCCGATGTGGAAGTGCGGGGGTAACCCGAACGCCAAGATCCTGTTCAGTCAGTTGAACGATAACACGTGTGATTGCCAACCGGGGTTCGACGACGAACCCAAGACAGGTAAGTGTGACGTTCCAAAGAAGGCTGTACAAATAAACGATAAAAGGTATTTCGGTAACAACAATTGGAACCAGGCTCAATTACTACAAAAAAATTATAAAGGTAGCGACATCAGAGATAACATGGGCATGTTGGTCAATAAGAAGAAATCTGGATGGGAGCGAAAACAGGTAAATCTCGGTAAGTACAACCAGAAATATAAATGGAAGAAGGATTGCCAGAAGAAAGCGGAGGAGGAAGGTGCGGCGGGATACACGGTATGGAGAGCGCATAACAGCTCTAAATTTTGGAGAAATCACACGTGGTACTGTACGATGTACACGAAGAACAACGGCAAAGGAACCGACGAGGCGTGCACGAAAATACCACACAAAACGGATCGGTGTGTGGAAAAACCGTATGGGTTTACTGCCGACTACGATGATTTCAACGCGAACAGGATGGGAGGTCTGTATTGGGATTACACCGCGGATTCGCGCGGTTGGGGTTGGGGTGAGAAATATTCTTCTAAATTAAAGTAAGGATGATCGCGTTCCTCGTGCTATCGATCTGTTTGTACGTGTCCATACTATGTTCGTCGATCGCGAGCGTCATGGTTTCGGACGTCGAGCCTGCTGCGGCTCAGGCGGTCGCCTCGGAGCCGG
>Ga0209557_1000102_pt1 | contig 56808 bp, 62 predicted proteins | sample SaaInlV_120m_DNA_4_FD_184672 | JGI IMG/M metagenome (GOLD analysis project Ga0209557, IMG submission 184672) | Marine microbial communities from expanding oxygen minimum zones in the Saanich Inlet - Saanich Inlet SI074_LV_10m_DNA (SPAdes) (version 2) | ecosystem: Environmental > Aquatic > Marine... | reverse complement strand
AGCCCTCAGCTAGGATCAAAAGCCCTCAACTAAGATTCAAGAGCCTCAACGCGAACCTTAACTACCGGGCCCACAGTATCTTCCAAAGCCTCGATGCTCTCTACAGCGCCATTGAGTACCGACTCTTTGGCCACTGAAGTAATAAGTACAATAGGAACCTGGCCTGCTTCGCCTTCTGCTTCTCTCTGAATAATGGCGTCAATACTCACTCCCGCATCAGAGAGAACCTTAGTGATGGAGAGCATCACTCCGGGTTTGTCGACTGCGTTAATGCGCAGATAGAAAGCCGTCGTGCAGTCCTCGATTCCCAGCAGGGGTAAATCTTTTTGGTTAGCGAGATCCACACCCAATGGAGGCGTTCCACTAGAGGCACCTGACGTCTTTGCTCGGGCAATCTCGACAATATCGGCAACCACGGAGGAAGCTGTTGGCAAAGCACCAGCACCAGCACCGTAATGCAAGGTTGGGCCAGAGGCATTGCCGTCTATCCAGACCGCGTTCATCACTCCGTCTACCTTGGCCAGCAGAACCTCTTCTGGAATCAGGGTTGGGTGCACTCTCATCTCAATGCCTTCATCTGTGCTTTTGGCGATTCCCAAATGTTTGATGCGATAGCCAAGCTCTTCAGCAAAGACCACGTCCTGTCGTTCTAGCTTGCTAATCCCCTCGGTAAATACTCTGTCGAAATTCAAAGGAGTTCCAAAGGCAATGGAAGCCAGAATGCAAAGTTTATGAGCCGCATCGATACCTTCAACGTCAAAGGTCGGGTCAGCCTCGGCATACCCCAATTCCTGCGCCTCTTTAAGCACATCTTCGTATGCACGCCCATGGTCGCGCATCTCGGTGAGGATAAAGTTACCTGTACCGTTGATAATGCCAGCCAGTTCCTTGATCTGGTTGGCGGCCAATCCGTCGCGCAAGGAGCGAATTACCGGGATAGCGCCGGCTACAGCGGCTTCAAATGAAAGTGTGACACCTGTTTTTTCAGCAACCTGAAAGAGCTCGTTCCCATGTTCAGCGATTAACGCCTTATTGGCAGTAACCACGTGCTTGCCATTGGAGAGTGCTTCCAAGATTAGCGACTTAGCTGGTTCAATGCCGCCGATTGTCTCAACAAGAACATCTACTTCAGGATCTTTAGCAATTTCAAAAATATCCTGACTTAGGCGTATACCTTCAAGTTCAAAACCTGATTTTGGGTTGCGCACGCCCACATGAGTCACGACAACTTCGGCGCGAACTCGGGCCTGTAAATCGATACTGTTATTTTGAATCAGTTGCAAAGTACCACCACCGACAGTACCCAACCCACAAATTCCTACCCTGACTTGTTCCACTTTTGATTCCACTTAAACTAGCTTGATCTATTTTTTTAATACGATTACTGAACGCTTGAGGCGATTAATTGTTCACCTTTCAAGGTCTATCTATTAGGTGAGTAGCCGCTCCTGTGCGTCCTGCAGCCGCGGCATACCGTACATCCTGTACATAAAAAAAGGCCGCGCATTGTAGCACGGCCATTTCATTATATAGCCCCTATATCAAAGGCTTTAGAGGCGTTCTCCTACTCCACTCCGAGAAGGGCCAAATAATCTGCCGTAGACCGGTAACCGGGCATTAAAGTGCCGTCTGGGAGCACAATTGCCGGGGTTCCTGTGACGCCAAAGCTTCGACCTAGTGCATAGTGGCCCGCAACAGGATTTTCCTCACAGACTTCGCCTTCAACAGGCATGCCGGCTTTCAGGCTGGTCATCACGTCATTGCGATCTTCCGCACACCAGGCTTTTACTGTTTCTGTGTACTCGTGGGTGTAGAGACCATCGCGCTCAATTCCGGACCTTGGGTAAGCAAGGTAATGAACCTCAATACCCGCGGCATTCATTTCTTCCATTTGCGTATGCAGCTTGCGGCAGTAACCACAGGTGACGTCGGTAAACACCGTTAGCACACCTTTGGCTTCACCTACCGCTGGGAAAATAATCATCGATTCGGTATCAACTGCTGCCAAGGCATCTGCTCTCTGCTGAGATTTGGCGGCTTCGGTAGCATTTACAAAGCGATCAGGCTCAAGGAAAAACAAATCCCCCGCAAAAAAATGCTCTCCACTCTCCGAAAGGTAAATCACCGTCTCGCCTGCAGAGCTAGCAACAGTGGCCTGATAGTAGCCAGAGATTGGGGCCGAACTAATTTGTGACTCTTCCAAACCCAAACCAGCAGCACCCAGAGCTTCTACGATAGCGGCCTTGCCGTCATCCTGTGCACTACAAATGCCTGCAAATAATAAAAGCGAAACGGCTGTAGTGATCTTTAAAATTTTCATGTGGTTAACCACGCAATGTATAAACTGTTCAATTGGACGAATTGTAACGACTTAATGGGGTATTCAGCCCAAATTTAAGCATTAAGCTTGAGTCATGTGGGTAAAGAAAGGTGAAAACCGGAGCAAATTCACATCTGCATCCCAAATTTGCCCTACAAAGCCACTCTCTGCAACGAATCTACTGATTGAGGCCGAGCTCTTTCTGCAGCTTTTTGGTCAGTCCCAATGAAACAATTCGGTGTGATTCTTCGATGTAATATCGCAGTTGCTCGTCCTCACCCGCATCAATTTCATACTGCTGAATCCACTTCATTCCTCGTGAAGCCAAGTATGGTGCTGGCCGAAACCCTGGCTGATCTTTCAGCACATCGTAGTTCAGCTCTGAGGTTTTAAAAGTAAATGCTGGCTGCTTAGATTTATCCCAGCCCCCAATAGCGAAAACCTTCACGCCAACTTTCCAGACATCCGCTCCGCCCCATTGAACCACGTGACTGGTAGCGGGGAGCGATCCGCAGAAGGCATTGAATTCATCGTAGGTCATATCTACTCAGCCTCGAGGGTGATGCTGAGCATGTAGTAATTTCATGCGCTCTCGTGCAATGTGGGTGTATATCTGTGTAGTTGAAAGATCAGAATGGCCAAGCAACAACTGCACGACGCGCAGATCCGCGCCGTGATTTAGCAAATGGGTGGCAAAGGCATGGCGCAATAAATGCGGCGATACGCTGTAACTAATACCGGCTCTTTTCGAGTAGATAGTAATGCGATGCCAAAAAGTTTGGCGGGTCATTTGTTTGCCACGACGGCTTGGAAACAGGACGTCACTGGCACCCGGAGGCAAAAGTTCAGGCCGCGCCTCTTTCAAGTATCGATCCAACCAATTTAGCGCTGTTTCTCCTACGGGTACCAATCGCTCTTTACTCCCCTTTCCGAAGGTACGGACTACTCCCTGACGCTGGTTAACCTGACTCATGGTCAATCCGATTAGCTCAGACACTCGCAGCCCGGTAGCGTAGAGTAGCTCCAACATGGCTTTATCACGAAGCTCAAGAGCAATCTCGATGTCGGGTTCGTTTAACAAGAGTTCAATATCTGCTTCCGACATGCTTTTGGGAAGCGGACGGCCCAGCTTGGCGCTATCAATAAGCTCAGTGGGATTGACCTTGATTCGAGACTCACGAACCAGCCAGGCATAGAAGCCGCGAAAACAGGAAAGATGACGAGCGGTTGAGCGAGGTGAATGCTGTAGCGCATAGCGGTGCGCCAAATATTCCTGAATATCGCCGGAGCCGGCCTTTTGTAATGGCGTTGATTGAGTATCTAGCCACTTTGCTAGGCTAGTTAAATCTCTGCGATAAGCACTAATACTGTGGGGGCTTAAACCTTTCTCGGCCCAGATATGATCGAGATATTCTTCTATCAGCGGGTCTTGCTTTGCAACAGCGGCTTTGGTCATGGGGAAATCATGCCAGAAAAGATCACTAACTTATTCATCACCGCAAACAAAAAAGGCGTCTATTTAATAGACGCCTTTTCTAGTTAAAAAGAAGATCTTAGTTGAGCTTCTCTTTAATACGGGCTGCTTTACCGGACAGCTCTCGCAAGTAATAAAGCTTAGCTTGGCGAACATCACCACGACGCTTAACCGTAATGCTATCAATCAGCTTGGAGTAAGTCTGGAAAGTACGCTCAACACCAACGCCATGAGAAATCTTGCGAACGGTAAAGGCAGAGCCTAGGCCGCGGCTTTTAATGGAAAGTACTACACCTTCATAAGCCTGAAGACGTTCACGGTTGCCTTCTTTTACCTTTACCTGAACAACGATAGTGTCGCCCGGCGAGAACTCGGGAAAATCCCGATCCATTTGCTCATTTTCAAGCTCTGCAATAATGCTGTTTCTACCGCTCACGTCTTTTCTCCGATACGTAAATAGCGCTATTAATTGGATAAGCGCAAATTAGTTTTGTCGGTTCAGAATCAAATCTGGCCGCATTTTTCGAGTCTTGGTTTTTGCCTGCTGGCTTCGCCATTTCTCTATTTTCTTGTGGTCTCCGCTGAGCAATACATCTGGCACAGCCTGACCTTCAAATACCTCTGGCCTCGTATAGTGGGGCCAATCTAATCCACCTTCCGTTGATTCACTAAAAGAATCCTGTCCGGCGGATTCAGCGTGTCCCAAGACTCCTGGCACATGCCGCAATATTGCATCTATCAGTACCAGGGCGGGTAACTCGCCACCACTGAGTACGTAATCACCAATCGATATCTCTTCATCTACCAAGTTATCAATGGCACGCTGGTCAATTCCTTCATACCTGCCAGCGATTAGAATTAAATTCTGTTCTTCGGCAATCTCAGCCAGCTCTTGGGTTCGCACCTGAACCAACCTTTTGCCCTGCGGAGAAAGATAAACAACTCTCGCGTTTTCTTCTGTCCAACTCTTGGCCATTTGAACTGCCGCCGTTAAGGGCTCGCAGCGCATGACCATTCCGGGGCCGCCACCATAGGGTCGATCATCAACCGTTCGGTGTTTATCTGTAGCGTAATCCCGAGGGTTAAAACACTGCAGATCTATCTTTTTTTCGGCTACCGCTCTACCGGTAACACCGTAATCCTTAAAACTTTCGATCACATCGGGGAAAAGAGTTATCAGTGCCAACTTCATTTAACACCTCTCTTCATCAACCCTTAAATCTTTAACCCTTGTGCTTGGCCAGCCGGATTAAAAATCGGGATCCCAATTCACTTCAATTTGGCCAGCTTGCAGATCAACTCGAAGGATATGCTCTCCCGGTGTCCAGGGAACCAAGCGCTCTTGCCCGTCCTCCGAATGAACCACCAACACATCGTTGGCTCCGGTTTCCATCATTTTGGTGACCTTGCCAAGATGCGTTCTACTGCCTTCGTAGAGGCTGTCGACTTGCAACCCCTGAAGCTGAAACCAGTAGTATTCACCTTCTTGCAACGGATCAAACTGGTCAATGTCCACTTCGATCGTTGCTGTGACCAGCGCCATTGCCTGATCTCGATCTTCAATTCCCTCTATTTGGGCAATAAGTGCTTTACCACTTCTTCGCCATTCCAGAGGTTTGCAATCTCTGCCACCCTGACCAACAACTAGCTGCCAGGGTTGGTATTCAAAAATCTTTTCTTGTGGTGATGTCTCTGAGTAAATCTTCACCCAGCCTTTTACACCGTGGACGCCAGAAATCTCACCGACCCTAGCTGTCCTTTTTTCTGGGGAGTTATTACTCACCCGAAAACTCAGAGCTCTTAAATCTAACCTAGGCTAAATTAAGCAGCTGCCTGTGCTTCGCGTGCCTCAGCAACCAGAGAGCTAACGCGATCAGAAAGTGTAGAACCCTTGGAAACCCAATAATCAACACGTTCCAGATCAATGCGCAGACGCTCTTCATTTCCACGGGCACCTGGGTTGAAAAAGCCCACACGCTCTAGGAAACGGCCATTACGGGCCTTGCGGCTGTCACTTACGGACAGATGATAAAAAGGTCGCTTTTTGGAGCCACCGCGAGAAAGTCGAATAGTAACCATCTAAAAAATGCTCAATTTGTATACAAAAGAACCGCTAACACACTGAAAAACTTAAAAATTTGTTCTAGCGGCCCGAAAGGGCGCGTATTTTACGCAAAGTGGGTGAGGAATTAAACCGATTTTTACCCTTGGGAGCGTTATTTTTTAAGGGCTCGTGCGGAACAGGTTAGCTCTCGGTTTTAGCTGATTTTTAGAGGACTCTATTGAAAAGGATTTTTCTTCTTATCAAAGGGCATCCCATCCCCTCCTAACCCCGGTAATCCCGGTGCTTGGCCTGGCATTCCGGGAACTTGGCCCGGCATGCCGCCAGCTGGATTTCCGCCAGCTCCACCTAGGGCATTCATCATCTTGTTCATGCCTTTCGCAGAACCCATTTTCTTCATCATCTTTTGCATCTGCTTATATTGCTTCAGCAGTCGCGCCAGATCCTGAATCGTGGTTCCTGAACCTTGAGTGATTCGGCGTTTGCGTGAGCCGTTCAGAACATCAGGGTTCTGCCGCTCTTTCGGCGTCATGGAGTTGATAAGTGCCTCCATACGCACAAACTGACTTTGGGTGTCTTTCTGCTCCATCATCTGGCTCATACCGCCCATTCCGGGCATCTTGTCCATCAGCGCGCCCATGCCACCCATATTTCGCATCTGCACAAACTGATCGCGCATATCTTCAAGATCAAAGCCTTTACCCTTGCTCTTGGTGATTTTCTTGGCCAGCTTCTGAGCTTTGTCTTTGTCGACCTTGCGCTCAATCTCTTCAACCAGAGAGAGCATGTCGCCCATACCGAGAATACGGGAGGCGATTCGATCTGGATGGTAGGGCTCAAGGGCGTCAACCCTCTCTCCCATGCCGATAAATTTAATCGGCTTGCCGGTGATGTGACGAACTGACAGCGCTGCACCGCCACGAGCATCACCATCTGCCTTGGTTAGGATTACACCCGTCAGATCCAAAGCCTCGCCAAATGCTTTGGCGGTATTGGCGGCGTCTTGCCCCGTCATAGCGTCGACAACAAAGAGGGTTTCTGTTGGCGTCAGGGATTTTTGCAGAGATTGAATCTCGCCCATCATCTCCTGATCGATAGCCAATCGGCCGGCAGTATCTACCAACAAGACATCGATAAACTGACGCTTGGCCTGAGCAACAGCATTCTGAGCTATTTTTACCGGCTTCTGGTCTGCCTGACTCGGAAAGAACTCAACGCCAACTTCACCAGCTAAAGTCTCGAGCTGTTTGATCGCCGCAGGCCGATAGACGTCGGCACTAACAACCATCACCTTTTTCTTTTCTCTGTCTTTTAAATAGCGCGCCAATTTAGCCGTTGATGTGGTTTTACCAACACCTTGAAGACCGGCCATCAAAATAACGACAGGCGGTTTGGCGGCAAGATCTAAACCTTCTGCGGCACCACCGAGAACATCGATAAGCTCGGCTTCAACAATTTTCAGAAATTCCTGACCAGGAGAGAGACTGGTACTAACTTCTTGTCCACTTGCCCGCTCTTTTACCCGCTCTACGAAATCCCGCACCACGGGGAGAGCAACATCGGCTTCTAACAACGACATACGCACTTCGCGCAGGGTTTCCTGAATATTGTCTTCCGTGATCTTTGATTGACCACTGATTTTTTTCAGGCTGCGGGAAAGGCGTTCTTGTAAGTTCTCAAACATTTGCTATCAAAAAGAGGGGTAATTCGGGCCGGCGAGTATAAGGTTTTTAGACTGCTGCGTCATGAGCTTCCATGCTGGCGCGGGCTATGACAAACTTGAGAACTGCTCTCCGCATTTATCAAAACAGGTACAGAAAGCGCTTTGTTAGCCAATTTCCTCATTATTGTCAGTCTAATTGCCTATTCCGCAGGTTTATCACGCCTTGTGACTGCTCTGAGGCAAGATCAGGCTATTGGCGCGCCCATACAATTTATTGCAGGACTGGTCGGTAGTCTGGCTCATATTGGGTTGATGGGCATTCTGATGATCCAGCCGGAAGGGATTGATTTCAGTCTGCTGAAGTCTGTTTCCCTGATGTTAGCGGTGGCGGTGCTTTTGGTTAGCCTGAGCAGCCAGCGATATGCCATCCAAACAGCGCAACTTATGTTGATCCCTGTGGCCGGGGCTCTCGCCATTCTTAGCCTGCTGGCACCCAGTTCAAGAGAACTTCTACAGCTTTCCCTTGGCACCTTCTCTCACATAATTTTGTCGGTGCTGTCCTATGGCGGCTTCACCATTGCTGCAGTTCTGGCGCTGTTACTCAATTACCTGAGCGCTCGCCTAAAGGAACACCAAGTAACTTCTCTGGTGAAAAATATTCCTCCGGTCGAATCCCTCGAATCTTTGCTATTTGAACTACTGAGCTTATCCAACGTGCTGCTTGCGCTGGCTGTTTTAAGTGGCTTTATTTTTGTCGACGATTTTCTCGGTCAAAACCTGATTCACAAGGCGGTTCTCTCCATTCTAGCCTTGGTGATATATACCACTATTTGTATCCGCCACTGGCGCAGCGGATGGCGAGGAAAACAGGTGATGCGCTGGATATTTGGCGCATACATCTCGCTGACTCTGGCCTATGTGGGCAGCAAAATTGTTCTGGAATTGATACTTCACCGATAACTGCCCTGCAATAACCCGGTCGCGGGGGCTTGCCAGCCGAAAAAAAGTACTTCAACATGCTCGTCCCAAGGCAATAGAGGTCGCGCCGCGTTGAACGACGCTTCCACTGGGGCTTTATTAGCCCTACTTATATTTCTAATTTTTCTTTCTGCTTTTTTCTCCAGCTCCGAAACAGCCATGCTTTCGGTGAACCGGTTTCGCCTGAAACATCTGAAGAAGAAGATTCGCGGAGCGAAGCGCACCTCGGATTTGCTGGAACGGCCTGATCGTTTAATCGGCCTGATACTGATTGGCAATAATGCCGTCAATATTCTTGCGGCACTAATATCAGGAATCCTGTTCGCCCGCTGGTTCGGCCCCGAAGCCGGCATCTGGTTAACCACTGCCCTACTGACGCTTATCATGTTGGTATTCGCTGAGGTCACTCCTAAGACTCTAGCGGCCTTGCACCCGGAACGCCTAGCCTTTCCCTATAGCATCATCCTGTCAGTACTTTTGCATCCTTTCTCTCCAGTTTTCTGGCTGGTGATTATCGTTAATTGGATTACCAACTCCATCGTCAGAGCCTTTGGTGTCGATCCAACGAGCCTGAATCAAGAAGAAATCAGCCCGGACGAACTGCGAACTGTAGTGGATGAAGCGGGACAGCTAATTCCAGATCAACATCAGGACATGCTGATCAATATTCTCGATCTGGAGAAGATGACGGTTGACGATATTATGGTTCCGCGCAACGAGATTATTGGACTTGATCTTGAAGACGATATCGAGGATTTGACTAGCGCTATCCTGAAAAGTGATCACACTCGCCTGCCTGTCTACCAGGGGGATATCAACAAAATAATAGGCACCCTGCACTTGAGACGGGTAAATCGCATGATGAAGGCTGGGGGTGAACAGATTACCAAGGAAGCCATCAAACGCTTTTGTCGCAAACCCTATTTTATTCCCGAGAATACTTCCCTGCCTGTGCAACTGGTAAATTTTCAGAAGAATAAACACCGTATGGGTTTTATCGTAAACGAATACGGTGAGGTAGAAGGACTCGCCACTCTGGACGATCTGCTGGAAGAAATTGTTGGCGACTACACCACCTCTGTAGCCGACGAAGAACAGGAAGTAGAACAATTGTCCGAGAAGGAATATCAAATTCTCGGTAGCACCAACCTGAGAGATTTAAACAAAATAACTCATTGGAATATTCCGACTGACGGGCCAAAAACCCTGAGCGGTTTTTTGGTGGAAGAACTCGAAGTCATTCCCGATGGCCCGGTGAGCTACCAGCATGACAACCTCCGATTCGAGACTCTTGAAATCAGCGAAAAACTAATCGAGAAATGTCGAGCCTGGCGTTTTAAATCCGCTGCGCCAGTTGAAGAAGACTAAGTCTTTATAGATTATCCAGGGCTCGGGCATTCAGTTCTTCTGTGATCTGCGCCCTCTCTTCGTCCGTATAGGTTCGCCAATAGGTAATTTCCTCGGGCTTACGAAAACAGCCCGCGCAAAACCCAGCATCGTTGAGCGAACACACGCCAATGCAAGGGCTACTGATAGGTTGGTATGAAGCTTCGTCGCTCATCTTGTTTTCGTATTCCGATCTTTATTAATTAAGGGTTTCAGCATTTCTTCAATAATCATGGCGGTTAACCCCCATACCTCTTCGCTTTCATAACGCCAGCTAGGGAGCCTATAGGTCACCCCGTTGGTTTCTCGATAGTCGATACGTTCCGGTTTCTCATCGACAAAAAAGGACAAAGGAATAGGAAGTATCTCGTCCGTCTCATCACTTGCGGCGGAGAGTTTAGCTTTTTTAGGGATAACTCCCAAAAAGGGAGTCACCTGCACGCCAAAACGAGAGGGTCTGGCGGGAAAACTGAAGATCATTTCCACATCTTTTGGCCGAAGGCCAATTTCTTCATGAGACTCTCTCAGGGCTGTTTGTGACAGGCTGCCATCCTCCGCCTCCCACATGCCTCCTGGAAAGGAAATTTGACCCGCGTGAGTGGATAAATGCTTAGCGCGTCTGGTGAGAATAAGATTAGGAGCGGAAAGCGAGTCTGTCACTGGAATAAGTACCGCAGCAGGGCGAACCGAAGCCGAGCTCAGGTGGTTAGGCTTAGGCATTTTTGCCTCGATCTCCATATCCTTGGAGCGGTAGTGATCTGTCAACTGCTTTAGCAAACTCATGGGTTAGAATTCTACGTTAGTTTCTGCGAGCCATAGTCCATGATGAATTTTTGTAATCGATGTGCAGGCGCCCTCTCCGAGGAGGTTCCTGAGGGCGACAATCGTCCCAGACATGTCTGCCAGGAATGTGAACATATTCAATACCAAAACCCTAGGGTGATCGTTGGCTGTATTCCTTTGTGGGAGGGCAAGATTCTTCTCTGTAAGCGCAATATCGAGCCCAAATTTGGCCTCTGGACGCTGCCTGCTGGCTTTCTGGAGCTGGGCGAAACCATGGCGGAAGGCGCTTTGCGAGAGACCTACGAAGAATCCATGGCGAAGGTGGAGATCGTCGAGCATTTTGGAATGTATGACATTACTAGAGTCGGCCAAATCTACTCGATCTATTTGGCAAAAATGCTTTCTGCAGATTTCAGTCCCACACCCGAGTCATCAGAAGTCGGGTTATTCGATCCGGAAGATATCCCCTGGGACGAGCTAGCATTTGAAGTCATTAAAACCACTCTCAAAGAATTTATTGAGCGGGGCTAATTGGCTCTAGTGGAGATCCAGAACGCTGTGGGCAGCCAGAGTAATTAGGAAGACCACAACAACGCCGGCGAGAACAAAGCTTGCAACCCGTCGTGCCTTTGATGTCACGTGCATTGCCGGCAGCACATCTACAGTAGCAATATAGAGAAAGGTGCCCGCCGAAAACAAAACCGCTAGCCCTCTTCCCACGGCACTCACCTGGGCGAACAGGTTCCAGAAAAGAATGATGGCGATAGGAGTTGCCGCTGAAAATATCAACAAATCAATTTTTGATCGATTGCGATCATGCCGCTCGTGCAAACTGAATGCCGACACACTAAATGCTGCAGGAAACTTGTGCATCATAATGACCAAAACCATAGTGAAAGTGAGCGCCGCTGAGCCTTCAGCCATTGAGGCGCCTATCACCATGCCATCGATAAATGCGTGAACCGTTAACCCAATTATGGCGGGCATCACGGATTTGCTCGGGTGATTTATATGCTCGTGACCGTGATCAACTGCGTGATCGTGATGCTCTTCGTGTATGTCATGACCAAAACCAAAGGCTTCGAGCACCATCATAAAAACAAAGCCAAGCATGAGAGCTATACCCACGGCAAAAAATTCGACTTCTTGTCCTGGAAGCTCATGCTCAGTGGCATGAGTGAGCATCTCAATTCCTTCGGGGATGGCCACCAACATAGCTGCGCCGATAAGAAATCCAGCCGCCAATCCCGTCATGTCTTCCAGCCGGCTCATAAAGCCCTGTGCAGATCGGATAAAGGGAATGGCTCCCATCGCGACGGCGCCCACAAAGGTCACCAGACAAACAAGGATTAACTGAAGCATTGGGCTCATCTAAGTTTCTCAGTCGACCCAAAGTCGTGCATTGCGGAACATACGTAACCAGGGACCATCTTCCGGCCAGTTTTTATCGAACCAGGAATTAGTAAGGGTGCGATATACCCGCTCCGGATGCGGCATCATGATGGTTACCCGGCCATCATCATTAGTCAGACTGGTAATCCCTTGTGGAGACCCATTGGGATTTGCCGGATATCTTGTTGTGGTCTGGTGTCCATTATCAACAAAGGAAAGTGCCACTTGGTTAGCAGCTATTGCCGCCGCCTTAGACTCGCTTGAGGAAAAGAGCGCCTGCCCCTCCCCATGTGCAACAGCCACTGGCATAACAGAACCCTGCATTCCATTCAGCAACACGGACTTCGAGTCCTCCACTCTGACCAGCGCAACACGGGCTTCAAATTGCTCAGACTGATTTTGCACGAAATCCGGCCAATGTTCGGCCCCAGGAATGATTTCTCTTAGCTGCGACATCATTTGGCAACCGTTGCAGACTCCTAGAGCAAAAGCGTCTTTGCGCGCAAAGAATTCAGCAAATTGATTACGCATTTTTTCGTTAAACATAATAGAGGCAGCCCAGCCTCGTCCGGCTCCCAATACATCTCCATAGGAGAAGCCACCACAGGCAACCAAACCTCTAAACTGGCTCAGTTGGTAGCGGCCGGATAGAAGATCCGACATATGGACATCGATGGATTCGAATCCAGCAGCATCAAAAGCGGCCGCCATTTCCAACTGCCCATTGACACCCTGATCTCGCAGAATTGCCATGGCTGGACCTTTACTAAGGTTCAAATAAGGAGCAATGACATTCTCTGCGGGGTCAAAACTGAGATGTGAGCTAAAACCAGGATCCTTCTGGCTTATAGAGTCGAATTCCTGTTGGGCGCAGTCACTGTTGTCCCGTTCATGCTGCATGCGAAAACTGGTCTCCGCCCAAACCTGCTGCAGCGCGGCGCGGCTGGAGTCAAATACGAAACTAGTATTTGAGTGAATCTTGATACCTTCTTCTTTTGTTGCTGAACCGATTCTGGTTAAACAGGACGACAATCCCAGCTCCTTGAATTGTTGTTCAAAGGCTTCCTGATTATCTGCGCTGACTTGAACGACAGCGCCAAGCTCTTCGCTAAAGAGCACCGCAAAAATATCTGGGGAATCCAGCTGAACATCTAACCCACAGCGACCTGCAAAGGCCATCTCTAAAAGAGTAGCTAATAAACCACCATCGCTGCGATCGTGGTATGCCTCGATCAGGTTGTTCTGTAGGCAGGATTGCATCGCTTGAAAGAAGCTACCTAAAATTTCAGGATTTTCGAGATTGGGGCTGGAATCGCCCAATTGGTTATAACACTGCGCCAGTATTGAACCGCCTAGACGGTTTTTCCCCTGACTCAAGTCAACCAACCAGAGGCTCGAATTCAGATCTAGGGTCAGCTGGGGTGTAAGCGTCTTGCGCACATCGGTAACGGGGGCAAAGGCGGAGATAATCAGACTGGTTGGCGCAGTAACGGACTTATCCTGATTGTCTTCAGACCAGGCCGTACGCATAGACATAGAGTCCTTGCCCACGGGAACGGTAATTCCCAGTGCTGGGCAAACTTCCATGCCCACCGCTTCAACCGTTCGGAAAAGTTTCTCATCTTCGCCGGCAAAGCCAGTGGCACACATCCAGTTTGCGGAAAGGCGAACTTTGCTCAGTTCACCAATAGCGGTTCCAGCAATATTGGTTATCGCTTCACCAATGGCCATTCGACCGGAGGCCGGAGCATCAATTAGTGCCAAAGGTGTTCGCTCACCCATGGACATCGCTTCACCGGTAAATCCCTGATAGCCGGTTGTGGTGACGGCAACATCCGACACCGGAACCTGCCAAGGGCCAACCATTTGGTCACGAGCGACCATGCCAGTAATGGAGCGATCACCAATAGTGATTAGAAATGATTTGCTAGCCACTGTTGGATGACGCAACACTCTGTCGACTGCCTCATTCAGATTTAATGAGGCAGTATCAAAACTCTGGTTCTGTTGCGCTTCTGAAGTGACATCTCGATGCATCTTTGGCGGTTTACCAAAGAGCACAGACATAGGCAGATCTACTGGGTTATTTTCAAATACGGGGTCGGCAACCTGGAGCCTCTTCTCTTCTATAGACTCACCCACGATGGCATAGGGTGCACGCTCCCTCTCACAAATAGCTTCGAACTTCGGAAGATCCTCGTTGCGCACCGCCATTACATAACGCTCTTGGGCTTCGTTGCACCAGATCTCGAGAGGCGACATGCCCGATTCGGCACTGGTGACCTGACGAAGATCAAACTTACCTCCCGTACCACCATCTTTCACCAATTCTGGCAGTGCGTTGGATAAACCTCCGGCACCAACATCGTGGATAAAGGCAATTGGATTGTTGTCTCCCATAGCCCAGCAAGCATCGATAGCTTCCTGACAACGTCTTTGCATCTCAGGGTTTTGCCTTTGTACCGAAGCAAAATCTAGATCTTCGGACGAACTTCCTGTGGTCATCGAGGATGCAGCACCCCCACCCAAACCAATCAACATAGCTGGCCCACCCAAGACAACGAGCTTGCAGCCGGGATCAAAGGGCGGTTTATCTACATGGTTTTCGCGAATATTTCCGTAGCCGCCGGCAATCATGATGGGCTTGTGGTAACCGCGACGATGCCCCTGATGATCCATCTCAAAAGAACGGAAATAACCGCACAGGTTAGGACGACCAAATTCATTATTAAAAGCAGCCGCCCCAATTGGACCCTCGAGCATTATGGTGCGAGCATCAACAATGCGTCCCGGCTTGCCGTACTCCTCTTCTTCCCAGGGCTGAACAAAGCCTGGAATACGGAGATTGGAAACGCTAAATCCACATAAGCCCGCTTTAGGTTTGGACCCTCGACCAACGGCGCCTTCATCGCGAATTTCTCCGCCACTGCCAGTTCCTGCTCCGGCAAAGGGTGAAATTGCTGTCGGATGGTTGTGGGTTTCAACCTTCATCAGCAAATGCACTGGCTCATTGGAAAAACTGTATTTACCGCTCTCCCCGTCGACGTAGAGCCGATCAGTAACAGAGCCCTCAACTACAGCGGCATTATCAGAGTATGCGGACAGCACTCCTTCTCCGCCCAGCTCGTGGGTATTACGGATCATAGAAAACAACGAGCGTGCCTCATCGACCCCGTCGATCGTCCAGCTGGCATTGAATATTTTGTGGCGGCAATGCTCGGAGTTGGCCTGAGCAAACATCATCAGTTCCACATCGGTGGGTTCACGACCAAGCTCAGCGTAGCAATCCAAAAGATAGAGTATCTCGTCTTCAGCCAAGGCTAATCCAAGCTCTCGATCGACTTGTTTCATTGCTTCGAGCCCATCATCCAAGACTGTTAAGCCGCTCATTGGGCTCGGTGAATCGTGACTAAAGAGGGACTGCAACAAACTGACATCGGTAATTTTCGATTCAGTCATTCGATCAAAGAGATGTTCCGACAATTCTGGAGAGAGACTCTCCAAATCAGGAAATTTATAGAGAATCCCGCGCTCAACTCGTTCTACTTCGGATAATCCACAGCGTTGTAATATCTCTGTCGCCTTTGACGACCAGGGAGAAATTGTTCCGACACGAGGAGTGATAAGCACTTGGTTTGCATCGATATTTTGAAGTAATACTTGCTCGCCTTCCAAAATAGCGGCCAATTTTTTCTGTTGCTCAGTATCAGAAATGGGACTGATTAACTCTACAAAGTAGACAAATTGTGCGTCAATATCGCCTATGCGAGATTCCAGACTTGCTAATTCAGCGGCGTTAGCCAATTCAGAGAGCAACTTTGCTTTTCGAGATGCGCTTAACGCGACGGCACCATTGAGAATGAGCATTGGAGTGGGATTTTCGGCCTGGAGAAAGAAGCGAGATTGTACTGAAAAAAATCGCTTCCCACAGGAGGTAATTCAACACAAATGAGACCTTCTTTTTGGCGTGATAGATTTCGAGCTCTCGCGGACAGCTTGATTCGGTATTTTTATGGCCCTCAGGGGGTTTTGGCTCGCAAAAGGACCGCCATCAGAGCCCTTCTCATCTTAGTGGTCATATTCGCGGCTTTTTTCAATTCCCGCCCCACGCAGCCAGACTTAATGCAGCAAATCCTCGATCGCGGAGAACTCAGCGTTGGGTTTCGCCTAGGTCCGCTTATCTACTTCGAACGGGACGATGAAATTGGCGGGTTGGATTACTACATCCTGCAGTCCTTTGCGAATAGTCTCGGGCTAAAACTAAAGCCTGAAATCCTCGATGAACTGCCTGACCTGCTAGATGAGGTGAGCTCTGGCGAGATAGATATCGCCGCTGCCAATCTTTCAATCACTCCGGAGCGACAGAACGTCGTTCGATTTTCTTCGCCCTACACCAATGTTGTTTCAATTCTTATTCAACACAGCTCAAGGCCACCTCTTCACTCACTCGACGAAATTCAAGGCGCCAGCCTAATAGCTATCGAAGGCAGCTCTCACGCCGAATTACTGCGATCTCTTAAGCCAATCTATCCAAATTTAAATTGGCAGGAAGAAGCTGGCGTACTGATGTTCCAACTGATGGAGCGCATCCAAAATCGAGAAATAGATTACGCCGTCGTTGATTCGAGTATCTATGAGTTGGAACGCGCATTTTTCCCCAGAGTAGAAATTGCCCAAAGATTGGATGAGGGGTCATCTCTGGCCTTCGCTCTTGAGCGATCTGAGGACCGCAGCTTGGTTCAGTCACTAGACAGTTTTCTTGCCGAATTTCAGCAGTCAGGACAACTCGATCAGCTAATGGCAGAGATATATAGCAATAGCCAGAACTACAGCATCGCTGACTCTCTGGCGCTTCGAGACCGAATTCGATCCAGACTGCCAGAGTTCGAAGAATTGTTCCGTAAAGTGGGCAGCGAATTTGATATGGACTGGGTAATGCTAGCGGCAGTCGCATATCAGGAATCTCACTGGAATCCTTCCGCCCGAAGCTATACCGGCGTGCGTGGATTAATGATGTTAACCCTACCCACCGCTGGGCAATACGGTGTAACCAACCGCCTGGATGCTGAGCAAAGCCTTAGGGGCGGCACTCAGCACCTGAAAAGCTTGATAAGGCGGCTACCGAGCCGTATCGGAGAGCCTGATCGTACAAAGTTGGCTCTCGCGGCTTACAACATGGGTATGGGGCACCTGGAAGATGCTCGGATCTTGACTCAGAGAGCTGGCAAAAACCCGGACATTTGGGAAGACGTCAGAGCACACTTACACTTGCTCCAACAAAGCCAATACTACCAAACGGTCGATCATGGATACGCTAGAGGACTTGAAGCCAGATCTTATGTCGACAATATCTATCAGTTTTACAATATTCTTGAATCTTACGCTTGGCAAAAAGCTCTGGAGACTTGGAATTTTGACGCAGAGCTGGATGAGGAAATGACACCAGGATTTGCTCCAGACTTTCCCAGCATTTTAGAAAACCCTCTGTCACCCCTTTAGCGACGAGCTTTAAAAAATTCTTTTAGAATCTGGCCGCACTCTTGCGCAAGTACACCCCCTGTCACCTCGACTCTGTGATTCATCCAGTCTGTTTCCAGAAGATTTGTTTGTGACACTGCTGTACCTGCTCTTGGTTCCTCGGCACCAAAGATAAGCCGCTGAATACGCGCGTGCACCATTGCCCCCGAGCACATAGCACAAGGCTCTAGGGTCACATAAAGGTCACAGCCGGGCAGGCGGTAATTCTTCAGGATTTTCGAGGCATTGCGGAGGCAGTTGATTTCAGCATGCTCGGTAGGGTCAAGCTTTGAGATAGGCTGATTCCAACCACTGGCGACTAGCTCACCATTCTTTACTAGAACTGCTCCCACGGGAACCTCTCCGGCTTGCGCGGCAATCTCGGCCTGCTCAAGCGCTAGAGTCATCCAATAGCTATCGTTTTTAACTTTGTCCATTTTGAAAGACTTTACACTACGGTAATGGTGAAACCATATGGCATTGGAAGGTTTAGATGTAATCTAGAGTGAGAATAATAAAAGTCGCACCCGACTTAAAACTAGAGACATCGCAATGAGCTTCGAAATTTCAGAAGATTTTCTCGACCGCCTTAAATCGCAGGATCAGGACGCTTTTGCCCAACTTGTGCAACAGCATCACCGCCAGATGATTCATGTTGCCCGCGGAATTATCGGCGATGCCCAGGCCGAGGAAGTGGTGCAAGAGGCGTGGGTTTCCATCTATCGTAATCTGACAAAATTTGAAGGTCGGTCTTCGCTAAAAACCTGGATGTTCACCATTGTCTCCAACGGAGCAAAAACCAGATTGCGCAAAGAGTCTCGGCAGGTCTCCATGGCCGATGTGGAAGGCACTCTCTCAGGTGTACCTGAAGACCTTTTCAACCCAGAAGGCGGCTGGTCAAAGCCGCCACCCAAATGGGATATTAATACCCCCGATCAATTGCTGGAGGAAGACCAGCTTCAAGAATGCATCGAAAAAACCGCAGCGGGCTTGCCAGAACAGCAACGTGCAGTCTTTGTTCTTCGCGAGGTAGAGCAACAGAGTCTAAATGAAGTACGTAACATGTTGGATCTTTCAGACTCCAATGTACGAGTGCTTTTACATCGAGCTAGAGTGAAATTAATGCAGGTTATCGATCGCTATCAGGAAACAGGCATATGTTGAGTTGCCAGCACATTGCTGAGTACGCGACGGACTATGTCGAGGGCAGAATGAATTTTTGGCAGCGCCTTAAGTTCCGTATGCACCTGCGCGCCTGTGTTCATTGCGAACGTTTTATTCGGCATATGGGGCTCACCTGTATCCTATCAGGCAGATGCGCACATCAGCTAGCCACTCAAGAAGAAGTCGAAGCCGTGTTGGAACGAATTAAATCCTCTCAATAACGTCACTCCGGTTCGCATCATTCTGCCTGTTGCGGACCTCCGCTCACTAGTGCACAAATAAGCGGAATATTCTTTTAGAATTTCATGATTGATTTTCTAGCTGTGTGGCAAATGCTCATGGCAGTAAATGCCGATACTGTTGTGGTCATAAACGACCACTCATAGACTGTATTCCAAACTCTAAACTAGGCGAGATCCAAGATGGTGCGACTTAGATGCCGAATCTAGAAAAGTCCTTAAGCTGGTGTCTCTATTTTTGCCGTGTCGCGGTTTGTATTGTCTTTGGTGTCTGGACCTACGATAAGTTCGCTCGCCCAGAACACGGCGTGCAAACACTAGAAAGCTTTTATTGGATACCAGGCGTACCCGAGGTCGCGGTATCTGCCTTTGCTTTCTTACAGCTGGTCATGCTCATACTTCTGCTGACCGGGCTCTTTAAGCCACTGATCAGAGGCTATTTTCTCTTTTTGAGTCTGCTTACAGTCCTCGCTCCTGGGGCGCTTCTGGGGTACATATCGGCATTTAGCCAACAACCTCATCCAACCATACTTTTTTACACCAACTTCTGTGTTCTAGCTTGCGCCTTTGCCATTTATTATTTGCGAGACTATGACACCAAGTTAAGTCTGAAAGGCAATAACCATACCGAAGCAGATGCCGCATCTAGTAAAAGTCTAACCCTAGATATACGAGCCTCTCTCGCTCTGTGTCGATTTGGCGTCTTTCTTGTCTTTTTTGTTTGGACCCTAGCCAAATTTACTCATCCCGAGCATGGCGTAAATATTATGCGCGGACACTATATGGTTGAAGGTGTGGCTGAATTGGCCATTAGTCTATTTGGCCTATTTGGCCTATTTGAACTAGGGCTAGTTGTGGCGATGCTATTGGGGTATTGGAAGCGCATCGGCCGCGGTTTTTTTCTGCTGATTAGTATTTATTCGGTTATGACTCCGCGAGTTTTAGGCGGATACGAAATATTCTTTTCGCGGCAATCGGAACCACAAATATTCCTCTTTCCAGGCTTCGCGATGCTCGCATGTGCTATCGCGATCTACTGGCTGAGAGAATATGACACCTGGCTTTCATGGGCCGACAGGGTGCACAGTTCAAAAGTATAGGCGCACAAAAAAGGCCGCAGTAGCGGCCCTCTTTTCGGTTCAAGCTAGTTCTTTAGCCCTGCTCGAGAGTGAAGCGGCAGAGAAGCGTATTATCAATTTCCAAATCTTCCCCCCAAATAATATCGGTGTCTGGCTGCCAGCTATAGTTGGAATAGCCGCCATGGGGGCGCACAGCTCTACTAGAATGAACCGTGGCATTAGGCCAATCCGAGTCATCAAAAGCGGCCTGAGTCCAACCTGCTGGCTCCGGTAGGATATTCGCCTGACAGCTATCCAAATCGCTGGCACAGCCCGGGTTTAAAGGCGCCTGATGAATCACTTTGCAAAGCCACTCTTCACTGGTGGTGGCAAATATATCCCCATCTTCATTTCTAAATTCAGCTAGGAAACCTCCGTCGCCCATCTGCATCCGGCGAGAGCCTATGTATTCGAAGCCAGTATCATCCTCCTTGTAATCCATGATGTGCACCGCCACCTGTGCGGGAAAATCAGCTTCGAACTCAAAAACCTCAGCATTGAAAGAGCGCTCCGTGGTAACTGACACAGGGTCTGTCATCACGACTTCACCGTCGACATAAAACTCAAACCAGTTGTCCGCCCAAAGTTGCACGCTAACAGTTTCCTGAGCATAGCTAGCAGAGACAAAAAGCACCGAAACAAGCGCTAAAGCGAATTTATTCATAGGGAACCGCCAGTAAAATATTGAAGAATTATTGGTTAGACGAAATTGTAGTGACTTTGGATGCAAATATGTCCGAAAGTTGGCTTTCTTCTTGTTAAGTAAGCTAAAGACTGTGAACTAATGTTCCTGAATTAGTAGAGAGGCCAAATTCGCTCCCTTACCTTCTTCTATCTCCTGTGGAGTGAGACCGACTAACTCATGAGGGAAGACTAACCAGTCTTCAGTTTCATGCAGGAAATAGTCGGGTTCCAGATGAGTGACGTTTTTTCTGGGTTTATACCAAGGGCAGGCAATCTTCACCGCCTTTGGCGCTGTTTCTCCCGCTTTTTCTCTGATCTGCTCAAGAATCGCGCGCATCGTTTGACCGGAATCAAAGACATCATCGATCACCAGAATTTGATCTTCCGTATTTAGCTGACACAGAGCTTGATCCAATCCTTCAACTCGCACAGAACCGCTCTGCTGGTCGATACCACTGTAGGAGGTCGCCTTGATCACCGTGTGTGGCATGGAGATACCGAGATACTCGAAATACTCCTGCATTGCTATTGCGATAGGCGCGCCTCCGCGCCACACACCCAAAATCATATCTGGCCGAAAGCCACTCTTGTGGACCTTTACAGCCAGCTCAAAGGATTGGGATAAAAGCTCATTGGCAGATATATGTACTTTCTTCACGTCGACGCAGATCCAAGGATTTGCGCCGATTCTATATCAAGCTCTATCCGCCTCTATAGAGAACTAAGCTTTCTTTTCACGAGTGAGAATGTAATCCAGAGAAAACTGTCCGCCGCCTTCACGAAGAATGACAAACAATAACGCCGCCCAGAACATATGGGCCCCTAACCAGGCATCTGGATAGACAGCAAATTGAATCACTGCGGTTACGCCAAGTAAGCCGAGCGCACCCAATCGAGTAAAGATGCCAAATAGCAGCATCAGCGGGAAAAAGAATTCAGCGAGCGTACCGGCGTGAATCAGGAAGTCGCTTGATATGCCGTACTCGTATTGGAAAACGATCTTAGTGCTGCCTCCCAAATTCCAGAAGGCTAAATGTTGGTCAAAGACTGTCCAACCAGTAATTTTGGTTTGCACCGATCTCCAAAACACAACAAAGATCGCCAAGCGTGCACCGAGCAAAGGTAATCCAGCAGGAATCATCCTGGCGTATTTATCAATCATTAAGAGTATCTTTTTAATCAGCTTCATCTGTTAGTTATTCCTGTGGAGAGTGAATATCAGTAAAAAATCCATTGCTAAACCCCATCGCCATAGCAGAGGCTAGATCAAACACAGGGTATTTCTCCAAGGTCATATCAATTGCTTCTGCCAAAATTGCACCCTTCTCTATCTCGGTAATCAGCAACAGCAGCGCAGCGTCGGCCCGACAAATCAGTAAGTCGAATTCAGGTCGAACCAGAATGCTTTGCTCGGCGGTCGCGACATCAATTTCGCTGAAATTGGGTTTTTCTATTTGATGTGCTTGCCAAATACTACGACTCGCAGTTTTTGAATCGACTAGTCGCAGAGAGGGGTGTAGTTTCAGCACGCTCGCCATAAGTTTTTCAGCACCTAGTTCATGCATTATTTGGAGACTAAGAGGTTTCGCATCTTGTGCGTGATAACAATGCTGTTTTGCCAATTCAAAGCGCGCCACATCGGCCAAATAGGGCAAGCTTAGGCAAGCTTTATCCTGGCTAACAAATTCGGGGAATTCAGCGCCAAAGAAGACCATGGCTGCAGATGCGGGTGGATTTTCTCTTATATACCGCTTGGCTAAAGCGAGGAAAAATTCCTCTCCGACAAGTTGATTAATCACGGGATAGAGATCAGATATCGCGTTCGACAAACTAAAAAACACATTGTTTCTGTAAACTGCTATTCGAGCCTGAAGCTCTGCTTCATCATGAGCGAATATCTCACCCAAACCTTCATTGCTGTGATTCAACAACGCATGCGCCATTTTCTCTTGCGAATCAGCTAAAGGAGTATTCAAGCGGCACTCTCCTTGAGTATCTTATTAGACAACGCATTTGCGGCGTATTGATTTGCCAAACCGGCTTCCAAATCCATCTGCTCAAAATCTGGAGTATCTGTATCCCATTCAATAAGAGTGGGCGGCATTTCGCCCAAATTAAAAACTAAGCTTTGATAGAGCGACCACACTTCTTGACGGACTGGACTACCGTGATCGTCTATTAAAAGCTTAGATTCGTTCGGCAAGCTCTCGATGGAGTGACCCGCCAGATGAACCTCAGCAATATTTTTAATGTTCAGTTCTTTCAAATACTGCTGTGCATCAAATCCAGTATTGTTTGCACTGACATAGAGGTTGTTGACGTCAAACAGCAGCCCACAACCCGTTGTTTTACAGAGCTCGTTAAGGAATTCAGCTTCGGAAAATTCATCACCCCGGAAGCTCAGATAAAGAGATGGGTTTTCAACCAGAATTGTTCGTTTGAGTCTGTCTTGCACCCGACCTAGGTTCTCGGCAACTAGATTCAGTGACTCCCTGGTGTAAGGCATGGGCAATAAATCATTGAGAAAAACCTGATTCCAATGACTCCAGGCCAGATGCTCTGATACGCGAGCTGGCTGATAGGCATCGACCAACTTCGCCAATCGTTCTAAATGTTCGTCATTTACGCCATCGGCAGAACCGAGAGACATACCCACTCCGTGCATCGATAGCGGAAAAGCTTCACTAACTGCTAACAGATCTTGATGGGGTAACCCGCCGTCACCCATATAGTTCTCTGGGTGCACTTCTAACCAACTCACTTCTGACTTCTGCAACAGCAAGTCAGCAAGGTGTTTAGGTTTAAAACCAATCCCAGCAGAGTTAGGTAATTCAATAGTCATCTATTCGCTCCGAAATGCACGACAGCGGCGCAATACTTATCCGTTGGGGAGGACACCTTTATTGCGCCACTGCCATACCGTCGTGCAACTCTTAGCTTGGAATATTTTGATCTGTCTCGGACAGAGATCCATTCACTAATTTTTCACAGGTACCTTGAGGAACATATATCCAGGCGTTTCCCTGACCATCTACTGTGCTAGTTCCGGCACAGGTCGTACCCGGGCCAGCGGCACAATCGTTTTTGCCAGCTTCCGATACTCCGTAGCATTTCTCAGGAACAAAATCCTGTGCAACGGCTTGCTGAGAAGCTGCCATCATTAGTGCTGCGGAAACTGCACCAGCGGTGGCCATTACTTTTGCTGCGTTTTTCATATCAAACTCCAATAAAATCAAAAATCGAAAGAATTATTTTCTGCTTACCGATATGCTTATCATCATCGGTCCACAATGAGACGAGCGGCAAAGCGCTCTGTTACTAGAAACTGCGGAGAATTTAATTAACAAAATGACATCTTCTGAGTGCCCTAACCCACCCTGCCCCAGTTGCAAATCAACTGAGGTATATGAAATTGTTCACGATCAAGCAGAGGCTCCGGAAGTGGTCTCGACTCAAAGCTGGGTGCACTATGAGGGTGTGTGTGACATCCATCCAGACAAGTGGAAATGCGGCGAATGCGCTTTTCGCTGGTACCCTAGAGATATCGTTGAAAGGGACTTAGATTTACTGACTTGGCAGCTAAACCAAGAGCTCGAGGACGGAGTTGAAGAGGATATTCAGGCAAGAATATCGGTATTGCGGAAGGTAATTACCACTTTAGCGAACGCATAAAAAAACCCCTCTATTAGAGGGGTGTGTGCCTACAAGGAGGGATAGGATAGGCAAGGGACTAAAGACTTGCTTAAGGATTCAATGCTATTGGGCTACCTCCTGATTTTTTAACTCCAAATGTTTACCTGCTTTATGTTCGTTGTGAGCCAACAGTCCTAGAAACAGAATTGTTCCCACGGCAACTATCTCGGCTACTATCAAAGTGATCATCAGTTTTTCTCCGTCGTACTCATGATTTCATGAAAGCATTCTGCCGAAACTCGAGCATCAAGAAAAACTGATTAAAACTTCCCCTTAGTTCGGTTTTTTCGAACTGTCTTGGTCCGATTTATTATTACCTTGGCAAGGGGTTTTACTCATCCAATTTAAGGGCCGAGGTTTCGAAAATAGCTGAAACGGCGGGATGGGTAATCTTCCTCTCGGGAGAGATGGCGTAATAGCTCTCAGTTAAGTCCGGCACACTTCCAATTCGAGTGGACTCGTACATCTGTTCTATCTCCTCTGAAATTGCATCCGGGGCTAAAAACAGCCCTTTACCCACACTCGCAAAGGCTTTTAGTAAGGCACTGTCGTCAAATTCGGCAATCACTTTGGGAGCTATGTGGTTCTCCGAAAACCACTCATCAAGCTGCCTGCGCAGAGGGCTGTTCGTCAGCGGCAACAGAACGGGTTCGCCATGAATTGATGACGGGAAGTCCTTCTTGTACTTTTCCGACATAGAGCGATGGGAAAAAAAAGACATTCTGGTACTGCCTAAGAAATGGTTAAAAGCTTTCACCCCTAAACCTCTTGGCAATGGCCGATCGGACAGAATTATGTCCAGTTGATGAACCGATAGTTCACCCAATAAGTTTTCTAAGCCAGTCTCGTGGCAGACTAATCTCGGCGCGTTTGGCATCTCGAGCGCTGGAGACAATAGTCGATAAGCAATCAACTTTGGAATTGAGTCAACAATACCGACATTCAGAGTTACTGGGTTTACGGTAGATTTGTCTCGAACTCTGCCTGCCAGCTCCGCACCCAGAGAAAAAATCTCGTCCGCGTACTGATTCACTAGCTTTCCGGACTCGGATAAAACTAACCCTCGCCCAACCCGATGAAAGAGAGGTTCTCCTATGGATTCTTCCAAAGCCTTTAATTGACCACTTATGGTCTGTGGCGTTAGGTGCAGGACTTTTGACGCTTTGGCAATACTGCCCTCTCGGGCAACGGTCCAAAAATAGTAGAGATGACTGTAGTTGAGATGCCTCACGCGCGAGCCCCGAAGTAAGTTCAGCGCAGGCTAATGCATTCCCAATGATTCGAGAATACCGATTGTTTTGATTTAATACTTCGTAAATTAGATAGGTCTGATTCTAGCTAGAGCTTGCTTTCTGAGCGCCTCGAAATCTCGAGGCAAGAGAAATAAGAATGTAAATAAAGGTTCCAAGCATTCCCCCTGCTACAAGATCGCCAATCAATGAAGGTAACGCTTCCAGAGCGTGGTGAACCGCTTCAATGTAATGAACCAGTATGCCTCCACCTACCATTAGCATCGCGAGGGTACCGACAATGCTGAGCAATTTGACTATTTTGGGTAAAAGGGCAACCAGTCCGCTCCCGACAGAACTAATGAATTTCTTAAGCACACCCTCCATCTGCTCAGACTTCTCCAGTAAAAAGAGGCCCATGTCGTCCAGACGCACAATTAACGCAACCAAACCATAGACGCCCGCAGTCGCGAGAAGCGAGATACCGCAAACAACCAGGACCTGAACCGCTATAGACTGCCCCACCACAGCGGCCAATGTGATAACAATAATTTCAATAGAAAGAATAAAGTCAGTGCGGATCGCCGACTTTATTTTTGCCGGCTCACTAATTTTTGCCGTTTTGTGTTCACTACTTTGTTCATCCTCGTGATGAAACAACCAGTGAATTACATGCTCCGCACCCTCATAACAAAGATAGGAAGCGCCTAAGAGCAGTATCGGAACCAGCATCCAGGGCAAATAGGCATTCAGCAAAAGCGCGCAGGGCAAAATAATAATTTTGTTGAGGATGGAGCCCTTAGTAATTTCCCAGATAACGGGTAATTCCCGCGAAGCATGGAACCCCGTCGCCTTTTCCGCGTTGACGGCGAGGTCATCGCCAAGCAGGCCCGCCGTTTTTTTCGCCGCAACTTTTCCCATTGCAGCTGCATCGTCCAGCAACATGGCAACATCGTCGAGAATAGCGAGAATTCCAGTTGCCATATTTTTCCTTTATGCCGAAAAGGCTGATCGCGAGTCTCTAAAGCAGAATATCAGTACTAGTTAAATAAATCGTCTTGGCCATTATTGAACCGCCCTAGTGCTTCAGATTGAGTTATTTGATTCGCGTTTTCATCAATATGCTGGACCTCTAACCCCCTTTTAGACAGAGCGGTTCCGATAAGTCTGGTTCGATGGCATGTCTCAGGACGCAGTTCGGCGCACATAAGAGCAACTGAATACCCCTGAGATTTCGCCTTTTTTAAGCGATCTATGCCTTCCTGAAATCCCGGTCTTTGGGTCATTTTTTCGTAATCAGCCCGCCCGAATTCGTCCAGCTCGCCCTTTTCCGGCTTGCCGCCCAGCTGATCCCCTAGATAGAGGTATTTCAATCCATACTCAGTGCAGAGCTGTTCTAGGCTCTCACGATTGTATTGCCTGTAGTATTTCGAGTAAGGAATACTGCGAACATCAATCAGATATTGGCATCCTTTTGCTCGCACAAGATCAAAGAGTTGTTCAGGTGTGCGGTTGCCATACCCCAGGCTATATATCTTGGCTAGGCTGACCTGAGGCGAACTTGGTGACATTATTCAGAAAACTATTTGAAGGGCGTCGCATTTTAGGCACCGCAACTGCACTTTTCTAGCGCAGATAATGCCTAATAGTGCAGTTGAGATCGGAATCCCTTGGATGAAAAAACTTATTACCCACGAAAACCCTTTTATTTTGGCCAATATTCGCGAACTTATGGAACAAGCAGGCATTCCCTGTTCGATCAAAAACGAATTCGCCAGCAGCGGAAGTGGCGAGCTGCCTCACTTCGACCTCTGGCCAGAGCTATGGATATTGGACGCTCAGGATTGGGGAAGAGCTCAAAAATTGCTTGTAGAAATTAACGACAACAGCTGGGAAGAGGAATGGACTTGCGGGTATTGCGAGGAGAAAAACGCAAATACCTTCGACTACTGCTGGAATTGCCGCAAGGAACGATTTTTAGTTGAGGATGACAAAAACTAATCAGCTGGAGTCTTGGCGCCAGAAGCAATCATCTCTAAAATGCGCGCCAGTTTTTAACAATTGAGCTCTGGATTTACGTTCCAGCAAGCTGAGGAAAATATGCCCAAGATCGTCGTATGCGCGCTATACAAGTTTGTGCGTCTAAATAACTACCAATCCCTGCGCCAACCCCTACTCGACTTAATGCTCGCTGAGCGAGTTCGTGGCACTCTGCTTTTAGCCGAAGAAGGTATCAATGGCACGATCGCCGGCGGTCGAGAAGGCATTGATCAAGTTTTGGAGCATCTTCAGAAAGAACCAGCCTTAAATCCACTGGATACCAAAGAATCCTTCCATGAAGAAATGCCGTTCCTAAGATCCAAAGTAAAGCTGAAGAAAGAAATTGTCACTATGGGTGTGGAGGGTATCGATCCGAACCGCTCTGTTGGAACCTACGTAAAACCTGAGAACTGGAACCAGCTCATCTCCGACCCCGATGTCGTACTTGTAGACACTCGCAATGATTATGAAGTCGAAATCGGCACCTTTAGAAACGCTCTAAACCCAAATACCACAAGTTTTCGAGAGTTTCCTCAGTACGTTGAAGAAAATATGGACCCTAATAAGCAGAAAAAGGTGGCCATGTTCTGCACCGGTGGAATCCGTTGTGAAAAATCTACTGCCTATCTGAAAGAACAAGGATTCGAAGAGGTATATCACCTTCAGGGAGGCATCCTTAAATACTTGGAGAAGGTTCAGGAATCTGAATCACTCTGGCAGGGAGAGTGTTTTGTTTTCGACGACCGAGTTGCGGTAAACCACGATCTTGAAAAAGGTCAATATGACCAGTGCCACGCTTGTCGCTACCCTATAACTGAAGAGGATAAGTGTCATCCACACTACGCACAGGGTGTCAGCTGCCACCGTTGTTTTGACAAACACACTGAAGAGCAGCGCCAACGTTTTGCCGAGCGAGAAAAACAAATTCAACTGGCCAAAGCGCGGGGCGAAGCTCACCTCGGAACAGAGTCCCTAGAAGCCATGGAAAAGCATCGACTGGAAAAGCAGGCAGAGCGAGAACGGCAGAGAAAGTCTAACTAACCCCTCCTCCTCCTCCAGTTCAACATTTTCGCAGGGAAGTTCGATTATTCTAAAGACTTCCACTAATTGACCGATTTACTAGCTGGATAGTGGCTACTTGCTTCTGAGCATTTAGGCGCAAAACCTCTAATAAATCGGGTGATGCAAAGTGGATCGAGATAATGATATCGATGATGGCCAAGGCTCTGCCGAGGTCAATGAGCAGGATAGCTCAAGCTCCGTCAGTGAATCTAACCAAGAACCAAAAGCACAAAAACTGGAAGATCTCATTGCCGAGCAATTGCTCGCCAATGAATCGATTTCACGTACTCAGGAGAAACATGCGCGGCGCATAAAACAGAAGCTGCCCACTGAAAAATCTTTGCTGACGATACTTTTGGAATTAGAGGCGATTGATCAGGAGCAGATATTAAAGGCCCTGCGCAAAGTTAAAGTTCGCTCCAGTCTTGGGCAGCTTTTAGTTGAGCTCGGCTACATCAAGGAGGTAGACCTCCGCAATGCATTAAATATTCAAAAGCAGAAAACACCCGACAAGAGCCTGGGCCGAGTGCTGATCGACAACCACTTTTTGTCGGAAGATTTGCTGCTCGACGTACTGTCTATTCAGTTAAGAATCCCCAAAATTGATCCCGAATTTTCACGAATCGATAAGGCACTACTTGAGGCAGTGACGCCCAAATGGTGTAAGGACCTCAATCTAATCCCTATCGGTGTAGTCAAGGACCGCACTATCCTTGCATGCGTTGATACCTTGCAGAAGGGTCTGAAAGAAAAGATTCAGCAAGTCTATGGCAAGGATCTGATATTGGGTATCGCCAACTCAAAGTCTGTTGCCGAAACTATCAAGGTATTTGAGCAAAGCCGGAAACAAAATAATATTCCGACCAATAAAGACATCAACAACCAAGCGACAAAGATCGTCGACGACATCCTCACCGAGGCGATCAAGGCAGGTGCAAGCGACGTTCACTTTGAGCCTCTAAAGGATCACATGCGGGTACGCTATCGTTGTGATGGCGTAATGATGCCGCAATCCACCATTGCAACTGAGCAACTCGTCTCTGTGATCGGTCGTCTCAAAGTGATGTCTGGTGCTGACGTTTCCGAAAAGCGTCATCATCAGGATGGACGTATTCTTTTTGAAAATCCGGTCACCGGTCAGAACGTCGATATGCGCGCGTCCTTCTACGTAACAGTCTATGGCGAGAAGGTCGTATTGCGAGTTCTCAGCAATAAAGTTGAGATGTTAAGCGTCGATCAACTTGGCCTGACACCGCGCGCCGTAGATTCCTTTTATCAGGAAGTGCTGGACACCCCTAGCGGAATCATTCTGATTACTGGACCCACTGGCTCTGGAAAAACTACGACGCTCTATAGCTGCATCAACTATTTGAACAGTATCGATCGCAGCATTATCACGGCGGAAGACCCTGTGGAGTATCAGGTAGAAGGTATATCCCAGTGTTCGCTGAACTCAAAAATAGGGCTGGACTACAAGTCCACCCTTCCGGCTATGGTGCGCCAGGACCCTGACGTCATTGTGCTCGGCGAAATTCGCGATAACTTTTCCGCCGAAGCTGCTATTCAAGCTGCATTAACGGGCCATAAAGTCCTGACCACCTTCCATACAGAAGACACCATCGGTAGCTTATTGCGCCTGATGAATATGAATATTGAGACATTCCTAATCTCATCTACCTTAGTTTCTGTTCTGGCACAGAGACTATTGCGCAAAGTTTGCGATCATTGCGCGGAGCCCTATACCCCATCCACCAGTGATTTGAGCCGCATCGGATTTAGCAAGGCAGATTTTGCCGAGGCGAATCTTGTCACCGGGAAAGGCTGCGAAGAATGTCATTTTTCCGGCTATTCGGGCCGTATCGGGGTTTATGAACTTCTTATCCTCAATGAACAGGTAAAAGACGCAATTCTGCGAAATACCAGTTCCTACGAAATACGTCGTATCAGCTTCCAGACTTCAGAAATGACAACTCTCCTTGAAGAAGGCCTGTTAAAAGCAGCTAACGGCGAAACGACTTTACATGAAGTAATTCGTCACCTACCCCGCATGGAGAAACCACGGCCCCTAAGCGAGCTAAAACGAATCACAGGAACTAGGTAATGCAGACTGCAGTTGCTGATATAAGCGAACAACACACTTCTCTCAGAGATCTTATTACTCAAGAAATCACCTCTGAAAGCTTTCAACTTCCCGTTTTTAACAACGTGGCGCTTAAGCTTCAGGAATCTTTAAACGACGAAAATACAAGCATCGACAAGATTGAAGCCATTATTCTTGAAGACCCAGCCCTAGCAAGCCAGATATTAAAAACCGCAAATTCTGCCTTTTACAGAGGTCTTGGAGATATCAAAACGGTAAACCACGCCGTGCTTCGGCTTGGTTCTCAGCAGGTAGTGAATATCGCCATGCTGGTTTCACAAAAGCAAAGTTACTCAAGCAAAAGTCCACTGATTAAAAAACAGATGGACAAACTCTGGGAGCATTCCTTCGCCTCCGCAATAGGTTGCCGTTGGATATTTCAGAAGTTTGGAGGCGACCCTTGCGTCGCTTTCCTTTCGGGCCTTTTACACGATATTGGCAAGCTGGGAGTGCTCAAAGTAATCGAACATATCCAGACTGAAAAGCTAAGTAGCCAGGAGATCACAGACAAATCCATTAACGACATTCTAAATGGCTCGATTCATACAGAGTGCGGTCATATATTGGCGCAAGCGTGGAATCTACCCGAACCCTTTGATGTGATTATCCGGGATCACCATGACATTCCTGAAGGCGAGCACGAAACTCTGTTACAGACAGTGCGACTTATGAATGTAGTGACCGAGCAAATGGGGATGAGTGCTCGAGAGACTGAGAATCCTTGCTCATTTTCGTCGCCGGAAGCTAAGGCGCTAGGGCTATCGGAAATCCAGTTGGCTGAGCTGGAAATCCATATAGAAGATAGCTTGGAAAATACCGACTTCTAAATTGGGAAGGTTGAAGCGGCCTCTTTAATCGAGGCCGATGAAACCGCCGGACTGGTGCGCCCAGAGCGTGGCGTATATGCCGCCGAGCTCAATTAGCTCTTGGTGTGTGCCACTTTCAACGATCTTGCCTTCATCCAGAACCAGCAGCCGATCCATCATGGCAATGGTGGACAAACGGTGGGCAATGGCAATCACTGTTTTGTTTTCCATCAAACGATTTAAGCTCTTTTGGATCGCAGCCTCAGCTTCAGAATCGAGGGCAGAGGTCGCCTCGTCCAAGACTAGAATTGGCGCATTTTTCAGCATGACCCGGGCTATGGCAATGCGCTGGCGTTGACCACCAGAGAGGTTCACACCCCTCTCGCCCACCATGGCATCAAAGTTTTTATTACCCTTGATGTCTTCCAGTCCCTGAATAAAGTCGTAGGCTTCAGCTTTTCGCGCCGCTTCTATCATCTCAGCTTCGCTTGCATCGCCTCTGCCATAGTAGATGTTGTCGCTAACGGAGCGATGCATCAAAGAGGTATCCTGAGTCACCATCCCTACGGCGGCGCGCAAACTTTCCTGAGTCACCTGTCCAATGTCCTGACCGTCAATCTCAATAGCGCCTGCCTGCAAATCATGGAATCGCAGCAGCAAGTTAACCAAGGTTGATTTACCTGCACCTGATCGACCCACAAGGCCTATCTTTTCACCTGCGGCAATTTCTAAATTGAGGTTCTCAAAAATATCGGGGTTATCGCCATAAGCAAACTGCACCTCTTTAAAGGAAATCTTTCCCTCGGTGGTATGAAGCTCATCTGCATTTGCAACATCTTTTACACTCACTTCTCTGGACAGAGTATTCATACCGTCCTGAACCGTGCCAATATTCTCAAACAGAGAAGAGGTCTCCCACATTACCCAATGAGACATGCCGTTTAACCTAAGCGCCAGGGCAATAGCCACCGCGATGGCTCCAGCGCTTACCTGCCCCTGAAGCCACAACCAGATAGATACCGCAGCAATAGAAAACACCAGTAACGAATAGCTGATATCCACAGCGATATCCAGCAAGGTAACCAAACGCATCTGGGGGTGCACAGTTTTAAGAAAGCCATCCATGCTCTCACGGGCGTAGTTGGTTTCTCGCTGTGCGTGGGAAAAGAGTTTTACCGTGGATATGTTGGTGTAGCTATCGACCACCCTACCCGTCATTACCGCGCGGGCATCGGCTTGCTTGGCAGAAATATCCCTCAACTTGGGTATTAATTTGCAAAGAATACTGATGTAGATAACCAGCCAAACCAAAAGAGGAATCGCCAAGCGCCAATCTGTTTGTAGAAAGAGAAATACGATACTCACGATGTAAACGCAGACATATACCAATATGTCCATCAGCTTCATCACTGATTCTCGCACCGCGAGAGATGTTTGCATTATTTTTGTTGCCAGCCTTCCTCCAAATTCATTCTGGAAGAAGCTCATACTTTGCTTGAGCAGATAACGATGGCCTAACCATCGAATAACCATCGGGAAGTTACCGATCAGTGTCTGATGCGAAATCAATCCGTGTAGCAAAGATAAAACCGGAATAACAATCACCAGCATAACGGCCATTCCGATCAAGGCGCGCTGGTTCTCCTGTAAGAAATTGTCTGGAGACTGGGTGGAAAGCCAGTCCACCAAATCCCCCATAAAGCTAAAGAGCACAACCTCAAGAATTGCGATAACCGCACTTAAAACAGCCATCAACACTAAAGCCCACTCCATACCCTGCGTGTAGTGACGACAGAACTTGTAGAGTGTGTTCGGTGGGGTCTTTGGCGACTCCGGAGGGAATGGATTTACCAGCTTCTCAAAGCTGGAAAAGAGATTCATGTATTTCGACCTGCTTTACTGGGCGCGCAGATTACCAGAATTCATGCCCCATATATGTTTCAAATTGTTGAGAACTGGGCGACGATTGGGAGGTGATCTGAGGAACTCACGGAGTCAACTATCTCCGCCTTTTGCAATTGCAATCCGCGGTAAAAAAGATGGTCTAAATGGCGATACAAATGCCTGGCCTTAGACTTTCTCGAAATCTCGGCTTCCCTCAGTCCCAATCCTTCAGTCAGCTCCTGTAAATGGGAATATCTATTCTTCGACCAGGTATTGAAATCCCCGGCAAGAATCATAGGCCCCCTGTGCTCAGCCGCGGCAGAATGAATCTGCGACATCTGTTTTTGATAGGAAGCAAAACGAGAAAAGTTGAGTGCATGCAGGTTAACGACCATCAAGCTTTCATCGCTTCCATCTATGGCATAACTGGTCTGCAGCAGCATCTTGTGTGTTTGTACGAGAGGCTCAAAGTTTGGAGAGGAATAACATAGCGTATCTACCGGCTCAGCCCGACAACCAGTTTTTACACCATTTTCGCTTTGCCGCTTTAGATGGGTGAAAGATCTCGCCATAGTCCAAAAGTACTGTTCATGTTGATCAAAAATTTCCAGGTTGACCGCCGATAGGGAGGCCTCCTGAAGCAGCAGCAAATGACGATCGTGAATTAGCTCAAGAAAATCTCTCTGCCACTCCTTGCCTCTGCACTTCTGCATATTCCAAAGCAGCAGCTCAAAGACCTGAGGCAAAGCATCCATATCTGCACAACCCAAGGTTCTCAGCGCGGTGTCGGAATGGTATTTTCTAAACAGGTTGATACTGGGCTTCCAAAGATGGACTTCTCATTAACTTGATCTCCATTCTAAAAGAATTTGCTGGGTAGGCAGCGCAAAAGCGATATTATTTGAACCAAGCTTTATCTAACTCAAGGAAAACAATAAATGAGCATCCAAGTAGGCGAAAAACTTCCCTCTCTAACTTTAAAAACCATGGGCGATAATGGCCCAGAAGAAATCACTACAGACAGCATATTTGATGGTAAAAAGGTTGTCCTCTTTGCCCTTCCAGGCGCTTTTACTCCCGGCTGTTCAAATACTCATATGCCAGGTTTTGTAATTCACGCCGACGCCATCAAAGCCAAGGGCGTAGACAGCATTGTATGCCTTGCCGTTAACGATGCTTTTGTAATGGGTGCTTGGGGCGAGACGCAAAACGCGGAAGAGCTTCTACTTATTGCAGACGGCAGCGGTACCTTTACCTCTGCCATAGGGATGGAATTGGATTTAACTGCGGCCGGACTTGGTGTTCGCTCTCAGCGATACGCCATGATTGTTGTCAACGGCGTAGTTGAAGCCATCAACCTTGACGAAGGCACCATCGAAAAGAGTACTGCAGAAGCTATCCTAGAGCTTCTCTAAACTGATCTACAGCTCCGAAGAGCCCAGCCGCAGAGGCTGGGCTTTTTTGTTCCCGTTCAAGCTAGCCTAATGAGGCCCTCACCCGCTAATATTCGCGCCTATGTCCGCGAACACAAATATCGAATCCCACACCCCCATGATGCAGCAGTTTTTGCGGCTGAAAGCAGAACAATCTGATGAACTGTTGTTTTATCGCATGGGCGATTTTTACGAGCTATTTTTTGACGATGCTAAGGAGGCGGCGGAACTTCTTGATTTAACCCTGACGCAACGCGGCCAATCTGCCGGCGAACCCATACCCATGTGCGGAGTGCCCCATCATGCTGCGGAAGGCTACCTTGCAAAACTTGTTCGTTTGGGTCGCTCAGTGGCGATCGCTGAGCAAATTGGCGACCCAGCAACATCTAAAGGACCGGTTGAGAGGAAGGTGGTTCGAGTCCTTACTCCAGGCACGGTCACAGACGAAGCGCTTCTCGATGCCAATCGAGACAATTTACTTTGTGCGGTGTACGTGGAAGGCCTATTTGGCTTAGCGACATTAGATATGAGCAGCGGCCGATTCTGCCTGTCGGAATTGGAAGATCAAGCCGCACTAGAGGCGGAATTAGCGCGCCTCAAGCCCACAGAATTACTTGTGCCAGAAACTATTAGCCTTGATGTCAATCAGGTGGATTGTTCCTGCATTCGCAGCAAGCAAGACTGGGAATTTGACCTGGATAGTGCGACTAAGCTACTTAAAAAGCAGTACAAAGTTGGCTCCCTGAAAGCTTTCGATTGTGACGACAAGCCCGTTGCTCTCAGAGCGGCAGGCTGTCTACTGCAATACGCACGAGACACACAACGGAATGAACTTCCACACCTCCAGGCTATTCGGGTTGAAGAACCCACGGATCAAGTGATTTTGGATTCAGCCACAAGGCGTAACCTCGAACTTGACACTAACCTGCAGGGCGGAAGAGAAAATACTCTTGCCGAAGTATTGGATCAGTGCTCAACCACTATGGGAAGCCGTCTATTGGTTCGTTGGTTAAATAGACCCAGCAGAAACATGGATCTGTTGCTCTCGCGACAGAAAGCTATTGCCTCATTGCAAGATAGCTGGCGCTACGAGCCTCTTGCAGAAACATTAAAGACCATTGGCGACATCGAGCGTATTTTGGCCCGTGTGGGTTTGCGCTCGGCCCGCCCTCGCGATTTGACTCGACTGCGATCTGCAATCGAAGCTTTTCCGGAGCTGAATCGCCTTCTCAATGCCTCTGGTAGCAAAGAGCTCGGTGGGATCGCCGAAAGGATTTCAGAGTATCCCAAGCTGCAAAAGCTGTTGAGTGCTGCTCTGATTGACAATCCTCCAATGACAATCCGCGAGGGAGGTGTCATTGCCGAGGGATATAACAAGGATTTAGACGAGTTAAGAGAAATTAGCACCAATGCCGGTGATTATCTGGTCCAACTTGAGGAACGCGAACGAGAGGAAACCGGTATCAGCACTCTCAAGGTTGGATATAACAGGGTTCACGGCTATTTTATTGAGATTAGCAAGGGGCAAGCAGAAAAGGCGCCTATCTCCTATCAGCGCCGACAGACATTAAAAAATGCTGAACGCTTTATTACTCCGGAGCTGAAAGAGTTTGAAGACAAGGCGTTATCAGCGAAATCCCGTGCTCTGGAAACTGAGAAAAAACTCTACGAAGAGCTTGTAGAGTTGGTAGCCGCAGACCTCAGACCGCTGATGCAATCCTCCGAGGCGGTTGCAGAAATAGACGTATTGGCCAACTTGGCCGAGCGAGCTCAAAGCCTGAGTTACCAGCGCCCCAAACTGGCAGAGGAAGTGGGCATTCAAATAGAGGAAGGTCGGCATCCCGTCGTAGAAAAAGTCCGCACTGATCCCTTTATCGCCAATGATCTGAAACTCAATCCAGAGCGAAGATTGTTGATTATTACCGGCCCCAATATGGGCGGTAAATCTACTTACATGCGCCAGGCAGCTCTTATAGTTCTGCTCGCTCATATCGGCAGCCCGGTCCCGGCCAGCAAGGCAAGAATAGGCTTGGTTGATCGGATTTTTACCCGCATCGGTGCTTCCGATGACCTGGCCGGCGGGCGTTCCACCTTTATGGTTGAGATGACAGAAACCGCTCAAATACTTCACCATGCCACCCCCCAAAGTCTGGTATTGATGGATGAGGTGGGTCGCGGCACCAGTACTTTCGATGGTTTGTCTTTGGCGATGGCGGCTGCCCATAATCTCGCCACCGAGCGTCGCAGCCTTACTCTTTTCGCTACCCACTATTTTGAACTAACAGCCCTGCCTGAAAGTGTTGATGGCGTGGAGAATGTTCACCTGAGCGCAAAAGAAAAAGATGAGGATATTGTTTTTCTGCACCGAATAGAGAAAGGCCCTGCGAATCAGAGTTACGGCATTCAGGTAGCGCGTTTGGCTGGAATTCCTGATCCAGTTATTCAACTCGCCCGACAAGAACTTGAGTTGCTAGAGAGCGGTTCGCATAGCCTGACAACTGAAACTGCCCCAGACAAAAACCCAGAAAAATTAGCCACTTCATCCGATCCGGGGAATATGGAGCTTTTTTCCCAAACTAATCATCCAGCTTTGGAAAAATTGGCGGGAATAGGTGCAGACGATTTAACGCCTAAACAGGCATTGGAACTGATCTACCAACTAAAATCCCTGCTGGATTAGCTCGGGGCATTAAAGCTACCGCCCTCTGTTACCGCGGCCAGAGGTAATTCCAATAGGCCCCTCAGGCAGAGACAAGCTGATTGTTTCTCCATCGCGAATCACTTCCACAATCACGTTGCCACTCGCATCCGATGAATTTGTCAGCCGGTTTAGATCATTAGTATTGAATACCCGCTCACCGTTATAACTGACAATTTCATCACCGGTCTGCATTCCCGCTATTTCTGCGGGTGAGGAAGCCAGTACGTTGCTTACTCCAATGCTAGTGGACTGGTTCGTTGCTTCTAAATAGCGCTCATAATCTTGTTCGCCTAGATCAGCTCTAAATTCAGCAACCGCCTGAGCCTGCATCTCACCCGCATTAAAATCTTCTCCGCTTTGAGATGCTTCAAAGCGTGCATTAAGCATCGTCATCTGCATTTCTTCAGTCTGGCGGATTATTTCTTCCGCTTGATATTCATCGAAGCCTGCCGCAACCAAGCTTTCCAACTGTCTCTCTTCAGTATTGCCCCGAGCAGCATTTCTGCGCTCTTCAATTTGTTCACGAATATTCTGTAAATCCTCTGGAAGTCCATCTTCTCCCACAAGAGCGGCTAAACGACCATTAGCAGGCACTGCCTCGACGGCAGCGTTCGATTCAGCCTGTTTTAGATTCAGAATTTCCGCTTCTAGCCGAAGACGCTGCTCACGTTCCTCAACAACAGCCTCTTCCAAGGCAGCAATGCGTTCTTCGAAATCGCTGGAGGGGAATGAAGTAGCTTGTGCCAGGGAAGCAGGCACTTGCGGATCGCTGGAACGAAAAGTGGCCACCACAGCAGTAGCTACCAAAATTAGGATTGCTCCAAGAATGCCGTACTTGATCATAAGCTTTCTCTGCAGAACGTTAGCGTATTCAGTTAATTTGTCACATCCTAAACTAACTGATTAATATGCATAGAGTCGCCCATTTTCGTAAAGGATTATTAATACCTTCTAAGAGAAATTCTCGAACAAGTACCAGCCCTTAAATTGATTGAAATTCAGGTTTTTTACTGATTCAAAGCGCTGCTATAATGCGCGCCCTTTAGAGCTACCCTCTTTTCGGAGACTGAATTAATGACCTTTATCGTTGGTGAAAATTGTATCAAGTGTAAATTTACCGACTGCGTAGAAGTCTGTCCCGTCGACTGTTTTTACGAGGGTCCAAACTTCCTAGTAATTCATCCTGACGAATGTATTGACTGCGCACTTTGTGAGCCCGAGTGCCCAGCAGAAGCTATTTATTCTGAGGACGAGGTGCCAGCAGATCAGGAAGTCTTCATTGAGCTCAACGCTGAACTTGCCGACGTTTGGCCTAATATCACGCAAAAGAAAGACGAACTCCCTGAGGCTGAAGAATGGAACGGCAAAGCAGGAAAAATCGAGCTTTTGGAAAAATAGATTCCTACTATTTTCAGAGACAAAAAAAGGGCGCTATATGCGCCCTTTTTTTCGACCAGAGATCCTGAAATCAGCTCAAAACAGCGTAAAGGGGGGGAAGGCCAAATGCCAGGACCAGACTAACTACTAAACCAAATCCGGCTTTAAGAATATCGGTATATACCAAATGCGCTGAGTCCTTCAGTGAAGGCAGATACATATGCAGAGAAATCGCCAGCTGTCGTCCGGCTAACAAACCAAGAAATACCCAGGTCGTGCTCATGGGCATATTGCTCCATTCTTTAAAAATCAAAAGAATAATAGCGTACATAAAATCGATTATGGTCGCCGCACGAATATCAGCAGTACCCGTCTTGGAAGTTACAATTTTTTGGATAGCTCCACCAAATTGGAAAAAAACTATGCCCAACAAACCCACCATAAAGGCTAGGGCCAGCAACATGCTAGTTAGATCAATGGTGCGCGGAAGGTAGACAAAGATATTTGCTAGATCCTGAATTAACCACTGACTCCAAAGGAAAGCGGTCGCAGACCACTGCAGGAAAACCCAATACGCCGGAGTAGGATCTTCCGAGGTCTGATCAAAATATTCTGTCGTCTTGCTGATAACAAAACGATAGACAATGATGGCAACAAAAAAAGCTACTAGGTACCCACCGCCAGATTTTATTAGCATCTGGCCTATATTTTCCGGATTAAAAATCGCCAGCACGAGGAAAGTTGTTGAGACGGGTATACCCCAGCGAGTAAGGAAGAGAATCGCCAATGGCGGGATCACATGAATCCAGGTTATCCCGCCTTCCGGTTCGGGAAATTTCTCCAAACGACCATAGGCGGGGTCACCGCCGCTGGAAACCCAGCCATAAATCACCACCACTGAGAGAACACTTCCCGCAAACAACCAAAGAACCCACCAGGGGCGATGGCGATTTGAAGCCAAAAAGGTTCCGAGTGTCTGAATAGCATCATTAGCAATAATGGAATATGCGGCCAAGAGAAAGCCAAGAATCATCAATACTTCGGTAGGTGCCATTGACGGAAATCCTTAGTGGTTTTTTTATGTAGAAATGTCTTCGTGGAAAACGATGCTAATTTATGAATTTTCCAATCCCTGATCAGACCACACCGCAAATTCGTTGCCATTTGGGTCTGCAAAGTGAAATCGACGGCCGCCAGGAAAGCTAAATATATCTTTTAAAACAAGACCTCCAGAAGCAAGAATCTTCTCCATCGTAGCTTCCAGTTGGGAGCTATAGAATACGGTTAAGGCACTTCCTTTTTCAGTCGACGCGGCAAGATCGGATAGATAAAAGCCACCTTCAATGCCAGCCTCACTAAAAGCAGTGTATTCAAGCCCAAAATCTTCAAATTTCCATCCAAACACATTGGAAAAAAAAGTCTTTGTCGCTGGAATGTCCTTCGCCGGAAATTCAAGATAATTAATCTTCTCGTGCTCGTTCACAGACTCCCCCCAACACTGTGTCTTGTCCTATCGAGACAAATTGATCTCTCTATTGTTACAGCATACCCGTAAAAATCTGAGTTGCGCGCTAATTTATCGCCAATCTCGAGACAGGCTAGGAAGAAGTATTTAGAGCGAAATCGAGGCTTTAACTTTGGAAAATATCAGATCTAAGTGAGACAAGCCGATAGACCGAAACGCAGCCCATTCAACTTTTACGGCCTTAAAACCCTGAGTAGACAACGCTAGCTATTGAGACGGGCAAGCCCAATTATTTTAACTGGTAGGAGCCTCTTCCATTAGCTTGTTGATCAACTTCTGGAAGGACGTGCTGTAATTAAACCCGTAGTTTGTCCACCATACTCTGGCTCCTCGGGTGCACAGAACTAACTGCATTGATCTTATGCAGCTCTCCCAAAATTCCTCCGGAAAAGGTTGTTTTAGATGTACGTGAAAATGAGCGTCATAGTTGTGGCAAAACTGGGTAAGCAGAGACCCATAACGAACAGCGTCATCCGTTGCCAAATTAGTTATATCTTTTTGCCCCAGTCGAAACATCCTTGCAACTTCAGGATTCTCGGTGATGTGGGACATCCAGGCGGAATTAAGGGAGCTGACCTGTTGGAGAGCTTCATTTCGACGAGCGAGCGTATTTTCGCGAACCTGCAATGCGATATAAATAACCGCAAGTGCAAGAATAACCAGACTTATAGAACCCAATAACATATCTTCCCAACCCATATACATTCCCTTGATACTAGTGTCTTCTCATCAAAATCAGCCTCGATGAGAAATCAACCATAGCTCTGACGATGTCCCTACTCCGTTCAGATTGCCCCAAATCTATCAGTTGAGCTCACTATGTGCCATATCATTGGTTCGTGAATGTGACAAAACACCCAGTTTAGGAACCAACTTGGCTGATTCTATCTATGTAGATCGAAAATTAGTAATAAATACAGGTGTTTTAATGAACACAAATACTATTGACTTACTATTTTTAATATTAAATAGCTATAGGTTGTATTGATCTAATTCAATGGTATATCTAGGGCTAGCGCTTAATATAGCCCTATACAGACTAACCGAGGAGACATCCAGATGAGCATAAATATTGGTATTAGTGAGGCCGACAGAATCAAGGTTGCAGATGGCCTAAATAGGCTCTTGGCAGACTCCTATACCCTCTATCTACAGACACATAATTTTCACTGGAATGTAGTCGGCCCAAGATTTCATGATCTACATATTTTATTCGAAGGCCAGTACACCGAATTGTCGACTGCCGTGGATGAAATTGCTGAACGTGTCAGAGCGCTTGGCGAACCGGCAATGGGTACTTACAAGTCCTTTGCAGAAGTGAGTGCCATAAAAGAGGTCGAGGGTGTACCCCTTGCTGAGGAGATGATCCAGATATTGACTCAAGGACATGAGCAAGTGGTGAGAACCTGTCGCGAAGTGCTTTCCATCGCTCAGGCTGCTGATGACGAATCCAGCGCCTCCCTTGTTGGTGATCGAATGCGCGTCCATGAAAAAACAGCCTGGATGCTGCGTAGCATGCAATAAACCAGTTTATCGACAGTGCCTGTTTAAATAAAAAGAGCCGTGAATGTTACAATTCGCGGCCTTTTTAATTGGTGCAGTCAAATGTCGGCCGATCCAACCATCGAGCTAGCACAGCAGCTTATTCGCATTGATTCGGTTACTCCGAATGATGGCGGCTGCCAGGATATTCTTTGCTCCAGACTCGAAGCTCTTGGTTTTAATATCGAGCGGCTGCATTTTGATGGCGTCGACAATTTTTGGGCTGAGCTCGGCTCTGAAGGTCCAACTCTTTGCTTCGCCGGCCATACGGATGTCGTTCCGCCCGGCGATCTTTCCGATTGGAATCGACCACCCTACTCAGCAGAGACTGACTCGGAGTACTTATATGGTCGCGGCGCTGCAGATATGAAAGGCAGCCTGGCGGCTATGCTGACTGCCTGTGAGAACTTTGTTGAACAGCGGCCTAATTTTCAAGGACGCTTGGCCTTTCTCATCACTAGCGATGAAGAAGGTATCGCAGTAAACGGTACTCGCAGAGTAATGGAGTGGCTATCAGAGAATAACCGCTCCATCGATTATTGTTTGGTTGGAGAACCCTCTTCTTCGGCGCAGCTGGGCGACGTAGTCAAAACTGGCAGAAGAGGTTCATTGAATGGCGAACTGGTAGTTCGTGGACAACAGGGCCATGTCGCCTACCCTGAAAAAGCCAGAAATCCGATCCACCTGGCTGCAGGTGCGATTCAAGAACTCGTGAATCAAAGCTGGGATTCTGGCAACGAATATTTCCCCGCAACAAGTTTTCAGATTTCAAATATTGAGTCGGGAACTGGTGCGACCAATGTGATTCCAAATGATTTGAGACTGATGTTCAATTTTCGCTTTTCCACCGAAACAACAGCGGAAGAACTGCAATCGACAGTCAATCTTGTATTGAGTCGCTATCAACTGGACTACGATATCGACTGGCAGCTAAGTGGCGAGCCCTTCCTTACTCAACCGGGTGAGCTAACTGATGCGGTTAGCCATGCATTGCAACAAACAGTCGGCAGGGCACCAGAACTATCAACCTCGGGTGGCACTTCCGACGGTCGTTTTATCGCCCCCTATGGTGCGCAAGTAGTTGAACTGGGGCCATTGAATGAAACCATTCACAAGGTAGACGAAGCGGTTTCAACTGCAGATTTAATTGATCTGTCAAAAACTTATCAATTGGTGATGGAGCAGCTATTGCCCCTCGCTTAAAACTGGGCTCTTACTCCGGAAGGGCCTGTTTTACATATAAATCATATCTGACGGTTTTCCCTCGCACCTGGTGCTGAGGGGATCTGTCAGCGAACGCAGGCGCCCTAAGCGGCCGTTTTATCACTAAGCGAGAACGAGCTGCGGCAATACAGACAGCGAAAAGCGACTCTTCGTCCGCCTGATCTTCGCATAAGAGTTGATGCAATATCTGCATTTCCTTTTTAACTTTGGCCGTTTTTTGCCTTTCAGGAAACATCGGGTCTAAATAGACGACATCAAATTGATCAGACTCATGATCTAGAGCCGTGTCCCTATGCCTAAATCTCATTCGTTCCAGCACCTCGACAAGCTCCCGATCTTGATCCGCTTGAGCTTTTTCCAAAGCACTTAGATGAGCCCACTGAAGCAGAGTGACTAATACCTCATTCTTTTCATTAGCTTTAAGAGTGGCGCCTATGAGAGCCATGACAAATGAATCACGACCGAGGCCAGCCGTCGCATCCAAAATTGATATTTTTGGATTGCGGTTTAGACCCACAGCTTTTGCCAAGTCCTGATTGCGACCGCCGCCAAAGTGACGTCGATGTCGCAAACTACCTTCAAAAAAATCAATCTCCAACGCAGCCTTCTCTCCGAGTTCCGAGTTGGCGAGCCTCAATCGATTCCCTTCCGCAAGGAGTACGAAATCACATCCGAACTCCATTGCCGTTTCAAAGTTCGGAAAGGTAGAACAACTGAGAGGGGTAAGCTGCGCCTTGAGCGAAGCTGAAGCCTGAGAAGAGATTTGCCCGATACGTTTCATAAAAAACTGCTAGTCTTGCCGCAAACAAAAGTTCGCCTAGTGGCGATGGGATGTATTGGCAATATCATGAAATACCTAGTGCTGGGTCTGGCCGTCATGCTCTGTAGCGCATGCACCAACTATAACCTATTCTTCAACGATACCGCTCTCTACACTCCTGCTCCGCTCTATCTAGATTTTTCCCTGCCGGACCAAAATCTAGAAACCTGTCTCGTTCAGCATGTTGAGGATGGGGAGATCAAATCGCCAAGAGAACTGATTCAGGTGAACTGCTCCTATGCGGGAATTACCAATATCGAAGGACTGGCACAATTTAGCCGTATCGAAAATTTAAGCCTAAAGGGAAACGCTCTAGAGAATATAGAGCCACTCTTTCGACTGGTAAATTTACGCTTACTGGATATAAGTGAGACAGGAATTAGCTGCCAAGATATCGCTCGATTGGAAGAACTTCCACTAGATCAAGTAATTAGCTCTGAGAATTGTTAGGCGACAAATTTTTTCGAAAATATGTCGGAATTTGGCTTGTATTTTGCACCACATTGGTTAATTCCTCTTTGTGGGGTGCCCAAAATTTAGCCTTCCTTGTCCACAACAAAAAAACAAACTTAAAGCAAATTGTTAGAAGTTGCTTCAAGTCATTGATTTTACGTTGCGATAATCCTATCTATTTGTTTTTATTAGCTTTTTTATATTGATCAAAAAATGACCAATTTGTTACCGCGGCAGTCATATTGGGCCTTTAGCTCGTTTTTCTCATGATTTTCCACAAAGTTATCCACAGAATCTGTGCATAAATTTTTTGGCGTATTGATCACTATTTAACCAACGGAAATGAGCGTTCATACCGCCCGTCGCTATCCAGCGACTATACAAATTCTATACCCAGCCTATGCCCAACCACCTCATAGGATTCAACCACACTACCTAGTCCCTGGCGAAACCGATCCTTGTCTAACTTCTCTTTCGTTTCTTTGTCCCAAAGCCGACACCCATCGGGAGAAAACTCATCTCCCAAAACGATTCGATCTTTGAATACGCCAAACTCTAGTTTGTAATCCACCAACATCATGCCCGCAGCATCGAAAATCTGTTTAAGAACTTCGTTAACCTGAAAGGTCAATTCTCTCATCCGGCTGATTTGTTCCTGGGATGCCCAACCAAATGTCTGCGCGTGGGATTCGTTGACCATAGGATCTCCGAGAGCATCGTCCTTCAAAAATAATTCAAAGGTAGGTGGCACCAGATCGGCGCCCTCTTCTACGCCTAGCCTTCTGCACAAACTTCCAGCAGCCTGGTTTCTCACCACGCACTCGAGAGGAATCATTTGCATATGTTTTACGAGCGACTCGGTAGCCGAAAGAGTTTTTTCAAAATGAGTTTCGATGCCCGCTTCAGCAAGCCTGGTCATAATGAAGGCATTGAACTGATTATTGACTCGCCCTTTTCGATCAAGCTGTTCAACCTGTTTGCCATCAAAGGCGGAAGTGTCATCCCGAAACTCAAGAATAAGGTAATCAGCATCTTCTGTTTTAAAGACTGACTTAGCTTTACCCGCGTAGAGCTCGTCTAATTTTTTCGGTGTATCTTTCAATTCGCCTTCCTTTTTCAAGCGTTTCGAACCGGATTGGACCAGGGTAGAACTTCATCCTGGGATGCATAAACTAAAGAATTCACTTTGGAGACAAGGTCCCCTAAGCAGTCCTCTACTCTCGTCTTACTATTGTTCTCTTTACTGATATGACCAAGAATCAAATTTTCAGGGATAGAGCCAAGTGCAAATATCTGTTTGAGGAAGCCTGCCGTTTGGTCGTTACTCAGGTGTCCCCAAGGCCCCAATATCCGTCGTTTTAACGCTGCGGGATAGGGCCCCTCCGACAACATCTCTCGGCAGTGGTTCGACTCAACTAAGAGAGAATGACAGCCTGTAAATTCTTCCACAACATGAGGGGTAACGCTACCCAAGTCGGTCAAAATCCCCACCTTTATTGAGTTCAGTGTAAAGGTGAACTGAACTGGCTCACGCGCATCGTGGGGCACGGCGACGGGTTTGATCTCAACAGAGCAACCGGGGACAGAAAACTCTTGTTCAGCTCGAATCTCCTGATAGGTGCATTTCAGTTTGCGTGCGGTTCCCCTACTAGCAAATACAGGCGCCCCGCTCTTTGATGCTAGAGCAGATACCCCGCCGATATGATCGGCGTGTTCATGTGTGACCAGAATAGCCAATAGATCTGACATGGATAAGTCTAGCTCAGCCATACGACGTTCAGCTTCTTTTGCGCTCAATCCGCAGTCGATTAGCAGTAGGCCTTCACCAGTGTCGAGCAGCGTGGCATTACCACTACTGCCACTGCCCAGAGTGGCTAGTCTCACAGAGTATTAGTTTCTAATTGACGAAGACTGATAGCTGGGAAAATCAGCTATCAGCTTAAATTTGCGCGCAGACGAGTGAGAACAATAAAAGCCTCTCTTTGGTCTACCGGAGTATCGTCGAGATTAAAAATTCGGATTACCTGATCACCCTCTTCCTCAATCATTTTCAATCGATAGGGAACAGGTTCGGCATTGCGTCTTCCACGCAGCTTGGCAAACCATGACAAATCTTCGGGCTCCACCTCGTAGAATTCAAAATCAGCAATATCCGAAGCGTCATCTCTTTCTATCAGGTTTATGGTATCTATCTCGAGCGCGTAGGTTACGGCAGCCCATGCACGCTCTTCGTTGAGGAACAGCAACATATAAGGGTTTTCATTTGCTGGTGTTTCCAACCGAACTTTAACGGCTGCACCAATTTCCTGCCCCAAGAGCGATGCACTGCTCGTGACATCATCTATCGCTAGGCTTTGTGCTAATTCGTTTCTAAGCCAATCCTCACGCTCGAGATTGTCCGATCCGCTTAAAGTCCACTCCGGCAAAACGGCGGGCATTGCGTCAACTTGATACTGGCGATGCTGAATAACGATTTCGGTTGTGTTGACTTGAACGCCCTGCTCGAGTTTCAAGCGGAATTGATGGACGGTTTCTTGCTCCTCTTCCAATTCAACCCAAGAAGTGTCAATGGTGCCAGTAGCGGCGTTAGCAAACTCTGTTGGCAACTCATTGTTGGCGAGAAAATTCCGCACCCTAGGCCAAGTCTCTCCAGGAGGAGATGAAGTAAGTATCCAGCTCTCTCCAGCTAACCGCTGAATTTTTACCGCGCTCGTGGTGGACTCATTCAAATTCGCTTCGACACGAGGAACCACAAATTCGTCATCCAATTGATAGTCGGGCACTTCACCCGCCTCTGGAACTGGGTACAACTGCCCGACAGCCTGACTATCCAAGTTTTCAGGCACCTGAATATCCTCCAGACTCGAAGCCTGCAGATAATCGTTTGAGCGATTTCGAAAGGGATTGTTATCCCCTAATAAACGAGTGCACCCACTGGTAATCAATACGAGCGAAAGAACAAGAACAATTCTAATCATTGGAAATCAAACCCATTTGTTGCATTACCGGCTGTAACTCAGCTCGGCCTTGATCGGAGAGTGGCGTTAAAGGTAACCGGATTCCAGTGTCGGTGCGACCCATTGCTTGCATGGCCCACTTGACCGGTATCGGGTTGGGCTCCACAAAAAGTGCCTGATGCAGAGGCTGTAATTCAGCATCTAGCTCTCGTGTTCTTTCCGCATCGCCAGCTTGCGCTGCGGCGCAAAGGGCCGACATTTTATCCGGAACCACATTCGCAGTGACTGAAATATCACCTTTGCCGCCTAACAATATAAACTCGGCCGCGGTGGGATCATCACCCGAGAGAAGAATAAAATCTTCCGGGCAGGCATCCAAAACTTCTTGAGCTCTCTGTAAATCTCCCGTCGCCTCTTTAATGCCCACAATATTGGAAATATGCGCAAGACGGGCAACAGTCTCTGGCAACATATCCGCTACCGTCCTGCCAGGCACGTTGTAAAGAATAATAGGAATATCCACACTTTCAGCAATGGCTTTGAAATGCTGATAAAGACCTTCTTGCGTTGGCTTGTTGTAATAGGGAACAACCTGTAATGAGGCATCTGCACCAAGAGAAAGAGCAGAGGAAGTAAGGTGGATTGCTTCGCTTGTCGAGTTTGCTCCGGTACCCGCGATCACCGGAATTCGGCCTGCCACCACCTGAACCGTGCGTTCAATCACCCGCAAATGCTCATCCACAGAAAGCGTTGGCGATTCACCTGAAGTACCCACAGCAACGATGCCATCCGTACCAGATTCAATGTGCCATTCAATGAGATCGTCCAGGCGTGACCAGTCGATTTCACCATCGGCGAACATCGGGGTAATCAACGCAACAATACTGCCCTGGATCATAGGCTGCCTCGAATCAATTGGGGACTTTCGGAAAAGCGACAATACTAGTTACCTATGACGCTTTCGACAAGCAAAAGTGCCCTACAAATCCTGATAAAAAGGTGGTTCTCCCTCAGGGCGTGTTTTAAACCTTCTATGGGCCCATAAATAGCTTTGCGGCTCCCGCAGTACAATCTGTTCAGCGACCTGATTAAAGCGGTCGGCATCGGATTGATTATCGCCCAAGGGGTAGTTTTCCAAAGGGGGTAAAATTTCAATGCGATAGCGAGAGGAGTCTGGCCGGGTAAAGGCTACTGGAAGTACTTTTGCCTTTCCCGAGCTCGCCAATTTTGCTGGAGCCAAGGGAGTAGCGGTTTTTATTTTGAAGAAGTCAGAAAAAACGCTGCGCTTAATTCCAAGATCCTGATCTGCCGCTATCCAGATATTTTTATTCTGTCTCAAAGCTTTCACCATGCCGCGAACATCGGCTCGATCAAAGAGGTGCGAATCCCGGTCATCCGACGCGACGCTGCCTGAGTGAGGTGACCAGCGGCGCTTCTGAGTGTATTCAATCACAGGATTATCGTGGGGACGGTAGACCACCAATAAGGGCAATCGTGAAAACAAAGCGGCGGCACAAAGCTCAATGCTGGAAAAATGAAACACCAGCAATATTGTGCCCTGATCCGAGCATTGATCCAGGTGTTCCTGCCCGACGATTTCAAACCGGTCATCCAAGACTTTCATACTGCCAAAGCGACAGATCAGCGTCTCAAAGAGCCCCAATCCGAGAGAACGCATATTCTTGCGCAGCAGAGTTTTGCGGTCTGATTCACTGAGATCAGGGAAGCAGGCTTGAATATTGCGCTCGGCAACACGAGTTCGTTTTGGGCGGAGTGTGTAGAGCAAGTCTCCCAGCCTCTGCCCCATCCAATAGAGCACCGGATAGGGTAACTGAGCGATACACCAGCCAAAGCCTACTCCCAGCCAGAGGAGCCAGTACCTAGGATGTGCCAAGCTAGTGGAGTTGCTCAGAAGCCCTGATATCCTTTTTGTGCCGGTTTAGAGCTCAACCAGCGGAGAAATATCGGCGTCGTAGTCGACACCAGAAATACCAAAGCCAAAGAGTTTCAGAAACTCTTTCTGGTAGCCTTGGTAATCAGAGATTTCAAGCAGATTGTCTGAATTAACTACTTCCCAGAGCTGCTCAACCTTTTCTTGAATCTCAGGAGCCAGTTCCCAGTCATCAACGCGCCACCTTTGCTGCTCGTCCAGCTGCGGATTCTCTGCATAAATTGCATCGCGAAATAGTCGGTTAATTTGTTCAATACAGCCTTCATGACTGCCGGCCTCTTTCATCACCTTATAAAGAAGTGAGATATAGAGAGGCATTACCGGAATAGCTGAACTGGCCTGAGTAACAAGCCCTTTGAGCACACATACCCGAGCTTCGCCACCCGTCGCCGACATCTTTTCATTCAGCGCCTGACCCGCTCTATCAAGATCTTCCTTAGCCTTTCCAATAGTTGCATGACCGTATATTGGCCAAGTGATTTTCTTGCCAATATAGGTGTAGGCAACGGTTTTACAATCCTCCGTTAGCACACCAGCTTCTGAAAGTGCCTCTATCCAAAGTTCCCAATCTTCACCACCCATGACCTTAATGGTGTTGGCGATCTCTTCATCTGAAGCTGGCTCCAAGCTCACTTCCGTTACCAGTCCACGAGAGGTATCCAGAGACTTGTTGGTAACAGGATTGCCAATCGGCTTAAGTGTGGAATTAAAAGTTGTGCCCGTTTGGGGGTCTGTGCGTCGAGGAGAAGCCAGACTGTAGACCACCAGGTCAATCTTCCCCATCTCTGCCTTAATCTTTTCTATGACCTGCGCTTTAATTTCATCAGAAAAGGCGTCGCCATTGATGCTCTCGGCATAGAGGCCTTCGGCTCGTGCCTGCTGATGAAAAGCAGCGCTGTTGTAGTATCCAGCCGAGCCAGTCTTAGTCTCGGTAGGCGGTTTTTCAAAAAACACACCCAGGGTAGCTGCACCGCTTCCAAATGCGGCAGATATACGGGAAGCCAAGCCATATCCCGTGGATGAGCCAATAACAAGGGCGTTTTTACAGCCAGGCTCAATGGGCCCACTTATCCGAATGACTTGAATCTGTTCAGCTACGTTAATGGCACAGCCTTGAGGATGGGCATTGGTACAGATAAATCCCCGTACTTTTGGTTGGATAATCATATTGGTCCGTATTAATTCTAGTTAGAGAGTAGTTGGGCTGGAGGCCCTAAATTTCAGCTTGCCATAATACCAGCGCGACGGGCTGAGGTAACCGGAAACAAGACAATAGAGTGCTGAATTGGCTCTTCAGAACTTAGTCTTCAAATTGCCAGACGAGCTGTCCGCTTTCCTTTTTAATTTCATCCAACCTCTCCTTATGTGCCGCCATTTCTTCTGCGTTTGCGCGAATAACATTTAGGGGTTTTCTGTCCGTAGGTAATCGGCGAATCGTCTGACTGGTTTTACCAATCCCCTGATCTGCTCCCTCGTCATCGCTCAACCCCAACCCCACCTGACCACCAGTCATGATGAGATAGACCTCTGCCAGCAATTCAGCATCCAGCAATGCGCCGTGCAAATCGCGTTGAGAGTTATCAATTGCGTAGCGCTTACAAAGTGCGTCTAGGCTATTGCGCTGCCCCGGATGCATTTGTCTGGCCAACACTAGGCTATCCAACACCTCACATGCCTCTTCCACCACGCCCCTATTTGGCCCCAGTAGGCTGAGCTCGTAATTCAGAAATCCCAAATCAAAGGGTGCGTTATGGATGACCAGTTCCGCCCCCTCAACAAATTCGAGAAAGTCGTCGGCAACTGCAGAAAAAACGGGTTTATCCTGAAGTGATTCAAGGGTGATCCCATGCACTTGCTGGGCCCCTTCATCTATCTGGCGCTCGGGATTTATATATTGATGGAAATGGCGGCCTGTCAGCTTACGATCAACCAGCTCAACACAGCCTATTTCAATAATGCGGTGGCCCTGCCCGGGATCCAGACCCGTCGTTTCTGTATCCAGTACTATTTGGCGAGTCATAAATTATCTATCCCCAGATTTGCCAGCTCATCGGCTTTTTCATTGGCGGGATTACCGTCGTGACCCTTGACCCAGTGCCAATTGACTTGATGTCGTGTGGTCTCTTGATCCAGTAACTGCCACAGATCGACATTCTTTACGGGTTTTTTTGCCGCAGTTTTCCAATTGTTTTTCTTCCAGTTCACCATCCATTCGGTAATTCCCTGAAGCACATATTTGGAATCCGTATATAGCTCTACCTGACAAGATCCTTTAATCGCCTCTAAACCTTTGATCGCTGCCATCAGCTCCATCCGATTGTTGGTTGTTTCCTTTTCACCACCATGCATTTCTCGTTCATGGTCGCCGTATTTTAGCCAGACACCCCAGCCTCCTGGCCCTGGGTTGCCGCGGCAGGCTCCATCCGTGTAAAGAGTGACAGTTTTCACTCGCTCTTATCTTCCAAGGTTTTTTTTACCAAATACAGATGTCGGTTGCCGACCCGAGCCGCCGGTGACCGAACCGGGAGCCGAATGAGATCGGCGGCACGGTTAAGGTTTCGTTTTTGCTGAGACCTTCCAAAAAGGAGCTTGGTGGCGTGCAACATATAGAACCCGCCACCGGGAGCAGTTGTTCGCATAAGGTAGTCGTCAACAGATTTAAACCACTTCATGCCGCGCCGATATTGAATTGGCAAACCATAAAATCCTCTTGCGATACTCATGGGTTCGCAAGACATCAAATACATCCAGTCTATTAGGCGGCCAGTAGATAGCGGATGGTGCGCCCAGGGTGTTCTCACTCCGGTCAATTGACTGATCCACCGGCGTAAACCCAATAAAGACCAGCGATTAAAGCCAACAATCACCAAGTTTCCGCCGGGAGACAAAACTCTGGCCACTTCACGCAGCACTTGATGTGGGTTCTCGGAAAATTCCAGCGTGTGGTGCAACAAGATAAAATCAACGCTGTTGTCTAGTAGTGGGATGGCATCCAGATCAGCGACAAGAGGCGAGTAGTGTGAGTCGCCGCAGGCCTTAAAGTTGCGAACTCCGGGGCAGAGCTGAATCTTTAATTCTTGGCGAGAAGTGTGACCGCCCTCTTCTTTACCCCTACTCAATAAGGCCGCGCCTGAGGGGCTAACCAACAATTGAGTCTCTGCTGAGTATTCCTCCACCAAAGAGTTAATAAGAGGTTGCTGCTGGCTGAGCAGAATTTGACCTAGGGGAGATTCAAACCAGCGCCGTAACGACTTTGCCGACTTCTCTAAAGTGGCAACGGGTCTATGCCAGAGAGCATTAACAAGATTTCTCCAACCAGATATCACCTGCAGTTCTCCCTAAAGCTTGTCATATCTGGTTTCGCGGCGCCGGTAGCTGTCATAATAACCTCGATTATCGCCGCCCTGAGCCTGTTGAAACAACCTAAAAACGCGAATGCTGAAAATATCTTCAATACCTGCCTGTATCGAGAACTATATCTGGTTGTTTCACAGTGACGACACCGATCATGTATGGGTGCTCGACCCAGGTGATGCCGAACTGGTGCAGAGCTGGCTTGAAGAAAACAACAAGACATTAGCCGGCGTGTTGATTACCCATCACCACTGGGACCACACCGATGGTATCGAAGACTTGCTCAGTTTAAATTCTAGTAGGCAGGTTGCCGTTTTCGGTCCGGGTAAAACTCCCCTGCCCTACACCACTGATTTTCTTTTTGAGGGCGACGAGGTAGACATCGGCTGGCTCAAATTTGAGGTACTGGAGCTACCTGGCCATACGCAAAACCATATTGTCTATTTGGCGATACAGGATGATGGCCGACCCATGCTTTTTTGCGGCGACGTGCTGTTTTCTGCCGGCTGCGGTCGATTAAAAGACGGCACTGCAACACAGCTTCACAATTCATTAGAACGACTCAAATCACTGCCCGACGAAACCCAGCTTTATTGTGGGCATGAATACACTCTGGCGAATTTGCGATTTGCCCTTGAAGTGGATCCCGGAAATGAAGATGCGCAGAGTTATCTGCAGCAATGCCGGGATCTAATAAAGAGAGGAGAGAGAACTCTGCCAAGCTCAATGGCGATAGAAAAGAAAGTAAATCCCTTTTTACGCGCTGATATCCCCTCTGTGATGGCCGGTTGTGAACAACATTTCGGCTCTGCTCCACAAAATTCGCTCGAATGCTTTGCAGCGTTGCGCAAATGGAAGGATAATTTCGCCTGATAATTATTGGTCTTCTCCTGCTGTGACAACCCGACGCTTCGCCCTAATTTTTGCTCTGCTTATAAGCGGCTGCTCTGTCTTGCCTATTGCGTCGGTAGATACGGATCAGACCAGCGCGACGCAAATTGCCGAGTTGGAAGCACAACGACGGGCAGAAAATGAAGAAATACTTCGCAGGGCCCGCATTTCTCAATCGAATTACACTCCGCCTCCGAGCCTTATTGAAGTTGCCGTCCAGGGTTTTAGCTGGCCGACCCACACTGAACGGGACGAGGTTAATTATTGGGTTGAAAGGTATCTCAGAGATCAGGATCAGTTTGAAGCGATACTCGCACGTGCTGAACCCTTTTTATTCCATATATTGAATCAACTTGAAGCCAAGGAGCTGCCTTCCGAATTGGCCTTCCTGCCATTTGTGGAAAGCGGTTTTCGACCTGATGTCGACTCTTGGATAGGGGCAGCTGGGCTGTGGCAATTTATGCCCGCAACTGGACGCTATCTCGGTCTGGAGCAAGATTGGTGGATCGATGAGCGTCGCAGCGTCGACAATTCGACTGACGCAGCAATTCGATATCTAAGCTATCTGCACGACTATTTTGATCAAGACTGGTTTATGGCGCTGGCTGCCTATAACACCGGCGAAGGTAATCTAGGCAAAGCAATGCGCGCCCGACCCAATGCCGACTACTGGGGCCTCAACCTGAATAGTGAAACAGCTTCCTTCGTTCCCAAATTGCTCGCAGTGATCCATCTGCTGGAAAACTCAGAAGAATTGGAACTAAACCTGCCTTACTGGCCCAACCAGCCCCACTTTGAAACCTATGAGGCTGACCGGCAACTCGATCTGGAAGCCGTGGCGAGCCACCTCGAATTACGACAGCACGAACTCTTGTCACTTAACGCGCACTACCCTCAGGCAATCACCCCGCCAAATCGCAACGCTAGAGTCCTTTTACCAATAGGCAAGGCAGATAGCTTGGCAAACATAATCGAATCACTGCCAGAGGTTACCGGCCCTTCCTGGGCACATTATGAAGTACGCTCTGGTGACAATATCAGCATCATTGCTGACCGCATGGGCGTAAGTGTTAGAGCGGTCATGGAAGCCAACCAGCTCAGCAACCACTTAATTCATCCAGGCGACGATTTACTGATCCCCAGCCCTACCCGCGCACAGCCTGACCCAGAAATCACAGGATCAGTTGCTATGGTTAGGCTTGGCGATTCCATTTGGTTAATTGCCCGAAGATATGGCATTAGCCGATCTACTCTGCTTGCAGCCAATGGTCTCGAAGCTGATGACTACATATTTCCTGGGCAAACTCTAAAACTTTCCATCGATCGGGAAGGCGATTCCCGGCTAACTCATGAAGTGCAAAATGGCGATTCTCTCTATGACATTGCCGCCCTTTATGGTGTTCGCCTAACTGAGTTAAAAAGGTGGAACTCCTTGGGTAACTCCAACCTTATTCGCCCTGGAGATCAACTCACCATTTGGCAGGCAGTGGACTAATTTTCATCCCCAATTTGCGTACCTGAGTTAATTACAGGAAGAAATAAAAAAGGCCGCTGTTAAGCGGCCTTCTCATTGCAGCTACTCAGTTACTCAAGAGCTATCTTTTCTCGATTGGCATTGAGGATACTGTCGCCAATCCCTCGCACCATTAACAGTTCTTCGACTCGCTCGAACTTTCCATAATTCTCGCGGTGTTGAACTATTGCTTGAGCGCGCGTCATACCAACACCATCGAGGATATCGGCTATCTGCTCCGCCGTTGCGACGTTGACATTGATAGTCATCATCGCGCCGTCAGTCTGCGCAAAGCTTGAGTTGAATAGGCCTGTGGCCAGAGTGAAAAGTATTACTAAGGTAAGTTTCTTGAACATGTTGCATCTCCTTTGCATAGTGAATGTTCAAGCACATTTTTACATTATTCTGATTCTTCGGGCAAATACTGAAGCAAGGTTGGGCTCTAAATTAGAGTTTTAAGAATATTCTCCAGCGCCACAGCTGGATCCGGCGCCTGGGTTATTGGCCGACCAATGACCAGATAGTCTGAACCAGCAGATATAGCTTCTGCTGGGGTCATCACCCTTCTTTGATCACCTGATTCTGAATCCGCCGGTCGAATACCCGGCGTAACCAACTGAAAATCTTGTCCGATTTCACGCTTTATCCGACTGGCTTCCTTGGCGGAGCAAACCACGCCATCCAAACCGCTATCTCGCGTCAGGGCGGCCAGAAACAGTGCCTGCTCCTCAGGAGTGCGCTCGCAACCAATGGAAAGCAAATCTTGCTGATCCATGCTTGTTAGGACAGTAACAGCAATTAATAACGGACCCTCACCATCAGGTACCGCCTGCCGTGCTGCTTCCAACATTCTTGCGCCACCTGAAGCGTGCACATTGGTCATCCACACACCCAATTCACTAACCGCTTTTAACGCCTTGGCTACCGTATTGGGTATATCGTGAAATTTCAGATCCAGAAATATGTCAAAGCCCTGAGACTGCAGAGATCTAACAAGCTCTGGGCCAGCCAAACTAAAGAGTTCTTTCCCAACCTTAAGACGACAGTCCTGCGGTGAAATGGACTTGGCCAGATCAATCGCTTTGCCAGGATCATCAAAATCCAGGGCGACAAGAATGGGGCTGTTGTTGACTGCAGAGCCTAAAGGGCTTGAAGAGCTAGACTGTTTTATCGACACCAAAAAATCCTAATTCAGAAACATAGGTCATGCTATCCCAGCGATGGCAGGTAGGACACTGCCAATGCCAGGCATGGCCGTTAAAGCCGCAGGAACCACATCGATATAGACGTCCCACTTCCTCTTCCCGGCTAATCAAGGCGGTCAAAACGGGGATGATGGGGTGTTTCTCTTCAGTATAAGCACCGCTTCCCAAAGCTTCTTTTAAACCAATTGAAGTGGGGTGTTCGCTAAGCTCTGTAAGCAAAAATTGAAG
>Ga0209557_1000101_pt1 | contig 56964 bp, 47 predicted proteins | sample SaaInlV_120m_DNA_4_FD_184672 | JGI IMG/M metagenome (GOLD analysis project Ga0209557, IMG submission 184672) | Marine microbial communities from expanding oxygen minimum zones in the Saanich Inlet - Saanich Inlet SI074_LV_10m_DNA (SPAdes) (version 2) | ecosystem: Environmental > Aquatic > Marine... | reverse complement strand
TTGCTTATGGGCTGGCAATTCGGGGTTTTACCCACACCACCCATTAGCCATCATGATTCGCAAGATATTACAGACAGATAGTCAGAGCGCTTTAATCCGGACCGTAGTTCTTACTGGCACGGCGATGATTGCATTCGCGGCAAATGCTCTACTCTGTCGTATGGCTCTCGGACAGGGCCTGATCGACGCAGCTAGCTTTACTTCCTTACGCATCCTCGCCGGAGCAGCAGCATTGGGCGTAATAATTTCTGTTCGGGGACAGCGGACTAATTTAAAACCCAGCTGGATTAGTATTGCTGCTCTATTTTGCTTCATGGCATTTTTCTCTTTCGCGTATCTCACACTAACCGCTGGAACAGGCGCATTGCTCTTGTCCGGTACGGTTCAATTGATGATGTTTACAACTGCAATTGTTAGCGGCGAGCGGTTTTCTTGGTATTCCTGGATTGGCATAGCACTGGCACTTGCTGGGCTGGTTTATCTAGTCGCACCAGGAGTATCCGCTCCTGATCCCATTGGAGCAGTATTTATGGTGATCACTGGCGTGGCTTGGGGCGTATATTCGTTGATCGGTCGAAGCTCGACAGCGCCGCTTATCGCCACCACAGCAAATTTTGTGTATTGCATACCGCTAACTATCGTCCTGAGCCTCTTCTTCATCACTAGCGCCAACCTATCTTTGCCCGGAGTGATTTTGGCCCTGGCCTCAGGTGCTTTGGCTTCAGGGCTCGGTTATGCAGTTTGGTACTCAGCATTGCCCTCATTGACAGCCGGCCAGGGAGGGACAGTACAGCTATCCGTGCCATTGATCGCAGCAATTGGCGGCGTTCTTTTTTTGTCTGAGCAGATTAGTTTTCGCCTAATCATCGCCTCTTGCCTGACTATTACCGGCATCTGGCTGGCGCTAAAACAAAGATCACAACCCTCCTCAATCCCCAAAAAGGTTTGAAGAAGTGTTGAGAGTTAATTTGAATTTGCTCCTGTGAAAATATGCCAATAATCGAGCAGAGTAACCTCTTGTTCCATGTCTGCTGTAACCCGCTACAGTTTTGATCAAATTGGTAAAGAATCAATAATAGGGCATCCTGACCGGTTAAAGCCGATTAGAATTCTGAGGTTGAATGCCAATGCGTCAAATGCCGCGGTCCATTTTATGAACCTTAAAAAACACATCTTAGGCTTCAGTATATTTCTGCCGATCCTGCTTAGCGCCTGCAGTGACCAATCGACGGACAGACAATATGTTATTAAATTCAGTCACGTAGTCGCAGCGGATACACCCAAAGGACTTTCTGCAGAACTATTCAAACAGAAAGTTGATGAGCGCCTTGGCGGTCAGGTTGTAGTTGAAATATATCCCTCCAGCCAGTTAATGAGTGACGACGATTCCATCGAGGCTTTGGCCTTCAATGAAATCCAGATGACCGCCGTTTCGGTCTCAAAATACAATCGTTTTACCAAAAAGTTGCAGGTATTTGACCTCCCCTTTCTATTCAATGATATGGATGCGGTTGGACGCTTTCTTGAGCATGAAGAAACCGACAGGCTCCTCGGGGTGCTGGACGATAAAGGCTTAATGGGTTTGGGATTTTGGCCGAGCGGACTAAAACAGTTAAGCGCCAATACTCCCCTGCTGGAACCTGAGGACGCGCGAGGCAGGAGCTTCCGCATCCAGGAATCAGATGTCTTTGAAGCCCAGTTTTTGACGGTAGACGCGGTACCTCAGAAATTGGCCTTTGGAGAGGTATATCAGGCACTTCAGGTCGGCACGATCGATGGTCAGGACAACACCTGGTCAAATATCTACTCTGAGAAGATTTACGAAGTCCAGGACTACATTACCGAAACCAACCACAACCTTATGGTTTACATATGGATGGTGAACACTGAATTCTGGCAGAGGCTGCCAGAGGCAATTCAGGACGAGCTTGAGGTAATTGTCGACGAAGTAAATGCCGAAGTAATGGCTATGGCGATTGAAATTAACGCCAATGATCGCGAGACCATAGTGCAGAATGATCCAGACAAATTACTGCAACTTACCCCCTCACAACTGGAGCAATGGCGAGAGGCCATGAAACCTGTATGGGACAGGTTTAGAGACGAAATTGGCGAAGAAGTCATTGCCGCCGCTCTTGAGGCGAACAACTCTTAAAACACTCAACGCACTCACCAACAAATTGGGAGATTTCATTGCTAGCGCGCTGGAATAAACTGGAAGAGATTCTTATCGGCAGCCTGTTAGCTGTCATGGTTTTCATTACCTGCCTGCAAGTAGTGCTGCGCTACCTGTTCAACACCGGAATTGTCTGGGGCCTTGAAGCTACCTCCTATGCTTTTCTCTGGATGGTATTACTGGGACTTTCCTACGGGGTTCGCACAAACTCTCACATCGCCGTTGACCTGATTCTCAGTTGGCTTCCCAGCAGATTTAAACGGGTGGTTTTGCTGATATCGGTCAGCCTGGCGCTTATGTATACCATCACCATGCTGCTCGGGACCTATACCTATATAGAACGGCTGTATTTGCTCGAGATACACGCGCAAAACATTGCACTGCCCAAATGGCTTCTATCCAGCTGCCTGCCTCTGGGCTTTCTACTGCTGAGCTTGCGGTTGCTGGAACTGGCCAAACAAATATATTCCGGCGAAAAAGATTCAATAGGTGTAGGCAAAGAGCCGGTCACTTTACGGGAGAGCGAAGAATGACCGCATTTGTTCTCTTTACCGGCCTGCTCGTCTTTCTACTACTTGGCGTTCCTGTGGCTATGGCCCTGGGTTTATCCAGCGCGATTGTGATGATTTTCATGACAGACCAGACGATGATGTCCCTGGCGCTCAAATTCGCCCACACCATGAAGGTCTATCCACTACTGGCTATCCCGTTTTTCATCCTGGCCGGAACTCTGATGAGTACCGGTGGTGTCGCAAAACGCATGATTGATTTTGCCATGGCCAGTCTCGGACATTTTAAGGGTGGACTAGCAATGGCCGCCGTTCTGGCTTGTGCGCTATTTGCCGCCGTATCCGGCTCTTCACCAGCAACTGTATTGGCGATTGGACCCATCGTTATAGCCGCGATGATTAAATCTGGCTACAGCAAAGAGTTTGCTGCTGGAGTGATATGTAACGCCGGCACTCTGGGAATTCTGATTCCGCCGTCGATCGTCATGGTGGTTTATGCGTCCGTTACCCAGACATCGGTTGGAAAGCTGTTTATGGCAGGAATCGTTCCCGGAATCCTGCTTACCCTGATGATGATGATGGCAATTTATATAGTCACCCGGAACAAAGATATTCAGTGCGCTCCGAAAGCAAGCTTCCAGGAGGTTTTACGTTCCGGCAGAGAGGCGCTGTGGGGCCTCATGCTTATCATCATCATTATGGGTGGAATATATGCTGGAGTCTTTACGCCTACGGAAGCAGCGGCTGTCAGCGCGGTTTACGCATTGGTGGTGGTCGTATTTGTCTACAAAGACCTCAAACTGACGGAAATCCCGAAGGTTCTAACCGAGAGCGCAAAGTTAACCGTAACTTTGATGTTTATTATCGCTAATGCCTACGTTTTTGCCTTTGTACTCACCACGGAACAAATTCCACAATCTGCCGCTGAAGCAATACTTAACTCCGGGCTTAGCCCTTGGATGTTCCTTCTAATTGTGAATTTGATTTTGCTGATAGCGGGGAATTTTATCGATCCCACTTCGGTTATTTTGATCGTCGTCCCCATCATTTTTCCAATAGCTATGGGACTGGGTATAGATCCCGTGCATCTCGGAATCATGATGGTAATCAACATGGAAATCGGTCTAGTGAGTCCGCCCGTAGGTCTCAACCTCTTTGTCACTTCCGGGGTTACCGGAATGCCGCTAGTAGATATGATTCGTGCAGCCCTGCCTTGGCTATTGCTGCTGCTAGCCGCCTTGGTGCTAATCACCTACGTTCCAGCCATATCTACCTTCCTGCCGAATATGATGTTTGATTAAGCTTAAACTCAGCAGCGGCGGGAAAGTGATTAGTGCCTAGTTACTGTCTTCCCAGGAAATCGAGCAGAATTGAATTAAATTCGTCGCGCTTTTCAATATTCGGCAAATGCGCCGCTTCTTTGATGATGACGTACTCGGAACCCTCAACACCCTGGTGAAGTACCTCGGCTGAGGCGACTGGGCATGCAGGATCACTCTCACCGACAATCACTGTGGTCGGCTTTTTAATCAGTCCGAGCACATCGCATTGACTCATATCCCGGATCGCACGGGCACAGCCGATGTAACCGGTAACACTTGATGCGTTAATCATGTCGCGGACACGGCTGATCTCTTGCGGATGTGATTTATGGTATGGCGCAGTGAACCAACGCCCTAAAGTGGCGTCGGCAAGAGCTTCTGTCCCCCCAGCCTGGGCATCTGCAATTCTTCCGTCCCACAGTTCACGGGGTGGCATAACACAGGCGGTATCGCATAGCGCCAGTGACAAAATACGATCCGGGTAATTGGCACCGAGCAACTGGGCGACAAATCCACCCATGGATAATCCAACAAAATGAACCTTGCCAACATTCAGGGCATCCAATAAACCAACCACATCGGCAGCGAACATCTCGATCGAATAATTGACGTCGGGGGCATCAGTACCTCCATGCCCTCTCTGGTCATAGCGCAGCATCCTATATCCGGCACCCGTTATGGCCTCTACCTGATCGTCCCACATGCTGTAGTTACTAATCAGGCTATTACTGAACATAACCACTGGCCCACCTTCGGGGCCGTCAAACCTGTAATTAATGGAAATACCGTTCGCTTCGATTGTTGAGGACATCTGTCTGATTGCACTCCTGAGTTATTTACTAGCCTTTAATGTGAAGAACCATCAATTGGATACCCTAGGGCTTTCGGAAAGTAATTGAAAATCTATCGCCCTGGGGTGCCACCAAATTCTATGTTAACGAGTGGATTTAATCTGGTTTGGCAAACCAATTGTTCGAAAATAATCTTTGCAATTAAACGCAGAGGTAACAAGTACAATTGTCCGGTTTTCTATTAAAAGTCACGGCCACGCAAGGTCGTTTTTCAAGGCAGACAAAGCGCGGCAACAAAGAGCTAAAAATATGAGATTAGCCACCATTAAACTCAATAATGAAGAAGTCGCTTCTATTGTTGTAGGCCAAGGGTTTATTCCTATTGCCTTGGCGAATAAAGAGTTTGGTAAAAATTGGCCAACCGATATGTTGGAGCTTATCCGCGCCGGCAAGGTCGATGAGATAAATCAGTGGTATAGGGAAGGCGGCGACGCCAGGCTGGCTTCCCTGGGAGAAAAAATAGTCCCACGGGAAGCCATCCAGTTTGCCCCTCTAGTGCGCAGGCCGCGAAAAATCTGGGGGATTGGGCTTAACTACCGAGATCACGCGGCAGATTTGGCGGAGACCTCTCCCACGGCTGAACCGGCAAGTTTTATGAAGCCCGATACGGCGATAATCGGCGATAGTGACACCATTGAGATACCCCTGATGTCGGAAAAGACCACTGCTGAGGCAGAGCTGGGTATAGTTTTTGGAAAAACCTCAAAGCATGTCTCAAAAGAGGACTGGCAGAGCGCCATCTGTGGCTACGTCAGCATCATCGATATGACCGCAGAAGATATATTGAGAAGAAACCCGAGAAATCTGACGCAATCCAAGAGCTTCGATACCTTTATCAGTCTTGGTCCAATTTTGGTAACTCCCGACGAGGTAGCTGATGTAAACAGCCTTCAGGTAAAAACCCTGATCAACGGCAGAACCCACGCGGAGAATGTTGTTTCCAACATGACCTTCCCACCGAATTACCTGGTTTCTTATCACTCCGATATTATGACTCTGCTCCCTGGCGATATTTTATCCACCGGAACTCCAGGAGCAGTGCATATAAACGACGGCGATGTGGTCGAATGTCACATCGACGGCTTTGAACCCCTGGTTAACCAAGTTGTTGACCTCAAACTCTGAGCATATCTATCTAACTGAGAAGAATTATGGATTTAGGACTTAAAAACAAAACCGCAATCGTTATGGCGTCCAGTGCTGGATTGGGGAAAGCGGTGGCTACCGAGCTCGCCCGTGAAGGCGCCAATGTCATGATGAGCAGCCGACGAGAAGACGAGCTGAAGAAGGTTCAGGCGGAAATTTCTGAGGAAACAGGTAATGAACCAGCCTTTACTGTGGCTGATATTACCAACTACGACGATATCAAAAATGTCGTCAACAACACGGTAGAAAAATTTGGCGGCGTAGATATTCTTGTCAACAATGCCGGCGGCCCTCCAGCGGGAACTTTCGACAAATTTGACGACGATGCCTGGGTGAACGCCATGAATCTCAACCTGCTAAGTTACATCCGTAGTATTCGTGAAGTTGTCCCCCATATGAAAACAGCCGGTCAGGGCTGGATCCTCAACTGCACTTCTTCCGGGATCAAGCAGGCACTGCCAAACCTGATTCTCTCCAATACCTTCCGAATGGGCGTAGTTGGTTTGAGCAAAACACTATGTGACGAACTGGGGCCGGACAACATTCGTATAAACGTTCTAGCTCCCGGCCGAATCTGGACCGACAGAATTGCCTATCTGGACGGTATACGAGCTGAAAAATCTGGGACAACTCTGGACGAAATCAAGGAAAGCACTTCCAAAACCATATCTTTGCGGCGCTATGGCGATCCGGCAGAGTTTGGCCGAACTGCAGCATTCCTTTGTTCTGAAGCGAATACCTACACATCTGGCCAAAGCATTCTGGTAGACGGTGGTTTAACTACTGCCTACTAGACTGTCACAGGGCAGAAGAGATAACTTGATAGAGAGACAGGATATAAAGGGGAACCCAAAATGAGCCAGTTCACGAAGTCATTTATCGCTAAATTTGGTAGTCAAATTTCATTGCACAAATTCACTTTTCTAGCTGGTTCGATTCTGCTGGCAGGTTTAGTTGCTTGCGCTCATAGCCCTGCGAACACTAGTGTGATTCTGGGCACCGCCACGCCAGGCGGGGGTTTTACTTTATATGGAGGCGAGCTGGCCAAGATCGTCAACGAAAGCAACTCAGGCCTACTGATCGAACCACGCAATACTCGCGGTAGCCTAGAGAATATCCCTCTTTTGGAAAGTGGCGAACTCGACATTGCACTAGTATCGGGTGAACCCGCCTACGAAGCGCTGAGTGGAGTCAATGGGCCAGCGGCTGATCTGCGTATCATTTTGGCGATGTATTCCACTCCTGGCATGTTCGCGGTTCGCGGCGATAGCCCTTACCAAACAATTTCGGATCTTGAAGGGCAGCCAATTGCGTTTGGTACACGCAGCTCTGGCCTTCCGATTCTTGCGCACTATGTACTCGACGGCATGGGACTGAACCGGGAAGAAGATTTTGAAGCCATCTTTGTGGACAGGGCGAGCGACGGTCCCGTTATGCTTCGTGAGGGTAGTGTAGAGGCAATTTGGGGCGGAGGCTCTGGCTGGCCAAGCTTTGTGACTGTGATTGAGGAAGGTGGACGCTTTATTTTTCCAACCGATGAGGATATTGAGAAAATCTTGAATAAACACAGCTACCTGCGTGATCTAACTCTAGCTGTCAACAGTTACCCGGGGCAGTCTGAAGCAATGCGATCTGTTGGTTCCTGGAGTTTCTTGCTGGCGCGACCCACCCTTGACGAAGAAGTGGCATACCGGCTGACTCGCGCGTTACACCAAAACGAAATGGCCTTTGCCGAGTTGCTGCCTCAAGCAGCTGAATCAACAGCTGCGAATACCGCAACTGCAGCCTATCGATCTGAATTACTGCACCCCGGAACGCACCGATACCTGCAGGAAATCGGCTTAATAGACTAAGTACTCCGGTCAGGGGAGCTATTCAAACCCGTATAAATTAACCGGGTTTTCGACGAATATCTTTTGCTGGATCGCTCTGTCAGTGGTCCAGTCGAGCATATGATCGAGCAGATCAGCATCGTTAGGCATAAAACCGTAGGTCGCCACGTGTGGCCAATCTGTCCCCCATAGCATCCGATCCTGATTCGCCTCAATCAAAGCCTGCGCTATCGGGGCTACATCCAGATAGGGCGTTCTGTCGCAGGTGGTAATCCGATAGGTGCCAGTCAACTTGACCCAGCAGTGTCCGTCTCGAACCAGGTTAAGGAAATCCTGGAAACCCGGGTGATTAATGCCTTCAGATGTTTTCATATATCCCAGATGCCCAACTGAAATATCAACCGGCAACTTTCCTAATGTATCGCGCAGTTCAGGGAATTCATGCACATGTATCAGGAGTTCCAAATGCCAACCAAAAGGCTTTATTCGTTCTGCAAAATCACAAAACTCCTTGATCGAGGCAAAGGGCATCCCGCCTTTGTCGACCAAGTTGACGCGGATACCGCGGATTCCCTGGGCGTGAAATTCTTCCAGTTCCTGATCGGTAACCTCTGGCCCAACCGCAACAACACCACGATTACGATCAGGGTACTGGGCAATTGCATCCAACATTGCGGAATTATCGGTGCCGTAAACACTTGGCTGAGTCAGCACCAATCGCTCAACGCCAAACGCGTCGTGCATTTCCAGCAACTTATCCAAGCTTGCCTCCCATGGCGTATAACCGCGGTTGGGCGACAGTGGATATTTTTCTTGAGTTCCGAATACGTGGGCGTGTGTATCTATCGCCCCTGTCGGCAGCGCGAGTTTAGGAGCTTTTAAATTAGCGTCTGGCGCTGGACAGACTGGAATCTTGGATTGTATTGAGTCTTTGGACATCTAGAGTAATTCTTTCCAATAAAACCTATTTGTTGTGGAAGAGGATCTGAAAATATCCCCACTACTAACAAAATCAGATACTGACATGTTAACTCAGGATATTGAATGATCTTGTCATGAAACCCCGTAAAGGTCACCGATTTCCTAGCGATGTCATCCATCGTACCTTCTGGGCCCACTGCACACAGAGAATCGACCATTCGCTAGTTTTTTATTTGGCAGCCCTACTTCTATTTCTTCTATGATGCACACAGGTTAATCAGCACAAGCTCCTCCATATGACAGCACCAATCCAACTCGTTTACTGCTACGACCCCATGTGCAGCTGGTGCTGGGGCTTTGCACCCACCTGGGACAATTTGCAAGGCGAGCTCGCTCCTCTAGTTGAAAACGGTGAATTGGTTATCAAACCCTTGCTAGGGGGGCTCGCGAGGGATTCAGAGGATCCAATGCCTGCTGATATGCAGAAAATGCTGCAGGCCACCTGGCAACGAATCGAATCTCAGCTTGGCACGGAGTTTAACCACAACTTCTGGACGGATTGCCAACCTCGACGATCAACCTACCCTGCCTGCAGAGCCTGTCTTGTCGCCCGCGACCATGGGGTGGAAGCGGAAATGACCTTGGCTATTCAAAAGGCCTACTACTTAGAGGCTACTAACCCCTCCGATCTGGATACTCTGAATAACTGCGCTAGAGCGATCGGTTTGTCAGTGGAGAGCTTTTCAGCTTCCATGCGGAAAACCAAGGAAAGCGGAAGACTGGAGCAAGAAATACGAGAAGCTCGAAAAATGGGCCTAAATTCCTTCCCATCATTTGCGGTAGTTTCTGCAGACCGCATAGTTCCAATCAACCTAAACTACCAAGACGCCAAAACAATGGCCCTCGAAATTAAGGAGGCGGTTGAATTACTCCGCTCGTAAAGGCTCGCCCTTTACCTAGCCTATTGGGCCTCATTGGGTGCATTTTCTTGTGGCAAGCGCTGTTGTAACTCCGCCTTGATACGGGCGTAGGCCGGGTCACTTGCCAGGTTATGCCATTCGTTTGAATCTGTCTGATGATCGTACAGCTCTTCCGAGCCGTCCGCGTAACGAATGTAACGATAGCGTTCGCTTCTTACAGCGTGATTCTGAAAACCAAAAGTCGAGAGCGCTACATGATCCCACTCGGCATCAGGGTCTTCGATAAGAGGAACCAAACTGCGCCCTTCAAGATAGTCCGGGGCGTCTAGCCCAGTCAGTTCCATAAGGGTTGGATAAATATCCATTAGAGAGACCGCTTGGCCGCTCGATGAGCCGGGCTCAGTAAGTCCTGGGGCAACAACAATGAGAGGCACATGAGTCGCCTCTTCCCAAAGGGTATGTTTGCGCCATCGATGTTTTTCACCCAGGTGCCATCCGTGGTCTGACCAGAGCACAATAATAGTGTTGTCTGCTCGCCCACTTTGTTCCAGTGCCTCAAGAATCTCACCAACCATGGCATCAGCAAAGGTCACGCTGGCCAAGTAAGCCTGAACCCCAGCCTGCCATTCACCTGAACTCTTGGCCCACTCGAAAAAAGCAGTGGGTGGCATTTGATTGCTGTGGTAAATATTTCTCCCAGCATCGGGAACGTCAACCATATCGTCAATCGGTACTTCGGGAAGTATCACCTCTTCCAAGGGGTACATATCCAAATATTTCTGCGGCACGTACCAGGGCGCATGCGGCCGATAGATACCAACCGCGTTAAATCTTGGTTGGTCTATTTGGGTGGTGATCTGATCCGCTGACCAAGCCACTACCTGACCATCGCCCATTGCCCGATCGTCAGCTGAAACCGCGCCCCAGTCTAAATTTGGAGTAAAGGGATTGTTATTTTGTGGTCGATTGTGCGGAGTAATTTCATCCGGTAGTTGACGATCTAATGAGGGGTAATATTCGTACCAGGCACTTTGATCATTGTATCCGGCATAGAGCGCTGCGTTAAAAGTAGCGGCATGGAAGAGTTTTCCAGCCCCGGCTGTGTAATAACCATTGTCCCTAAATTGCCTGGGGATAGTTGGCAGGTCAGCCAGTCTTGGTACCATCTGCCAGTTAGGTGAATTACCGTATATGCCGGTGGTATTGGGATGTAAGCCAAGCATTAATGAGGTGCGCGATGGGTTGCAGAGAGCGGCCGCAGTATGTGCGTTGGTGAAGGTCATTCCGCGCTCAGCGAGGGCTGTAAGATTTGGGGTAATGCTCTGTGGATGCCCCCCTAGCGGTTCAACCCAGTCGTTGAGATCATCAATTGAGATAAAGAGCACATCTGGACGATTATCTTGCGCCTGCGACGCTCCCACCATAAAAACTAGACAAAGAGCTGTAACTAAAAGCTCGCGCATTTTTATCCCCCACCGCAATTTAGCTTGCTGAACTGATACTCTGAGTTATAGAGAGTATCTTCTATGCGCTCTTGACTCCAGCCTGCAATCAAAACCCAAAAACCTAGCGCTTCTGGTAGTTAAATATTTAAACGCCGTTGAGATTTTCTCCACCTCTGAGATACTGCACGCCAAATTTAGAAAGGGGAAATTCAATGCGACAATCTACTTCATTAATACTGGCTTTCTGCCTTGCCACTTCTGCAAATATCGCCAAGGCTGAAAACTGGGCATTCAGCACTGCTGAAGACGCTCATAACATGCTGATGTTTAAAGTAAGTCATCAGGGTTTCTCCAATTCCATGGGCTTCTTTACCGACTTTTACGGTGTCATCAGCCTGGATGAAAATAACTTAGAGAATTCCAGTGTCTGGGCGGAAATCAATACAAACTCGGTGGACATGGCTCAGCACGAAGTTTGGTCAAATAACACTCGAAATCAGTTTTTTGATCCTGAAAATTATTCGACCATGCGATTTGAAAGCACTTCTGTGACTGATATGGGCGACGGCTCAATGGAAATCGAGGGCGACCTCAGTATCGTAGGAATCACTAAGAGCATCACGCTTGATGCCAAGTTCAACCGAATTGGTCAATATATGGATGTCGGACCCAAGGCTGGCTTTTCCGCCACTGCTTCACTAAACCGCACAGATTGGGGGATTGATGCCATTCTGCACTTGATTCCAGAACAAGTGGATATTGTGATTGAAATTGAAGCCTTCCCGGAAGGAATGGCAGCGGCCGACCACTAAAGTTTTTAGTGGGTCATGGAGTAGATTACGTAGTTCACACCAAACCGATAGGCTAGTGATGTCATAGGCTCAGGGTATGAGGGGTCGTCCGCATGTTCCCAGGCGTCTCCCATATCCATATTGAAATTAATGGCGACAATCAGTCGGCCGGTATCGTCAAAAATACCTCTCCAATGGGGGGCGGTGCCCGGCCGTTGGCCACCTCGGCCCGGGATCTGCGTACTGAAATCCAAGTCAAAAGAAACACGCATCACGGCATGATCTTCTTCGAGTTCAACAATGGGGCGATCCGGGAATACTCGCTGCATTGAGTTTGTAAATACCTGCCATTCATACTGGTCCCAGAAATCATCCACCATCAAGAAGCCACCGCGGTCCAAATACTCTCTTAGCTTGGCCGCTTCACCCGTATCCAGATACCACTGCCCTACTTCCACTGCATATAGCCAGGGGTAATCAAAGATTCGGTCATCATCAAGAGAAATAACTCGACCACCCCGGCCGTAGTAATCCACCCTTTCACCATCGAGACGAGTCAGGCGATTGATGCCGTTCATAAGGTGGTATTCCGCATCGGGGTAGTCCGTCGTCCAAGCACCGCGGCGACGGCCCCTAGAGCCTGCCGCATTGGCATAGGCCAGACGAGCAAAATGGAACTCTGCCGAGGGAGGGCCCTCATAGCGTGTGTCCAATAGTTGGCTCTGAGCAGTATTTGACCAGGGGAAGATCACCACAAAGATGGAAGCGGTGAAAATCAACTTGATGCTCAATGAAATATTCATGACTGCTTACTCTAATGCAGGCCTTTTAATTATTCGACCCACTTAACGAATCTGTGATTTTTCTGCCCCAGTAAAATTGACCGCCATCAAGACCAAACAGGTTTCTATTCTGGTAGATATCTAAATCTCTTAGTATTGTCGAGTAAGAGATTCTCAAATCACCCCATTGGGTGAATTAGAAAGCGAAAAAAATGGGGGATACATGAAAAAGGTGCTCGGCTTTTCCAAAATTTTGCTTCTGGCTACTTCATTTTTGCTGGACCTACAGGTCATGGCTCAACCCCAATACAACGCTGTTGGGGACTTTTTCAACGAAGTTTGCTCCGCCTGTCACGGCACTGCACTTGAGGGCACAAACCTAGGCACTCCGCTTGTTGGTGTCGATCTAGCAAATGGTGAGCAAGTGGACCAAATCATGGCCAGTATTGCTAACGGAAACCTTGAAGCAGGCATGCCGCCTTATGGGAACATTTATGACGAAGGGCAGATTCAAAGTCTGGCGATCTATGTGACCGAGCAGCGCGCGGGTTTTGACTACAACAGCTACCAGATGCGAGAAAGTGTAAGTATTCCAACTGATATCCAAGAAAGTCGACTGCACAATTTCCAGCTCACCACCTTTAATGATGAGATAGATCCACTGCCCTACTCTCTAACTCCCATGCCTGACGGCAGCACCTTGGTAGTGGAGAAAAAATTCGGTCTGAGAGTCCTATCCGCTGACGGAGAACTGTCTGATCTAATTTCCGGTACTCCCAAAACCTGGGATGACAGTTCTTTGCCGGAGGGGCTGCGCGCACTGGATCGCGGCAAAGGCTGGATGCAAGACGTGGTCCTGCACCCAAACTACGAGTCGAATGGTTGGATTTATATCTATATGGGTGACCGCTGCGACCACTGCAATGAAATTAGCCGCGAACAAAACCGTCCTGTGGGCATGACAAAGATAGTGCGTGGACAAATTCAGGATGGTGCTTGGGTAAATGAAGAAACCCTCTGGACAGCAGGCTATGAGAATTACACCACCAATACCGATTTGGCCATCGGCGGTCGTGCCACATTCGATGACAAGGGGTATTTCTATTTCACCATCGGTGCAATGAACGGCTTCTACGACGCCGAGATTCAAAATTTGGCGAGGCCCTGGGGCAAAATACATCGCATACATGAGGACGGCCGTATTCCGGAGGACAATCCTTTTGTGGGTGTCGCAGATGCCATTCCTTCTATTTGGACCCTAGGACACCGCGCACCTCAAGGTCTCGAATACGATGCCGAACGCGGAATTCTCTGGGGCACTGAGCACGGACCGCGCGGCGGCGACGAGGTTAACAATCTGCTTCCGGGCGGCAATTATGGCTGGCCTCTCACTTCAAGAGGAGTCGACTACGATGGCTCTCCGGTAGAGGGCAAAGTAGATATTGAGTTTAATATCGAAGATATCGAGCAGCCGATCGTCGACATGACACCCTCTCCCGCACTTTCCGCATTTGTGGTCTATCGTGGCGAACAGTTCCCCGATTGGCAGGGCGATATTATTTCAGGGTCACTTAAGGCCCAGAGCCTGTATCGATTTGAAATTGAAGATGGGCAATTAGTTGAGAAGGAAACCCTGATTCAGGGTATTGGCCGCATCAGGGATGTGGAAGTCGATCCCGACGGCTATATATTACTGCTCAGCGAAAATGCCGCTGGCAGTAAAGTGCTAAAGATGGGCCCAGCCAACTAACTCCCCGTTCTACCAAGTAAAGAAAAAGCCCGCATATGCGGGCTTTCTCAAAGATTCTGATTGATTCGCACGTTGGCGGTTCGTCAGTCAGGGCTCCGCCAAATATTCATGAGTGCTCACTATGAGCTCAGACAACCAGCGCTGAAAGTGCTCAGGGTCGACCCAGGGGTGCGGTTCGCCTGGCTGACGATTAGCCAGAAGTTCCGCCCTCGCAAAAAGATCTGGCGCTCCACTCGCGGCGATATCAAAGTGATTCGCTACTTGCACTTCAATGCCTGGTATTTGTTTGATTCGTTCGAGATCCTCGATGAATTCCTGACCCAGAGCGGCATCTTTGTAGCGCAGCAGTGGCCCGCCGTGAAGATAGGCCAAATGCTCAGTACCATCATCAAAAACGGAAAACATAATGGATGTAGTGCCTGGGGTATGGCCAGGTGTTATTTCAAACTCCAATGTCGTGTCGCCCAATGTGAGGGTATCGCCTTCCTCGATAAGAAAATCAATTCGAGGGGCCCATTCACCGAAATCAAAGACCATCAAATTACGATCTTCTTCTGCGATTCCAAACTGGGCATCAAGCACCTCTTGCAGGGCCCTGGCACCACCGTAATGGTCGCGGTGGCCTTGAAGGATGAGCACGTACTTGATATCCATAGGATCAAGACCGAGTTGCCGGATATTACCCAGGTGATATTCGGTATATCCCTCGTTGTCCCAGAGGGTGTCAATCAGAATTAGCCCCTCGCTGGTTTCGATGACATAACTGCCTACTTCCCCTATTCCAACAAAGTAGAGGTTGTCGAATATCTGGAACGGCTCTCGAGCCATGGTGCGTAAATCATTCCGCTCATGCAGCACCGGAAAAGGCTGCGCCCAGCTGACCGGCGCGGACAATCCAGCCAATAAGCAAAGGCAAAGCAGCTTGATTCGATATCGACTCATTATGTTGACCCCTTTTGTAAAGAAACTAAATTTCGCCATAAACAATTTCTCCCCCAACCATGGTCGCAACGGACTGAATATCTTTTATTTCGTGGTCGGAAATCGTCATGTAATCACGATCTAGAACAACCAGGTCAGCAAGCTTACCAGGCTCCAAAGAACCCAGATCCTCTTCCAAAAACATCATGTAGGCGTTTGAGCGAGTGTGAGCAACCAAGGCGGCCTCTCGACCCACGGGATTCGGCTGGATCTGCGTACCGTCGATGCCCAGCCCCGTTGCTGCCCACATAATGGTTACAAAGGGCTGATAGTGGGACACAACACCGGTATCCGATCCCAGTCCCCAGATAATACCGTTGTCCTCCAATGCGCTTAACAATGGAATGGGAGGAGCCTCCGCATCGCCCCGCGGAATTATCGGGCGTGGCTGATGTGCAGCCTGTCCGTGAACCGCGACGGTTAATCCGAGATCCCTGGCACGGACCAGAGTATCTTCAGTTACTGTCAGCACATGCGCCAAGGTCCAGCGCAGGTCATCAATGGGCGTCGTCTCATTTAGAATTTCCAGGCGATCAAGGAAATCACTAACCGTGACTTCGGCCATTGTGTGCTCATGAATATGCCAGCCTTCTTCTGCGGCCACCGCTGCAAGTTTCATAAAGGGATCCCAGATTGCATCCGGGTAGGATTCCGCCGTGCCCGCGCCATCGTGCATGGGCCCATATACGTGTTCACCTAAGCCAAGTAATCCCTTTCGGTCATCCATAGAGAAGGGAGTATGGGCACGAATGAACTCGATGGACTCGTCAGCCTCTTCATCAGTCTCTGCGCGGTATCTGAGGGTATGGAATACGCGAATAGGCAGTGGCTTCTCGGCCGATGCCTTTTCAATCAAACTGATATCTCCATTGCCGAGGCGACCCACATCATAAGCTGTGGTCATACCTGCGGCCGCCACGTCGAGAGAAAACTGATAGAGATTTTCAATCATTTGTTCTTCGCTAGGCTCAGGCATCAGGTTGAACATCTGGGTGAATGGACCGCGACCTCTCTGCATAGATCCATTTTCCAATGGCACACCGGTGGCCTGCAGGGCCAGGCTGTTCGCGTAGGAGGTACCATAGGTTCGCTGCATATACATAGGATTATTGGGCGATACCCGATCCAGCTCTTCGAGGCTAAAACCACCGGGTTCGTCTGTGAACTGCTCTTCAGACCAGCCACCCTGCACCATAAACCACTCGCCGGGCTGTAGGCTTGCCGCGTGCCCTGCGAGTATATTCAAGGCCTCCTCTCGGGAGTTAACACCGTCAATCCGCGCCTGCTGATGCCAGCGCGGAACTGTACGAATATAGTGAACATGGTTATCAATTAGGCCAGGAACAACGGTGCGGCCTTGTAGATCAGTAACCTCAGTATCCGGGCCAGCTAACGCGAGCATATCCTCGGTAGAACCGGTAGCCAGAATACGGTCTCCTTCAATCGCAATAGCTTCAACAATACTGAAGTCATTGTCGACAGTTAAAATCTTGGCGTTTGTCAGAATTTGGTCTGGCGCATCGGCCAATGCTTGATTCGGCGCTTCGGCGACATTCTCGTCTCCGGCCTCTTGAGCGCAGCCCGAAAGCACAAAGAGCAATAGCAGCGCAGATACTTGATATAGGGAGTTTTTCATTGGACTCTCCTTTCTCAAAAAATGAGAATTTGGTCAGATATTGTTCCAGGCCCCCAAAGCAAGAAACAATTCATATGCCTTAAGTAACATGCGGAAATTCTAGATTCAACGAATATAAGCTAACTTTGCGCTGTGGATCGGAGTCGCTCTGCGGTTTCAGAAGCCTCTTCCCAGATCGACTAGTTTTCTCATTGCCCAAAATTCAAAAATCCCACAAAGACCTTCGCCTATTCTGTGCCCGAAATTGAACCCGATCTGAATAAATCGTTGATCTGAATCAAACACCAAAATCGCGGAAAGATTTAATCTGGTTCTATTCAAATTAGAACTGTATTTGGAGACAAAAGATGATTGCAGAAGATCGAACAGCGTTAAGAAATGTCGGCTTAGTTGTTCTGGCGGGCGTAGGCATTATGTTTGCCTTGATGGTCGCCTCCGCCCTTGTTGGCCAAGCGGTAGCCTAAACGGGGGCTCTACTGCGGGACATATCTTTCCACAATACATTCGTAAGACTTCACCTCTTCGCCCGGCCGCACCTCATAATAGGTACGCCAGGTAACCGGCTCAGTTAATGTAGAGGGGTCGGTAATAGTCAGTTCGTAGTCCAATCGTGCTTCATCTTCGCTCAATGTAAATCGCTCAAAGGTCGTGACGTTTTCGCTTTGCGAAACGCCAACACGATTGAAGTATGGGTAATTAATATTTGTGGTGTCGATCAAAAGACTGCCTTCTTCCCATCTACCGACCGAGTGACCTAGATGACTCTTCGAAGCTGGCGTAGTGGCTGACATATGTATTAGGCGCTTGTTATCAAACTCCTCGAGGTGAATAAAAATATTCTCTCCCTGCTGAATAAACTGCATGGGATAGGGATTACCCATAGTGGGAGGCATGCCCGGAGCAATACAGTTTAACAAAGGGTCTTCAGTGAGCGGGTTCCATGATGCCTGCGCAGCTCTGGCTTCGTCCCTAAGGGGTAATTCACGATCCAGAGGTACTCGACGACCACCTGCAATACTCCAGACCTGAAATAGCCCTGAGCCAGAATTGGTGGCATTTGGATCTGGGCTAGGCTGAACCTGATTTAAACCCGCGACATCTTCCGTCCAGACTCTGCTGTTCCCTGCAAAACGAACCTCCGACCCGTCTTCCAGCAACATATTCATTAATCTCGCGTGATTCTGCCGCTTTGTTGAAACGTTTAGGGCAACTCTGACCAGATCACCTGATTCAACCATATCTCTGGTCAAACCCCTGCGAGACAACGCATTCCAGGCTGATGTCTCCATTTCCCAGTGCTGTTCTTCACCAGACTGATCAACAACTTTTAGTGTGAAATTTACATGGGGGTTGCGCCAGTACGCAGCAACGATTTCTCCACTCATATCCAGCATCTGGCTACTATCGAATTCTGCCTGCGAGTGATGTGCAAGCGCAGGAAAAGCGAGGACTAGCAAGGTCAGGCAGATAGCAAGGTCTTTATTCATCCTGTTCCCCCGAACCTGTGAATTTCTCTGTCCTCTATTTGGGAGTGCAATCAAATTCGTCGAACGTTTCTCCCAAATCCATCCACACGCCCCGACGTACGTAGGGCTCCGTTAGCATCTCTGGATCAGTGGTAATTACCTCGTAGTCCAGTCGCCCTTCCTCTTCACTGAGCAGGTATTTTTCTACAACCTTTATCTCTCTGCTCTGACCGATACCACTCAAATCCATACGATTGTAGTCGATACGGCTGGTCTCGATGACCAGGGTATTTTCATCATGCCAGCGGCCAAGTGAAAAACCGAACTTTGAGTAGGACTGAGAATTTGGATCAATATTGGAGTTCATATGAATAGTGCGCGGTGCATAAAACTCTTCACCGATAAGAATAATATTCTCTCCATCCTGAATAAATTGATGCGGATGAGGAGCGTCATTGATGCGCGGCATACCGGGAACTTCGCAAGCATCGTCAAATGCATAGGGATCCCAAGTTTCGCGGGCAGATAGGGCCAGATCGGTAGCAATCTGCGGAATTCGGTTTGTTGCCGGACCCTCAATTCTTGGGGTCTCGCCCACAACCGGGCTCCACACACGGAAAATACCTTCACCAGATGAAGCTAAACTGGAATCACCCTGCAGAAATGCCTCATTGGTCCATTGACGTCTGCCGCCAAGCGCTTCGTCATTCCATCGAGCTCTGCCTCCCGCAACCACCAATATTTCCTGACCGTCGCCACCCATGACGTTGGTCAGCCAGAACTTATCCTCATAGACATTGGATTTATTTCCTGCCACCCGGATGGTTTCACCGACTGTAAACAAATCTTCCGTCACACCGGCTCTGCCAATCATGTAAATAGTCCCGGCCTCCATTTCCCAGACTTTTTTGTCCCCATTAACCTCTTCCGTTTCCAAAAAGAAGTAGACGTGCGGGTTGCGCCAGTGCAAATCGACCAGTTTGCCCTCCATCTCGGTGAACTCATCCGAAAAATGAGTAGTTGAGTGGTGTCCCAAAGCGGACAGTGGGATGAATGTAGTCCAAGCCAAGGCGACTACAAAGGTTGAAAATCTGCGAGCTATAGACATGTTGGTTCCGAAAGTTCTTAGGTGAGTTGAGGGCATCACCAGCTAGTGCGCGGCGGTCTTTGGTACGCAATCGTATTCTTCGTTGATGGATTCGCCGATATCAACCCAGACGTCGCGCTTGATATAAGGCTCATTGAGCATCACTGGGTCGCGAATAATTACTTCGTAATCCATACGATTCTCTTCGTCATCCAGAACGTAGCGCTCGGTTATATGTACCTGCTCACTCTGTCCGTAACCACCCAAATTCAGATAAGGAAAATTGATTCGGGATGTCTCAACAATTAGGGTGTTTTCATCCTCCCATCGGCCTACCGAATATCCCAGTGGACTCAAGGGCTGAGTCTCTGGATCAACATCAGAGTTCATATGGATGGTTCGAGTGATATAAAACTCCTCGCTTACCAGAAGAATATTCTCACCCTCTTGAACAAAACCATGAGGATGAGGGCCATGGTTTACTCTAGGCAGACCCGGAAGTTCACAGGCGTCGTCAAAGGCATAAGGATCCCAACCATCAATGGCAGCTTTGGATGCATCTGTAGCAATATTTGCCAGCTGATTGGTCGGCGCTCCGGTTAGCCTGGGAGTAACACTGCCGCGCACAGGAGGGCTCCAGACGCGGAAAAAACCATTTCCCTGTGCAGCTACTTCATCCCGAATAAATGCCTCATTGTTCCAACTACTTCGGCCGCCAATAAGTTCGTCGTTCCAGCGCGGCGCACCGTTCAGAACCACCAAAACCTCATTGCCATTTTCGGTAAGAATGTTCTCCACCCAGAATTTGTCGTCGTAAACACCCGATCTATTGCCGGCGACACGGACTGTCTCACCTAGGGTAAAAAGATCGCGAGTTACGCCAGCTCGACCGAGAACGTAAATAGTGCCAGCTTCCATTTCCCATGTTTTCTTTTCGCCATTGGCTTCTTCGGTTTCCAGAAAAAAGAATACGTGTGGATTACGCCAGCTGATATCTACCAAGACACCTTCCATTTCCGTAACAGCCTCTTCGAAATGAGTCATGGAATGGTGTGCCTGTGCCGAGACACTGATTGCTAGCAGCAATCCAGTCAAAATAAATCTAATCATGGTGAAATATCCTCTAAAGTTCAGGCGCGGCATAAACAACCTCACCCTCGACAACGGTCATTACTGAATACAGATCTTCGATTTCTTCTTCGGGCACTGTCATGTAGTCTCGATCCAACACGACAAAATCTGCTTGCTTACCTGGTTCCAAACTTCCCAGATGATCTTCTCGGAATAGTATGTAGGCGTTGGTCGCAGTGTGCGCACGCAATGCATCTTCGCGGGATACGGTGAAGGGCTGAGTAATATTTCCGGCAATATTGCGACCACTAACCACCCATCCAATGGTATGCATAGGGTTTGGACTACCTACAGTGGTTGCATCAGACCCAAGGCCCCAAGTTCCGCCCAGATCGTTAATCACCTGAGCAGGCGGCTGGCTGGCTGGATTTTCGGAACCAGATATCGTTGATTGCCGTCGCGAACTATGGACCGCAAACACCATTCCCAGTGCCTTGGCACGTTCTATTGAAGCCGGCTGAATACCGTTGGTATGGGCGATGGTAAAACGCATATCTAGCATTGCCGGATGGCTTTCTGCGACCTCTTCCAATAAATCCAGCATGGCAGAAATTTTTATTTCCCGGCTGGAATGCTCATTGGTCTGCCAGCCGTTCTCCACGGCAGTAATGGAGATATTTTTGAAGTGCTCTCGGTCTTCATCTGAAACCACAAAGGGGTTGGCTCGCATCGGACGATATACGGTTTCGCCGTAACCAAATTGAGCAAATCGCAATCCTTCGAGATCTGGAGAATTGGATCTCATCTCCGCCATAATTTCCTCAGCAGAGTTGCTGTCGCTGTTTTGCTCGTTTAACGAGTAGAACACGCGCATTTTTAGCTCGCGTGCGTCGGCAATTCGGCCCACCGATTCATAAAATGCCGGTGTAACGGTATTTCCGCCAACGTCATAGACCGTTGTTAGGCCCGAGCTAAGCAACCCGTCTATGGTGAGCTTGACGCTGTTGTCCCAGGCCAACTCTGAGGGCTCGGGAATATGCCTGTCAACCAGTCCATAGGTGGCTCCGCCCCGCAACTCTCCCGTTAGCTCGCCTTGCTCATCTCGAATCAAACCAGGCGAGACTGTTTCATTCGAAACCCCCGCAGCTTCCAAGGCAGCGCTATTTACAAATGCGCGGCTGTAACCTTCCTGCATATAAAGGGGTCTATCGGGCAGTACTTGGTCTAGTTCCTCTCGATTAAAAATCTCAGAATCATCTTGAAACTGATCAAAAACGAAACCGCCCATCACCATCAACCATTCCCCTTCGGGAAGATTCGATGCGCGTTCCTGGATCAGGGCAAAGGCCTCTGTTCTCGATTTCACGCCATCCAAGCGCACGGACCGATACCAATGCTTGGTCGCTCGAACATAGTGCATGTGATTGTCAATTAAGCCTGGGATAACCGTTTGATTTTGCAAATCGGTTACCTCTGTTTCGGCTCCTTGGAAAGCCTGAATCTCTTCATTGGTTCCAGTTGCCAAAACAAGGCCGTCCTCAATCGCCATCGCTTCGACCTGGCTGAACTCCGGATCTACGGTAAGTATCTTTCCGTTAATTAGTATCCAGTCTGCGGTACTTTGAACGGCAGAATGAGCGGCTGAATCGCCCTGCTCCTGCGCTGGCTCGGATTCCGAGCAAGCTACCAAGCCGAGTAGAAAAAGAGCTGACAACAAGCCCCCGAATAATTTGTTATGCATATCTGGTCCCCTAATGAGTCTGCGAACAGACTTTACAGTTCGGCGATACTACCCAGAGCAGAATCAAATTGACACTAAAACAACTACAATCTAACTTTCTTAAAGTCTTGTTTTTCTTAGGCAAACTTTCAATTTTTGTTACCAATGACTGATTTCTCGAGCTAGGCTAAGTTTGGTAAAGCTGTCAGTCGTTTCCGTTGAGAATAATATCCCTATGCTAAGATTTGCCCACTCTCGGGGGGGGAGTTTTGTTATGAATCGTTCGCTTTTTCGCTGTTTTATTCGCCTTATATTTCTTATATTTTTTTGCTTACCACTAGTGGCGAATGCCGAAGGCTACCTGCGCACGGCCGAGCCTCTGGACGAACCTCGCGGCTACTGTCTGGATGTAGCGGGCTTTGGTGTCAATGCTCGCCCCGAGGAACCGCTGCGCGTCCATACCTGCAAATATGGTGAAGACAATGTCGACCAGATATTTAAGTGGGTCGACTATGACTCCGGCCATTTCATTATGCCCGCTTACAATCGCTGCCTTGCGGTTGATTCTATGCAAGCAGGTGCACAAATTCTCACGGCCAATTGCGAACAAAGCACTCTGCAGGCATGGGATATGGTTCCAAATGGGCAATTCAGCCTAAGAGCCCGGCCAGAACTTTGTCTCACCATTGGTCCAGAACGTTTCGATGCCGGTGCCGAAATTTTGGTTTTTCCTGGCTATGGTTACCGAACCTCCACTCTCGAATTTTGCCGAGACCCCGGTGACCGGCTGCAAAAATTCCGCTGGGGGCTTGAAGCCGAACACGAGCGAGAACTCGCTAACGGACTAAGGAGCACTATGCCTGAGTCGATTAATCAAACTCTTGCCGAATGGGCCAGAAATGATGAGGGAAGTGTTGCTCAGACGAATGAGCTCTATGCCAGCGAACCCAAAACCTATCGCCCCAGCGAGGTGGCAACGACGCTGGACATATCCTATGGAACACACAACCGTCATAAACTCGACGTTCATGTGGATACTCAAAGGCGAGGTACAGATTTGCAGCCCGTCATCATGTATTTCCATGGCGGTGGCTACACTCGCGGGGCCAAGGAAAACTCGCACAACGTCGGTGAATATTTCGCCAGTATTGGACTGGTAGGCGTCAGTGCTACCTACCGTCTAGCTCCAGAAATTAACTGGCCGGACGGCGCCAACGATATTGGCGCAGCGATTCAATGGGTATACGACAATATTGAACAGTATGGTGGCGATCCAAACCGAATTTTTGTGATCGGAAAATCAGCGGGAGGCGGTCATGTTGCAAACTATGCATTTCGTCCCGAGGTGCTGAATACCCAATATCCTCTAGCGGCTGGGATTATTCTAGTCAGTGCGAGTTATGGCGCCGATACCCCAGCTTATTTTGGCAGCAGCTTTGGCAATGACCCTGAAGAACAGCAGCTCTCTGGAAATATTAGCCGCATCTCAATTCCGGTGCTATTGATCACTTCAGAATACGATTGGGAAGAGCTACATACTTCGGCGTTGCAGATCGCATATGAATTGGGCGTTGAACAGGGAAGCATGCCCAGAATCAGACAGTTGCAGGGCCATAACCATTACTCCAGCAATAACTCCATCGGCACATCAGATCGCATGCTGAGTGACGAAATTCTGGATTTTGTTTTGAATACTGCACCCTAGTAGATTTTCTCAGCACGGAAGGATTGATGCTCAAAAATTCAGAGACTTCATACGGTAGCGTCGCTAAGTGGCTGCATTGGTTGACCGCACTGGCTTTTCTGCTCGCCTACATTCTATATTGGTATGCGCACATATTCTTTGAAGTCAGATCCGAGCCCTGGCGGCTTTCACAGACGCTGCATAAGGCCGTTGGCTTTAGCGTCTTGCTTTTCCTTTTCCTTCGGCTGTATTGGCGTCATACCAACCCTAAACCTAAACTTCCGGACAGCATGCCTTGGTGGCAGGTAAAGGCCTCTAAGGCCACTCATTTTTTGCTCTACTTTTTTATGTTTGCTATGCCGGTATCCGGATATCTGGGAAACGGTGGCGGCGTCAATTACGGTATCTTCCGCATCGATGGTTTTAGACGGACTGAGCCCGGCATCTGGATTATGGATAAGTTAAATCTGACATGGGAGCAATGGGAAGCACCCTTTGACTTCTTTCACTATCATCTGGTTGGACCCTACATATTATGGGTGCTGATTGCCGTGCATGCCGGTGCAGCCCTTTACCACCACTTTGTGCACAAGGACGACGTGCTGACAAATATGCTACCTAACAGGAGAAGCAAATGAGATTTGGAAAACAACTATCTGGCATTCTAGTCTTGGGACTTTTGCAATTCGGCTCTGCAACTGCTTCTGCAGACACCATCGCAGTTATTGGCACTGGGTCCGTCGGCGCCGCTTTGGGGCCAAGATTTGCCAGCCTTGGACATGACATTATTTATGGCTCGCGTTCACCCATGCGAGATGACGTGCAAGCTTTGGTAGAAGCAACGGATGGCAACTCATCTGCAGCGCAACCTCTGGATGCTGCACAGCAAGCCGATATCATTCTCCTGGCGGTGCCCTGGGCAGTAGCAGAAGACGCCCTGATAAGTCTGGGCGACTTGAGTGGAAAAATTATTATTGACCCTATTAATCCGCGAGTGATTGACGAAGACGGAAGAGCCGATTATCCCTCTTATATTTCAATGGCAGAGAGACTGCAAAGCCTTGCGCCCAGAGCTCATGTTGTAAAAGCCTTTAGTAGCATTAGTGCAGACACCATGATTGATCCGACTTTGGTAGATCACCCGCTTACCATCCCTTTAGTGGGGAACAATCAGGATGCCAAAGATAGGGTGGCGGAAATCTGCCAACAACTGGGGTTTGAAACTCTCGATTTTGGCCCCGTCCGTTACGCTCACATTGTTGAAGGACTTTACCTTTTGCGAGCAAACGCCCGACTCAACGACGACTACTTTGAGTGGAACTACCCGACCAGCAAGAGACAGAGATAGGCCGCCTTATAGTAACTTAATTTCCTCTATCTGCTCACGTAGCTGATCGAGTCTATCTCGCACTTCCCGAACTGACACAGCGCTAAGGCTGTGTCTAACGGCGGTATCAGTAAGGGCTTCTTCAATCACTCGAATTTGCCCTTCCCTAAACGAGATAGTAGCCGCATTAACGGAAGATTCATCTTCCCTTATACGATCTAATTCACCTTCAATCACATAGGTCATGCGCCGGGCAGTCTCTAAGACTTCCTCCGGGCGGTCTGCCAGATAGGCTGCAACCACTCTTGAGGAAAACAAGTCGGGATGTGGATGTATTGCGATAGCCAGATCAATAATCTGCCAGGCCTGCTCTGCCAAATCACTGCGTCCAGTCTGGTTGGCAATATTACTGCGCCATTCCACCATCAACTTAGTGGACTCAACAAACCATTGATCAGTAGGGCGCGACTGAATAAGCAATGAATCAAGGCTGGCTACCCTCTCCCAGTCTTTCAGACCAGCTGAGACCCGTCCCGCCACGGCAGCGGCAGCTGATCCGGTTAAACTTTGCGCAATTTCAACAATATGATCTGGTGCAATTCCCTGCATCAGGCTCACCATCCAGGGCTCAACCATGGCGTACTTAGCTTGATTGCTTAGCTCGCCTCCTTCCGGCGCCTGATCTGAAACGGCAGAAAATACTCTTTGGGATTCTTCAAAATCGCCCTGCCTAGCCAGCCCCTGACCTGTCAGTATTAAAGATTGAGGATTACCAACGCTATCCAGGGCGCTCGCCAAAGCGATACCGTAGGGGCGTAGCCTCATTTCCTCGAAAAATTCTGAAATATAGGCAAAATTCAGGAATCCCAGTTGCTCGTGTACCCAACTATCCGGATTGAGAACCGGCACAAAGGGCTGCAGTAACTCTGTTAGGCCAATGATGGTTAGCTGCGATCCAGACTCCACAGTCTTCGCGGAATCCGTCGCCATTCTATTGAAGTTGTCTGTCAGTAAGTCGGCGCCCTGTGAAAATTCACGCGCCCCTTCCGTATCCAGCAACAGACCCGCCACTAGGTCTTCGGCAGAAGCAAATCCACTTTGATAGTAAAAGATGGGTTGCTCGACAACAGGCCTACCTGTAGTCGCCATTTCTATTTCTGTGTCCATAGGCTGCTGGGAGCCGACAAAAAACAGAACCTCAGGGAAAAGGTGATAAACCTTCACATGGTCGAAAACTTCCAACATGGTTGCGCAAAGACTACGCAACAAAGATTCGTTAATAAATTGTGCGGCCATCCACTGAAGAAAGACCCCGTCTTCGGTCAGGTGATCCGCAGCTAACTCCATGTATTCACGGGTATAGAGATGTGAAGCTCCTGCCGTCCAAGGGTGCGACGGCTGAGAAATAATGGCGTCGTAATTTTTGGTAGTCAGGCTCAAGGCACTGCGAGCATCATTGATGTATAGCGATAAGCGTGGGTCAGCCAATGGGTCCAGATCCCTTATAGGCCCGGCGAGCTCATTGGCTTCGATAACCTTTGGCTCTAACTCGATGACATCGATCTCCTCAACCGATGGAGGTACACCGTTAATGGCGTTGCCACCACCAAAGCCTACAATCAACATCGATTCGGCATCGGGTCGAATAATACTGGGCAGTGTCGCCAGTGCGCGCTGAGTATTTTTCATTGGCGGGGCGCCCCGTAGCGCACTTCCGGCCTCAGGTAATCCGTTGTTTCGTAGCCCAATACTGCCGTTTACGCGAGTCATTAGCACGGTAGAAGACCGCCCAACCTCGTAGTAAAGAATATCTCCCTCTGCTCGGTCATCAATGGGCGAAGTACGAAGGATTTGTTCCGGAAAGCCCGGGTTGTAAGCAAAGAGCAACCCCATGAAGAGGGCCGTCATGGCAGCTGAATACCAGAGGTGAATTCGAGTAATAATTAGCGCGGCAAGGATACCCAGAAAAATATTGGTGAGAACCACAACTTTTATGGCTCCTTCATACTTTAGTGCGGGTATCAAAAAGAAACCGGCAAAAGCGGCTCCAAAAATCGCACCGACCGTATTCCATGAATAAACCTGCGCAGAGGAGTTCGCTGCTCCCTCGACACTGCGGGTGAATATGCGAACGGCCAGAGGAAAGGTGGCACCAATAAATAGCGTCGCCGGCAATAGAATGGCGATGGCAATGCCGACATTTCCGCTCAACCCCTCCTCTGCGGGTATTGCCAAATGTAGCCATTGGTAGATCGCGATAGAAGTGAAAGCAATCGCCGCCTGGACAATAACAAAGGCTTGCACCGAGCCTTTAGTGGTTACCGCGAACCTCGAGGCGACGGCGCTACCAATAGCAATACCGGAGAGAAAGCTGGCCAACATGGTCGCAAAGGCAGCAACACTGCCGCCAAGAATATGTGACAGCAACCTTGTCCAAAGTACTTCATAGACAAAGGCCGTGGTGCCGGACAGCAACATAATTGGCAAAATAAACTTTGGACCAAACCAGACAGAGAAATCCGAAATGGGATTTGTGGACTCTTCTGCTTCGGCTTGATCGAGCGCAACAGGCTTAACTTCAGTAGCAGCCTCTTTGAGGCTAGTCGAATCCGCTCTCTCCTGCGGAGGAGCCGATGCATCTGACTCCCTGGCATGTCGAGCAATAACAACTGCCAAAATGAATACCAGCAAATTGACCGCCACACCAAAACAGAGAGTCCCAAACAACCCCATGGCCGGAAGTAAGATAAAGGCCGCCGTTAATGTGCCAAATACCGCGCCTGCCGTATTAATAGCATAGAGGGCGCCAACTCGAGCTCCAATTTGTTGATCTGAAGTCACCGCATACCGAGTTAACAAGGGTAAGGTTGCTCCCATGCAGGCGGTCGGAATAGCCAAAACGATAAAGGCCACGATAAAGTAGAACAGCGATTGCCCCATGCCGCTGGCGTCCGGCGGTTCAGGCTGACCACCTAAGGCGGCGGCATAGGCCCAGCTGGCGAATCCAAGTAAAACCGGCACCAGCAAAGCAGAACCCGCAATCGCGGCTTCGAGAACTCCATAGGTCAGCACTGGACGTTTTACGCGTTCAATAAACTTTCCTGCAAGAGCTGCCCCAAGGGCTAGGCCACCCATATAAGCGGATAGCACAGTAGCCACGGCCAGTTCGGAGGTTCCAAATACTGTGGAGAATTGGCGCATCCAAGCCGTCTGGTAAAGAAGAGCAGCAAATCCAGAGAGTAGGAAGCAGGCACATACGCCTAGGTAGATGATCAGAGAAGTTCGGGAGTTAGACACATTAATTTCTATTTTTATTGAAGCGACATTTTGGAGCAGGCGGCACTGCGCTTCAACAAAATGCAGTCCGAACTGAAGAACAATTTAGTTTCAAACGCCAAACTGAATCGCAGAAAAAACCCGGGCAGAGCCCGGGTAATAAGTTTGCTCAGGAATAAATCTTAAAACTTATATTCAACCTGCACTCCGACTTCGCGTGGTCGAGTGGGAACGATTTGCCAAGTATGAGTTTGAGCGGCTGCAAGAGTTGGATTGGCATTGTCTGTAAATCCACGCCCTCCTGTCACACGCGCTGGTTCGTCGTTGTCCGTTAGATTGTTCACAAAAGCCCGCACCGTCCAATTCTCAGATCGCATGTTGGCTGATAGATTCATGGTAGTAACAGCCGAGCGCTCTAGCAGATTCATGTGATCTTCGTAGTGCTTCCCTTTATGCCGAAGATCCAATCTGATATTGGTAGAGAATCCGTAGGCATCCGGCAATTGCGCGCTGACATTGAAGTTCGCTGTAAATGGCGAGTGCTGTGAAAGTTGATTGCCATCGGCAACCGCACAGGTACTCAATACGCCATCCGCATCGGGCGTCAAGAGATCGAAGAAAAAGGGTCCGGGAACGCTCAGCCGATAATTTGGGCCTTGAATAGAACAGTAATCCGTATAGTCGGCCGCACTCAAAGTAAGGTAACCCCCTACCTGCCAAGTGTCATCAATAACATAGTCAGAGGTCAGTTCGATACCATACATCTCAGCATCTCCCTGGTTAATCCAGGTTCTCTCGCCTTCGTATATGCTCCAGTTCCCCTCATTCCATCCACCAGCGCCTGCCTCATCATCATTCCAATCGAGGTTTTCTGCACCGATGATGTCTTCGTAAACCATGAAATAAGCGGCAGCTGTGTAGGATCCTCTGCCATCCGCAAATGAGCCCTTAACACCAACTTCAATATTGGTCAGCTGCTCTTCGTCAAAGGTTTCAAAGGTATTTTCATCATAGTCGACTACAGGTGGAGGATTCCCACCTACACCATCATATTGAACACCTTCGTTGACTGCACCCACACCTGTGGGTACTGGGATTGAACCATTGGCAACGGCTAGTGCCTGAATGTTGCCTGGATCCTGATACGCAATGTTTACTCCAGCAGGATTGGAACCTATGGAGAACTGCCCATAAACACTCATGGTGTCGGTGAGCTGCGTATTAATACCAATACGTGGTGCAAATGACTTGGTTTCTGAACAGGCTTTGACGTTTGCTCCCAAGGCATCTTGACCACACACTTCATCTACCTGATAGCGGCCTTCAAGAGAAAGAGTCGTGCGATCTGTAAGGTCGTAGTTGAGGTTAAGACCGAGACCCACATTGGTAGCCAGTTCAGAGATAGTGATACCCGTTTGTGGGTTAACCGGGTCACCAGCGTTGGCTCCTGCCTGAATAGTCAGACCCAATTCTTGCGCACCAAGAGCGTTATAGGTTTGAAGATTGTTTTCGTAATCGTAGTAAGTAGCACTTACTGTGTAACGCAGACGCTGATCTTCAGGAGATATCCAGCGAACTTCAGTATAGAACTCCTCAATATTTCCAACAGCTGCCATGGTCATGGTGTTGGGGCCCAACATACCCATGGTGAAGACTGCTAAGGTGTCGCTGGCGTCGTTATCGTTCCATCGATGCCAAGTCTCATCAACTGTCATGCCCATAAACTGCAGCAAATTGTCGCCAATCTCGAAATTTAATTCCCCCTGAAGACGGTCCACATCTGATTTCCAGCCTGGGACAACACTATAAGCCTGCAGTAATTGCTCATAGGTCGCGCCAGCGGCGTCTGTCTGCGCGAGAAACTCGTCTAATGACACAGTACCGTTCAAATCCGCATCGGCCATTCCGAATGCCGCAGTGTAGGCAGCAATATTTGTATCGTATTGCGCAACAAATTGATCATATAAAGCGGTATTGCGGGGTAATCCACCAGCCGGAGCCTCCACTTCACAATCCCAAACGCCATCTGGCAGCTCTGGTCTGGCTCCCATACTATTCAAAAGTACGCCTGAGCCGGCTCCACAGGAAGTGGGATCCACAACCCAAGCAGCACCTGGCATATCTAAGGCATCGAGACGACTGAACTGAAGTTCACCGTAGGCCGAATCGGAAAACTCAAAGTTTAGCTTTGCGGAAAATCTTTCCGTTTCCTGGCGGCTTTGATCAACACCTTCGGTGGTCTGCCACTCATCTGGCCCAGTATCATCGCCATTTACGTAGGAAACGCGATATCCAAGGTTTTCCCCCAGCGGACCAGTGAGCAATATACCCAGCTCTTGGCCACCCAGGGCGGTCCCTTTTAGACTCACTTTGCCTTCAAATTCTTCAGCAGCATCCGAAGTCACGTAATTGACCGCACCCGCAAAGGTAGATCGACCAAAGGCTGCACTCTGCGGCCCCCGATAAACCTCAACCGCATCTACACCGGTAAATGAAAGTGTGCCGGTATTCCCATTCATCGGTAAACCATCAATAAAAGAGGCTACTTTTTGTTGGTTGGACGCCCGAAGTTCAGATTGAACACCCCTTACTCCTGGGTTGTTATCTGTTCGGGTACCGTTCCAGTTACCGTAATCCAAACCAGGCGTAGCCGCGAATAGGTCATCTTGAGTCGCGATACCGGCCTCGGCCAATAAGGTCTCGTTGAATACAGAAATGGATACTGGAACGTCAGTAAGGCTCTCAGATCGTTTTCGTCCGGTCACCAGAACTTCTTCGATACTGGTAGACGCTTGCGGAGCATTTGTTGTTTGTGCAACGAGATGCGTTGGAATACTAAGTCCTGCTGCCACTAAAAATAGAAGCAACTTGAATTGTGATGCTTTCATAATCTCCCCCCCAGGAAATCCTTAGAAATGTACTTTTTGCGGGCTCAATGGAGCTGATTTAGGCCCTGCAAAAAGATAATCTATCCGAATCCATTCACAAAGTCGTGACAGTAAATCTTTGATCTTTGCTAATTTTTTCTTAATCCGACCCTTGAAGAAACATATGTGTACTGCTGAAAACCCGCGCAGCATGGTGGTTTGATGTTCCTATTTATATCGATAGACATTTGATCTTTATCGGCCTAAATATTTGCAAAAAGCACAAATTGACTGCTGTTCAACCTCCTCTGAATTCTAGATTTGCTCTTTCTCATCGAGCTGATATGTTTTTTCAGGCAAAAAAAACCCGGGCAAGCCCGGGCATAAGTTTGCTTAGGACTAATTCTTAAAAGTTGTAGCTCAGTGACAAACCCATCTCACGAGGTCTTGTTGGAACAATTGACCATGAGCCAGTTTGTGTAGTTGCAAGTGTTGGGTTCGCGTTGTCGACATAGTAGTTACCACTGAAAACTCTCGATGGCGCTTGATTGTCAGTCAGGTTGTCAATATACAAACGCAGGGTCCAGTTCTCGTTGCGCATGTTGGCCGATACATTGACTGTAGTGACCGCCTCGCGCTCGAGCAGGTTCATATGATCTTCAAAGGTTTTACCTTTGTGACGAACATCTGCACGCAGGCTAGTGCGCAATCCAAATAGATCCTGCGGCAATGCGGCACTTACATTGAAGTTAGCTGTAAATGGAGCTTGTCGAGGTATCCAATTGCCGTCCGCGATGCCACATGAACTGAGAACGCCATCAGCAGCAGGTGTCAGGATATCGAATATCAGATTGCCGCCACCGGCAGCACCGCCAGGAGCATCTCGGTATTCTGGAGCCTGAATTGAGCAGTAGTCCGTATATTTGGCAGAGCTTAGAGTGATGTAACCACCCACTGTCCAGATATCATTAACAGCATAGTCGGCTGTAAATTCCAGCCCGTACATCTCGCCATCACCTTGATTAATCCAGGTTCGCTCTCCGGTAAAGTCTGTCCACTGATCTTCATTCCAACCATTGGCACTATCGTCGTCCCAGTCAAGGTTCTCAGCACCAATAATGTCTTCGTAGATCATAAAGTAAACGGCTGCGGTATACGCTCCGCGACGATCAGCGAAAGTACCCTTGGTACCAATCTCGAAATTGGTTAGCGTTTCTTCTTCGAATTCGGGGAAAGTCGTCGCGTCGTAGTCAACTGCAGCGAAATGAACGCCATCAGAACCATCGTAAGTGAATCCGTCATAAGGACTAGCAATCTGACCACTTGCGATAAGCAGGGCTTCAATGTTGCCTGGATCTTGGTAAGCGATGTTTACGCCAGCAGGGTTGTTGCCGATAGAAATCTGACCGTAGACACTTTGGGTATCACTGATATTGGTATTCACCGAAAGACGCGGCAAAAATGCTTTTGTCTCTTGGCAGAACTCGACGTTAGCGCCATTTGCGTCAACACCACAAACCTCGTCAACCTGGTAGCGACCTTCAAGAGAAAGTGTCGTGCTATCCGTTAGGTCGTATTGCAGACCGAATGAAGCACCAATATTAGTAGCCACTTCGGAGATAGTAATACCTGGATTGGCAAAAACAGGTGTACCATCTAGCGCTGGATCACCAGTTCCTTCATAGACTTGGCCATAGGCCAGAGCGCCACCGTTGTTATATACCTGCTGCTGCAATTCGTAGTCATAGTAAGACCCACTCAATGTATAGCGAAGTCTCTCAGTTTCTGGAGAAATCCATCGAACCTCAGCGTATTGCTCTTCAATATCAACTGGAACCAACATATTCATAACATTGGCGTTGAGGGCTGCTATACCCATCATGTTGACGGCAAATACGGCGTGAGTATCACTGCTTTGGTTTTGGTTCCAGCGATAAGAGGTATCGTCGGTATACATACCCATAAACTGCAGAAGGCTATCGCCAAATTCAAAGTTCAGCTCACCCTGTATCCGCTCTTTGGTATTTTCATTTCCAGGAGCAAAGGTCTGTGCTTCCAAAGCTTGCAAGAAAGTAGAACCATCTGGGAGACGCTGAGTAAGGTACTCATCAACGGTTAAGCCATCGGCCTCACCAATACCCAATCCCAAACCCATGTTTGCCGCTTCTGCAGCAGCCTGGAATGCGGCCTGGTTGCTATTGAATACGTCCATGAATTGGCCCAGTACATCGTGGTTCCGGGCGACATGTCCACCGGGAATATCGAGATCACAATCCCAAGCTCCAGAAGGCTGTTCTACATCGGTACCCATTGCAAAGCGGTAAATACCGGATCCGGTACCACAGGTTCCTGTGGGAGCAATCCAGCTGGCACCTTCTTGGTCAAAGGTTTCCAAACGGCTGAAAGTTAGCTCACCGTAGGCAGTTTCGCTCAGCTCAAAATTGAGCTTCAAACGAAGTTCTTCTGTTTCTTCACTTCCCATTTCGACGCCATCAGTAGCTGTCCACTCATCTGGACCCTGCCAATCGTTCTGTTGATAGGAAAGAATGTACCCTAGGGAGTCGGTCAGAGGACCGGCTATTTTCAGGCCAACTTGTTCACGGCCGTGCTCGGATGTGGCCAACAATACTTGACCCTCAAACTCTTCCGGCGCATCAGCGGTTACGTAGTTGATCGCTCCCGCAAATGTTGAACGGCCAAAGGCTGCACTCTGAGGTCCGCGATATATCTCTACACCGTCGATTCCAGCAAACTGCAAAGTGCCGGAATTACCCAATATAGGCATACCGTCAACAAATGAAGTAACTTTTTGTTGGTTAGATGCGCGAAGATCGGATTGCACGCCTCGAACACCTGGGTTGTTTGCCTGACGGCTACCGTTCCAGTTGCCGTATTCCAGGCCTGGAGTTGCGGCAAATAGATCATCTTCCGAATCAATACCCTGCTCGGCAATTGAGATGGCATTGAAGACCGAAATAGATATCGGCACGTCTGTTAGGCTTTCTTCACGCTTCCGACCCGTTACCAGGACTTCTTCGATCGTCGCGGCCTGTGGCGCATTTGTCGTCTGTGCTTGAATAGGGGAAAAGGGCAACATCAAAGCAGTTGCAACTCCCCATAGAATGGATGATTGAGCTAATTTCATTAATTTTCCCCTAATTATTAGGTATAGCTTGTAGCACCACCACCAGCTTCTCTGAGCTGTAGGGCGCCGTCGAGTCAATTTATCTCAATTGATTTTCAATGTCGGCTCAAACTTTTAGGGGGGAACGGTAAATATATCTTACCGTTATTATTCTAGGAGACAGATGCGTGCTATCTATATGTTTTTATTAGCTTATTACGCCTCTGAATATTTTACAGATTCAGCCTCTTATAGAAACAAAGCATTAATTAGACTAGCGTTACAAAACATTTAATGAACAAAGAGCTCGAACTACTCGGTCGCGATGGTTAAGGGGCAACAAAATCAGTTGAGCCGCTCCCGACTCAGAGCTCAGGGTTTTATCTTTTTGAGGCGATATATTGGGCTCCTAAAAACGATCCCTATTCGGCCGAAGCTAATACTTCACTCTCATTTTTAAGCTTAAGGTGGGCAAATACAGGTCTACCTTCCCGATCGACGGGACTTAATATTCGACCATTCTCGATCCAGAGAGTTTTCAAAGTCACTGCGCTTTGAACATTTCCGCCAATCGTATCGATTGTGCCCTCTTCCAGATTTACCTTTACAACAATGTCGCAATGGGTACGGGCACCCTCACCTATTTGAGCCCTGCGCTCATCGAGGTTCTGATATTGAGGCCGCGTTCCAGTACAGAGTAGATCGCCTGGAGCGACATCTTGCTCTCCACTATCATGCGCCACGTAAAGTGCGGAAGGCTCTTCACCATCACGCGCCCTGATGGCTTGATCAATATAGGAGTGGTGTGCAATTGCATGTCTGAACTCATCTCTAGAATCGACGCCCGCTTCACACATTACCCAAGAAATAAAGGCCGCTGACCAGGCATCACGCCAACGAGCCGCCTCACCTTCTTCTTTCCATTCGTCGTTCTGACGAGCAACAATCCATTCACCCTCGGCAGTGCTTGACCAGTACCCAGCGATGGAGCTCGCTACACGAATAGACTCTTCCAGCCCGAGCCGCGGACGCCTCTGGCGACGAGTTTCCCAGGGCAAGGCTTCTTCTACTGCGGAACGCACTTGATATTCCCGTGAACCAAAGAAAGTCCATTCCTGCTGTGCAATTTCGACAATGCGCTGCCGCAACTGGTGCTCTGGAAAGCTTCTGCACTCAGCACGCTCAACGCTCATATCCCCAATTTCTCCGTCCACCCATAGACTGGGAGGCCTTACATCAAATTCAGATTGGGGCAGGCGATTAAGGGACTGAGCTTGGATGATTCCAGAAACCAGAATCAAAGTCAGGGCTAGGTAGGGATGAACTCTCGTGTGCACGGCAGTATTAAGTTATGAGTAAAGGTAAATTTTTGCACACTAACCCGGACAGCTGAAATCAATTAACGATTTGAAACTTAAAAATGGGTTTGAGGCTCTTGTCGGTCATCCAGTAATTCGAGCATATAGCGGTAATAGTCTGTGTCATCAGACAGATTGAGAAGCTCGGTGAATTGCTCGCGTGCGCTTTCAACATCCTTTGCGTAGTAGCTTTGCAAAGCGCTCTGATGTCGCTGCAGCATATCTTTTTGGTCTTGGCTTAGTTCAGACTTCAGGCACAGAGGTTGAAATATCTTGGTGCTACTGGATTTGCCTTTAACAACAACAGTATCCAACTCCTTAAAGGCAATGTCTTCCGCTCCTGCTGCTGTGGTTTCACCAACTATGGTTGAAACACCGTACAGACGGGTCATAGCTTCCAGACGAGCTGCAAGGTTTACCGCATCGCCAATAACCGTATAGGCCAAACGATAACGTGAGCCCATATTCCCGACATTCATCTCGCCGGAGTTAATACCCACTCCCATGGTAGGCCCAGGCCACCCGCGCGCCACAAAATCTTGAGATAGCCGCTCAATACCTTCATGCATTTCAGCGGAAGCTAGTACAGCGCGACGAGCATGATCTTCCTGAGGAATGGGCGCGCTCCAGAAAGCCATAATCGAATCGCCAATATATTTGTCGATAGTAGCACCGTGCTTGTAGAGAATTTCTGTCATCAGAGTGAAGTATTCGTTGAGCAGGCTAACCAGATCTTTTGGGCTCAACTCTTCAGAGAGGCCGGTAAAGTTCTTCAGGTCACAGAAGAATACTGTCATATCTTTGGAAACACCCTCGAGCTCTAATAGCTCCGGATCTTTGCTGAGTTGGTTGACGATCTCAGGTGGCACGAAACGCCCGAAGTCGTTGATTAATTTCTGTTTCTTCTGAGTCTCAGCAAAGTACTTTATTAGCACGTTCACACCAAAGAGAATCATAAATACCAGCAGACTGAAATCCAATTGAATTAGGCTGTCCCGATATTGCATGCCTAAACTCATATAGAGAGGCGGCAAGGTTAAAAGGACAACCAAAATCGACGCTGCAATGGGTGTTAGCAGGGGCATCGTGATCGCCATCAACAGCCCGGAAAGAAAGAGAACCAAGAATTCGGGAGTCGCTGCAACCGGGGGGATAGATAAGGATCCGCTTGCAGAAAAAACAGCAAAATTGAGACTAAATCCCGGAAATGAATCGTTACCTAATTGGAGAAAACCCAATACGTTGCCTGAGAAGACCAAGACGAGGGCCAGCAAAGCAGCGATTTGAGGCCACTCTGTATTGATGCTCGCTTGTATCAGTTTGATTTTGGGCCAGTTCATTGCAAGGTTTGCCTAAGCTGGATTCCTTCTCATTGGTTTTGATTGGCTGCTTGCAAATACTAGCACAGGGGCAGATTGTGCCCACAGAAATTGCAGCGGGAATCGAACACAGTTTTGAATAAAAAAAGGCTCCATAAAGGAGCCTTTTTCAAATGGGGGTAATTCCCTTTTAGTTTTTCAATCAATCCTTAGATTCTGTAGCAGACGATATATAGGCCGTCTTCAGAATAGGTAGCACCTGCAGTAGCACCCGTAGTAGGTGTGGTATTGGTGGAGTTATCCGCTGCACGAAGTCGACCCGTCGTTCCAGCGCCATCATCCAATTGTGTGTCGAGAGCGATTGCTGAAGAACCAGCAACATTATTCATACAGACTTTCAAGCCAAGTAGACCATTCAACACTGACTCATTGGTTACACCAATTAGGCCGCCAAATGGGTTTTGTGGCAAAGCTGCTGAACCGGTATCTGCAGGATCACCTGCAATAAAACCAGCTGCACGCAATTGCTGGAAGAAATCATCTGATTCGCCTGCAGCGCCATCAAAGGTGTTGGCAGCAAGTGCATCTACAGAACCATCACCGTCACCTGCTGTTACAGCGGCCCAGCTTGTTCCTCGCGCAGCAACTGCACCTGGATCATCACCAGGAAGGCGACCGTAGCGATCCTGATAGGAAAAGGCTCCGGCTGATAGGCCATTAAAATCATTTGTCGCAGACTTAACGCGAGAATTTTCAATCAGTTGTTGGCCTTGCAATACTCCACCGAGTAATAGACCAATAATTACCAACACAATAGCGATTTCGATCAATGTAAAACCGCGCTGATTTTCCTGTAATTTACTATTCAATATGTTCACTTTTACATACCCCATTTAGGTAAATTCCGTAGATAAAACAATGCTATCTACAACTTCAGGGCGCACTTTAAGTTCGAAGTCTAATATATGCAATATGTAGGTTTTTTTTACACGTATTAGGTTTTTTTAGACTTTTAGAGGTAATGAAAGTCTAAATTGCAGTGGACGATCTGGTTTTGCGTTTACGGAAAGGTCTCCACCTACCGCTGAGGCCTGTTGTTTCGCCTGATACAAGCCAATCCCGCGCCCGCTGCCATGCTCACTCCAAAAGGGTTCAAATAGCCGTTCAGGCCACAAGCAGGGCTCACCATTAACATCTTCCATACTGATCACTACAGTATTGTCATAATTTTTCAGCTTAATTCGTATATCTGTGTTCTTACGAATATTTTTTCTGGCCTGATGGGAATAGTTTCCGAGCAAATTATCCACGATGCTTTGCAGTCGGTCAGGCTCGATATTCACCGTTGCCCCGCCTTCGATTTTTACCGGCAGCTCATAGATATCCGCAGTCTGCCTTAAGACTTCCTCAAGTTTCTGGGTAAAATCTGATTCAACCCTGTCGACCGCGCCAGGGTTATTAATCAGGGCGTCGAGCATATGTTGCGCTCTGTCCCTCACCGCCGGCAAAGCTTGCTTGAGGCTACCGATGAGATTTCTCTCCTGCCCAGGTGAGGCTTTTTCTAATTGATCGACGGTCAAACTCATTAATTGAACCATGTTCTTGACGTCGTGCTGCAGGAAAACCGTCATCTTTGCGGTTTGCTCAAATGCGCCCTGCACTGTGCCCAATTTGATCCAGAGGTTCATACGAACCAATAGGAAAAAGTTATCTGCCAAAGCGTTGTTAAAATGATGCGCTTCCCAACCCCGGTCTGCCTGATATAGATTTACAAAAAGCGAGATCTCCTGAACTTCCAACTTCTTTTCAATAATGTTGCCTTCAAGCTTACCCTGCTGATCTGACATGGTGGTTCCAAACCAATTGAGGGTCCAAGATATTCCAGCGAAACCGGATTCGTTTAGCAGTGGCCAGCACTGGCGTAAAAAGTCTGGCAAGTCATAACCCAGATCTTCGTTCAGCCGAATCAGTTCCTGATTGCGTAATATCTGCTTGTGATATCTCGACAGCAGACACCCACTGGCCACCAAAATCGAGCTACCAATGATAATTAGGTAGGGGTAAAAATCAGTTGGATTCACGGTTGATACCGAACTTCTTCATAAAGTAGTAAATACTTTCTCTCTTTACACCCAGCTTCGCAGCGGATTGATAGATATTGAAACCGGTATCCCGCAGAACCTGCCGAACAAGTTTCTCCTCTGCCTCCTCTCGCACCGCCTTCAAGCCATCTGATACCTTCGCACTAATTTCCAATCGAGCAACACCCTCTGCGGACATATGTTGTTCTTTGCGGTGGAACAAAAAGGCCCGGGTTACAGAAGAAAGGATATCTTCGGAAGTGGACGGCTTGGAGAGAAAATCAAAAGCACCTTCACAAATTGCCTCGAGCGCAGACTGCTCCTCATCCTGTCCGGTTAGGACGATAATTTTGACTAGCTGGGTCGTCTCTCTCACCTCCCTGATTACCGCGAGACCTTCGTCAGTTGCATGAGTCATAGGAGGCAACCCAAGATCAACAATCATCACAGCGATGTCATCGATTTCGCTGAGGCACTTCAGCGCAGTGGGTCGTGATTCGGAGATTTCCACAAGGTAGCCTTCCATCTCCAGCATGTTTTTAAGCATCTGCCGAAGCACAGGGTCATCTTCAACCAAAAGAATCCTGTTCGAGAGCTTCTCGGAGTCTTCTTGATCTTCGGATTCGGATTCGGATTTATGTTTTGACGCTTCTTGACCCATCTTTTGATCCATCTATGGAAGCCTGCCCGCCTCGACGAGAAAACCAAAAAGCACATAGGGCGACATCCAATAGAGGATGTCGTCGTAAATATCTTCACTATATTCTGTATCGATGAAGTCATCGTCAGCCGCAACCAAGTAAACACCATCCGTGCCGCCGACATTTTCTAACTCTGCCGCCGAGGTGGTTGCGGTCCAATCTGCTCCCATGGAGTAAAAAACCACTGGCGTAAGTTCTGAAATAACTGTTCCAGCGCAGTTGGTCTCATCTTCACAAACTCTGAGCATATCTGCCGAATCAATGACTCCAGAATTAAAAACCGTACTCAGGGTAGCTGAATCGGTAAAAGACTCAGTTCCATTTGGTGTCACAGCATAGCGATAAGGATTGGCCCAAGGATCGAGCAAAAGCGTATCGTCATTTATCCGACCACTTAGGTTCAAAGAGGCATTCGGAATAAACCCATAGGTAGAAGTGCAATTGCTATTCGGATCAGTAAGCACCCTGTCTTCAAGGCCATTACTGGTATCTGTGGCTGGGCAAGGCAAACGGCCATGCATCTGCGCGTAACCAAAAAGAGCATCCTCAATTCTTTCCAAATCGCTGCGGGCGGTGGAGCGCCGAGTATTCTCGGTTACTTGAGAAATCGCACCCAGCAGGCCTCCCAAAAGAGTACCAAGAATGAGTAACACAACAGCCATCTCGATAAGAGTAAAGCCATTATTTGGCTTAAAAGGTCGAGTCGGGAGGACGGAACTCATAGATCAATCAATCCGAAAATTTTTAGCAAAGCGGCTGATCGCCCGGTGTAATTGCGTGGGTTCGGCCTATTCCGGACAGAAAGTCCAATGTAAATACTATGTTGCAGCTGTCAAAGGTCACCTCAGCGAAATCTCCCAATCTCGTCGGATCTGCCAAGATGGCATCGTTGCTGGTCACAAAAGTATAGTTGGTGACCAAATCCCATTCGTCATTGGTAAACCAGGCATCTGCTCCAGATATTGCGGTACTGAATTCTGCAAGGTCGGTGGGGTAAGTATCTCCATTGGCGGGATGATAGGCGTCGAGCATTGCCTTTATAGCGATGGCAACCTTGTTCGTGATGGGCGTCATTAACTCCGACTGGGTAATCCCAATAACCAAATCATTAAAATCCTGTGAATCGGCATCACCATCGTCGTCATAGCTAATAAACGTACCTGAGCCCCAGAGATAGTTCGTTCCCTCGAGATTATCGGTAGCACCATAGAAGTTGCTAGCGTAACTCTCTGCGGCTGATCGATCCTGACCTTCAAGAGCAGGTCCGGGGGCAATGATGACAGCAACATAGGGGTCGCCATCGATAGTGAGCTCGGTACCGGTATCGCTGTTCACGATTGGCCAAGACCCACCAGACTGTTTGTACCACCGATAGGGTCGGCTAATGGCATACCAAAATTGCAGATCCCTACCTGCATAATAGTCGTTAATCGGAAAATCAAAGCTGTAAGGGGCCGGCAAAGAGGCATACTCTGGTAATCGAAGTGCGTATTTCCAGTTACAACCATTCCAATAGGGTTCCCATCGCTCTTCACCATCTACAGTATTAGTCCAGGGCGCCGGGCACGGCAGCCGACCAGGACCGAGATCGTCGTTATTGTAGGAAGCGTAGTTTGTCGCGAAAGCAATAAGAGCCGCTTTTGCGGCCTTTAGCTCTCGATATGTATTTTGATCGAAATCATCTATCGCATTCGGAGGTCTGACAGCGCTGAATAGAAGGGTGCTTGCGGAGATAAATATCACCAGCACCATACCCATGAGTGCGGCACCTTGTTGTCGTGCAGAAAACTTTTTACTCATTTTCTACCTCCTGGAAAAATTGCAATGATTCAATCAACTGCATCGGACTTATATCTTGATCTGTTCCTTCCTCTATAAACTCTTGCTCTTCTGGAACAATCTCCGTAGAACTTTCATCGTCGACATTCCCTGCACTGGCGGAGATACCGCTTCTTTCAAATGCTTCCCAAAACTCACCGGTAGAAACGTTAACCGTCTGACCAGGTTTCAAGATGTAACCGTTTTCTGCGGTAAGTAATTGAAGAGCTGTGACACCATCAACCCTAAGGATGGATGCATTTGAAGGGAGATCTCCTTCAAAAATTGGTGACCCATTTAACCAAACCGTTCTAGCGCCATCACTTTGAGTCATGATGCCATCTAGATGGAATTCAACTACCTCCTCGATCGGCTCCTCATCTACCGGGATATCCGGACCGGCATCGTCATCGATATCAAAACCCGCTTCGGCTGTGCGCTCCAAAAAATCATCGCGCAAATAATCCAGATATTCTCGCTCTTCAGGAGTGGTGAACAGAGTCCCAAACTGCTGCGCCACCGCGGAGGGCGCAACTACGCAAGCCACAACAAAAATTACTGAAAGCTTTTTCATCTTCATGGTTATGCCGGAGGCTCTAAATCAAAGGTGTACCAGAGCAATTCACAACTTGCAGAGAAATGTTGCGCTAAAAACACAAAACTCTGGGTGGTTGAATTAAGAGCGCCAATTTCGCATTCGCGCGCCTGATAAAGTCCGTCGCTATTTAGTAAGGCATCTAAAAACCGAGTGAGATCTTCCTCATGAAGCAAAGGAACGCTTAGCGACACCGTGCTCGTTTTCAGATCGATAGGGCCACCCGGCTCGGTTTCGGCGGGATCATACTGCAGGCGAATTCCAAGCTGTTCTTCAATGTTTAAAGAGATGGGAAACAAATTGAATTCGGCTCGAATATCCGCAATTTTTTCCAGGAACAGAAGACGGTCCTCCGCTTCCACTATGCCCTCGGCAGACAGGTCCTGATACCGGTCTATGTACTCGATAATAGTCGCTTCTTCCTCTTCGATCAGCTCTACTGAAGATCGAGCACTGTATAGCTCTCCTTGAGCGATACTAAGGTTACGAGTGGCTTGAGAGCTGAGAGCATCCATACCCCAAAAAATACCCGCAACAATAGCCATACAAAGCAAAAAGAAGGCTATCTTCCACCTTATTAGCAGAAGATCTTCATTTGGAAAGGGAGTTATCTGTTTCATTCAGATTGCTCCATTGTTATTTCGAGCGTATAAGCCGCTCGAAGCTCATCGTCATCTACTGTCGTAAACACCTGCGTATCAACGCGAACATCTGTCGGCATCTTGACGGGAACCACCGAAACCCCTGGGTATTCTTCAAGAGCTTCAACAAATGCCAGTACTTGATCCTGAGCTTCTCGATAACTTCTCGGCGAATATGCGACGCCTTCTATGGTGATGCGCAGCTCTGATCTTTCGTCCAGCACGGCCTGAGTAAACTCTGCACCAGCTACTATGGGTTGAGGCGGTGCATAGCCGAAAAATCCCTGCCCATCATCAACCTCCAGCTCTGTCTCAATCAAAGACCATTCAATTTTGGATATCTGCAGTTCAGGTGCACTTGTCATCGCCTCAGCTACCAGCCCCATGGCATCCATGGGCATATAAGACTGCTTCTCAATAGTCTCATAGGTTTCTACCACCAGTGCCATCTCCTTCGAATCAATTGGAGTCTCGGGAAATCGCTGGGTCAACCTGTCATATTCTGCTCTAAGGGGTGCAGACTGTGATTCCACCAGCTCCCTTAAGCTATTTTTATCCAGAACATCTGAAAGCGTCGGAATTTTTACCGCCATGGAAACAACAACGGCTGCGGATGCTGCCAACACCAGCCCTTGTGAAATCATCTTGAGATGAAAGTACCGTCTTAAATCAAAGTATCCGTAGACGTTTTCAATTCGAGCTTTTTGAAGCACCTGTGCCAGGAAAAGATAGAGCCCTGTTGGCTCAGCTCCTTTTAAATCTATGTTGTGATTTATTGCTTCGTCCGCTGTATTGAAACAGGCAAAGGAGTTCAGATTCGAAGAGGTGAGATTCTGCTCAACTACAGATTTTTCATAGGGCGTATAAACACGAACTTCGATAGGACTTTCGTAAGAAAGTAATCGAATCCGCTCCAAATACTGACGTATCTGCAGCGATTCCTGATAGATACTGGCGCCTAAGGCGGTAGGCTCAGTAGTGGGCAAAGTCGTCAAACGACTGAACAATACACGACCTTTTCGCAAATAGGTTTGCCTAAGGTTGGCGCCCTCTTCTAGGCTAACGATCATCAGGTGTGCTGGGCTTTTTGCGCCAGCTTTGCCTAAGGAGCTCTCGGTGAGATAGGCGACAGAGCTAACACTCTGAACCGCTATCTTTTCCGACAATACTTTTTCCGCCCAGGGGTTAACCAACTCGGGTTTAGTGATGGCGCTCAGCATAACCGTGTCATCACGGCGTCCGGAGTCTTCTCGCCCGGTAATACGCGCGGCTCGATAAAGCGTGTTTCTAAAGGAATAATTTAGCTTCCTGTCGAGCAAAGCTTTCCTATCTGTCGCGGCAACATGGACAACGGTTTCGTTCCTGAAACTCTCTTCGATGACATCATTGATTATCACCAATGGGTAATCTGCGTGATCCTTAAGAAATTGTTCAAATCGATCCTGACCATCTTGATAGTCAGCGTAGCTCTCCACAAAGGTCAGAGCCTTATTCTCCCAACTAAAAAGCTGCACCTGAAAATCTTTAATGATCAGGACTATGGCTTTTGATTGGCTTAGCAAATTCTTCATTAAATGGAACGCCCTATAGCTGCACGTTAGCAAGAGACCCATAAATAGGACTCAAAACTGACAACATTACCCAACCCAACAGCAAACCTAGCACAGCCGTCATCGTCGGCTGAATCAGAGACTGTATCTTGTCGATGGAATCCTTGATATCGCGCTCGTAAAAGTAGCTTACATTTAGCAGCGCCTTGTCGAGTTGTCCGGTAGTTTCACCAATTTTGAGCATTCGAAGCACTAAGGGAGGAAACATTCCCGTGCCCGCAAGACTCTGTGAAATTGGTTCTCCTTGCTCTATATCCTGCCTCGCTTGAGACAGAGCACCCCTGATTACCTTGTTATCCACAATACCCTCTGCGATTTCCAGACTACGCAAGACTGGAATACCCGCCGCATAGAGCATTGAAAAAAAGTTAGCAAAACGAGAGAGCGTAATTTTCTTGAGCACCGGCCCAATCTGCCAAACTCTCAACTTTACCGAATCAGCCTGATAGCGAGCTTTCTCACTAGCGACAAGCGACATCTTAATTAGAATGAATAATACCGGCGGAACAATTAACCAGACATACCAATAGTTAGTCATCGCTTCCGAAACCGCAATTAGTGCTCTGGTATGTCCGGGCAGCTCCTCGCCCGAATTAACAATAAACTCGACAAGTTGAGGCACAAGATAAACCATTAAAAATACGGTAACACCGAGAACCGTACCCCCCACAAAAGCCGGCTGAACTAACAACTTCTTAGTCGACTGACTGAGCTCATCCTGCCACTTAATCATATCCGCCAAAGAGTCAAAAATATTGGGCAGCTGCCCGCTGGCCTCTCCGGCCCGGACAAGGTTTATAAAAAGCGTATCAAAAACTTTAGGGTATTCTTCCAGGGCTTCTGACAAAGTGCTGCCACCCTCAATGCGCTCAATCAGATTAGCAACAACCTCTTTAAACCGGGGATGCTCCATACTATCTCTGAGGTCCGTCAAACCGTCCATCAAGGGAACGCCAGAACGCGTTAACTGCCCCATATGCACACAGAAAAGAATTAGCTCCCTTTTATCAACCTTTGGTTGACCAATAGATGCCCTCTTTTCAACGGTAACCGCTGCGCGAATAAGTTCCAGCTTGAGTTTAAGTAGCCGCTTTTCAAGATCTGCATCATTTACGGCATCAAGATTGCCGGAACGAATCTTGCCATCACGATCAACCGCCTTGTATTTATAGAGGGGCATCTCAGTCCACCAAACGATCGGTCAAATCTACGACGCGCGAAATCTCATCCATGGTGGTTGTGCCGTCCAGCACTCGTCGGCATGCATCGTCGGCAATAGGACTAAATCCGTGTGACTTGGCCAAGGCAAGAATTTCTCTGGTGGTGGCGCGACTAGCGATAAGGTCATCCATCTCGCTGGTGACTTTTAGAATTTCAATCACGGAGCGTCGACCTTTGTAGCCCTGACTCTCACAGCTGTCACAACCAACAGATTTGAATATCTTAATCGACTCCTTGCGATGAGACACTCCGAGAAGTTTTTTCTCCACATCACTAGCTTCGATCTCTTCTTTACAGTCGCTGCACAGCTGACGAATAAGTCTTTGAGACACTACGCCAATCAAATTACCCGCGATCAAATCTGGAACAATACCAATATCGAGTAAACGAGGAATCGCACCAATTGCTGAATTTGTGTGTAGTGTGGAAAATACTTGGTGCCCGGTCATGGCCGCTCTAAAAGCCATCTCCGCAGTAATATTGTCTCTGATCTCACCCACAAGAATGATATCCGGATCCTGACGCATCATTGAGCGAATACCCTCGCCAAACCCCATTTTCACGCCTTCGTTCACTGAAGATTGACGTATCAGGGGCATCGGGTATTCAACTGGGTCCTCCATCGTCATGATGTTTACGCCCTCAGTGTTCATGTGGCTTAACACTGAGTAGAGGGTGGTTGTTTTACCGCTACCCGTCGGACCGGTAACTAGAATAATTCCTTCAGGGCGAGCCAGCAGCAACTGCAAGAGCGAGAGGTTTTCCGAAGTCAGCCCCAACTTCTCCATTTGAACGATGCCCTTCTTGCGGTCCAAAATTCTGAGAACAACATTTTCACCATAGGTGGTAGGTTGTGAAGCAACTCGAAAATCAATCTGCCGCCCAACAAGAGAGAGTGAGATTCTTCCATCCTGAGGTATTCGAGATTCGGCAATATCCATTTCACTGATGACTTTTAAGCGCACCACCATTGCTGGCCAATAGCTAATGTGCAAACTTCGAATTTGGCGCAATACACCATCTATACGATACCGAATCCGCAGGAATGCCTCTTCAGGCTCGAAATGGATGTCCGACGCGCCTCGTTGCACAGAGTCGGCGAGTAGCGCATTGATAAGCCGAACCATTGGATGGCTATAGCCTTTGTCTGAATCTTGGAGGCTATCGAAATCTATCTCTCCAGTTTCTATCTCGTGGAGAATTCCGTCGATCGACAGATCAAAGCCGTAGAACTGCTCAATAATTCGAATAATGGCCTCTTCGCTGGCCAATATTGGGGTAATTTTTAAGCTGGCATCGTTCTGCGCTCTAATCTGATCAAGAGCGACAATATTGAAGGTATCTGCCATCGCCAGGGTAAGGTGATTTTCTTCTTTGTCATAAGAAAGCGGCAAAATGGTATGGCGACGGGCTAAGGCTTGATCAACAATCTTTATCGATTCCGAATCCAGAACCGCATCGGAAAGATCAATGCTCTGCTGGCCAGTATTTTGAGTAAGGGCATCACGAATAATAGAGTCAGTTACAAACCCAAGATCTATCAGGATTGCGCCTAAAAGTTTATTGGTCGTGTTCTGCTGCTCTCGAAGCGCAATACTCAGCTGATCTTGAGTAATAGCGCCCTGTTCAAGAAGGACTTCACCAAGCCGTTTCTTGTCTGCTACCGGTTGGGTCGCTTCCTGATTCACCTTAACTGCTGTCCTAGTTGTCGAATGCGATTTGCCAATAAATCAACATCAAAACTCGGAGCCACCTCACTAGACAGCTCCATAGCTTCGACATAATTGGCGTATGCCTCGTCGGGCCTGCTCAATTGCTCTAAAGCAACAGCCAAATTGAATGAGTAATCCGGGCTAAGCTGCTCATCTCCTGACGCCCGAGCACTGATCAGCGCCCTTGAGTATGCGCCCTCTGCTTCGTTCCATCGCCCTTGCGAGGCCAATAGATTCCCCAGTGCAAAGGATAGAGGTGCGGTATCGGGATAACGCTGAGCTAAAGATTTCAATTCAGATTCTTCACTTAATGGATCGCCTTGCCCAAGACTGAGCAGGCCAGCACGTGCCAAAGGATCAGCGGGGTTAAGCTCGATGAGACGCAAGTAGCTCTGTCTCGCCGCTTCTGGGTTTCCGGCGACGACATCTAGTCTAGCCAAGCCGAGCAAAGCTTCGTGATTATTTGGCTCTGCAGAAAGCAACCATTCATATTGCTCCCTGGCATGTGAGTTAAAGCCAGATTGAGCAGCCGCAGAAGCCTCAGATTGCAACTCGGTTAACTCTGAAGATCTCACACTCGCTGTAGTTATTCTGAAGACTTCTGTTTGCTCGATCTGAGTAAAACTTCTGTTGCTTTGATTAGGAATTCGGCTCGGCTGAAATTCAGTATCGAGATCGCCGCCAATAATGAAGGAGTCCGCCGCGCCCGAATCGGAAGAATCAACAATAGCTATAGTCGAGGCATTGGCTTGGAAAGAATCATCATCCTGCAATGCAGTTTCGGAAGGCAAATCCTCTAACTGAGATACTTCCAGCGGGTCCGGCCCGCCGAGAAAACCTCGATCGGCGCTTGAAGTAGCGATTTGAGGTGCAGGCTCAGAGCCAAAGTACCAAAACAATCCACCACCAGACAGAAGAAGCAAAACAATAATTGCGAAGGCAATTTTTTTGTAGTCCCTTGGATTACTAATTTTTCGGGCTCGAGACTTCCAGGCATTTAGCTCATCGAGGTCATCATTCTCATCCAATGTAGAACTTTCCGGAGTATCGGATGCGAAGTCGTCAATCAGAACCCTCTGATCAATATTTTCAGAATCCACTTTAAGAGGCACCTGCTCTGGAAGCTCTGGAGTAGCACTCAACACAACTCCATCTGAGCTACCAACAGATTCTTCAGCAGGGGGTTCAACACCCTCCTGTATCGGATGAAGATCGAGTGCGTCCCAAGACGATACGCCTACCGACTCTTCTTCATCAAGAGTGCCTGCTTCCATTTCGGGTTGTGCGCTTTCTGGGGACGAATCGGAATCCATATCTGAGGGTTCCATCTGAAAAAGCGACTCTGCTTGCAGCTCTTCCATTTTCAGAGGCTTCATCTCGCCCGAGTCGTTTTCCTCTTTAGATAGAGCCGCATCGAATTCAGCTTGCAGGTCACCCGATCCCGACGCCTCTTCAGAAACGTCAGTTGCATCAACTTCTGGATCAGGCTCCGACAAGCCGAGACCATCGGCTGTCTCAGATTGATCAAGGGGCTGATCATGATCTGGCTCTTCACCGTCCTTACGCTTGGCCTCTTCGGCCTTGCGCAGGGCTTCCATCAATAAGCTCATTTAATAACCTGTTCAGCAGCAGAATTCGCGCGAGAAGATTGCAAAATCTCGTCTAGGCTCGATCTACTGAAACCCAAATCCTTCTTCTACATTGCGGATACCAAGACCATTGCTCGGCAGGTATTCTCTAAATTCGGATAAATCACCCTCCAAGGAAGGCTGACGCACCACGATGGGACGGATAAATACAAGCAGCTCAGTCTTGACTGCAGCCTCGTTCTGGTAACCAAATAAACCACCTACGCCGGGCAATCGAGACAAAGTAGGCACGCCGTCAACTCCATACTCCAAAGAATCTTGCATCAGCCCACCAAGCACTGCGATCTGCCCGCTGTAAACTTTTAAAATGGATTCGATCTCTCGAATCTGTATTTCCGGGACTGGATTGGTCACGCCAGCATCGGCCAAAGCGGGATTGGGGTCGTTTACAAATTGTACGATCCGAGAAATAGTCGGCCGCACGTTGAGCGTTACCTGATCGTCCTCGCCAATTTGCGGCGTAATGTTCATTACAAAACCGACGGGAACCGTGTGCGATGTACTGGTAAATGTTGCCGGAGTTATCACTCCATTTGAGACAACCGCAGGCTCCACTTCAATCGAGAAATAAACCTTGTTGTCTACAACTCTCAACATAGCAGCCTGATTGTTCAGAGCCATAATTTTGGGGCTCGACAGGACCTGCAAATCCCCAAAAGTGGAAAGCATTCGTAAGGTTCCGCTGATATCGGAACCGTCAATGGTCAAAATACTATTGGGAGCAGCCGTCAGATTTGTGCCCAGCGCGTTCTGTTGAAAACTGACATCTCCGCCATTTTGAGCAAGAGAGGCCCAGTCGACCCCGCTCTGATAGGTATCGTTGAGACTGACCTCCACAACCGTTGCTTCAATTAATACCTGCTGCAGCGCACGGGTTTGAACAAAGTTGAGAAAAGTTTCAACCTCGTTGTGCTTTTCCGCTCCCGCCAGAATAGCCACTATCCCGCTCTCGCGATTGATAATGATAGAGCTGTTTTGGTCCCCACCATCACCACCGGCTGTCACGATTGACCCCGGCGCACCAGCCATCATGGTGTTCAGATTCGCCGTCAAAGAATCCCAGAAAGAATGAGCAGTGGTCTGAGTAATAGATGAAATCGACGAATTTCCACCACCGGCGTCACCTGTTGTCAGCGAATTGGACACGCCAGCTTGAGTTGAGGCATTCCTAGTCACATTCACATAGTCGACCTTATAGTTGTGCCAATAGGGTCGATCCTGTTCAACCAAAAGATTATTGCTGCCGTCGATACTCCAGCGCATATCAACCTGACGGGATATTCGATTCAATATCTGCGGTAGCGTTTGATCGATGGCATTGATACTCACTAGGCCAGATACGTCCGGATGCACATCGATATTGATCGCAGCATCGCGCGCTATGGTAAATAGCAATTCGCGAACAGGTAGATCCTGCGCCAAGACAGAAAACAGCATTGGAGCTGGCTCGGGCTCCGGCTCAGGCATCAAGGGCAGCTGTGTTACCACTTCCGGTATATCAGCAGTTTCCACCGACTCGGGCGGCGGCTCCAAGTGTCGTCCGGTATCTAGCCGTTCCGGCAACATCGCTGTACAGCCCGCCATCATCAATCCAATGAAGGTGATTAAGATTAGATGTCGATATCTAGCCAAATTTTGCCTACCTAGTGTCATGATTTTCCCGTTCTTTCGGTAAAAAATACTTCATTCCCAATGCGTTAGAGCAAGAATTTCAAAACTCTATCAGCATTGCGTTAACTATATCTACGCCTGCTTTCAAAAAAAGCGATCAATATCCCAATAAAAATTTACTAGACCGCTTCCGAGCGCTCCAAATGTTGCAACAAGTCTGAACTGGTAGAGCGCAACCTCTGCGAAAGTAGGGTAACCAGCTTGATCAAAATCTTGGCCCCAAGACTGGGCTGCTCAAGTATTATCTTCACCATGCTGTCGCGGGAGAAAACGGAGAAAACAGTGGCTTCCAGCGCGATACAGCTTGCAAAGCGGGGCTCACCATCAATCATCGACATCTCACCCAGAGTTCCACCTGGCCCCACTATCGTCATGGGTCGACGTTCACCGTGCGAATCGGTTTTCACAATATTGACTCGGCCCTCAACGATGAAGAGCATAAAGTCGTCGACATCGCCTTCGCGAATGACCAGATCACCAGGCTCAGCCCGGTAGGCCTTCATGTAGCTGGTGAGGGTTTCAACGTTCTCGCGTGTGAAGTCAGTAAAGAATTTGGAATGTCCGATCATCTCAAACATTCGGGGAACCATTTGCTTAGCGTTTCCGAGGCATTCAAGCCGGGCTAAAGGCTCATTTTCTGCTTTCAGATTTTCGTCGTCGACCATGGCATCCACTTCTTGATTTAGAGTTATCCAGCCGATTGCACGGCTGCTTGGCTACTTCTGGTTCATGCAGCCAAGAGAATAGCCCTCATCCCCCGCGAAGTCTATGTTTTGTTGAGATCTCAAATTACCAAAAAAGCCTATAAACACAGCTCCTTGCGCTGCATTTTGCAACCAACTTAGATCCCACAAGCCTACTCACAGAGATATGCAAATTTCGGACGCATAACTTCAATATTTATCCTTGCCAGGCCGAGCTGGAGTAACATGAGAAATCAAGCTGAGGAATTGCGATGAATAGCGGAAGAAAACAAAAGTACAAAAAGGTAGCGATATTGCTAGCAGTTGCCTTGGCTGTCGTTTTTTCCTGGCTTCCTCAAGTCGACAATCAAGCCCAAGACCAGATAGATCAAGGCTTACAGCGCGCCCTGGTAAGTTTTGCCTCGGCGAGAGCTCTCAACGCAGCCATATCCGTTGCACAGGGAACAGAGGCATCAATTGAACCCGCTGGAGTGGGATTTACCTTTACGCCAGGCGAAGTGCTGGATCCCGTTAATGATCTGGTGGAGAAGTTTTCCGATCTCATGCTCTTGGCCAGTCTTTCTTTCGGCGTGCAAAAAGTCCTCACTGAAATGGGGGCATTTTGGCTGGTATCACTGCTTCTAAGCCTGACAGCGTTACTTTGGTCACGAGCTTATTTGATCGGGCTGGAACCTTCAGTTTTGACGCGACGCTTGCTTATTATCTTGATAGCCGTTCGATTTGCGCTTCCCATCATCACTATAGGCAGCGACCTAATCTTTGATAAATTTCTCGCAGCGGAATATCAAACAAGCCAAGAATTTATTGATTCTTCTTCCAGCGAGATGGAAGAATTTAACCAGAGCAACGCCGATATTGCAGAAGAACAAAGCATCATCGAAAGATTCAGAAACTGGTCCCAAAATATTAGTTTTGAATCGCCCATTGATGAACTAAAGGCTGCCGCCGACAACACCATTGAGCATGTCGTCAACCTGATGGTGATCTTTGTCCTCCAAACTCTGCTACTGCCTCTGCTTATTCTTTGGGTGATCTACAACACGGCAAAACGACTAATTCAGGGCTCCTCAGCACCCAGAGGCAACAGCCACATTCAGAGACCTAGCTAGTCCAATACAGGCCCAGCCACCGCAGGTAGTCGTTTCGAACTAGTGCTGCCGCGCGTCTATCTTGGCTTTGATAAATTGATTGTGTGGCATATGAATTAAATCCGCCAGGCGGCGAATGATGTGCTCTTCATAGGCATCAACGCGCCCATCAGCGTAGGCCACCTTCCAAAGATTTTTTAGAAGTTCAAATTTCTCTAGCTGACTATAGTGTTCGTTTATTGAAGACGTGAATTGAAACAAATCATGGCGTTTCTTTTGCAGTTCCAACACCTCAGCGACGATTTCAGCCGCTTCAGATTGAGGCAACCCCAAACTGGTCTGGAGCAACTCTTCAATTCTCTGAACTTCAAGATCATGCCAATCGTTGTCCACCGCCATAACTTCTGTCATTAATGCAGCGGCGGCTCGATTGGTATCTGGTTTTTCCTCTTCTTGCTTGGCTCCGCCCAAGCCTAGCCAAGCAAAAATATCCTCTTTCACCTTTTATCTCTCTGTTATTGCAATGAAGTCGCTTCGGCTTCCACCTGAATGGCATGGGCATAGTCTGCCAATATTTCTAAGCTGGCAAAGTGAATATCTACTATGTCATTTACCTCGGCCGCATATCCCCCAGCCATCACCATGACCAAAGGTAAGGAACGGCGTGAACAATAATCCATCACCATCTGATCCCGCTTAGCTAATCCCTCCTTACTCAGGCTTAGCCTCCCCAATTTGTCGTTCTCATAGGGGTCAGCTCCGGCAAGGTAAAACACAAGGTCCGGATATGATTCGTTCAAGGCCGTAGCTAAACCCTGATCAAAACAATCCAAATAAACTTCATCTTCTGTCGCATCTTCAATTTCGATATCCAGATCGCTCAGCGCTTTGCGCGCTGGGAAATTCTTTCCCCCGTGTATGGAAAAGGTGTAGATACTCTTGTCGTTCGAACAGATCTCAGCAGTGCCATTGCCCTGATGCACATCCGCATCAACAATAAGAATCTGATCAGCAATATCCTCTTTCTGCATTAGCTTGGCGGCCACAGCGCAGTCATTAAATACGCAGAACCCCTGAGCACGATCACTCATAGCATGGTGTGTTCCACCAGCAAGATTTGCCGCTGCGCCCTCTTCCAGCGCCACGCGCGCAGCGCTAATGGTCGCCCCAACCGACCTGCGCGATCGCTCCACCATTTCGGGCGACCAAGGAAAACCAAGCTCTCTTATTTCATCTTTAGACATCTGCCCGGAAGTCACGCGATTCACATAATCTGGAGTATGACAAAGGCTAAGTTCCTCGTCGGTTGCAGCATCAGGCACCAGTAGCTCGATGTCAGATTCTTCAGCAACGCGTTGCCGCAACAGCTCGTATTTACTCATGGGGAATCGGTGCCCATCTGGCAGAGGAAGCACAAAATGGTCGCAGTAGAAGGCTTTCATATTTTTCTTCGATAGATCACGATTGAATTATCAATTGCGCTCGATTAGCGGTCAATTCAGCAATATTTACACCAGAAGTAACATCCACTCGCTTAATAATGTGAACCGGTTCAAAAAACGGGTTTTAGGCTCATTTTTTCTGTGACTCACACCAAGTTTTTGGTTAGTATTAGCGACTAATCAAATGAAATTTTTCATTTGTCCAATTGACAGGAATCTCTAGGATAGTGCTAAAACAAAGCCATCTAAAAGAATTTCCGCGTAAAGCCGCTAAAGCCTTGGTTCCCATGTGCGCTGCGGCTTTTTTAATGAGTTCAGCATCGGTGTTTTCCGAAAGCGGCTCAACAGCAGGAGTTGGGATTCATCTCACTATTATCCCGTCCACAGACTCTCTGGCATCCACTCCTCAAAACCCTTTTTCTACCGTCGAAACGGCCCTTAGTTCAAATCAACTTTATCAACTCGAATTAAACTCCGCCTTGCTCGCTGATTTCACTATTGCAAACGAAGCGGACTCTGAAGAATCTCCTGCAGAGCTAGTTGAAAGACTTGAGCAAGCGGTTGACGATCTCCTGCTAGACGCCACAAGCTCGGTCAGTAACGAACCCGTTATCCTTCCTGTTAGCGCTGGTTAAACCAGCACTTCCTCTTCTTTGGAATCAGCCTGCTCCTGTTGGTTTTTCCAAAGTTCAGCATAGAGACCATTTTTCGCCAGTAACTCTCTGTGGTTTCCCTTTTCCACAATTTCCCCTCTGTCTAATACCAATATTTCATCGGCATCGATTACCGTAGAAAGTCGGTGTGCAATCACCAGAGTGGTGTGATTTTCTGCCGCCTGCTTTAGCGCTTCCAAGATCGCCTGTTCGGCGCTCGAATCGAGAGAGGAAGTAGCCTCATCAAATACCATAATCTCAGGATTTTTTAACAGAGTGCGAGCGATGGCGATACGTTGCTTTTCGCCACCCGAAAGCTTCAACCCCCGCTCACCCACAACAGTGTCGTAACCCTCGGGAAGTTGTTCAATAAAGTTCTCCAAATTGGCCATGCGTGCCGCAACCTGAACTTGCTCCTGCCCTGCTTCAGTGTCGCCGTAGCTGATGTTATATCCAATGCTGTCGTTAAAAAGCACGGTATCTTGCGGCACAACGCCGATGGATTTTCGCAGACTCTCTTGAGTGACCTGGTCAACAGCTTGATCATTTACATAGATACGCCCCTGATCGACATCATAAAAACGAAATAACAGGCGAGCGATTGTGGATTTGCCAGAACCACTGGGGCCGACAATTGCCACCTTTTTTCCCTCCGGAATCTCGAAAGAAACATCCCTTAATATGGTGCGGTTATCTTTGTAACCAAAACTGACATTTTCAAAACGGACGCCCCCTCCGTTTGGCTGAAGTTCCGCGGCATTATCCGCGTCCGCCACACCCGGATTGGTATCCAGCAAACGAAACATCTGCTCAATATTTGCCAATGAGTTTTTAATCTCTCGATAGACAAAGCCGAGAAAGTTCAGCGGGATAAACAGCTGGATCATATAGGCGTTAATCAACACCAGATCTCCAATGGTCATGACACCGCTAACCACCTCGCTGGCGGCCAGAATCATCATGGCAGTAATTGATATCGCGATGATTAGGGCTTGACCCGAATTTAATGCGAAGAGCGAATAGCGATTTTTTAGCCGCGCTTCCTCCCACTCAGCCAATTGATTGTCGTAAAGCTCTGATTCGTATCGCTCGTTCCCAAAATACTTAACTGTTTCAAAATTAAGTAGGCTGTCAATCGCACGGGTATTGGATTTGTTGTCCATCTGATTTGCCTCGCGTACAAACCTGAGACGCCACTCCGTAACTGCAACTGAAAAGCCAATATAAGAAACAACGGCTGCGAGGGTAATCAGCACATACCAAATGTTGTAGTTAAAAAACAGAATTCCGCAAATCAGAGCCAGTTCGAGCAGTGTCGGCAAGATATTGAAGAGCATAAAGCGCAGCAGAAATGCGATGCCACTGGTGCCGCGTTCTATATCTCTTGAAAGACCGCCTGTTTTGCGCGACAGGTGGAAATTCAGGTCCAGAGTATGCAGGTGGCTAAACACCTTCAGCCCAATACGTCGCATACCCCGCTCTGCAACACGACTAAAAATGGCGTCGCGTAGCTCACCAAAAAAGGTCGTACTAAAACGCAAAATTCCGTAGGCAAACAAAAGCGCCAAAGGGAGGGAAATTATTTGCACAGTGGGATCGCTGAGGTCATCAACAATGTATTTCAGAATCAAAGGCAATATGACATTGACAACTTTTGCTAACACCAAAAAAGCCATGGCAAAAAATACACGTGCCGGAAACTCAAGCAAGTAAGGGGCGAGACTTTTGACAACCTTCCAGTCGCCAGACCAATCGGTTTCTGGATTTTCTTTGCTATGACGTGGCAATCTGGATTCCTGGGAGACTAAAAGATCTGACCTAAAGAGGTTGGGTGATTTCCTCAGTTTTCAACTGAACAGGCAACTTCTGGTAATCTAGAGTCATGAGCACCTTCTCTGGAAGAAGCTGGGACGAATGGATCGCAGAGTATGCCGAAAGTCATCAGCACCCCAAAAACCGCCTTTGTCATAGCTTTGGCATTCCACTAATAGTGGTGTCTATTCCTATGATGCTCGCC
>Ga0209557_1000096_pt1 | contig 58040 bp, 78 predicted proteins | sample SaaInlV_120m_DNA_4_FD_184672 | JGI IMG/M metagenome (GOLD analysis project Ga0209557, IMG submission 184672) | Marine microbial communities from expanding oxygen minimum zones in the Saanich Inlet - Saanich Inlet SI074_LV_10m_DNA (SPAdes) (version 2) | ecosystem: Environmental > Aquatic > Marine... | reverse complement strand
TAAGTGTCCATGATCTTCTTAGACTTTGGATCTCTAGGTCCTAAATCTGTTGTTCTAACAGGCTTAGCCTCTACTTTCTTTTTAGGTTTTGGTTTAGGTTTAGCTTCTTGTTTAACAGCGGATCTTCCTGTAGCCACTCTTTCCTCAGCCTCTTCAAGTAATCTTTCCGCTTCCTCTACTTTCTTTTCAAGAGTAGGATTATTAGGGTCTTCTGCGAAAGCATCTAAAGCATCATCTAAAGCATTCTCAAGGTTTAATATTTCTTGGCTAGAAGAAAATTGCATTGCATTTTCAGGGTCTCTTAATCCAGGGTCCTCTGAAACTAGTCTATTTGCTTTTGTTTCTGCTTTTTGTACAGCCTCTACAGCTTTATCACTTATTTCTCCACCCTCTTTTAAACCTGATGTGAATTCTTTAAGCCAGTTGTATACACCACGGGCATCGTCAAAATGTAGGTCTTCATGATTTTCAATACCAGACTTAAGGCCTAACTTGCTTATTATGTTGTTAAACCACAATCTTATTTTATCAAACAGAGAAGGGTCAAAATCTAATTCACCAGAAATAACAGCATCAGAAAGATAGTTTAAAAACTCTATAGCTTGCTTTTCTTTACCTTGTGTTTGCGCTATTTTTTTATTAATTGATCTTCTAACCTTAGCAGGCAGAATCTTCATAAGGTCATCGTAGTTTGCTTTCTGATTTAAGTAGCTACCTACTAAAGAGTTAAGTATAGGGTGGATAATTTCATGTGAAGTAACCGTCCATTTACCTGTTTGTCGAGCCATCTCTTTGTTTATAAAAAGACTACCCGCTCCTAAATATACTCCGTCAGATTCAGCCGCTTGTTTTGCAACCTCAGCTTTTGTTAGGGGTTTAAAATCAGGGTCAGCTTTTATCTTACCTTCTTTTACAGCTTTTAAATAAGATCTTTCTTTTCTCTTTAAAGCTCTATATATAGCGGTAACATAAGCATCGGTGTTTTCAAATATTCTTGGAAGCTTACTTTCCCCAAATCCTAATTTTTTAGCAAAGTTAACAACAGCAGCGGTATTTTTTGTAAACTTGCCTTCGAAGACTTTATTATCTGCATCTAATGTGTTTTGCGCGTCTACCAACAATTTTGTTTGTTGTTCTTTTAAAACTTTAAGCTTTTCATCTATTAGGGCCTGTTCTCCTGGTATTGCGTTCTTTCTTTGCTTTTCTAATTTACTTATGTTTTCCTGAGAGTCTATGACTTTTAAAAGTTCTGTTGACATGCGTCTATCTGATAGAAACTTAGGCATTTTGTTTATATTTCTACCAAACTTCTGTATCTCTTGATTTAAGCCGTCAGCTTCTTTTCTTGTTATATCCCCGTTTTTTACCCAAGAATCAAATATCTTTTCAACTTTAGCAGGGTTTTGTATTAGCTGCCTTAACTTCTGAACTTTTTCACTGTCATTCATTATGTTTTTTCTGCCAGTTAAAGTTGATATGCTACCAACCCCACCAGCAAATCCGCCAGCAGCAAACGACAATGCTGAAGTATTTACAAAGTCCTCGTAAGTGTAAGTGTCTTTTAAAAGATCTTTTCCAATACCTTTGTTCAAAACTTTATTTAAAGCAGCCTCACCTATTTGTTGTACATTTTCCTGCACCATTTCTTTAGCGCCTTCGCTTGCTACAATCGCACCAAATTTAGCTAATTTAGTTTGCAGAGGAGCTGCTACTATTCTTCCGAAGTTTCTTCTTACACCTGCAGCATTACCAGAAGCATTAATAAGCTGTCTAAATAAGCTTGCTGTGGAATTTTTTCCAGTACCTTTAAATATCTTATCTATAAGCCCAGTCTTAGGGTTTATTGGTGTTGTTAAAGCAAATAGTGCAGCCATACCTAAACTTGCCTCATTAGCAATAGCTTCAGATTCTTCCATGCTCATACCAGCATCCAGTGCAGCTGTCTTAGCTTGATTATAGCCAGTCATTGCTCCATACCCGGATTGGAATATTACAGCATCAGCCATTCCTTTGCTTATGCCTAAAGGTATCTTTTTGCCAAATGTGTCCCAAGTTCCTTTTGCTCCCCCAGTTACTCCACCGTAATTAATACCTCTAGAATTAATTCCTTTAGTTTTATTATACCCTAACTCCATTCTAGTTAATCTAGCTTTGGATAAGTTTTTAACTTTACCTAGATATTTTAAAGAAGCTGCTCTCCTTAAAAGTCCTGTGCCTTTTTGTCCAACAATCTGTATTGCTAATTCACCTATAGTTTGTCCTGCTATAATGCTACCACCAAAACCATCAAAGTCAGCTCCGTAAATGTAATCACCATTTGCGATAGCATCATCTATAGCCTTTCTGTCTTTATCTGAAATAGTTTTAGAAACATCAAATCCGTTTGTTATTTGCTTGATGCTACCATTAGCTTGCTTTATATACTCTTTGCCATTTAAAGTAACTTGCTTGCCTTCAGCATATAAGTAATTTATATTAGCTTCTCCTCTTAAAGCTCTTCTGTTTGACTTGTCTCTTAAGTCTCTAAATTCGTTAGCTTGTCTTCCTTCTCCAATAATTGGCAACACCCAACCAAACACTTTACCGTCCATTTTTACAAAATCGTAAACGTCTTCTAAACCATCACCTAGCTTATTTAAAGCGCCTACTAAGGTTCTTCCGCTGCCGTAAAGACCGGTTTTAACTCCGGTTTCGGTCTCTTCAATTCTTGCTTGTTGAGCATCCTCTATGTTTTTAATTTGCTCAGCGTTATATTTGTTTATTGAATCCCAATTATTAGAATTCCAATCTTCTAATTTATTAAAATCCAAATGAGTACCGTAATTGTACTTCTCAGGATCCTCCATTAGCTTAACATCTGCAGCTCCCATCGCTTCAGGCAAGCTCATATTTTTGTATTCAGACGGGTTATTTTTAATTTCTTCTAATACTACTCTTTCAACATTTCTACTAGCTGTCTCAATTAAGTACTCGTCAAAATACGATTTAAGATCCTGCTGCATGGTTAAATTGTCAGGTAAATTAGAGTCGTCTTGCTCATAAGCCCCAGCTTCTTTTTGCTTATCGAACTCGTCTATATATCCTTTTCTATTCAAAAAGCCCTGGAAGTCACTAGCATTAACGTTAGCTTCTTCTAATAACACCTTGCTTTCAGGATTGTTTATATAATACTCTTCAATAAAATCAGTGCGCTTATCATCATTGTATGCTGCATTAGAGTTTGTGTCATTTAAGTCTAAGTCATTGCTGTTATAAAACTGCTCAGCCTGCTCTTCTATACTAACGTCATTTCTATACCCTCTGTATTTTTCATGAAGCTCAGGGTTGTTGTTTATAGCGGCCTCGTCTTCAGCGTCGTCTTTTCGCACCCAGTTTGATATAGCTCGTGCAAGCGGGCCTAAAACATCAGGTATATTTGCCGTCTTACCTAGCGTCAGGCTCTTGTCCGTCTTAACCGCTTTCGCGAACACAGGATTATTTTTTTCCCAGGCCTTCCAAGAATCCTTAAAAGATTCACTTACTCCATCAGCCCAACTATTGTTAGGATCGTCATCAAACATCCTAGATATCATAGTACCACTATAGTCGTCGTCTATTAGTTTTTCTCTTTTACCTCTATTATTTTCTGATACAAATCCACTATCTAGTTGCTCCGACGAACCATTTACCCAACTGGATCCCGTAGCGTTTTGATTTGACTCCACACTTGGATCCGCAGCCGCAGAGTCGTTTGTCTTTACTGATTCTTCAGTATTAAAAAATTGCGTGCTAAAATCGCTGAATGATTTAGTATAATCACCAGAAGATTTAAGAGCGCCGTATAATTTTTCCTGCCCTGCTGTAGAGCCAAACTGAGTTTTAAAGTCTTCTAATGACTTAGTATATTTGCCACTTTTATTTAAAGCTTCGTATAATTTTTCCATTTAATTAAAGATTGTTTAGTGAACCAGAGCCTGAGTTATTGTTATTGTCTTGAGAACCTGAAGTTTGTTTCCCGTACAAATCTATATAGTAGTTCTTAGCCTTAGCGGACAAGTCTGAATTGTTTATGTAGAATTCAAACATTGACCTGGGGTCAGAAGTGTTCACGTTTATACCGCGGGCATCTTCTCTAGGATCTTTAGAGGGATTAGTTATATACATATTAAAATTACCAAATTGGTCTACAAACTGCTTTCTAAGCTCTGGGCTATCCTCCTCATCTTTTCCGACCATAAATTTTTCATACATTTGCCCTTTTGTTACGTATATCTTTGTAGACGTGGGGTCAATTGAATTTATTATGTTTGCCATTTGATTAACTGTAGCAACCGTGTTTCCGCCTGTTGCCTCTTTAGCCAGCAAAGAAAACTGCAAAGCTTTATCTGCAACATTTCCAGAAACGTTTATTTCGTCTTTTAATGCCCCGCTAAAACCGCCACTGCCGCCTCCACTAGATGGTCTTTTATCCCTAGCTCCTTGAGCTGCCGTATCGGTTAATACGTTCATATAGTTGTCCAGTACTGCTTGTCTTAAATCATCGTCATTACCAGGGGCGAATAGCTCAGGATCTTCTAAGCCTAACCCACCTTGCATTATGAAATCGTCTGATGCTAGAGAAAGCAAACCTCTTCTACCGCCTTTAATCAGTATGTTATTTAGTTGTTGGCGAATCATATTCTTTCTAGCTCCTGTAAGAGTAGAGCCGGCGCTGTATATACTTTTATTCATTTCTAACAGCTGATTAGCTCCGTCGAAGTCTTTTAAGAAAGGCTTAGGAATTTGATTATACGAATCGTAAGTTTCTTTGCCTTCATTCCAAAAAACTAAACTACCACCATCTCCTACACCTAAGCTAGCTTCATTAGTATAAAGCTTAGACGCTTCGTTTAGAGTATTTATTTCATTGCCATCAGATATTAATCCATTGTCAAAATCTTTTAGGTAAGAAGCTTTATCTTCTTTATATGATTTAACTTGGGTCGCTAAATTCTGGAATGATTGAGATATACCATTTATCTTAGTCCTAAGTTCCATATACTGAGGAGAAGTAGGATCTTCTATTTTTGCTATTCTACTTGCTGCGTCTGCATATTCAGATCTTTGCTTTACTAAATAATTTGTAATTGAATTTTGTTGTGTAGGTGTAAGGTCAGTTACATCTACATTAGTGTCTAAAGCATCAATATAACCAGCCACCTTTGAGTTTATAGCGTCTTTCTTAGCCTTAGCTTCCTGCATTATTAGCTTGTGATTTGCATACCCCGCTGCAAACCCTTCTGTAAGATTGTCATCCCAGGTTTTTGCTGGGGGAGCATTAGCTATTAAATCGCCTTGTACTAATTCTTTATTCATATTATTATATTATTTAAAAAGGTGATTGGCCTCCGTTACTAGCTCCGCTCATGAAATCGCCAAATCCAGTTCCTTTACCTAGTGCACCACTAGCAAAACCACCAAGAACACCACTAGCTATTCCTCCAATGCCACCCATTATTTTAGCTTTACCAGCTTCAACAGCTGCTTTCTTTTGGGCTAAGTCACCTTGAGCCATACCAAACATAGTTTCCACTTTGTCTTTTTCAGCATCCCTAGATATTAATTCACCTTTTGCTTCATACATTTGTAGGTTTGCAGCTTGCTGTCTTTCCGCAACTTGATTTTGTCTTTCTTGTTGCCCTATGTCTGCGGAAGCCCTACGTAAGTTTTGTGATTGCTGTCCTGCTAATGATTGTGCTAAAGCTGCAATTCCTGATCCACCAGCAGCCCCTTGCATTTGTCCCATTATATTAGACAAACCTTGTTGTTCTTGTTCTGCTTGAAACTGAGCGGCCTGTTGGTTGACTGTAAGATCTTCCATGGTATTCTCCATGTTAGCATATACATTAGACGTATCTAAGTCCTCGTACTGTCTCTTACGGCGATTATATTCTTGTTGCGCTTTACGCATTTCTCTTTTCCTCTTGCCAGCACCGATTAATCCTCCGGCTATTGACAGACCAGAGCTTATTAATCCTCCTATCATATCTGTATAGTTTATATATTATTATTACATGTTATTTGCTACTCTCAAATATCTCTGACCCTACAGAAAACACTTCGGCTTCTTCTGTGGTTCCGTTCCTAAATTGTACTCTAGCAAAGTAACCTAATAGAGATCCACCGTTAACTGTATTATCTTTTTGAAATAATATAAAGCTATTCACAGTTGGTCTTTGTTGAGCAGGTGATATTTCGCATATTATAGCGTTTAACCCTTGATTAATTCCTTTTACTACGCCTATCTTTTCTAAAACTTGACCTTCATATACATTAGGTGAATCCGTAAAATAAGCTATGTCTCCTATTTGCACTGATACATTTAGGGGATTTGGGAATAATAATGTTATTTCGTCCATATTTTTATATTATTATTTACGGTGCAACGCACATATTAGGCCCAGAGCAATCGCTGTATTTGCCAGTATTACCGTTGGCTCTCTCGTCAAGATAATTTGTAGGCGTTCCTTGTAGATCTATAGTTATTAATTCTCTACATTCTCTTTCATTATTTGGTCCATTTACAGCCCATACAACATCTTGCGCCGAATAGGTTTTAGTCATTGGGGCAATTGTAGTTCCTGCGGATGCTATAGAATAAGCGTCTGTCGTGCTTAATAAAATAGTATCAGATGGGTCAATACATAAAGCTGCAACCCATGCTCCAGGTCCTGGAGGGCCGTCATCCTGCATGAAAGTGTCCACGTCTAAAGTGTGTGCTATTGGGACGTCTTCTGTTGCTTGTATAGTTATAGTGCCTTTTACTTTTACACTATCGCCAAGCTGACCGTTAATTGTCTGCGGATTGCTTAAAGAATATAAAGTACCGGGATGTGCTGGATCTGGTATAACTGGGTTAAACGAATTAGCGGTATGGTCAGTAAGCTTAGATACATCATTCCCGTTAGCAGCTGTAATCATAAACTGGTATTCAAATGAATTTAGGTCGCCTGGTTGATACGTGTAATTTGGTACAGCTATAAATGTGTCAGGAGAGCCTGAGATATTATAGTAACCAGTAGAACTAAATGCAGATATAGTGAACGTAACCTCTTCTGTTTGTGCAAAGCTTAATGTGATGTCTGGTGATCCAGGATTAGTTATGGCTGGATTTATATCGCCTGTGATTATTATTTTATAAGGTGATTCGCCATCGGTAGATGGAGGAAAAACAATATTAGGACTAGAATATTGACCATTACTAGGCATTACTTCATTTGTAGCTATAACAATTTCAGTCCCTGTTCCATCTTGATAAAACAAGCTAGCGCTAAATGTAGCGGTTGGGTCACCAAAAAGATTTAACACCCTAGTGTCTCCAGCGCTAGGGATTGGGGGTTGATTAAAATTACCTATACCGCTAACATTGAAAGCATTAATGTATGTTGTATTTCCAACAGAAGGAATAGCTAATGCCTGTATGTTTATTATATCACCGGTAACAGAGTTAGCTGGAAAAGTATAATTTATGTCGTATGTTACAGCTATTAATTCGTTATATTGGTTTAACGTTTCAGTCGTTATAATGCTGTAAGCCGCAGGGTCTCCTGTGTTTATAGCCGCTATAGGCGCTTGGTAAAAATAAAATCCAGCATTAGCTTGTATGGTTTGATTCCAAACTAATTTTGTTTGAGTAAAATCTCCCGTTTGAGAATAAGTGTATTGTTGAGATACAGGTGTTGCGTTTTGTGTGCCTAAATTTACAATGCCCTCCACTGAATACGGGGCAAATCTAGCAAAACCACTTAAACACAAAGGCACTTCTACATCATTACCTGGCATTATAGTACCAGCTAAAAAGTTTACATCTAAAAATACCAAACTACCGCTTTGTTGAAAACTAACAGAACTAGGGTCTATCCCGGCTGGGAACGGCGCTACTAAGCTAAAATCCGAAGCTAATACAATATATCCATCATCTGGTGCTATAGTAAGTCTTATTGTTCCGTTTGTACTTAAGTCGTCTCCTTGAGTTTCATTAAAATTGAAATCAGATACTGTAAAGTTATTATATGCCATTATTAAGTTGGATTAAGTGGATCATAATTAGGTAAATAAGCGCCTGTGCAAACGTTGAATGATACATAAGCAAAGAGGGCTGGATCGCATGTACCGCCTGTGCATTGGTTGGGTGGTGTTCCTAGTAGTCCACTAAAAATTTCCGGACCACTATTAAAACCTGCAGTAGAACCTTGCTGTATTACTTGGAATTGTACCGCATCCGCATGGGTTTGAAAGGTGTTGGTGCCTGCTAAATAAGTGTCTGGTTCAAAAGTAAATGTAACATAGCAGCTATTAAATGGGTCCGTAAAATCCGAAGCTATAGTGTCTGCATCGTCTTCCGTTATAGATAAATATGAATAACGCCACGAAGTGGAGGTTGAGGTAGTGGTAATAAATCTATTTGCTATATTCCACTTGTTGTCAACATTACCTCTACTATCTATATTGCCTTGAGCAGCAGCACTTGGGGGTTGAAAACCGGTAATTCCTACATCGCCAGTTGCGCTAGTAGGGTTCCCGTTTACACCATCCCAGCCAAAAGAATCAGTCAAACTACTTGACCCATATCCGCTAGAGCCACCGTTACCTACATAGAACCTACCAATAACAACTCCTCCGTTAACATGCTTATTCGCTACAAGCCTATAAGTACCTCTATTACAACCGTGAGTTGTTGCGGTGGTTGCTTTTTGTTCTACCACAAATGTAGGGTCGTTTGGATCGGTCCATGTTCTATCTGGTAATACGCCCGCTGAAGTTCCTACAAATTCTAAATTCAACAAAGCTACCGCTAATCCATCTTCCTCAACTAGCAAACTATCTGAAAGATTATCTGGGTCAGTAACAGTTATAGTGTATGAGAATGTACCTTGTGGCACAGTTCCTGTTATTGAAGCTGTTCCTGTAAAACCATTCCCTGTAGTAGTCAACTGCAAAGTGGAAGGTAAACCAGTAACACTCCAAGCTAATTCTGACAAAGCATGATCAGGATCTATCGCTGTTATACCTGTCCAACTATATGGATCACCAGCGGTAAAAGGACCAGCTGGAGGTGTTGAGTTTATAACAGGCCCTTCTGGAACTGATATTATTTCAACATTTACCGTAGCAGGAGAACTATACCTAGATCCATTATAACTTCTATAAGTGAAACTACCAGCTCCTCCATAGTAATTTAATACATTAGGTGTAAAAATTATTTCGTCTCCGTTAATAGCGCCTAAAACTCCATTTAGAGTGTTGTCGGACGCAATCTCGTATGTAAGCGAGAAGCCTTGTGGGTCGTTACCTGTCAATGTCAGTACGGTACAAGATGTGCAATCTTCTAGTACTTGGTAAGTTTTATTATCAGCATTAGGGGGTTGTATTTGAACAGCGCAATCAGGCTCTCCGAATACATGCACATTAAATACAGTTACTGGAGGAGCTATTATATTATTTGCTCTACCAATACCTTGCATTGGAAACTCCTGTGAATCTAAATTATTATTATCGTTAGATGTGAAATATTTACTCTCCCCTTTTATGTATTGGAAATATTTGTTTTCCTTATCTAAAAATTGTTTTATAAACCCATTTTGAAGATCTGTATTCATGTACTGAGTGTACCAACCTTCGTGCAATAAAGTTTCAGAAGTTAAACTTTGCAACTGTAAAGCCTCTACTTCTGCTAAAGACAGGTTAGAGTATTGATTATTGCTATACACATATTCTCTTGATTTACTACCTGAGTAATTTAAAGTCTTATACTTTTTTACTACGTTAGGCATTTCATTGATTAAGAAATCAACTGAACTATCATATTGAGTGCCATAGAAATTGTTTCTTACAGAATCAGCTGTTCTGTGCTCCCACATTCTAGCGTTTCTAAAAGTATAATATCTATCATTTAAACTTATACCCCCTTCTGTACTAAAAGTTTTTCTGCTTTCCCAGCCTTTCACTTCTTCTTTAAAAGATACTACGGTATTATTAGGACTATATAGTGACCAATTACCTTTTATAAAGAATCTATCTTGAAATCTGCTAGCCCATTCTTCGCTTAGTCCATCTAAACATAAATTATAAGCTTTCTTATCATCGTCGAAAGAACCCCATAAGTATTGAGATTGCTTTAAGTTATCAGAATAGAAGTCGCCCATTCCATACCTAGATATATCTTCAAGCCCGTCATTTGACAATCTTAAAACAACCCCTCTATTTTTATCGGTAAAATATGTTCTAAATCCATACGAAGCAAAACTTTCAGGGTTTTTACTTATTCCAAATTCACCAGCATAAGGTACTGCTTGCCCTAAAACATTATTGTTCGATGTAACGTTAGAATTACCATCTGCATTAAATAAAGCATCTTTATTAGCTAGTATACGTAATATCTTATCCTCGCATAAGGCTACTAAGTTAGTGTCCCTTGAATGCAACTTTTGTATAGAACTATATATAGGATTAAGATCTTTGGTTATTTTTTCAGCTTGTATAAATTGGTTTAGGTTATTTACCCCTGATGTTGAATTGAATATCTGTGAATAAATTAAGCCAGTTAATCTTCTTTCTTCAGCGTATGGCTCTTTTAAGGTGGCAGAAACTATAGGTCCATTATCTATAGTGACCGCGTTATAATCATCACGCACTCTATCTGACTCTACACCATTACCAAAGCTGTAACAATTATGCCAGTCTAGTATATGGGGGTTGCCATACTCACTCATCGAGTAAACCTTAGATGCTGCGTAGTATAATTCTAACTCAGCAGATTCCTTAGGCTCAGTCTCAAATATACCGGGATTATCACTAGTAAAAGTTACAGTATCAGGAAGCACGGTTAAAAACTCCATGCGAGGTGAGTTTGCGTCATTCATAGGACGATTGCCTCCTCTAGGAAAAGACCAACCAGCAGGCCCTTGAAATAAACCAGTGCCGTTAGTTAATGTATCAATAGGTTTAACTTTAAGTTGAAATCTAGTTCTCTTGTTTGATCCCTTGTTGTATTTGTTTCTTTTTGAATTATTTTCGTAATTCCTAACTCTTTGAAATTCTTTGGTCGCTGTTATCTCGTATATAACCTGATCAGGATCCTCCTCAAATCTAAAAAGACCGCCAACCTGTAAAAGTATATCTACAGCATCTCTGTATTCATTATACACTGTCCTACCTACATTAAAATCTGCACCTTGTGGCCATATACCTGTGAAGGATATTGTAATATCGTTACCCCCTACAGTATAAGCAGCGCCAGTAGAGCCGTTGGCATTAGCTACAGACCCTTGATCTACAAACCAACCAGTATAACCCCAGCCTCCGGTAATGTAACTTCTATTAACACCAGTGCCAATAAAACCCATTTTTAAAGACTGCTTTACCGCATAATTATTTGAGTTAATAGATGATAATATATATTCCTGTAAAGTTGAATCTTTATATAGTTTAATAAAAAACCTACCTTCAAATTCTGGTTTATCATCAAAATCCTCTGTAGCAAATTGTACATTTAATCCAACAATTTTATTACCGCTAGTATCGGTAGTGAAAGACATATCGTCTCCAAACTTTCCTTCTATTGTTACTCTTAATGTATTACTACCGTTGGTTTGAATACTAGTTACATTATACCAATTACTTCTTGTTGTAGTTGTGTATACTCTTACTATTCTCTGCTTTTGCGTTGAATCTAATATTGATCTAGCCGTGCTAGCCTCTAGAGCATCCTCTTTTATGTCTATAGCTGTAAAATCTGGTTGAGGTATTCCAGTGTCAACTATGTTATCACTACCGTCAACACTACCTGCAACTTTTATTACTTTTCTTAAAAACAGAGGCGCTTCATTTGAAATAGCTACTACTTTGTATTTAGCAGGTATTGATACAAATTCGTCTTTGTCATGTCTTTTCTTTAGCTCTAAGAACGTAGATTCGTCAACTTTATTTCTTTCCGCAGAAGGAAAACTTATCCAAACATTACCGTCTTCAGCATCGTACCACCTGTCCATAGCTAGGTTGTAATACTCGTTAGATGTTTCTTTTATATAGTATCTAAAGCCCTCGAAACCAACAGGAGCATTCCCATCGGTTTGAGCTGTTATTTGGTTATACTCAATTGCCTCAGGTTTTTGTAATGTTGTTGCGGCAGATTCCGATGTAAAAACCGGTGTTTGTCTGCCATATTTATCCTGGAATACTACACCTACTTGATATGTTCTCTGCGATTTTATAGATTGAAATGGTACTTTTGGTAAACTTTCACCTGCTAGTGTTAGCGTATGTTCACAGCTGCCGTTAGTGTAGTCACAGTCCCATTTGTCATTATGGGTAATAGTTTGTGTTAAAGTAGGAGATACATCTATATTAAATAGATCTTTTAAATTAAAGTTTTGAAGGTAATTACCATAGACTATTCTATTACCAGTAATTTCTTGAGCTTTTGCTACCCTGGGCACATTATCATAATTTCTTAATAGCTGATTAGACGGCAATATTGAAGATATGATTTCAGATTCTATATTGAATTCATTAGCGTTCCATATATCATCACCCTTAATGAATGTGTCTACCACGTACACGCTTGTGCTATTACTTTCTTTATACAAAAGGTCTACTTCAACAACATCTAAAGGTATATTAGAGGGCCTAAAGCCTTCTATGATACATTGCCTAAGCTGGTTTACCATACCTAGATTATACCCTTTTTTTGTTTCGTAATCAAATTCACCAGGTAAGAATGCTATTTCAGAGAATGGGGAAAAAGTTGAATAATATCCATCTTTATATTTGTACCTGTAAGCAAATCTTGGAAACTTAAATTCAAAAAATGGTGGCTCATCAATTTTAACCTCCCAAAATATATCTACATCTTGTACAGTTTCTGGAACTACAAGTATTTTTACTTCAGCATAAGTTTGTGTAACCCCTGGAGGGACAGCCATTACTTCTACTCTTACTTGATATTCGTTTTCAAAATTTTCATCATCTACAGCGGATCCGTCTAAGGTTAGTATATCGCCTACCCTATAAAAAGGGTATGGAGAACTAGCCCAGGTTAAAGTCAATTCCTCACCTATTTGCATAGGGATTCGGCATGTTACATCTACACAGTTGTTAGGCGCCCCTGGGTCATCTGTTACAAAGTTTTGTTGTGTTGTAGTTTCAACAATAGCTGGATTACCATCTTGATCCACTGCTCTTGTTTCAGCTAATCTTAAGCTAAGAGGGACCGTTGGCGCTTTCTTTATAACGGTAATATCTTCTTCTATAAAATCTCTACCATTGAATACCGTATGAGTGAAAAAGTTCCCCGTTAAGCCAGGGGTTGGGGAAGTGGCACTTTTAAAATCATTTATATTTATTACCTTAGGCTCAGTTTGATTATCTGTCCAAAATAATAAATCTTCAATTATATTTATACCTGTTATTAAGTAATCTTTACTAAAATTTAATATACCTTGCGTGTCTACTAAAACCGGAACAACTACTTCTGTTTTTTGGTCGTACTCCGCGATAGCGCTCACTCCTACGCTTGATATGAACCAGTATATGGTTTCGTTTATTGCATCTCTTATTTCACCTATTTTAACAGGGGACACTAAAGCGTTTATATAACCAGATCCCCATTCAGTGTAGGCACCTGTGCTTGGATTTTTATAGCTATATATTTTAGGCGTATTACCTTGAATATTTTGCAAAGCACCTACGTTGCCCGTGTCAGAGGTAGATATTTCTAAGTTTAGAGCATCTCTATACTCGCCATTTGGAACTAAACGCTCGTCAAGGTCTTTGTTCATTCTCCCTGACGTAAACGTGTGAATTAATTCTGGCATATTCTAGTGTTTTATGATTTTGGACTTATTGCGCATAACTTGAGCAATTTCCTCTATTTTAATATTTGATAATCTTATTTTTGTATTACGTCTCGCGGCGGCTAATTCTCTTTTAAATCTATTAACTAAGTATTCCGGAGTATTGATTCTCGTTGCTAAAATCGCGTGAGCTATGTATTTATACATTGCTTCCTCTGCGAATTTATGTACTGTAAGATCCTCGTCGTCCCCGCTTAAGCCGTCAGATATATATTTTAATGTAACTATTCTACCTACAAAGCTAGAGTCAAAGTTTATTATGTTGGCTATGGGGTCTATATAAAACACGCCATTAGCTTGAGCTCTTTCTGGTGTTAGCCCATATCTTCTTCCAAAGTGATTATTGGCAATTATGTCAGAGCTATTTATATTGTCTGAATTTTGTTGACCACTAGGTGAAGATTGGAAAGCTGTCTTTGTTTGCGATTGATCCGCTAATAATAGCTCCCTGTTTTGCTCATCGTACAAGTATTGGTAGTCTGATCCTTGCAATATAGGTAATGGATTTGAAGTTTTTATAGCAGGGTAGACTACTCTTTCAATCCCTCTTTCGTCTGTCCATGTTACCTTAACATAATTTACATAATCTTTAGGTAGTATAAAATTCAGGCTTGGCCCTATCTCTATTTCTTGTGACTTTACAGATGGTAAAATATCATAGCTAAACTCTTGTAAACAACGCTGAGCATGAAAAGCTACATCTGTTCGTTTTATTTTGCTTATTATCTTACCTTCACCTACATAAGATATTATAAAGTTATTCACGATATCTTTAATGCTTGTAAATTGGTACGCTCCATAATCTTCATCCCAGCTATTCCATTGACCGTCTGGACCTAAGTAGTATTGTTCGTCTGTTTGGTTTATTACGCTCATAGATTATGCTTTTTCTTGTTGTATTTGTTCTTGTTCTTCTGAATTAAATACTTGATATATACTTAAATCTTTAACTAGCAATCCAGCTAATTCTAATATCTTTATAACCAATTCAGATTCCTCTGATGGATCTAATTCAAAATTAACAGAGTAAGTAGAGTCATATAATGCTTCTCCATAAACTGTTTGGTATTTCCATTCTACTTTTGTTGGCCTTTTTATATACGTTGCGCTAACATCCGTCACTATATCAGAACTACCGTAAACCTCCAGCCCCTCTGTATCAGAAGTATATACTGGTCTTGAATCCTTAGGTTTGGTTAAAGGAGAAGAGTTTATATATAAAAATTCATTATGATTTATCCTTTCGGCTTCAACATAATGTATATTTTCTTGTCTGTAGACAGTTGGATTTGCTACTGGGTAATTTGCAGGTTGAGTGGGAGAAGGATATAAGTCTTTAGTTGTTACATGCTTATATATAATTGTACCAAGTCGGTACATGTCCGCCGGTAAAACAAACCGTGTATCTGTAAGATTACGTGTCAAGGCTTGCTTAGTTTCAAAGGCTGATATTTTTTTATTTAATACATCAAGCATGTCGGAGTATTCAGTGTCGTTACCCGGCACTCTCCCGAACTGGTTGATGTCATAAAAGTATTGTTCAAACAAATCCATTTGAGCTTGATTTGCGAACAAATTAAATTCCTGAGGCGTAACATACCCTCGTTGTTCTTTATTGAGTATTCCTAATACTCTTTGGTAAACAGTATCTATACTTACGCTCATATTCTTTTATTATTATTTATAGTGATTAGGCCACTCTTAAAGCGACCTAACCGCTATAAAAGTAACTTAATAAAGTTTCTTCATTATTGCTTTATAAACCTCCATACCTTCATCTGTCTTGAAGTATGCGGCTAAAGCGGAATAAGGGTGCTCATCAAAAGGAATCGTTAATAATTTTCTATTTGTGTCACCGTAAGAAAATGTTCGCTGATCTTGAGATAAGCTTATGATTCCAGCCTCTACAGCTTTCACACCTACATTTCTTAATTGAACATTATCATCATTTACTAGCTGAATGAAAGTTTGAGGTTGTCTTTTTGCAAAGATCATTAAATCTCTTTTTATCTCACTAGAAGATAACTGACTAACCTTGCTTCCAAATTCAACCCTAAGAATTGCTTCAGCTTCATCTACAGTCAATTTCTTAGCCGCGTTTAAAGCCGCTAATTCTAGCTCAATCCAATCTAATTCATTTTCTGATATTCCAACAGGATCAAATTCATAATATATTTGATCTTTATATGGGTGGTATAATGATAATAATTTTTGAAGTGCAACTTGTTCTTTAGGTACTACTAATTGGCCATTACGTAATATAATTCTACCTAATGTTGAAGTTCCTTTTTGTTCGTCTACAAAAGCAGACGGTTGATTTGTTGCATATCTAATTTCTCTATTGTAACCTAATTCTTTGTCAAAATACAATAAAGGTTTTCTTGCAGAATGCTTTGAAGGTAAACTATAAACTAATGGTGATTTACCTGTTTTTAAAACATAAGTTCTGTCTTTAAATTCAAACACGGGTTTTACCAGTGCCTTTACTTTTGGTGCTGCTTTTTCCACAACAATTTGAGGCGCAACCTCAACAGTTTCTTCTGCTACTTTAGCTTTTTTAGCCATAATATAATAAAATTAAATAATTGATAAAAGTAATAATTACCCCCGTTGATGTAACGAGGGTAAGAATTACATTAATTAAGCTCTATGCTTTTTTCAATAACACAAAGTTGTTAGCAGCTTGTACACATAAACATCTTTCTGATAAGAAGTGAACGTTCATTGCGTCTTCGTCACTTGTATAGTTTCCACCAACAGATCCAGTGATCCAAGATTTCATTTTTCTATCATCTGCTTCAGAAGCTCTGTAACGGATGTGTAAGAATGGTCTTGAAATGTTCTGTCCTAATGCTTGGTCATATACAGTTGAAGTCCCAGCTGGTACAATAACACCTTCAACATCTCCAACTAATCCACGTGTAGTAGCGTCGTTTAAGTATTTCCAGTCTGTTTTGTAAAAGTCGTAAGAACCTCTTCGGAATCCAGAGAATCCTAAGTTAAGTGCCATATCTTCAGAATTTTCGAATACTCCAAAAGAAGTACCTCCAGTTCCATAAGAATTTTGAGCAGCTAACATATTATCGATACCTAAAGATGTAGAACGATCTAAGAATAACATATTCTCTTCGATTGCTCCTTGCTTATCAAGCTCTCCTAAGATAGCGTCGAAATCTTCTAGTCCAGTTCCAGCAGCTCCGAAATCAGCATCAGTATAAACTAACCCTCTGTTTTCAAGCGCAGCGAATAGTCCGTCAGATCCAGTGATTTGAGTACCTCCACCTAAATTAGCAGCCGGCGTAATTGCGTTAGCAGCTTTTTCAGCTTCAATCATACTCATTTCTAATTGATCTTCAAAACGAATTCTTGCTTCGTGCTCAGACTTTAAGTACCATAAGTACCCAGAAGTTCCAGCTTCAGTAGTTACTTCAACCCATCCAATTTGTGCAGTATCAGAACCGCTTACAGCATACTTATCTCTAAGAATGATTGGCTTGTTGTTGAATTGCTCGAAAGCAGCGTCTACAGATGTACCAGCGTTGCTTGTACCTTTAGCATATTCAGAACCGTATACAAATACTTTACCAGCAGCGTGAGCAGTGATAGCTCCAGCATATCCAGCTATAGTAAGTGTTACATCTCCTGCTGCATCGGGTGTACCAACAGATTGTACATAAGCTTTCTCAACAACTAATCCATTAGCTGAAGCGACTACAATAGTAGCACCAGGTCCAATAAGGTTAGTTGAGTTGTTATTGGCGTCACCAGGAATAACTACAGTTGTTGCTGTAGATACAATTGGGTCGTATGCAATGTGTAAACGCCCTTGCTCAGACCATACTACTTGGTCAGATGCCATAGGCATTTCAGCTCCTACCATACGTAAGAATCCAGAGATAGTACGGTTACCGTATCTTTCTACTTCTTTCTCATATACTTCTGGTAAGAATTGTTGTGTAAAATCTAAATCTGCAAGAGTTAGATAGTTGTCGTTAAACAACGTTTGTGTTGGGCGTGGCGTTAAGTGAGCTAATGCTCCTGCGCTACCCGTAAATGATCCGTTTGCGGCCATAGTCGTAAATTTTAAATATTAATTATTTTTTTCTTCTAATTTTCAACTTGGAAGAGCTTTGACCACCTGATACTGATTTGACAGTCCAGCCGTTAGAAGCTTTGACAGTTTCGTGGGTCCCTCTCGGATCCATGTCAATGTTCTTGGCTTTAGCCATCGTCTCTTTTATTGCGTCGGTTTTACCTTGCTGATAAAAGTGATTTGCAATCGCGTCAGGGTTCATAGCTGTAAATAAGGATTTATGATATCCGGCCGCATCATTCATTTCATTTTTATCATTCAAGAACTTCTTGACAAAATTTGTGATGTCGGATTGACTCTCCTTAACTTTATCTGCGTTGTTAACTTTGAAACGAAATTTCTTTTCACCAACACTGAAATCAAAACCTTTGAAATCGTTGGAAAAAAGCTTTTCTGTTTTAGCATTAAACGTAGATTGTTGTTGTGCAGCTATTTTAGTTGCCTCCTCGTTGTCTTTTTTATAGCGATTAAAAAACTCAACCGCTTTTGATTGTTCTGGATTTAATTTAGATCCAGCTTTAACTTCTTTATAGTATTTGGTTTTTAAACCTTCTAAGTGACTTTTAGCTTTAGCCACTTCTTCTTTGTATGCTAATTTTGCTTTTCTAACGTCTCTCTCTTCGTCTAAATCCTCATCATAAGAAAAGTCTTCCATGAGAACATCAATATCCTCTTTGTCAAGATACGGTTTTGTGTTCTCGTAATATTCTCTTAATAATTGCGTTTCATTTAATGAAGCGTAATCCGTGTTAAGTTTTACATAATCCTCCAGGCTTCCCCCAGTCTCATCCATAAACTCAACCACTTTTTGTATATTTTCTGGCAATTCAATACCAGCATCCGCTTCAACTATAGCTTGCTCAACCTGTTCAGTTAGTTCCTCTACTTGATCTGTTATTTCTTCAATAACGGATTCCTCAGCTTGAACGGGCTGTTCTTCATTTTGGATGGGCTCCCGTACTTCTTCAACCACTCCTTCGCTACTTGGCGGGTTTTCAGGTTGTTCGACAGGAACATCGCTTGCATTTGTTTCTTGTTCTGGAACGGCATCTTCTTTTGGTTTACTAAGCTCGTCTAAATTAACCTTAATAACGCCTTCATCGTAAGACATTGGGTTTTGCTCTACTACAGTTGTTTCTTCAACAGCTGGAGTTTCTTGTTGTGTTTCTTCTGACATGATAAAATATTATATAATTATTACTATTATTATTACCTAGGATCAAAGGAACCTAGGTCGAAATCCCCGCTAAGTATATCGTTTCCACTGGATTCGAAGTTTTTAGGAGGCAAATCATTTTTTCTTTGATTTATTAATTCACTCTGTTGTGTTGCTTGCAATTTAGTTCGATCGTCTTTTCTATCTTCTTTTTCTACTAGTTCAGACTTTCTACCTTGAACCTCAACTCCTTTAAGCTGCATGTTCATTGAAAATTCTAATTGCATTAACTCTTTCTTTAAAGCAGCTTCTTGCATTAATCTTTGGGCGTCAATTTGTGCTTTAGCTTGTTCAAAAGCAACTTTTTGCTGAGTCAAAGCTTGTTGCTTTTGCACCTCTGCCATTGCAGCCGCCTCTGTTGCTTGAGCATTAGCTTGCGCTTGAGCCTGCATATTTTGCTGTTGCATCTGCTGGTCTAGCATTTGCTTTTCTTTCTTCCTTACTTTTAATAACTGATTAGCTAGCTTTATATTTTTTATATCTCTTAAATCAATTGCGTCTGATAAATCAATCATACCCGCTGCAACTGCTGCTTGTATATTGTTTTCAAGAACTGCTTTCTCTTCTTCATCTGGTGATAATTCTATAAATATACCAAAATCATATAAATATAAATTAGACATTTCCTCTAATACAGCTACGTTTTGGTTGCCTATCTTGTGTATAAAAGCCTCTCTAGTTGGAGAGTACTCTATTATATCAGATATTCTTAACGATAAATTATCGCATAAATCAGATGTTAAAAACAAACTACCGTTTAGTATATGCCTAGTCGCTGTATTAGAATTAGCCGCTGCTAGTTTTTGAACACCTACTAAAGCTCTAGCGTCTGGTGTTGTTCCATCTCTTGCTTCGTTAAGGCCAGTTACATCTCTTATCATTTGCAAATAATAATTATATGTAGCTATTAAACTTTGAAGCTTTGCTCCGCCTGAACCTGTTTGCAATTCCTGTATAGGTACTTTGCCGGGATTCATATCTCCCTCTTGCGTAAATGATCTACCAATAACAGAACCTGTTTGGAAAAACATATTCAACGCTTCTTGAGGATTATAATTTGTACCATTACCTAAGTCAACTTCGGCTAAACCATCAGCGTCTAAGTAAACACCATCAGGCACCATCCTAGACATTACCTGTTGAAGCTTCAAATGTGTAAGCTGAATCATATCCGCAAACCCTGTTATACGCGATACGATGCTCTCTATCCGACCTTTATACATTCTAGGTGCTACTATACTATAATTCATTTTAACCTTCGTATAGTCGCTCTTTGGCCTTATCATATTTTTAGCCATTTCCCATTTAAGCATCTTACCTCCTAATACTTTCACCCCTTCGTATAAAACTTCCAGGGATTGAGAAGCTTTTGATATTCCGTACTCCTCCATTAATTCTGGTGGCGGATTAAAATCATCGCTTTTAGGTATAGTTTTTTCAGCCCCTGTTGCTGTTTCTTTTACTTTATAAACATCATTAGCAAAAGTCTTGTAGTTAAAGTACAGTATTTGTACAGTGTTTGAATCGTCCTCGTCATAGTTAGTCAGCGTGCGGTCATAAAAGCCGTTATTATTGTATGACTGACTTGATATTTCAGATAAATCGTCATTAGTAAGACCAGGAAATTCTTTTTTAAGCTCGTTTAAATGAACTCTTCTAATTTCACCTACATAATATATATCATCAAAATAAGGTGATTCAGTATAAGACCAAACTAAGTTAGCGGGATCAACGTATTCAACTTTAACTCCTTCTGCTTTAGAAAATGAATTCTTAACAGCTCCTATGCCTATAGTGGTTAAATCGTAATTACATCTTCTTTTTATTAAATCATACTTATTACCCTCTAGTAAAACATTAAGTGCTTGTTCTTCGGCTAATTCTACTTGTTGCTTATAGCTAAGCTGCATGTGTAAATCGAGCTCTTCTTTGTTCTTTGGCAAAGTCTCTTGATCTGTTTCAAATAAATTAACCCCAAATTCAGCTGCCGCAAACTCGTTTATCTCTTTAGTTTGCATATCTCTTATGATAGCTTCCATGTACCTTGTACGTTTTTCAACGCCGTACGGATCTTGTGAATAAGCTTTTATGTCAAAAGTTCTTTCTGACATTCCGTTTACTACTATATCTACAAACTTAGGTATAACCGGAACAGGCTTCCAATCTAAATTCAAATACGACAAGTCGCCATTGATAGACAACTCATCTTTATATTTTTGTATTCCTTGCTCTCCTCTTGCGTACAATCTAAGATTGTGAAAAGTGTTTTGATTACTTTTAAACCTACCTAGGCCGTTATCGGTTTTGAACCACTCGTTCTCTATAGCTCTACCGATAGATGTACCATAATCTAGTGACATCTTTTCTTCATCGCTCGCTATTTGGCTCGGAAAATAACTTGTTATAACTGACTCAGCCATATTTTTATTTTTCTATTATTTTGGAAAACGCACCTGAATTGGTGTATTTAGCTATTCTTAAATTTAATTTTCTTTTTTCTAGTTGAGGTACGGGGCGGTATAAATTCCTATTGCAAGCCATAATGGCAAGACCAGAACTTATAGCGGCATCAAACTTTGTTCTTTTGTTTATGTCAAACTTTGACCAATCGTTTAAAGTTTCATTAAAGTACATTGTACCGTATTGCCCGTCACTCTTTAATCCTACGTGTTGATCTATGTAAGATTCAATTGCCGCAGCGTGTGCTTGTTTTATATCTTCACTTGAATTAGGTATTCCGCCTATTTCTTTTTCTGTTACGGATAACTTGTTCCATATTTTATCAGGTCTGTTCATTGAGTACCCTCTATAACCTCTTCTTTTAAAATAATAAAGCAACCTTGGCTTGTTGTTCTCACATAATAAAGGCATCCCGTAAAATACACATGCCATTAATACATCTTCAAAAAACATCTCAGCTGTTTGAGGTCTTGCTACGTATTCAAGGAAAAAAGTATTAGGTGGATGATCTTCTAAGCTAAACTTAGTTAACCCGTGCAAAGCCCCCTTTGAACCTCTACCATCAGTTGTACCTGATATATCGTAACTATCACATCCGAATGCACCCATGTGATCATTACCTGGGCTTTTCATATTGTTTTTAATTACTTGTTTATTTTGTAATGCAACTGTAGGCACCCAAGATAATTTAAACCTACCGTTGGGATTTGGTGTAAATCTAACTTTAGTGTCTTTTATTCCGTTCTCCCAACTAAAGCTTCCTGTTGTTATTACATTAGAATTACCTAAGTCTTCGTTGTAGTCTATTTGCTCGTATATTTTAACTAAATTAAATATACTGTTTTTAGTCTCATCTCTAAACGCGTGTTCCTCTGTCCTAGGGAATTGTCTATAAAATTCATTAAGAGCATCTTGGTCTCCTTTTAATCCTTCTACTTCATTATTCCAATGCTCTATTACCCCTTGATCTATTTGTTCCCCGTGAGGTCCAACACAATCTTCTGGTGGCTTATCGAAGACAGGCATTCCAAAAGAATCAATGAATCCTTCGTAGTTCCATTCCATAGGTATGAACAAAGAATAGAGTCCTGACTTGGTTTGTCCATTTCTGTTTCTTTTTAAAACATTAGAATCGTTGAATAACTTTTTAAAATTCTCGCCTCCCTTATCTAAAGCGTTTGACGTTGATCCCATCATACACTTGCCAATAATTCTGCTTCCTAATCTCAGCGTTGTTTTCGTAACCCTCCAGTTGTTGAGGATGTTGTCCGGCTTCTCCCATTTACCCGATTCATCATGGACGAGGAGTTTAAGCTTTTCACCATCGTAGGAGTTGTCACCTGTATTCTTCCAGTCGATCGTGGTATCGAGACCCTCGAGGAGTTCCTGATCTTGTTTATTTTGTATGGATTTTCTAGTGAGTCTACTGGCGGGTATTCTATAGGCGAGCTCGGTCTTGGGGCGGTCCATACCGTCTTGGATCGGTTTGAAAAAGAATGGGTAATTAACCGATATTGGTACCACCTTATCTGTGAACATTTTTTTAGCATCGGAACCCGATTTGGACAATATGCCGAACCGTGAATCCGAGGAAATTGTAGCAAGGTTAACTGATTCAGCTGAGGACATAAAAGAGAACCCTGATCTACGGTTTTTAAGATAACACATTCCATAAGCCCGGTTGTCGGCTTTGCAAGCCTCCCAGAAAATGAAGAATAATCTGTTTGCTTCCCTAAAGTCTGGGAACCCAACATCAATTTTGGACCACTGCAAGTACATAAAGTGAGTGCCAGTAATGTAAGTAGCCACACTTTTATTATTGAACCAATGGCCTTCTTCTCTGCGTTTAAATTGTTCATCTATATATGGTTCCCATTTTTTATGAAAAGTATCAGGGTAATCCCTCCAATCAAAAACACTTTGTATTTGTTTTAATTCTTTTGGATATTCTTCAACCGTCCACTTGTTATTTGATTTATCTAATTTAGCAGGAACTTTAGGTAAAGCTATTTTTAATCCTTGTATATTGTACACTTCACCTATCTGCCCTGTCTTGCTTATTACAACTACGTCATTTTCTTTATTGTAGCCGTATTTCCATTTTCTAGACTTATTTAGCCTAGATATAGTATTTTGCTTTATTGGCGTTATTACACTGTATAGATTTTGCTTATACATTACCTAGATCTTTTTTCAGCAAAACCTTTAAAAGCCTCTTTTTTAACTTCCTCTTTCGGCTTATCGTCTAGTAAGTTCTGTTCTTCTTGTATTCTGTTTAGTATTTCGAAAGCGTCAAAAATAGCTAGCTTTTTAGTTGCTGCTGCGTTCTTTAATCTATCAGCAGTAATATCGTCTCCCGAATCAACGATAGCTTCTTTAGCTACTTTTATTAATTCTTCTACTGCTCTATGCCCAGCTTGGATTATATTCTTTTTCGTTTCCTTGACGTTCATATTTGATTGTGATTTGATTAGTTGGTACTCTATATAGCTTTTGCCCGTCTATTATAAACTCGTACTCGCTACTAGGTTTAAAGCCTATTAAATCCTGCTCTTCAACGTCTTTGAGATCTGGATCTTTTGTTTTAATAACCCCTATTAATGGCTTTTCAAAATTAATAGAAAACATTTTATCTTCATGAATGGGTTTTACGAAATTATAACCTTTGCAGGCTTCCCATTTATTTTTTCTTTTATAAGCATATACTTGATCAGCGCTTACAAAAAAAGTGTCGTTTTCGAAATAGCTTTTGCTATTCTTTTCATTTCCTCGTATATCTCTATACCTTCTAAAAACATTATGGTGCACAATAACCTCATCACCTATTTTTATGTTTGTTTCAATTCCTAGTGGTATTGCTATCACTATACCTTCTCTACTTACATAATTGTGATTTTGCAATTCTGTATTTAATATAAGTTTTGAATCACCAATTACTTTTTCATTATTGGTTCTGCTGTTTTTAGGTTTTACAATAAACTCAAAAATAGCTTTCATTTAGTAATCTATATTATATTCAATAGCTATTGCCATGTTTTTATTGAAATCTTTCCAAGGTAGCACGTCGTCTCCTTTCTGTATATAAATAGAGTACTTATCTTTCTCTTCTATAATATTAACTATAGTATGTCCGCCGTAAACCTCTTGACCTACCGCGTAGTGCATTGCATCATTCTTATAGTCTTTACCTATGCTAATCTTCCTTAATAGACTCATCTTTCTCTTTTATTTCGCCTGTAGATATATCTATGTCTACTTTACCGTATTTGTCCTGTAACTCAGATTGCTTAGATTGGAACTCTTTAGACGCTTCGGTTATAGCGTGTAATAACTCGTGCTTCTGTGCTTCTATACCTCCTATTTGCAATTGAAGATTATTAATCTTGTGTATGCCGGCTTGCAATTCGTCCAGCTCTTTTTTTTCTAATTTACTCATTTAATTAAATTTAATTGTTATTTTTTTTATTTTTGCTTTAGATAATTAATAATTACGTCTAAATCAACATCTTTTAATGCTTTATTCCCCATAGCCGCTTTGTTTTCGTTGAACCAATTCTCCGGATCAGACAAGCATTTTGCATATTGTATTATCATTTCCTGGGGAGTATCGACTATAAATCTATAAGCGGGACAGCCTACTTGCAAACTCCATCTATCATCAGGAAGCTGCATTATAGTAGTTTTTTGTATTTTAAAATTAGGCTTAAGTGCTGCCATGTTACTTAGATTGCATTGATTTTGCTTTTTCCCAAGATCTTCCAACAAAATAAGCACCATAAACCGTTACTAACAATGTTTGAAATATTGGTATATATTCCTCGGCTATTACGAATTCCCCAATGTTGCCATCGAAAAATGCACATACCGTAAATATAAATGTTAAATATATAAGAACAGCTGGCCGAATATTTTTAGAAAGAAAAGAGTCAGATTTCATATCTGATTCCCATCTTGCGGTAACTTGCTCTTGAGCCTCTTTATCTGCTTTTTCTAATATTTCAGTTATAAGTCTATGTGCCTCAAGTTTCTCTTCCTTGGTTGTCGTAAGCTTATCGATAACGTTACCAACCTCTTTGATAACGTTACCGGATAGCCATTCCCATATTTTTTTCATTATTTAGATTTAATAGCCTCTGATGCTTTTTTTCTTTTTCCTGCGGCTCTTTTATTAATTCTAGCTTCTCTTCTTTTTAATCTTAAAGCTTTCTTTGTGTCACCGCTAGCAAGGGCATCAATACCTTTTTGTCTAACCCTAGCTGCTCTCTGATCTTTTCTATCAGCTGACTTAGTATTTCTTACCGCTTTACGAACATCTTTTTTTGATGGCTCTACTTTTTTACCTTCAGGCTTTATAGCGGAGGTTCCTATTTTTGTTTCGATTTTTATTTCTTTAGTCAATGGCTCAATACCTTTGGACTTAATCGTTGAAACAGCCGCTACCTTTTCCCTTTTTTTCGGCTTGGCATCCCAGTTTCCTGTTTCAGTAAAAGATTTTGTTTGTCTTTTCGCTTCCTTTATATAATCAGCTTTTGACACACCCGCATACCTTTTAGTTTTCTTAGCTTTCTCATAAGCCATATCGTAACTAACTTTTGGCCCGTGTATCACGCCGGTTTTCTTAACCTTAGGATTTTGTTCAACAAAGTTGGCGTACTCTTTTTTTACTGAATAAGGAGTCATAGAAAGATCATCCGAAGGGATAGCTTGCATGGCATTGTTAGCTTTCTTATTTCCACCTATTGAGCCTAGTCCATCTTCTCCTTTTTTAATGGATTGCCCGTCATATCTATCTTTAGCAGGTGAGGACATTTTCATTTTAACAGGAGCACCCATGTTTAATATAGGTTGTGTTACCATACCCCCTTGGGTTGTTCTTTTAATTTTTGCGGTTATAGGACTGCAGCCTTTTTGTTTATATGCCATCTTATTTATTTTTATATGGGAAATATTTATTTAATGTTTCTTTTCTTTTTTTGCAGCCACACCCTCCAGGTATTGTATCTGCTAATTTTTTTATACCTGTAGCTTTAGTGAAATTTTCTATAGAGTCTCCTAATCCTTTTGGTTCCATAAGTTAAAATTATTAAAGTTAATATACCAATGTGATATATGTTTATATGCGCTTCGCCACATGCTCCAGTTAAGTGTTCTAACATTTCCATCGTCTTCGCGCAGCACAAATCCTTTTATCCGGAGTTTTACTGCAATTAATACCGTGCATTTTCATTTGGCCCTTAGACCTAGCGCAATACGAAGTACGCCTTGACCCTCCTCCTGGCTGGGGCGCTTTAAGATTCCCGCCTGTTTTTTTATTGTAGGCTTTACGTCCAGCTGCTGTCATACCAGCTCCTTCCTTTGCGGTTAAAAAGTGTCTACCTTTTCCTTTAGTTGTTTTCCTAAGCTTTTTTATTGCTGAAGATTCCTCAGGTTGCGTGTAAGCCATAATTATTTATTTTTAAAGTAGCCTTTCTTTAAAGCACTTTTCATTTTACCCGGAGCTCCTTTAATAGCCGCTTGCAAATGAGGAGGCAGCGTATTTTGAGCGCCTTGCAGTTTTTTAGTTGCGGGACTTTTAGCTTTCATACTATAACCCTTTTTAGTCATTACTAAGGGAGTATAACTGGATTGTTTATATAAATCCAAACCAGAACCAAACCCGCCTCCTAAACTTATAGGGGCAACATCAATACCTACCTCACTATTAGATTGTCCTGTAGTTACGCCGTTAGCATCTGCTTCTTTTTGTTCGTTTTCTTCATCTGCTACCTTTTTAGCAGCATCGAGTTCAGCTTTATCTTTTGCTGCTTTTGCTGCTGCAGCGGCCGCGGCTTTCTCTGCTTTATTCTTTTTTATAGCATCTCTTTTGAATTGAGCTTTTTGTTCAGGATCTGATTGTTCACCTAAACCTCTATCTCTATCCCCTTTGTAATACTCTTCTCCAGCTAGTCTACCAGACTCCCTTGCTAATGTTTGATTTTTTGCTGTATTGTCGGCATCTATAAATCGATCATTTTGCTTATTAAACTTACGTCTCTCCTTGGCGGTTGCATTGTCGTTTAATACATATTTACCGTCTTTAAAAGTAACACCTTTATTTCTATCCAGTCTTCTAGCAGCCTGGTCTCTTTCATTTGTAGCTTTTCTAGTCCCTCTTTTTAAACGATTTATTTGCCAAGGCTCTAAAACTCTACCATGCTTAGCTGTTTGTAAAGTGCCCTCATAATCTAAGTCATCTTCTTTAGTTTCCACTGTGCAATTAGGCGGAGTACCTGTTGAACCTGGTGGGCATGTTTCAGTAGTTGTAGTTTCTGCTTTTTTCTTTTGCTCAGGTGAAGTGTCTTTCCACTCTTGACATTCTTTACTTCCGGGTCCACCTTTACCGGTTTTAGCTTTGTATTCTGCGGAACACACCTGCTCGTCTTTTGCGTAGTTTCTCTTTTTTTCAGTTACCTCAGAGTCAACATTTTTAGTTGTTGTTCCCCCTGCTTCACTTCCACCAGCAGTCGCTGGCGTGTCTTGCTTTAAAGGGGAATATTTAAAAAGAGGTGATCTTTTTACTCTGCTAGTTATTGGTTTGCTCATGTCTTATGTTTTATTATTTAGGGTCTATCGCGTTTGCTGCTTGGCTATTACTTTCTGAACTTGCATTTGCATCAGCTGAGTTATTAACAACTACTTTTGTGCCGCCGCCGCCGCCGCCGCCTTTTTTACCTCCGCCTAAAGCACCTAATATCATAGGAGCCGCTTTCGCTATAGCTGCAATTGGTAATTTAGCTGGGGAGCTTCTCATTTCAGCTGGAGAAGACTCTCCTGATTGTCTCCCTGCGTCAAATTCTGCTTGTAAATCACCTATGCCAGCTTTCTTGACTGCTCCAATTTTAGCCTCTCCTTTTATAAGAGCCATATTCATTTTGCAAGCGCTTGACGCTTTGCTTGTTATTGATTTTGCTTTATATCCCATTTTTATGAATTTTCGTATGCTTCTTTTTCCCAAGGCAGATTTTCTGCCCCTTCGTTCATTTGATCTCTTTTGTATACTCTAGCGGGGGATTTGGTGTCTTTTTTCCATGTTACCGTATTGTTATCATACTGCAACTTACCTTGAGCCATCTGGTCTAAATGAACTTGTTCATGTTTAATAGCGTCCTCCTTAGCCTTACCTTTTAATGCTTTGTCTATAAATATAGTGCCGTCATTATTAGCCTCAGCTAGTATGCCTCCCTCTAGTTCTTTTTTAAACACCGGAGTGTTGTAAGAGGATGTTTCTTTATCTATACCTACAAGGTCTGAAAATTCTTTTAATCTAAATCCCATTATCTTTCGCTGTCGTTTATCATATCATCAATAGCTTTATTATAAACTTTATCAGTATATGTTTTGTTTTTGTAAAATTTACTATTACGTGAAACCGGTAAATCTTCTTGTCCTAATAATATTCTATATATTCGCATTATTAATTGACTACACTTTAGTGATACTTTATAAGCAGCATACTTTGAGGTTGTTCTATTCCGTTCTTTAAAAACATCAATCCAACCATCTCTTCTTAATCGCTCCCAGCGATTTTTATCCCAACTATAAGTATAAGTACCATTAATAAAATCATTCCTAGTAAAAAGTTTTTTACAATCTAAATATATCAGCAACTCTAAATCAGCATCTTTAAGATCATAAGTTTTACAAGCCCATCTTCTAACAAGCCTATAATACTTAAACAAATTCATATCTCTTAAATCTTGGCTAGTAAATATCATTCTATAAGAACTATATCGGGAGCTTTTAAAACTAAGTAAAATTTATCGTCCCACTCTATACCGTGCCCTGCGTGTTTATCATACCAAACCACATCATCTTTAGCTATTACAGGTACTTGATCACCAACACTAATTACTTTAGCTTTTAGGTATCTAATATCTTTGTTTTGTTTTTCAGTGAGCTCTAAGCCTCCTACTTTCTTCGGAGCCTCTTTTATTTTTTCTACTATTAAGTAATAATTAATTGCTTTCATTATGCTAATCTTTTATTACTAATTACACAGTCCGCGGATATTATTGTTGTTACAACACTTACCGCATTTTTTAGCGCCGATTTTGTAACCAAAACCGGATCTATAATACCTGCTTTAATCATATTAACTTCTTTGCCGGTCTTAACATCAATACCTCTATTTTTAATAGTAAGCTTTTTGATCTCTACAATACCAGCATTGTCTAATATAGTGTAGTAAGGTGCTTTGATTGCTTTTAACAATATCTCTTCACCTTTGTTAGTGGGTTTAATTTTCTGCGAAGCATTTAATAAAGCAATTCCACCGCCAGCAACTATACCTTCCTTATAAGCGGCTTTTGTCGCATGAATGGCATCTTCAACTCTATCTTTCTTTTCTTTTAATTCAACTTTGGAATCAGCTCCAACTCTTATAATACCAACTTTACCAGTTAGCATAGATAATCTTTGTTCTAGCTTTTTTCTAAAGAAAGGATTAGTTTCATCTGCAATCTTATCTTCAACAAAAGATATTCTTTCATTTAAAATATCTCCATTTGTTTCAACCTGCAGCACTGTACCTTTTTCATCAGTAACTGATTTAACTGCTTCACCTAATACATTAGGGTCTATTAAATCTAAGTCATCTCCAAGTGATTCATCTATTATAGTAGCATTTGTCAATATAGCTAGGTCTTCTATAGTATCTTGCCTTGTTGGTCCAAAACCAGGTGTATCTATAATGTTTACCTTAATATTACCTTTTACTTTATTTGATATTAAAGTAGCTAAAGGCTGCTGCTCTACTTCTGAAACTATCAATAAACTTCTTTTGTTCTTTATAACGTGTTCTAAGACGTTTTGTATTCTTCTTATATTAGGAATAGGAGAGGACACAATAAGCACGTAGGGGTTATCTAAAACGGCAGATCTCTTGTCTTTGTCTGTTGCTAAATGTATTGATTTTAATTTTGAATCAAATTGCACTCCTTCAACGAATTCCACGTAAGTTTCGTTCGTTTCAGACTCCTCCATCAATACGACTCCATTGCTTCCAACTTTTTCGTAAGCTTCTCCAATTTTGGTTCCAAGTTCTTCGTCGTTGTTGCAGCTAATAATAGCAACATTTTTAAGCATTTCACCTTCAACTGGAGTACTGGACTTATCAAGATATATCTTAACTTTGTCAGCACCACTAATAATGCCCTCTTTAATACCTCTAACTTTTTCTTCATTTAAACTTTCGTTAGCTATTTTTAACAAAGAATCAGCTAGCACGGTAGCCGTCGTAGTACCGTCACCAGCTTCTCTTACTGTATTGCTAGCGGCTTCCTTTATTAATGTCGCTCCTATGTTTTCAACCGGATGTAATAAGACTACGCTTTCCGCAACGGTTACTCCATCTTTTGTAATTACCGGTCTACCCAAGGCATCTTCATATATTACGCATTTTCCCGAGGCTCCTAAAGTGGACCTCACTGCGCTTGCTAATTTATCAACACCTTGCATTATTTCATTTCTAGCGGGTTCACCGAATGTCAGTGTCTTCACTATATCGCTTGGATTGTTTGTTTCCATGTATTTTATTTAATTTTATTTAATTTGCCTTTAACCCGGCAGGGTTATTTTTTTAGTCTGTTCCTTCTAATATTAAAGTAACTTCAACATCTTCCCCTGTATTTGAAAATCCAGTGGATGTAGATGCGGTAAATGCTAATAAATTTCCTTTTTCGTATGTTAGGTTTAACGCGCTAACATCTTCAATAAACCCAGGATAGTCTCCGTCAGAGGTTCTCCATTGTTTTGCAATTGAACCAACGGTTGTCCATGTACTTGCTGATACCACATTCAAGTTAGGATTAGCAGCTTTAGAAAACTTAAAAGAAACGGTGGCGTTATTATTTACAGTAGTCATACCTACTGTACTTGACCACTTGACAGCTATAGCTTTAACTTTGCAATCACTCATTATGGTTAAATTACCTAAATGATCCGATGCTGTGGTTAATTCCGTACCCCAATTTACAGTGTCACCTCCAAGAACATCCGCAGATCCTCCTGCTGCTCCGAAGTTTACAAAGGTACCAGAGAAAGAATCCCTAATTGAAGAACCAGATGCTGGTGTTGCTGGATTAAAGAATACGCTTTTTACTTCCTGATCCTTAAAGGGTAATACGTTTACGAAAGCCTCAACTTCGCATTGTATTAAAGCAGCATTGAATTGTTCAAGTGTTGCGTCTGTTACTTGGTTGTTGAAAGTAAACCTTACTATATCATTTTTATTTGGGTTGTTTTTCTGAGGCCCTAATACAAAATCTATTAATAGCCCTCCTTTAACCACGGATAGTATTCGACTAGCATCGAGCACCACTTGGCCTTTAACTTCTGTTTGTACTACTAAATATCCCATTTCTTTTTTTTATTTAAACGTTTTAACCACTTTAGGGCCTTTTATAAATTCTAATTTTTTACTGTAGTGCTCGATTGTGGAATCTATAGAGGTTTCTGCAGCCTCCATTGTTTCTCTTCTTGTTATATCGACCCACTCGTCGTCTTTTCTAAGATCTTGGTATTCTGTTTGGTAATATCCGTTTGGTAATTGAACTATTCGCCAGTTAGCTTTATCAGCAATATGATTCCATAATTCTAATCGATCTTCTGTTGGTTGTGGTTGACTACTCCACGAATTAGTCTGGTAATAAACTGTCATTGGTTTAGGTTTTGTAAGTTAATTTTGGTTTATAAAGTTATTATTACTCATTTTACTAATATATTAATACAAAAACACATGGTACTCGCTAAAGTCCATGTGTTTCGTTATAATTGGGCGCTTAACAAGGCGCCCCCGCACCAATGAATAGATCAAAGTCGTCCCAAAATACAAGTTTTGCAGTATTCAGAGCCCGTCAAGTAGAGCTATTAAGCGCTACCTCAAGTAAAAGAAATTTCAGCCATAAGCCTACTCAATCCTTGTCAGTTGCATGTCCGGCTATCGTCGGCGTTTGAAATACAGTTACGCTTCATCCGTACTCGACGCATCTCCGCATCCAGATCCAAGGGGTCACTACTGCACCCGTTCACCCCAGTGACTCCCTGTGAGGGGAGCCAAAGAAGCTACTAAGATGCCCGGTTACTGTTCGTGTGGGTAGTCCGTTACTAGAATGCAACCATATCGAGCTGGTGTCCACTAAATGCAAAGCTTTCAGCACCGCTTCTGCTGCAGGAGTTGGCTTCAATCCGGGTACAATGTTATCCTAGGCTAAAGGCCAAAAAGGGACGCAGGTTAGAGACGGGGTTTACTCCCTCGGGCCACCATAAGGTATGGAGAAGGGCATGAGGTCGTCAGAGGTCCCGAAAATCTCCCCGCTAAGGGAGAAAGTCAGGACGTGTCAGTTACAGGGGCCCCTCTTCAAAGTCTAGAGGGTGATCCGCTCAGGTTAACGTATTAATGCCTTATGTTAAGAAAGGTTATGCGCCTTTCAATCCACCGCACCTTTGGCATAGGGCGGATTTTACTCACAGTGCAAGAAGGAGGACCCATACAAGAATAGATGTCTAGGATCGCCGTCTTCACTTTCAACTTCAAATTGGCGACGTAAATCCACTACGAAGCAAATTACTACCTATTGTCGCTGACTGTGCAACCTATCACAGGGACAGGGTCCTATCCCCACAAAAAATGTAAGAAGAGACTCAGTGTCACTATATCAAGGAGTCGTGCAGGGGCGCCCACTGAAGTTCCTCCAGCTGCCACGATATGAATACCGTGAAAACCAGGGGTACTTATCAAAGCGCCCATGTACTTTATTTATAATTCAGAGAATCCGATGCCGTTATCTTTAGGATCGGCAGCTTTTCCTCCAACTAAATTTATTTTTCTAAGAGTATGTGAATAAGTCACTACTCCTTTTTTTGTTTTTTTAATTCTAAACCCTATAGGCAATCTTGCGCTGTTAGGGACACCCCTGACTATAGCGCTGTAGCCTGAAAGATTTGGAAATACTGATTTAAAATAATAATCAAATTTAAAATCATACCAATCACCAGCTGCATTAGTTATAGGTAGAGAAACAGGTCTTACATTATAAGGAGGTGATGTGTGCACTGGTTCTTCTATCTTCATACCAGAAGGCTTTTCCCCTGAAACACTTGCTCCCCTTTTTCTCTTTTTAGTAAATCTCTCTATAACAACCTCGTAAGTTACACCTGGTTCTAAAGTTAGATTTTCAAACTCCATGTATAATAATGGTACAGCTACCACCATACTACTGTTCCATGATCTTTGAGAAGGATAAGTTTGTGTTTTGCTCTGTCTTAGCTTTATACCTACTAAATCTAAATCAGCAGCCTCGTTCTCGCTTATGTAATCAGTTAGCTCTTTGACAGAGAAATTCTTTGTAACACTGTTATTCTCAACATCGGTACCTATTAATTTATCCGTACCCTTTATGTTGGTGTCTAATGCGTATGTACTTATTCTTGCCATTTTAGTCTGTATTATAGTTTGCGCCACTTTCGCTCTGGGTACCTTGCCCTTCGTTTCCTCTGTTAGATTTTACAGAAACAAACTTTTGTCTTTTGTGATCATAGTCTTGTCCTTCTGCTTCAGACGGATTTTTTCTACGTTCTCTTTGAGCGTGAGCTTTCTTCGCTTTTCTAGCAGGTGACATCGCGTAGGCTTTATCCCTTGCCGCTTTGTCTCTTCGTGCTTGTGGCGATAACTGTTGTCTCATACTCTCTATGATTACGCTGTTTTTATTATTATTAATCTAATGGTGACAATAGGTTATTACTATTTCTATATAACTAGCTAACGTCGTAGACGAGAAAAAAAAATATTAAAAAATTTTTTGTTAGATATATGGAACGATTGTGTTACGCTATGCTATACAATTTTTATTTGGTATGCGGAAACTTACTTTTTTTTAGGGGGTCCCCTGTGTTTTTCCCGGGTCTGGCCTGGGGTCTGGCCTTAGCCTGGGTCCGGGTCTGCAGCTGTCCGAGCCTGGCTGTCCGGATTCCGTGCAGGGTTTAGCCTTTTCCCTGGGCAGGATCCTGGTCCTGGTCCGCGGTCCTGGCCGTGCTGTAGCCTGGTCCTGAACTCTGGTCCTGAAACTTTTGCAAGCGTACTACGCTGGTCACCTGATAATATATATGAATAACAAATAACAATAACAATATGAAAACTAACAGAACATTCCACCACAACAGACTGATCAACATCGCAACAGGTATCGTGGTCTACGGCACAACAGCATTCATCGGCCTGAGCCTGATCACAATCATAGCGCACATGATCGAGCACGGCGCGCCAACATCCTTTGGGATCTACGGCTAGAGCTTTGCAAGCATAACACGGTGACACACCGATAATATAAATGTATAACAAATAAAACTAATAATTATGTATCAAACAAATCAACAAGCATGGGATGAAGTCATGCAAGGTATTAAAGAGTCTGAGCGCAGAACTGTAATCTGCCAGCAGATGTTCGGTCAGGACAACCTGATAGGTCTAACAAACGAGCAGCGTGATCTGTTCTGGGAATCGATCTGATGCTGGTTCGTATCGACACGAAGAACTGGCGCGGCAATTATAACAGTCGCGTGGTTCGGTTCAACAACGATCAGCACCTCAGCAATTATCTGCGTGTGTGCTATCGGGATGAAGCCACATCCAAAGTGATCGGGCACGAGATCCTGGAGCGGGACTAAGATCCTGGCTCTGGCATCTGGTCCGGCTTACGGCCTGCTTTTGAAATAGGAGCGGAAGAGTATACTCCGCGGTACGCCGCGTATAGCGTATAGCATACGCTGTATAGCACTTTGCAAACGTAGTACGTAGTGTATTCGATAATATATATGAATCTAAAATAAACAACTATGAATCGAATTGAACAACTAATTGAGGATAGATATCCTGGACAACTAAACGAGATCTTAGATCAAATCGAGATCTTATCAAAAGAATATGACGAAGAACAATTCCTTGAAGAAGATATACTAGAAAACATACTAATGGAACTAGATATAATCTAAACAAATTTGCAAACGAAGTACGACTAGTAGTCGATAATATAAATGTAACAAAGTAACTTAATAAATAACTAAATATAATAAATTATGACAAATCAAGAATTATTACAACAAACAATTTCAAAATTATCAAACGAAGAAAAATTGGCGATCTATCCACCGATCGAAAGAAAGAACTTCGTAGTCCGTAAAAGTTGGATGGGTAGAAATCAAATCATTACCTTTGTCAACAACAAAAATCAAAAGATTACCTATAATCATGATGAGGTATTAAAAGTAATGTTACCTAAATTAAATATCATGCCTTGTTGGATCAAAAGAGGTTACTGGTCACAAAGTACCGATATGCCTTCAAACGTTAGACAAACGATAATTGAAAAAGTAGACCTTGAAAAATAGGTTTACTTTCCCTCAGGGGTAAAAAATAAAATGCTATACATTTGGCCTGGGTATTTTGCTATACACCGGAAGAGTAGACTCCGTCCTACGTGAATGTTTCGCGGTGCTATACACGGTGAAGAGTGATCAATCGGTAAAGCAAAAGAGTACCTAAACCTCATCAAAAAGTGCGACAATAGCGTGTTACTATATTTAACTTAACAACCTAACGTCACAGTTTTTATTTTACTTCGTACTCAGAGAGGTAGAGTAATACCTGTACTACTAATTTTACCAACAAACAAAGTGTATACTTTTTTGCAAACAAAAAACGTAGGTAGATCGATAATATATATGAATTAAAAATATAACTATTATGACCAAAAATGTACTATTTATCACTAGACTCTGCGAACTAATGGGAGGTGACCGATTTTTCTTGTGCGACCAATATTGCCAAGATGACTTATTCGAAATGCAAGATCGGATCGCTAAATATATAGCGGAGCAAGCAAACGACGGGCTAGGTTTAGCCAACTATATGGTGTCTCAATTTCCATCAACCTTTCAAACATCAACTACCGATGTGGAGTAATTGTTGCGGTGCAGAACCGAGTTACTTAAGTGACGAGTTATGTGGGTCTTGCCTGGAATGGGCAGAGTTCGACGAAGAAGATGAATGTTAATTAAATACTATATATAATGAGAGAATACGGATTTACCAACGAACAAGAGTACGAAGAGTATGCACAGCTAATGTGGCTAATACATAATAACAAGTAATATGAGAAATATAAAACTTACCGACGGTGATTGCATATTTATACACTATGCACTGAAACAATACGCTATCCAAACCGAAAACCTGGATAAGGACGATCGACAAGAAATATACGAAGTAGCAAATAAATTTAAGTAATTATGGAATTAACAGAAACTATAACCGTAAACGGTTGGGACTTTGAATTAGTAGAGAATGACGTAGACGATGTGTTCTACCAGTGTAGAGGCGAAGTAATGTACGACGACGAGCACGATGAAATGCCGGAACCAAGTCTTTGGCGAGCCGCAGAAAAACTAGAGCAGATCTTAACTAATGACGGATTAAAAGTATATGCCGGTCACAGTGAAAAAGGTTGGGTTGAAGTAACTATAAATACATAATTATGAAGTTAACTTGGGAAGAAAAAAAAGATGTAGCTAACTACTTAGATAACAAAGTAGGCGACCATTTTCACGATGCTTTATTCCACTGTTTAAGCGACAAATACGGAAGCGAATTCGAAGTTAGTGATGAAGATATAATAGAAATTAAAGAACAATTAAAACGAATACTATGATGACAATGAAAGAAGCGTGTGAGTACGTCAAAACCTCCCGAATAGCTAAAGCTAAGAAGCATAGAGTAGAAGTAACACAAGGTGATCTATGCAGTGGTTTAACGGACAAAGAGTATGGAAGACTCAAAGTGAAAGGTAAAGGAGCCGGTAGTAAAGGTAGAACGTATTCTCATACCAAGCTATGGAGTGATCAAAACTTATCTCACCGTATTCACACCTTCTATCATAGTAATTAAATTTGCAAACAAAATACGATACCTAATCGATAATATATATGAATCTAAAATACTAATACTATGAATAACTTAAAATTTAAAAAGAACAGTACCACAGGTGCTATACACGCCTACCTTAATGGAGCACAATATCGACCATATACGATCGGTAACTTACCTAACACATTCGCCTTCATCTATAACGAAGAAAAAGATCAAGACGGTATAAACAACTGGTTTAACTATAAAGGCCTTACCTATGTCCCAGTATAAAGATTTCCCAGCCGACAAGATCGCAGAGAAACTAAAGCGAGTTGAGGCGTTCGAGAAGAAGTATAAACCTAATACAACGTCAAAAGCGTGGCGTAAGTGGTGTACCGATCCGGAATACCGCAAACGAGAGTGGCAATTACGTCAAAATGTCGCTAAAAGTATAGGAGCAAACCCTAATATAAATTATTTTACTAAAAATACTACAATATGGAATTAATAAAAGTAACTAAAGATGGAGCTCTACATTTTAAATTGAGTGATGGAAGAATTGGCGCTACTTATCCTAGCGGGTATGTCAGAGTAAGCACTAAAGGTGCTAGCCGTAACAATAGAGTACTAATGTACCAAATAAATAGGCTAAGAAAGCAATGGTATAAGCCAAACAGTAAATACGGTTATAACTATGTGAGAGATTTAATAACTAATCATTCCGATCGAGTAAGAAGACTAATGGATTTTAACGAAGAAAACTGTAAATAATATGAAAAAAGTAAGAAAATTTAGTCACTTAGTGATAGCTAAGATAACAAAGTATCACAAAGCATTTTATGAATTTATGGGCCCTATGCCTAAAGAAACCAAATGGTAATGAGCAAGATGAAACAACTAGACGAGATCGCTGAAGGAATAGCGGACGTCACTATGGAATTAATGCACGATAGTATTGATTGGCAAATAGCGGACTTTGAACAAGAAGGCGACGAATATAATGCTATACACTCTGAAGTAATGTTCCGTGCAATCGAGAAAATGTGGTTCGAAATAAAGAAGGGCTACTATGAAGACCCTCTAGAACAACTACCTGGTTATATGGGTACAGAAAAAGGTTAAATTGCAAACGTATCACGATCACCGATCGATAATATATATGTAATAAGGAAGCAAACATCGGTGGACCGGCCGGTATATCTAATGACGAAAATGTATTAGACGCCGATCACGCTTCCTATAACAAACTAGACGAGTAGCTTAATTAGGCACATAGGAACTCAGGGAGGAGATACGTGTGTACATAAGTGAATTGCTAGTAAATCCAGCGAATAAATAACAAACCTGCGACTCGGTTAGAGTGTAACTAATTTAGGTTACCGAAAAGCGGTTAGGAAATGACTGGATGGAAACTAGGTAGGGTTACTACTGACGGGTATGAGGGTTCGAGTCCCCCACTAGTTACTAACAAATTAAATTAAATAAATATGAGTAAAATTAAAAAGACCGGTGAAGAGATCGGGTTCAACGTCAATGGCTACTATGAAGTAGATAAAGGAATGTTCACAGTGAAAGCTAGCTTATATAGTATAGTTAGTAAGTTTGATCACGTTAGCGAAGCGGTTTATCACCACGATATCAACGATACCGAGTTAGATTTTTATGTAGACGGTAAGCGTTGTAAGTATGATGGATTTAAAGAACTATACGGCAAACTATTTGGAATAGATAAATTCAGCGTGTTTTGTTCCGATACGATTAAAGAAATTGAAGACTACCACATGATCACTAGCCAATACCCTGGTCTTAAGTCATTAACTAAATCTCAATTATTAAAGTGTTGGAAACAAAAATTTGAAGTAGTAGACAAGGCTACCACTGAAATGACTGACTATAAAAACGGTGAAATGCTATACGCTGATGATTTCGAATTCCGCATGATCACTAAATTATTGTACCCTGAAATAATTGAAAAGTGGAGATTACCGTATGCTCACGGAAAAAACAATAATGTGTACGAGCATGAAGTAGTAAACTTAAATAACTTTATATAACATGGATATACAAAACTATATTGACCAAGAAATGAAGATGTTGGATCGAGGAATCGTCGCTACACCAGCAAACAGAGAATACCTAGAGTCATTTGCTAAAGCGAATCAGGGATCTATGGATATACTATTAATGCAAATGGCGATTAACTTCGGTTACAAGATCGCTTTAGAGAATGTACAAGATATTTGCAAACAAAATACGACAGAGTAACGATAATATAATAAACTAAAAATAAATAATTATGAGTAGATTAACCATTTATGAAAGGCTAAAGCCTGAAATCAAAGAAGCATTACATTCTTCTGAAAACGATCCGTACAAAGCAAGTATTGACTCTATAGTCGATGCGCTTTCAAGCACACAGTTTTATAGCGAACTAAAAATTAGTGACGTTAGCTCCCTATATACATTCACTCATCTAGAATTCTATAAAGTTTCCGCTTGGGATTTTAAATACGGCGAAAACATTTTAATATCTAAAGACTATGAGTAGTCAAGAACTACAAGAACGTGCAAGCAACAAAGCTTTCGCTAAGATCACTATGCTTGATTTCGATATCGACAAATTAAAAAGCGATATAAAGAATGAATTGTATGGTGGTCTTGATCGCGAGCAAATGAATTTGCTATACACCGCAACTTTGCGTGAGCGTGAAGTATGGAATCATATCGCTACAATAATAGAAACTAATAATTAATATATATACCAATGACTAAAGAACAATTAGAATTAAAAGTAAAAGAGCTGACTGCTGCGTTAACTCAATTTGAAACCGATCAAACAGCACTTGCTAAGCAATTAAAAGAAGCTAAAGTACAGCTCGCTGATGTAAACAAACCTGTAATATCTGTAGAAATACGAGATCAAATACGTGAGGCTGTATGTGAAGGTATACGAGGCTATCAATTCGATAATGCCGACAACTACGATATTGACTTTGAATTAAACTACGATAATAGAGTAGAAGTGTCTAACATAGAATTCAACTACACAGATGATCTTGAAGAAAACATTTGCAGTGAAATTGAAGACTTATTCAGAATAGAAGACAATGACGAAGATTAAAGAACAACAAGTACCTAAATGGTTTCAAGGTATGATATATGATAAAGGTGAAGATGTAACAAACCCATTTAGTGGAGAAAGTTATCCCTTGAATGCTCTTGAGCTATCGATATACGATTTTATTATCGGTAGCCAGAGAGTATTTGAAGCGGCGCCTAAGACGGTAAACCAAAAAATGATTAATGACTTTCATAAAGCGTTAACGTGGTTTCGAAAGAATAACACTGAAGCTTATATGATATTACTAGATTAACTATGAATTTACTTACTCAAAACTCTAAATTAAAAAAGACATCAAAAGAACTCGGGCTTCGGGTTTTTAACTTCGGTATTCCTGCCTACAAATCTGCTAGCGGGAAACTGACGTGCCCCATGGCTGACAGTTGTGTTAAATTCTGTTATGCCAAGAAAGGAGCCTACATCTGGTCTAACGTAAAACCGGCGTTTGAAAAGCGTTATCAGTTAACAAAGACTGACGACTTTGTCGAAGCTATGAACGCTGAAATACGTAAGAAGAAACCTGATTACGTAAGAGTCCATGATAGCGGTGATTATTACTCACCCAAATATCTAAAGAAGTGGATAGAGATTGCTATACACAATCCGAACGTGCGGTTTTACAGTTATACCAATATGATCGATATGATGCTAAAGTCTTCATTGCCAAGTAATTATGACATTATATTTAGTGACTCGGGTAAACAAAAACATTTAATAAATGAAAGGAAACACAGACATACCAAAATATTTTCTAGTCATAGCGATCTTGTATCTGCTGGCTATACTGATGCTTCATCTGTGGACCTCTATGCCACAAGATGGTTCAATTCCACTAACAGAGTGGGATTAGTATTTCACTAAATAATAAAATATGAAAAAAGAACCGTTAAAAATAACGTTAAAGTATTACGATAAAAAAATCTCTACAGAGGTAGATCATTCAGATTTAACACTCGAAGATCTACACGATCTATGGCTGGAGATAGTTAGGGCTATGGGTTACCATAATAAAACAATAAAAGAATTTTACGAGCAATAATTTGCAAACGTAATACGTAGAACAATTGATAATATAATAAACAATAATAATATGACAAACACTCTTGAATCAGTAATGGTTGATTCTAGCGCTATATATAGTGCAGAATACAACAACAACGAAAGCACTATGCTAGTGTACTTTAACAATGATAGTATATACAAATACCACAATGTACCAATTTTTTACTGGCGTGGTTTATTTGAATCTTCATCTAAAGGTAAATTCCTTAATAAGTTTATATTTAAAAACTTCAAAGCAGAGAGAATAGATCTATAATGACAGATGAACAATTAGAAAAACTAGCAGTTCGCGTTGCTAAATTAGTATTAGATGGCTTAATTGAGAAGCAAAAAGAATGGGATCAGCAGTTTACTACAGACCTAAATAATTTGCAACAAGACGGCTTTGGTAACGCGAAACTAGTTAGTGAAGAAGAGTTAATACTCGCTGAGATAGCTAGGCTTATGACGCTATTGTCATCTTATGAACAGAATGAACAATACGAAAAAGCAGCTATAGTACATAACAAATTAAAAATCTTAGAAAACAAACTTAATAAACTTTAATATGAATATCTTTTATTTGTCTCATGACCCTAAGAAAGCAGCGCAATATCAATACAACAAGCACGTTGTTAAAATGATCCTAGAAACCGCACAGTTATTATGTACTGCGCATCACGAGCTTGGTTCAACCATTGATATACCCTACAAAGCTACGCATAAAAATCACCCTTCAGCTATATGGGTAAGATCATCCGCTGAAGCGTATATGTGGGCTTACGAGCACATGCTAGCCTTAGGTCAAGAATATACTAGGCGCTATGGCAAACATCACTTAACAATAACTAAGTGCCGTGATTTGCTATACACATTACCTAATAATATATCTAACGACGAATTTAAGCAACCACCGCAATGTATGCCCGATCAATATAAAGTATTGGGCAACAGCGTGTTGGGGTATTGGAATTATTACGAAAACGAAAAACACACAGTAAAAAACAAAGATGAGCAAAAAATTATACGACCACATAACATCAACGAATTATGCGAACATTAATACGAAGATACAAAAAGAACAGAAGAAAAGCAAAGCACGTAAAGTTTCTAGAAAACAGGATAGCTTTCCTACACAATGAAATAGTTAGTGCTTCCTTTAAAGGTGAATTTCAATTCAATAAAGGTATAACTGTTATATACAGTAATGTAGAAAATAAAGCAAAGCTTTTAAAGAAGTACAACAGAAGATTAAAGATTTTAATCTACTAATACGACGATAGCTAATATATAATTAATAGTAAGAACCTAATGTCACAATACGACCGAAATACCACATACCTAGATAAGCATCGTATAATATATCGTAGAAATCCTATAACCGATAAACCCACAGAAACATTTGATTGGGGTTGGTTCTATAAGGACGGAACACATCAATGCTATACACTGTTTAACTCCCGTGCTAAAATAACCACATATAGAAGCCTTAAATGGCATTTGTATGTGTTATGGTATCTTAATCCTCAATTGGATCAAGAGAGCTTTAATTCTATTGCTGAGCATGTATGTAATAAGCGAGCAGGCTTTGTGACATTCAAGGTTTCTGAACATTTGCTGCAAAGCATGGTTTACGATGTATCTTTAATGGATCTTGAAAGACCACCTCCTAATAAATTGCGTAAAGTTATATTTAAAGACTTCACGGGTTTAGATATGCGACAAAAGCTATCTATAGTTGGTAAACTAGTTGGTAGGTCTAAAATATCTGAAAGCGAAATATACGATGCCATGCTTCTAATTAACGACGAAAACGAAAATATAACTATTACTAAAGTCGCTAAAGCCTTGAAATGTTCAACAAGAACTATATACCGCAATATGAGTAATGAACTTAAAAAAGAAAAAGAATTACTTAACCAGCAATTGTAATTTGCAAACGTAATACGAATGAGTATTGATAATATAAACGATGAAAAAATATAACATACAAAACTATATAAGATACAAAGAAGATCTAAAAACTTCTATATGTAATCTAGAGGGAAAGTTTTATGACGAATATACTAGAAATGAACTTATAGTAAAGTTTATGCCACTTGTAGAGAACTTAGCTAGAAAATTTTCTACTACTCAACAAGCTTCTGGCGTACTAAGCATTAACGATTTAATACAAGAAGGCAACTCAGGCTTAATTAAAGCTGTAGACAAAATAGATTGGTTAATGATAGATGAATCTCCTGATGTTGAAAAAACATTAAAGTCTTTTTTAAGTAAAAGAATTAAAGGAGCAATAAGACGCGCAATAGATATTAACCGGGGTGATATTAAAATACCGGAACATAAGCTCAATGAGATACGTAAGAATCCTGAAGACGATAAAATGGTTTCATTATTCTTTAACAGTATATTTACTAGCTATGACATGAGCCCAGCAGACGAAGATAATTATGCTTATCAATTTCCTGACAACACTGAGCCCTATAATATAGATCTTTTAAATACTTATTTATTAAGTTTAATGCAAGAGCACTTATCATCTAAGCAATACGATGTTGTTAGAATGTTCTATGGTTTAGACTGTGATAAAAAGTCCGCTAAAGAAATTGCTGTGCATATCGGCTTAACAGTTCCTACCGCAACAGTGATTGTTTCACAGATAAAAAAAGAAGCTATTGACTATCTTATCGCTAACGTTGACGCAACGCAAGTGATTGATTATCTTTAGTTTAGGTGCTTAACAAATAGAACAAATACGTAATTATATAAATAAGAAAACCAAAAACCTTATGACCTTAAATGACAAGCTGGCAACGATCCAGACAAAGTTTAAATCGAAGAAAAGTAGATTTAATTCATTCGGCAAGTACTACTTCAGATCAGCCGAAGACATCCTAGAAGCAACAAAACCCTTTCTATTAGAGTTAGGAGTAACAGTAACCATCAAAGAAAAGCTTGAAAAAGATTACTTTGGCGATAAGGCGAACTTTCCCCCTATGCTAAAAACTACAGCTACAATTTCTGATGGCGAAAATGCTATACACGCTACGGCTATTGTTGGTGTTGACCTTAATCAAAAAGGTATGCAAACACCTCAGCAGTTTGGTAGTGCTTCTAGTTATGGGAAGAAGTATGCTTTAGGTAATTTATTCCTAATAGACGACACTCAAGACAGCGATGCCACAAACTCACACGGAAAAGCTTCCGCAGCTAAAAACAAAGAAACCTTAACCTCTAAAAAAGATCCAGCTTACAGCAAAGCGATCGATTATGTAAAAGCAGGTGGTAAAATTGAAGCTATAAAAGCTAAATATTCTTTATCTAAAGAGATAGAGGCAGAATTAAAAACACTATAAATGGACGATAAAGTAGCTATTGAGAAGTTAAGAGAAGATGAAAACTATTATGGTAAGTTTGGAAAACAATACTTATCTAACAGTGACATATCTACCTTAATGACAAACCCTTTAGCGCTAGGTACACCTATGAAACCATCAGCTGCATTTTTAGTTGGTGGTTACTTTCACACTGCTATTCTTGAACCAGACAAGTTGAAAAAGTATAAGATAGTAGAAAGTTCAACCAGGAATACTAAAGCGTATAAAGAGATCTCGGGCGGAGAGCTATGTCTTCTACAAAAAGAGGTTGATCAAATTGATTTGATGACAGATAAGTTAATGGAAAACGATATCTGCAGAGGATTAATAAGAGGATCTAAAGTAGATTATGAACAGCCTGCGATTACAGAATTAGAAGGATTGAAATGGAAAGGCAAAGCGGATATTGTAAATCACGAAGAAGGTTTAATCATTGATTTGAAAACCACTGGAGATATTACAAGATTTAGAGGCTCAGCTTACCGTTACAATTATGATTCTCAAGCTTATATTTATAGTAAGTTATTTGGTTATGAAATGTTATTCATAGTAATGGATAAAACTACGCACCAAATAGGAATATTTGATTGCTCACCTGAATTTTATCAACGTGGCGCAGACAAAGTTCAACAAGCGGCGGAACAATACAAGTTGTTTTACCAAAACCCGGATTTCGATCCAAACAATTATTTTATTAACAAAACCCTTTAAACTTAAACAAAATGGGAAGAACCAGAAAACCAGCAACAAGAGTATGTAGTGTAACGGGATTAGAAACGAATGTGACTAATTTTTATACCAACCAGAACCATGTAAAAGCCGTAGACAACTTAAGGCGGAATAGCGGCGCAACCAAAGAACAGTTGCAAAGAATGTTTAATCAAGTAAATCAATATTAAGAATGGCAAGTATTATTAAAGCGAGTATCAATCTGAATGAGATACCAAAAGACAAAATCATTATTGGAAAGAAAGGTAAGTATTTACCTGTAACTATTACTATCAATGATGAAGTAGATCAATTTGGAAATCAAGGTCCGATTGTTGTAGCACAAACAAAAGAAGAGCGAGAAGCTAAGCAAGGTAAAACTTATTTAGGAAACGTTCAAGTAGTATGGACTAACGGTGACAATGTTGCTGCTGCTCCAAGGCAAGACCAACCAGCTCAGGCGGCTCCGGCTCCTGCGCCTGCAGACGATCTACCGTTTTAATGCACTATAAAAACAACGGCGAACTGGCGTGTCAAATGTGTCACGCTGGTATGTCGCAAGAAGAAATAGACTTTTGCGATATATGTCCAGAATGCAGAGACGGGGATTAACAATTAAATTAAATTAAATGCAGACATTAGAGATCAATGGATTTGTTATTGACGAGTTCAATATACATAAGCTTGAAGAGGGAAAGAAACAGGGTGTATGCCCTAGCTGTTCTCGCGATAGAAAACCCAAGAATCAAAAGGCAAAGTGTGCGTCTTATGATTGGGATCGGGGTCTCGGTACTTGTCACAATTGTAATACATCATTTCAATTACATACTTATCAACGTAAAGGCAAGGCTGAAAAGGTATATGTTAAACCTGAGCAGCCAGACCCGGAATATCCAGATAAGTCATTTGCTATACGCGATCAAGTAATTGAATGGTTTAAAACTCGTGGTATATCTCAGGAAACTCTCTTTGATCTAAAGATTGGAGAGGGCCCTGAATATATGCCTCAGACCGGTAAAACCGAGAATGTAATAAAGTTCAATTATTTTATGGGCGGCGAATTAACTAATGTTAAATACCGAGATGGAAGAAAGAACTTTAAATTATATAAGGGTGCTGAGAAAGTATTCTATAATATAGACAGCATAGTAGGCTATGAGTATTGCGTCATAGTTGAAGGCGAAATGGATGTGTTGGCTTTACATGAAGCAGGTATTACCAATGCTATATCTGTTCCTAATGGAGCAACACTTAATACTAACAATTTAGATTATTTAGACAATTGCATAGATTATTTCGAAGACAAGGAGAAAATTATTTTAGCCGTAGATTCAGACGAAGCTGGACAGGCATTACAAACTGAATTAATACGTAGACTAGGGTCAGAAGTATGTTATATAGCTACGTTTGATGATTGCAAAGATGCAAACGAATATTTACAAAAACATGGAAGAGAAAAACTATCAGAGCGTATTTCAAGATCAAAGCCAGTACCGCTTGAGAATGTTACAACATTCAGGGATATCGAAGATGAAGTTACGGACTTTGTGCGTAATGGCTTTAAGCCGGGATTTCAAATTGGGTTGCAAAATTTCGATGATATCTTTTCAACATACACTGGTCAATTTATTACTGTTACTGGCATTCCTAGTTCCGGTAAGAGCGATTTCGTCGATCAAATGGTTGTCGGATATAATAATAACTACGGATGGAAAACAGCGTTCGCGTCGCCAGAGAATCAACCAACTTATCTACACGCTCATAAACTAATGCGTAAGACTTGGCAAGGTATGCCAACAAGAGAAGATATTGGAGGAGAGCGATGGAATCAAATAGCGGATCATTGTAATGACAATTATTTTCACATTGATATGGAGCGTTATACTTTAGAATCAGTACTTAAGAAAGGCGCTGAGCTTGTTAAGCGTAAAGGTATTAAATGTTTAGTTATAGATCCATTTAATAAGGTAAGAGATGTAGACTGTAATACAGAGGACGTTAATAGATATACTATGGAATACTTAAGCAAGATAGAAATGTTTGCTAAGAAGTACGACGTATTAGTATTTATTGTTGCCCACCCTACTAAAATGTATAAGAATCAAAGTGGTCAAATTGACGAGCCCACTATGTATTCTATTAAAGGCGGAGGTGAATGGTATGATGCATCTTATCACGGTATATTAGTTCATAGAAATTACGACGATAATACCGTTAAAGCTAAAGTGCTTAAGGTTAAGTTTCAAAACCTAGGTACTAATCAAGCTGAGGCTCATTTTAAATGGGAACCCAAGTCGGGTTGTTTTATACCTCATGAGCCAGTTAATTTAGCTGGTGAAAAAATGCCTTGGGAATAGATGCCTAGTATATATGGAAAGCGTACTAAACCAATGCCGCCGTATGCAAGAAGCGAAGAAGAGGAGGAGTGGTATATGTATTGTGTTAGAAACAATATAAGAATATCACCTTATGGTATACAGAATGATAGTGATCACTGGCATATAGCTATTAGCTTAGGAGCTTATACAAAATGGGAAAAGCCTAACTTATCACCCAGTAAGTATTGTAGAAATACAATTTGGCCGGAATATTATAAAATGTGTAAATATTATTATGATAAATATAGAAAATGAATACAAAGGATTATTATCAGAAATACTCGACAGAGGATTGGATAAGTCGGATAGAACAGGGACTGGGACGAAGTCTGTCTTCGGAAGAACGATTAGACACGATATGTCATTGGGCTTCCCTATACTTACAGGAAAGAAGATAAGCTTTAATGCAGCAAGAACTGAATTACTTTGGATATTACAAGGTAGAACTGATCTTAAGTATTTAGAAGATAACGGTGTTAAGTACTGGCGACCAGATTACGAACGCTCAGGTAGAACAGATGAAACATTGGGTCCTGTATATGGAAAACAGTGGCGTAATTTTAACGGCGTAGATCAGCTTTATAATCTTGTGTATAGCATCAATACTAATCCGGATTCTAGACGTCTTATAGTTAGCGCATGGGCTCCACATGAGATGAAAGATATGGTCTTACCTCCGTGCCATTATGCTTTTCAAATATATATTAACAACGGTGTTATGGATTTGATGTGGCAACAAAGATCTGCTGATGTATTTTTGGGCTTGCCTTATGATATTACTATGTATGGCTTATTGTTAGAATTACTAGTAAAAGATACAGGTTTAAAAGCAGGGCAGTTGATTGGTCAATTAGGTGATTGTCATTTGTATAACAATCATTTGGAACAGGCAAGGCAATATAAATTAAGACCTAAGCGAGCATTACCTAAGCTTCAACTAGAAAGAGGGGTCAATGCTAATGTTCTAGGAGGCGTAAATATACCTCAAGCTACCGATATTAAATTAATTAATTACAATCCTTATCCTGCAATCAAAGCAGAGTTAAGTGTTGGCAAATAACAAAAAATATGTACAACATTTATCACATTCCTGGTAAAAAAATTGGAGTTACACGTAATCTTAATAAGAGAGTTACGGAACAACAAGGTTATGCTCCAGGAGAATACGAAGTTTTATTTACAAGTGATGATATTGATTTTATATCTAACAAGGAAATAGAACTTCAAAAGTCTTATGGCTATAAAAGAGACCGGACACTATATAAAAATTTATTCAAATCAAATATGAAAATAAATCCAACAGAACAAACAAGTACGTTTCCTGTACCCCTAAATAAACTAAAGGGTAACCTTTCAGATAACTTAGGATTAGAATGGGAAACACCAGAGTTTAAGTTTAAATTAGAAAAAGAGCACATACCCTGGATAATGCAGAATGCCAAAACCTCGATGTATAACGACAATCGAAGCTACATATACAATAAGGCTTTTCACGAAGCCTTTTTTAATCCTGTACACGATCCTAAAGATATACCGGATAGGTTTGATCTTATAAGATTTTGGGCTCAAGATAAAGGTATATATGCTAAAGGTAATTCTACTACGCAATATGTGAAGCTTATGGAAGAAGCAGGTGAACTAGCTAAAGCTTTATTAAACAAGGACAAAGCGGAGATAGTCGATGCTATTGGGGATATTGCTGTAGTCTTAACTAATCTAGCTGAGTTAGAAGGGTTAAAGATAGAAGATTGTATCGACACCGCTTACAATGTAATAGCTAGGCGTAAAGGTAAAATGATTAATGGAACATTTGTAAAAGAAACACTATGAGCAAAAAACAAATAGAATTCAGAGACCCAGTTGTTGAACGCGTTGTTGATAAGTTTGTATCAAGATCAGACGTTGGATTTGCAAAGTACGGCGTAACTCTTAACGACGATAAATCAAATTTGTTTGCTTGGATCAATCATCTTCAAGAAGAGCTAATGGATGCTGTGCTATACATGCAAAAGCTAAAAGAATCCAGCACTGAAGAGATGCAAGAAGCATTATTAAAAAATATTGAAGTTCATGAAGAGACTACCTTATAAAAGAAAAAAGAAAAGAGGTCCTGTTGTAAGTAAAAAAGTTACTTATGACGGGATCAACTTTGCTTCTGGTCTTGAGCGATATATGTATATGGCTCTTAAAAAAGAAAAGATCAAAGCTAAGTACGAAGGAGAAACTTTTGTTTTATTAAGTGGATTTCATTTTGATAATGAAGTTTACGAAAGACAGTCTAATGGTAAAGGTGATTATAAGAATAGAGGGCAAAAAAGAATACTACCTATCAAATACACACCTGATTTCATTGGAGATGATTTTATAATAGAAACAAAAGGTAGAGCTAATGAATCATTTCCTATGCGCTGGAAACTATTTAAGCGTTTAGTTATGAATCAATTCCCTTCAATTACATTATATAAACCACAAAATCAAAAGGAATGCGACGAGACAATAAGGTTAATCCTCAACAAGCGAAGAGGATAGCCAAACAAAAGTACGCTGAACGACAGATTGATAAGTTTGTTAAATGGAGTTGGGAAGTTCGCGGGAAGATTAAATTTAAAGAATTAAAAGAATTAATGGATAGATACAATATAAAAGTTTATGGAGGAAATTAAAAATGAAAGAGGTTGGTCATTAACTATAGGGTTTTACCCCGGCATATTATTTGGGATTAGAAGTTATCACGAAGAAGATTTTTCAACACACGTGTTATACTTACCCCTAATAGATTTAGCTTTAGAAGTTGATAACTAATGGGATTGTTTGATGAGCGCATTGCGTACAAACCATTCGAATACCCTGAGTATTACACTGAGGGTTGGTTAAAACAAGCACAAGCATTTTGGTTACATACTGAGATCTCAATGCAAAGCGATATAAAGGATTGGAATGAAAAACTTAACGAAAAAGAAAAACATCTCGTCGGAAACATTTTACTTGGGTTTGCTCAGACAGAATGCGCAGTGTCCGACTATTGGACTCAGAAAGTTGTTGGATGGTTTCCGAAACACGAGATCCAGCAAATGGCAATGATGTTTGGCTCACAAGAGACTGTGCATGCTGTAGCCTATAGCTACTTAAATGAAACATTAAAGTTAGAAGATTATGAAGCGTTTTTACACGAACCTAATACGGCAGCGAGGTTCGATAACCTTGTTGCTTATGAAGGCAACGATCCTATTGGTATTGGTAAAAGTCTTGCTGTGTTTTCTGCATTTGCTGAAGGGGTTAGCCTTTATTCTGCTTTTGCTGTACTATATTCTTTTCAATTAAGAAATTTATTAAAAGGTATAGGACAACAAATGAAATGGTCAGTAAGAGATGAATCATTGCACAGTAAGATGGGGTGTAAACTATTCCGTGATATGTGCAGTGAAAACAATCAATTGCTAAACTTATGTCGAGAAGCTATAGTAAAAGCTGCTGAAACTATGGTTAAGCTGGAAACAAAATATATAGATAAAATGTTTGAAATGGGCGATATAGAAGGCATTAAATCAAATGATCTAAAACACTTTATAAAAAAGAGAGCAAATGAAAAACTTGTTGAGCTCGGCTATGTCGACCTTGGAAACTACTTCGCGTATGACAGCTCGGCAGCGAGCAATCTTGATTGGTTTTACCATCTTACCGGGGGCGTTACCCATACTGATTTTTTCGCTATTCGTTCGACAGATTATTCGAAGGCAGGAGAAGGAGAAGATTTTGAAAATATTTGGTAATTATAAAAAAAATGAAAGAACAAACTTTAATAGAAATGAAAAATAAAATTGAAACGCTTGGACAAGCTGTTCAGTTTTTAATGAGAGAGGTACCCCAGTTAAAAGATCTAGCTGTGGGTACATTAGAAACAATAAAACAAATGGACGATTATGCAGATGCAATTGAAAGTCTTAAAGCAAAAATTTCTAAAGAGTCTAGTAAGACAGAAGAGGTTAAGCCCTTGGAAGAGATTAGCGACTAGAGCGGGATATATGGGCAGTGGTTTTTTAATCGCTGCTCAATGGACTATAGAACCTCAGCTGTATGTTGTAGGGTTTATTTTAGTAGTATTGCAAACAGCCTCTAGAAAACAATGGAACCTAGTAGCTTTAAATATTAATGGGCTTATTGCCTGGATAAATCATTTAATATAATGTGGAATGAAAACTGGAAAAAAGGTGAAGATTACCCTACGTGGGGTAACAACGACGTATACAAGAAGACTATATCCGGGGGATATTTATTCGACGGAGAAACACCACGAGAAGCATACCAAAGAGTCGCTAAAACAGTTGCTCGTAGGCTATATAAGCCTGAAATGGCTGAAGTATTTTTTAATTATATCTGGAATGGCTGGTTGTGCCTTGCTAGTCCGGTACTCTCAAACACTGGGACTGATAGGGGCTTACCTATTAGCTGTTTCGGTATTGATGTTGCTGATTCGATACAGGATATTGGCCAAAAGAATTTAGAGATGATGCTACTCGCTAAGCACGGCGGTGGAGTTGGTATCGGAGTTAATCAAATTAGACCCGCTGGCGCTAAAATTACAGGAAATGGAACATCAGATGGAGTCGTACCCTTTTGCAAAATATATGACTCAACAATACTTGCCACAAATCAAGGATCAGTTAGACGAGGAGCTGCTTCAGTTAATATCAACATCGATCACGACGACTTTGGGGAATGGCTTGAAATTAGAGAACCTAAAGGGGATGTCAACAGACAGTCACTTAACTTACATCAATGTGCAATTGTGGGCGATAAGTTTATGCGTAAACTTGAACAAGGAGATGCGGACGCAAGGTCTAGATGGAGTAAACTACTTAGAAAGCGAAAAGCAACTGGAGAACCGTATATTATGTTTAAAGGAAATGTTAACAAAGCGAATCCAGCAGCATATAAAGACAATGGATTAAAGGTTCACATGACTAATATATGTAGCGAAATAACATTACACACAGACGAGAGCCATAGCTTTGTATGCTGTTTGTCGTCATTAAACTTAGCTAAATATGATGAATGGAAAGGAACAAACCTTATACACGACGCCACGTGGTTTCTTGATGGCGTTATGGAGGAATTTATTCAAAGAGCAAAAGGACTTAGAGGTTTTGAAAATGCCGTTCGTTCTGCTACAAAAGGACGAGCGCTCGGGTTGGGTGTACTCGGATGGCACACGTATCTCCAAGAAAAGGGAATACCTTTTGAAGGTTTACTTGCTCAGTTTGAAACTAGGAAAATTTTTAGTCAAATTAAAATTGAAAGCGAAAGAGCTTCTATGGCCCTTGCTGAGATTTATGGCGAGCCTTTGTGGTGTGTTGGTACTGGTATGCGTAATACTCACCTGCGTGCTATTGCTCCCACTGTTAGTAATTCAAAGCTTGGCGGGAATGTTTCGCCAGGAATAGAGCCTTGGGCTGCTAATGTTTTTACAGAGCAATCTGCTAAAGGTACTTTTATTAGAAAAAACCCTACATTAGTTAAACTATTAAAAAAACATAAATTAAATACAAGTGAGATATGGAATAAGATATTGGAAGACGGAGGTAGTATACAGGGTATCGATGCTTTGGATAATATTACTATGGGGCATGACATACCAGTTAAAGAAGTTTTTAAAACATTTAAAGAAATCAATCAGCTGGAACTCATTGCCCAGGCCGGACTAAGGCAGCAGTACATAGATCAATCAGTTAGTTTAAATTTAGCATTCCCTAGCGAAGCTACTCCTAAGTGGCTTAATAAAGTTCATTTTGACGCGTGGAAGAAAGGTGTTAAGACTTTATACTATACACGTACTGAATCTGTTTTACGCGGTGATATAGCTCAGCAAGCTATGAGTGAAGATTGTTTAGCTTGTGATGGGTAGTAAGCATATATGTTTACAATATGAAGCAGAAGTAAGCGTGTGTGTTTACTATAATAAAAAAAGGGTCTCTTAATTGAGGCCCTTTTTTTTATTTGTCTTTGTAATTGTGGAACATTAATTTATACATTAATTTATTCCAAGTGCTTTTGCATTTATAAATTAAATACTTTAGTTTTGATTTCATAATTTTGTTTTTATATATTGTAATTTTTTTAATATACCCACATTACATTGGGTGATTTGTTTTTGTCTATGTCTGCGTGGATAAATGAACCAGCCACACCTAATCTATTAAACCCAACATCTCTCAATATACCTTCTAGTTTAAATCTATCTACAGAATTAGTGCAAGATATATCTACAGCTAAACCTTTAAGATGGGAAGAAGAAGGTTTCCCTCCTACTTTTTTATTGTGCGCAGCCGTTCTATACCCTGAGTTTATTTTTATAGGTTTGCCAAACTTTTTACGAGCTATATCAAGCATACTTAAAAGCTCTTCACTCATTTTACTGCCGCTGCCTTTTTCGTCAGGCGAATCAAATTCCTCTAACTTAAAATATCTCATTATTCCTCTTCTTTTACTTTTGACCACTTGGCAATAGTATACCCTATAGTTACTACTAATAATATTATTTTTAACCAATCCTCTATCTGTGTAAAGGTTGTAACTCCTAGTGTGCCGCCGTTTATAGCGTATAACTTAATTTCTTGTAAGCTCATGTATTTTAGTATTTGGTAACTCTACCTTTAGTGTTTTTTTCTTTTTGGGCTTTTCTTTTGGATTCAGGAGTAACTTCACTCCAGGTTTTTGGTGTTTCTTTAGATACTTTCTTAGTGGGTCTAAAAGTGTTTTCACCTTCGCTATAGTCTTCTTTACCGCTAGGTGTTTTCCATTCTTCTTTAAACCATCTATTAAGATTCTTAAATGGTGAATTTTGTTTATAAGCCATGCTATTTAGATTTATTTCCCCAGTTAGCGGCGCCAACCTTTCTACATTTAACTAATGCTCCACTGGCATAAGCTGACGGCCACTTTTTGTATCTGCTCTTTACTTTACTATAACAAGCATCTTTCTTTTTCGCTGGAGATTTTGCTTTTTCCTCTATTGCAATAGCTCTATCCTCTTGCCTAGCTGCTTTTTTAAGCAATCGATCTGCTCTTTTATTTCTACCTTCGTCAACCGCTTTTCTGCCTTTGTAAGCGTTCTTCTCAGATCTTGCCATTATTTTTTCTGATCTGGCTGTTTGCTTAGAAGGTGATCCTACGTGATAACCTTTGTTACCTTTAGCACCTAGTCCCTGCAATCCTATCTTATATATAGGACCTCCTGACCCGTCCGCATTTAAAGCAACTTCTCTATTAGTGGGATATGTGATAGCTCCACCTTTTTCTTTTACTACTGCTGTTATTGGTTTCATATTATTTAGTCTTTCCAGCTACCGCGCTTTACATTGTGCCAGCCTTTTTTATTACTCTTTTTATTTTTTCCGCTTTCAATCAGTCCTAGATCCCATTGGCTGTAACCTAATGTTAGTGCTATTGATTGCCACATCTTAGTCTCATTGTCAAGCGCTACTCTTATGTTGTCAGCTTTTCTAATCAATCTATCAACAGGTAAATTAAACCCTGCCGAGAGTATTTGCCCCACTGCATAATATGCGGGGTTGTCTAAACCATACCCAACCATTTTCTCTCTAGTAGTTTTGTAACTAAAAGCTCTAGCTGCAGACATTATCTTCCGCATCTTAGAATCTATAGGCGGGGATATACTTAAAGCTCTTTGAGCAGCAACCGTATAATCAGGTCTATCTTTTTCTGACTGAGTATAAATTTCTGCAATTATATTCTTAATCGTAGAAGCTATAGCTCCATAAATACCAGTTCCACGTAAGATGGAATCTAACATAGAATTAGCAACTCTGATTTCTTTGTTTTTTGCTTTTTCTTCGTCGTCATCAAATGCTACCGCAAATAAAGCTGCTTGTAAGCTAGAGAATATAATATTCTGCACAGCTGTATAATATATGATCTTGGTTATATTTGTTTTAGCGTCCCCACGCCCGTTTTTAAGATCCAAGAAAGCTTTTTTGGATAATCTCATGTATTGCATAGGAGTATTCGCAAAGGCTAATACAATACGTCCTAATGGGCTCGCTTGTTGTTGCGATATTCTATCTGGTCTTGAGGATTGCTGTGTTTCTTCTGCAATTTCTTGGAAATCTAAAAAAGCTTGCTCTTCAGCTTTTGCTTTAGTCATTCCCTCTGCCACGTACATATTTATTCTATTTCTAATAAATGAAGCTCCACCCATTGCGATTGCAAAACTATCCGCTATCTGCGTAGGTAAGAAACCTGCTTTTAACAATGAGGCAAACACAGCTTTAGCTTTATTCGTTTCATTTTCAGCAGCGCTAGCAATATCATCCGCGTTAACGTCATTTTTTAAACCAGATCTTCTTTGTTTCAAAAAGTCTGAATTAAATATCATTGAAAAATCACTCCAAAATTGTTTTTGATTTGCGAAAGCTTTTGCAGCTTGTATAGGGTTGTTATCGTGCCAATTTATAAAGTTTACAATAGACAAAGTTTGTAGCAATGCTGATCTAGTATTGAAAAACATTATTGTACCTACAGAATCATTAACCCAATTCATAAAGCGATTAGTAAGCTTATTTGCGCCAGATGGTCTGTTACGGCCTGTTTTCATTCTGTAAAGCATGTCCTGTAGCGCTTCTACATAGCTATCCCCAAATTGGGATCTTAGTTTATTTATATTATCTTTTGTAAAGATAGCGTCTGCATTTTCTTGCCACTCTTCTAAAAACTCTGCTCTTTTTACAGTATTGATCATGTTGATAGCATCTGTAGTTATAGTTCCAGCTACCCAACTATCTTGAGGCTCTGGATAACCATCCAACACTTTATCTAATTGATCAGCAAATTTTCTTAACTTAGGATTGTTATTTACTACATCAACTAATTCTTGCTGCTCTTCTGCCGTTAGGTCTGGAATATCAAATCCATTTTTAGTCCACAAGTAAACTCTAACCGCTGCTTCGTTTGTAAAACCAGTCTCATTAATCTTACCTAACCCAGCTGGTATATTTTTTATGCTTTTCTTTAATTGCTTTACAATAGCTGTAGCGTTTTGCTTATAGCTTTCGAATTCTCTAATACCTTTTGCAAATGGATCAAACAATGATTTTTTAAACCAAGCTTGATGCGCTTCGCCTTTTTTACCTTTACCAGTTAGCTTGTATAACAACCCAGCAAAATCTTCCGCAGAAGGTGGTAAAAAGAATTTGAACCTGCCTTTCTTTTTGCCAAGCATTTTTGCTTTATTACCCGATATTTTTTTATCAGCATCTATTCCAGTAACATCTTGTATAATATTATTAAAATCAGAATTTAAGCTTTTTGCAAATTGTATTTTAGCTTGGTGTACTTTGGATTTTACATCTGCTTGTTCCAGCACTTCTTGTACTGCTTTAACATTTTTGTAGGCGTCATCAGCAAAATAGAAATCATTATAACCTTCCGCTACTTTACCTATAACCCATTTAGCTTTAGCGATAGCCGTACCATCACCTAGTCCAAATATATTTTCTAATTTAATATCTAAGCCGATTCCCTTAAGAAACGCATGTATAGCATATTTTGAATTAGCCGGCCTAGCGGTTAGAATGTAGACATTGGAATTACCGAACTTTTTATTACGGGCAACAGCTTTGTCAAACATTGGGCCTTTTGCACCGTTCATAACCTTGCTAAATTCGCTAAAGTCAAATTCAGCTCCCTGTGCCGCTAATTGGTCTGCTTGCAAAGCAAATTCAGTTGCATTTATTTTCCCATTTATACCATTAGGTAATGTATATAAAACGTTACTTTTAGTTGTAGCTAAAGTATCGTCAAAATCCCATACGCTTATACCTTT
>Ga0209557_1000093_pt1 | contig 58221 bp, 103 predicted proteins | sample SaaInlV_120m_DNA_4_FD_184672 | JGI IMG/M metagenome (GOLD analysis project Ga0209557, IMG submission 184672) | Marine microbial communities from expanding oxygen minimum zones in the Saanich Inlet - Saanich Inlet SI074_LV_10m_DNA (SPAdes) (version 2) | ecosystem: Environmental > Aquatic >... | reverse complement strand
AAGAGGCTATATTCGGCAAACCAAATCGTGATTACATTGAAACTGAACTTGAATGGTATGAATCAGAATCTACGAATGTAAATGACATATATGATGATTATCGAGAAGCTCCAGCTGCGTGGTTAATGACCGCAAATGCTCATGGTGAAATCAATTCGAATTATGGTCATCTAATCTATAGTGCTAAGTATCATACACAGTATGATCAAGTTCTTATTGAGTTGACCAATAATCCTGATTCTCGTAGAGCTTCAATGATCTATACTCGTCCATCTATTTGGATTGAATATAACGAAAATGGTAAGAATGATTTTATATGTACTAACTCAGTCACATATTATATTCGTGATCATGCTTTACATTGTGTTGTTCAAATGCGTTCTAATGATGTTATCTTTGGTTATCGAAATGATTATGCTTGGCAAGACTATGTTCTTCGCCGCCTAGCAAACGATCTTTCTATTGATGTTGGTGATATTCATTGGCAAGTACAAAACTTACATGTCTATGAACGTCACTTTGGTATGGTAAAATAATGAGCTGGGATATATCAAAAACTTATAAATGGGATAAGCGCTATATTAGTTTAGCTGCTCATATTGCAGAATGGTCAAAGGATCCTTCGCGAAAGATTGGAGCAGTTGCAGTAGGATCTAAAGGTCAAGTGCTTGCTCAAGGATATAATGGATTTCCACGTGGAATCTCAGATGATGATACTATGTATCAAAACAAAGTAACTAAGTATCAACGTGTAGTACATGCTGAAATGAACTGTATATATAATGCAACGTATAATGGAACTTCTTTAGATGGAGCTACTATGTACATTCATGGTTTACCAGTTTGTTCAGAATGCGCTAAGGGTATTATACAAGTTGGTATTAAACGAGTTGTAACAAAAGAAATAGATGATTCAATGCCAGAACGTTGGGTTGAATCAACACAATTAACTAAACAAATGTTTGAGGAAGCTGGAGTAACATATGACTTTATCTAAATATGATCGATTTGATTTAGAACAAGCTATCATGGTTGCATGGGGTACATGCGAAGATATTGATTTGATTTATCACAACACTGATAATTTGGATCTAAACGCTGAGGATTGTGATAACCTACAAAACCAACTATTAGGTTTAAGGTCTATCACTGAACTACGCTTTGAAAAGATGTGGCATATTTTTGAAGAGCTTATAAAGCATCAGAAGCTTGAAGTTTATTTAGATGACGTGCGTGAACACGACAAAGAATATATGTCAATGCTGCGTGATATAGATAATCTTAAAGGTACGGTAAAATAACTTAACGCGCTCATAGCTCAGCTGGATAGAGCATCGGCCTTCTAAGCCGAGGGTCTCAGGTTCGAATCCTGATGGGCGCGCCAAATAACAAAGGTGATGATTATGAATTTAGTAAAAAATGAAGATGGTACACAATTTATAAAAATGGATATGCATCAAGATTTTATTGATGATATATTTGTAGCAAGACTAAATATTTCTATAGGAGATCTAGAAGATTATATGCAGAACCCTGAATCTGCTCATCCTGAAGATCTTAAAGTTTACACTGAACAACTTGCAGCGCATCGCAAGCTTTTAGAGTGGTATACTTCACAATAGGTCCTATTGCCTCAATCAATAGGTGGTGCACTCGGCCCTTGAGTTTCATTCCTCAAGCAAAATAATTGAATGAATGGTGCCCAGGAGAGAAGGTGAATAGAATTGGTATATTATTATTAAGAGCCTTATTATTAATATGGTTGTCATTTTCTGTAAAGAATACTGATGATTTATATGGTGTAAGGTACAGTATGAAAAATCTTGAACAATGTAGGAAGGTGGTAAAATGCTTTACATAGATTATAAATTTGAAATGGCAGAAGCTGGTTTAACATTTACAGATATAGGTACAACACTAGAACCAGATCGTCTGTTAAAGATAGAAAATACACCATTTAGAATTGGTGATACTTTTGTCCTAACTCAAAACTCAAATGGAAATCTGTTTTTTAGAAAGACTGATAGACGTGAGACATTATGAAACCAGTGAAAAATAAGAAAACTTTAGATTGGTATGTAAAGTGGGTAGCTTCAGTTTTTGTTCTATCTGCTATGTCTATTAGAGGCGTTGATGGTCTACAATTTGTAGATCTATCTTTGTCTGCTATTGGAATTATGTTATGGTTATGGGTGTCTATTCTCTGGCAGGATAGAGCTCTTATATTACTTAATGGTATTGGGTTGATATTTTTATTAAATAATATTGCATTTCATATTGCAAATTCCCTTTACATTTGATCAAAAATGTGTTATAATATACCTTATAACTACTTATGTAAATTAACAAACCGTGAGCTACTCTGATTAAAAACCAGCCAACCTCACGTAAATAAACTGAAATAAAAGGAAACAAAAAAAATGTCTAAAATTAATATCGCAATCGCCGGCGTCGGCAACTGTTCATCAGCACTTGTTCAAGGTGTTCAATACTATAACGAAAATCCAGAAGATACAATTGGCCTAATGTTTCAAGACATTGGTGGATATTCAGCTCCGAATTTTAATTTCGTAGTTGGATTCGATGTTGATTCCCGTAAAGTGGGTCAACGATTAAACAAAGCAATCTATGCTAAACCAAATTGTAACATGGAAGTATTTCCTCCAGGTCATGATATGAGTTGTATTGCTAATGAATCGCTTGTATATCGTTCACCAACTCTTGATGGTATCGCACCTCATATGAATGATCTAAACGAAAACATTTCATTCTTAGAAGACACAGTAACAAAAGCTATTACAGCTGCAGAGTATCGTGCAATCCTTAAAGATCGTAAAGTTGATGTATTACTCAATTATATGCCAGTAGGTTCAGAAGAAGCTGCTAGATGGCATATTGAAAATGCTATTAAAGCTGGAGTACATGTTGTAAATTGTATGCCAACTTATATTTCTACAGCAGATGCTATGGAATTAGAACAACTTGCAATTGACAATGGTGTAACAATCGTTGGTTCTGATATGCGTTCTGATTATGGCGCATCTCGTTTATCTGAAGTTCTTCAAGGATCTATTATGGATTCTGGTCTACTAGTAACTCAGCATATCCAAGAAAATAAAGCTTGTGGTACAACTCAAGGCGATATGCGTAGAACTGGTCGTACAGCAAACACTGATTTTTTAAACATGGCTACTAAAGATCGTTTAAAGAACAAACATATCTCTAAAGAAAATGTACTTAATGGACAAGCTGTAGTACGTGGTAAAGATATTGCTGGACTTACAATGTATGCCGGACCATCGCTTACTGTTTTTCAAAAACCAGGTGATGAGTATATCGGATCAGATAACAAGATTGCTAATATTGATATGGTGTTTTGGGGTTGGGCTGGAGCTCGTTATGAATTGACAGCTCGTTTATCTGTTCAAGATTCTCCAAATAGTGCTGGTATTGTTTATGATGCTATTCGATTCTGTAAAGTTGCTGCTGAAATGGGAATCGTTGGTTACCTACGTGGTCCATCAGCATGGTCACAAAAGACTCCACCTGAGCAGCTTAAAACTGCAGATGCTAAGTTTGAATGCGATGCGTTGGCTCGTAGAGTTTTGACTGATAAAACACGTCCACAACTTAAAGAAAATAAGCCTAAAGTTGAAGATCTAACTTATACATTCCAATCAGGTGAAAATGATTATGTCTAAGCAGTTGATTAATACCTTTGATATCGATGGTGTAATTTATTTTGGCGAGGACGTAACTGGTGTGCGTCCTGGTCGGGATGATGTCATCATCACTGGTCGTTCTTACCAACAAGAACTAGAAACAATTAGTATGCTGAAATCTAGGGAAATTCATAATCATGTTATGTTTAATCCTTTAAAGCGTACTGATGATTCATATAGTAGACGAGCTTCTGGTATCCATAAAGCCAAATGTATTACTAAGCTAATGGAATCATTTAAAATTGGACTACACTTCGAGGATGATCCTATTCAAATTGAAGAGATCAAAAAGGTTCATCCAGAATTAAACGTAATTCATTTAGTAAGAGAGGGCTTAATTGGCTACTAGTTCTTATAGTTATGATTGGTGGTCATTTGATAAAGACCTTATGCTTGACTTCAATCATTTCTTAAAAAAGATTAACGATCGTGCTGCAATCAAACAAGGGTTTACTGATGGCCAATACGAAAATCTAAATCGTCATGGAGCAATTGATTATGGCTTAGGCGAAAACGTAGAGTACTTTCATCCAACAATTACATTAGATGATCGTATGAGATTTATTGGTACTGAAATTGCTACATCTCGAATGAGCGATACTAATATTGTTGGTAACACGATTATATCTCACTTTTATGGAGCTCGTGGAGTTCACTGGGTAGTATCAGGAAAGGAAGGAACCTTTGTTGATTTTGATCGAATTGCAGATGGGGATGATGACTATATTAAGTTTCTACGTAATAACATCGATAAAGCTATAAAAAATAAGCAACCTATCTGGGGAACAACTGAGTTACATACATCTATTCAAACGTCTGGTAGAAACTATTGTCGTAAAAAATATAATGAACCAGATCGTAAGTTTCATCCAGTTGACGTAAGTGAATGGGTTGCTTCTTTCAGAGATACTAAAATCATTGAAGGTATGCTAGCTGCTAAAGATCTTTTTGAAGTGTTTACTTTATTAAGAACTTTACCAGGAGTTGGCGAATACTATGGTTTCCATTGCGCAACTTCTACGTCAGTTTTACCTCAAATGAAGTATCATCACGATCAACGATTTGTCGCACCAGGACCAGGAGCTGTTTATACAATCAAGCTTTTATGGCCAGATGTTCCAAATAAATACCTTGCTGAAGCTATTTACTTTATAAGAGAAAACGCTGCTGAAATTGGTTTAACTAAGGATGTTGTTTTCCATGAGTCAGCTTATAATATAGAATTAGACAATGGCTCTTATCTTTTTAATGAGCAACAGAATGGATTAAAGTATTATGGTACTGAGGTTCTATGTTGTCAATATGGTGTATATCTACAAATAAGAGATGATGAAAAGGCCTGTGGAAGACGTCAAGTAGCACGAGCAAAAGCACCACAAAATACTTTAACTGAGTTTTTTTAGATGAAAAATATAATTAACTGTCCATTTATACCTATCGCGAAAAGACATGCTTCTCATAGAGGAGCTCAAGGCGTTATATATGGCGATATGATTAAGGAAAAATATGGAAACTGTACCATTAACTATGGCGGAGAAATTACTGAGCATAATGATTACGATAATCTATGGGTTTACCACGGTAGCGACTATAGTGGTGGTCTTAATATGTTTGGCGGGGTTTATGGTTTTCCATATGTTGCTAACACTGTTAACTTTTCTAAATTCAAAGGCCAAGTCTATTCTATAGGTATGGACTTTCCACCATATCACGAGATGATTAAAAACAAACTGGCTGCGGCCAAACGTGATGTTCAGCCAGAATGGCATAACGTTGATCTTGTTAATCTTGAAAGAATGTTTAATACTGCTATTCGAGTTGATGTTCCTAATCAGACTCGTAATGTTGTTATTGGCGATAGCCATGCGATATGTATGTATAGACCAGGATGGACAGTTAATAGTATTCCATTTAAAACTCTTAATGGCGCTTTAAACGATGGATTTAAATCATTTATTCCTGATGAGTATGATGAACTACATTGTTATTTTGGTAATATCGATGTTCGTCATCATTTGATTAGATTAGAAGCAAGTGTTAAAGAATTGGCTGATAGATATATAACTGAAGCTAGTAAGTACGATGCTAAAATATATGAGTTGTTACCTATTGAAAATGAATCACGAAAGCTTCCACAGTCTGGTTACTATAAAGGTCAACCATTCTGGGGTTCATGGCAACAACGTACTGATATTCGTAACGAGTTTAATGACTATATTGAAAAACAGTATGGAATCATAAGATGGACTGATAAGTTACTAAATAAAGCAGGAGAACTTGACTTTAAATATATGGAAAAGCCAAAGTCAATACATCTTTCTAGAGAGTTCTATCCATATTGGAATGGAATCGAAACTATAAATAATAATACACTTGAGGAATTTTTCTAAATGTCAACATGGGCGAGCATAGTTCCATTAATTGGTGGTGAAACCATCGCGATGGAAAATATATTTAAAACAAGACCTGAGTACTTTCTTACTTTTGATGGCTTTCAAGCTAACGAAGAACATTTAAGAAATTACTATAACAATGAGATACCTTACTTGAATCTCTCAGAGGGAGTCAAACACCCGTCTAAGGTTGATGTAGTTAATACTATATGTCCATGCGCTGGTCTAAGTTCACTAAGTCCATCAGCTTCAAGTAATAATCCAGCAAATGATTGGATGATTAAATCAGCTGAATACGTTCTAAGCGAAATGTCGCCAAAGGTTTTCTGGGGAGAAAACGCTCCAAGGCTTGCTTCAAAAATGGGTGCACCTGTAGTAAAAAGACTTCGTAAGATTGCTGATGAAAATGGATATACATTTAGTATTTTTAAAACTAAATCATTATTGCATGGCTTAAGTCAAGTAAGAGATCGTACGTTCTATTTCTTCTGGAAAGGTGATAAAGTGCCATTGTTTGAATATATCAATATTCCACCAACAATGATTGCTGATGATATTAGAGCTGTAGTAAACGATAAAAACGATCCAATGTCTCAAATTTTATGTAATGAGAAAAAGCCATCTGATGATCCATATTACAAATTTATTTTAGAAAGCATTGAGGGTGGGATTACTCATCAAGAGTTTGCAGCTAAAATTGCTAAGACAACAAATGTACAAGATTATATTGAAGAACACACAACCTATAACAAGGTTGCTGAGTGGATGCGAGAACATGGTTACGATAATGTGGCTCGTAAATGCGATAGAGCTTATCATAAGCTCAAAGCCGGTGGTAACATTATGCGTAAAGGCGTTGAAATTCCTAAAGATAAAATAGGAGCTTTCGTAGGTCACATGCCAACAAGCATAGCACATCCTGACGAAGATAGATTCTTAACAGTACGAGAAGCTATGTCATTGATGAAACTACCAAATGATTATCAGATGATCAATGCCAAAAGATCACTTAATCATATGTGTCAAAACGTACCAGTAACTACAGCTGAGCATCCAGCAGCTATGGTTAAAAAATACTTAGAAGGCAAGTTAGATTTTGTCGATACTAAATATATGGTACAAGATAATAAGAAAAAAACCTATGAATGTGAAAAAAACAGTTTACAATTGACTGAATTTATGTTATAATATACCTATCAATTAAATAAAAGAAGAGGAAATATGCCAAGTATAAAATTAACGGCCGAGCCACAAAAATTCCGTAAAGGTAAAAGAAACAACCGGCCACCACAAGACATGCCATTTGATGTCGCTATGAGAAAGTTTAAGAAAGCAGTCGAAGCTGCAGGTATTTTACAAGACATTCGTAGAAAAGAATACTACGAAAAGCCTACATGGAAACGTAAACGTAAAAAAGCTGAAGCAATCGCTCGTTATAAGAGAGAATCTGCTTCTGAACAAACGCAATTCGGTAGGAGGAAAGTACGATGAGTGTAATGGATAAACTAAAAAAGAACTCAAAGATTAAAACTACAGATGTATTATCTGAAAGTATCTTCTTTGCTGATAAGAGTATGACTAAAACTGAAGTGCCAATGATCAATGTTGCGCTATCTGGAGATCCAGATGGTGGTTTAACATCAGGTCTTACTGTACTAGCAGGTCCATCAAAACACTTTAAAACGTCATTTGCTTTGCTTATGGCTGGTGCTTATCTTAAAGAAAATAAAGACGCTGTAATGTTGTTTTATGATTCAGAGTTTGGTTCACCACAATCGTACTTTGAAGCATTTGGTATCGATACCAGTCGTGTACTTCATACTCCAATTACTGATGTTGAACAACTTAAGTTTGATTTAGTTGGTCAATTGGATAACATTGAACGCAAAGATAAAGTTATTATTGTTATTGATTCTATTGGTAACCTTGCTTCTAAGAAAGAATTAGAAGATGCTTTGAATGAGAAATCAGTTGCTGATATGTCTCGAGCTAAAGCTATTAAAGGTCTATTCCGTATGGTAACACCTTACTTGACTATGAAAGATGTGCCTCTATTAGCTATTAATCATACGTATCAAGAAATGGGTCTATTCCCTAAAGCTGTAGTTTCCGGTGGTACTGGTATTTACTATTCAGCTGATAATATCTGGATTCTAGGCCGTAGACAAAACAAGCAAGGTATGGAAGTTACTGGTTATGATTTTATCATTAACGTTGAAAAGTCACGAATGGTTAAAGAAAAATCTAAAATTCCAGTCTCAGTCTCTTGGGACGGTGGTGTTGAACGTAATTCAGGTCTACTTGAAATCGCTCTTGCTGGTGGTTTTGTTGTTAAGCCTAATAATGGTTGGTACTGTCGTGTAGATCAAGATACTGGTGAAATGGTTGAACCTAAAGTTCGTGAAAAGGCTACTAAGGAAAATGAATTCTGGGAACCTATTCTTAAGACTCAAAAGTTTAAAGACTTCTTGATTAAGCAATATCAGATTGGTCATAAATCTTTAATTGATTTTGACCCAGAAAGCCCTTTACAAAACAACCCAAGTGTGGTATAATAGATGGATAATCATTATATAACAGTCGAACATCCGGATTCTGATTTCTATGCATTGCATTTAACAGATAAGTCTCCATATGAAGGAGTTAGATTTATATATGGTACTGTGTCTGTCAAGGAAGATACACAGTTAGGAATGGCAACGTTGACATTTACATATAATATCAATGATCCTGGAGACTTTGATCATGATGATCTATGTAAGGATAAGAAATTTAATGACTATATCGGCGAATTATTAACTCATATTATTGAACAAGGAACTACAATTGCAAAACGAGATACCGACACACGTACTGAGTCACTTACTCAATAACGAAGAATACTGCCGTAGGGTAATACCATATATTCAGAAAGAATATTTTGATGGTTGCTATAAAGTAGTATTTGATCTTATTGTAAGATTTGTCGCAGCTCATAATAAACTACCAACTGGTAGAGTATTGGATATTGAGTTACAAAAAGTTTCTGCACCAGAAGATATTCTTAATCAGTCTTCTATACTAATTAAAGAGATTAGTGTAAAGACTGATTTAGATACTGAATATCTTATTGTTGAAACAGAAAAGTGGTGTAAAGATAGAGCTGTTTATCTAGCAATTATGGATTCTATTCAAATCATTGATGGTAAGGACGAGAATAGAAGCGAAGGCTCTATTCCTGATATTCTTTCAACAGCCCTTGGTGTTTCATTTGATCAACAAATTGGTCATGATTATATTGATGATGCTGATGGTCGTTTTGAATTCTATAATAATGTTGAAGAAAAGATACCATTTGATCTTGATTACTTTAATAAGATCACTAAAGGTGGTATTCCAAACAAAACGCTAAACGTTTGTCTTGCTGGTACTGGTGTAGGTAAATCATTGTTTATGTGTCATAACGCTGCTGCTGTTTTACAACAAGGCAAAAACGTATTATATATTACAATGGAAATGGCTGAAGAAAGAATCGCCGAACGTATTGATGCTAATCTTATGGATCTACCTATTCAACAGCTTGAAACGTTATCTAAAGACGTGTTTTCTAAAAAGATTCAAAAGATCGCAACTGGTACTATTGGTAAACTAATCATTAAACAGTACCCTACAGGTAGCGCTCACTCAGGTCACTTTAGAGCATTGTTAAATGAAATGAAGATGAAGAAAAAGTTTATTCCTGATATGATCTATATCGATTATCTCAATATCTGTTCATCATCTCGTATGAAGGCTATGGGCGGAAGTATAAATAGTTACACGTACATTAAAGCTATTGCTGAAGAACTGCGTGGTTTGGCTATTGAGTTCGATGTTCCAATTATGACAGCAACTCAAACAACAAGATCCGGTTTTGGTAATACTGATGTTGGACTTGAAGATACTTCTGAGTCATTTGGTTTACCTGCTACTGCAGATTTAATGTTTGCTTTGATTGCTACTGAAGAATTGGATGAGTTAAACCAAGTAATGGTAAAACAGTTAAAGAATCGTTATAATGATGTGAGTAAATATAAAAGGTTCGTGATAGGCATTGATCGAGCTAGAATGAAGTTATATGATGTTGAAGAATCGGCTCAATCTGACATTATGTCTGATATGGTCATCCCTGATAAACCAATTGCGACGTGGGGCAATAACGATGCTAAAGACACGTTTGCAGAATTTAAAGTATAAGGAAGCGATATGTTAAGTAAATTTATGAAAACCCGTGGTGCTATTGGCACTGGTATTACAATTGGCCTTGTAGGTCTTGTTACTGGCTTTGTTCTTTTTGACCCAGTACAGTTGGTAGTAAGTGCTACACTTATTGCTTGTGAAGTTCAACTTTGGATCGAAAAAAAGGATTAATTAATGTTTAATGTTCGCGTAATTTCTCATAGTAAACCAGCTATTGGAGTCGAATTAAAAGACGATTTGTTACAAATGGTCGCATACTGTGCTCGTGTGTCAAACCCAAGTAACCAAAATAATGAAGCGAGCGCTGAAAAGTTAGTTAATTACTTAATTAAACATCAACATTGGTCTCCATTAGAGATGGTTAGTGTTTGTATGGAGGTAGATACTACTAGGGATATTGCTCGACAAATCCTTAGACATCGATCTTTCTCGTTTCAAGAGTTTAGTCAACGATACGCTGATCCAACTCAAGATCTAAGTTTTGTAACTCGTGAAGCACGACTACAAGACGATAAGAATCGTCAAAACTCTGTTGATGTTCCTATGGAAGATTCTATTCATCATATATGGGAGTCATATCAAGAGGTCATTATTGAACGTTGTAAGCATGCCTATGAATGGGCTATTAGTGCTGGTATCGCAAAAGAGCAGGCTAGAGTAATTCTACCTGAAGGTTTGACAATGTCTCGCATGTATGTCAATGGTACATTAAGATCTTGGATTCATTACATTCAGCTGAGAGCTGCAAATGGTACTCAGAAAGAACACCAAGAAATTGCTAAAGCATGCGCAGAAGCTATATACCAAATATTCCCTCTCGACGATGTCATATAACTAAATGATCTAAAAAAAGTGAATTAATTTCACTAAAACAGTTTACAAACTCCTTTCTTTATGATATAATATACCTATATTAAATGATAAAGAAAGGAACTACATTATGACACAACTAATTGAAAAAACCCAAGAATTACTGGATCTCATGCAAAATCAACTGCATACTAGGTTCGAACATACCATCGATACCACTCAATATATAATGGAACCAGGTAGGAATTACATTAAGCTAATTCAAGATAATGATGGTCGTCAAAGCGTTGTAGGTTTTGTAGTTAAAAAATCACCCAAAGCAATCGATAACAAAACTAATGAAAGCTTTAAAGTTGGTGATATGTTAATGGCAAAAAGCTGGTCTGCTCCAGCTACAAACTTTGCTAGAGGTAATGTATTTGAACAATTACCAATGAGAATGCTTTGTCACGGACTTTAAGGAGAATATTATGAATCTAGAAGAAATTATCAAAAACTTAGTAAAAGAAACTCTTACCGAAGAACAGGTAAGAGGCATAGTTGGAGCACCAACTCTTGAAGAATCTATAACCTGCGTATGCGGTGATCGACTTGATGAATGTGAAGATTCTTATGACCATATGACCCATGGAGTATAAAATGAATAGATCAGATAGTTATCAATTTACAGCGGATGTTAATTCCGTAAACGATATGTTTTTAGTTGAACAGGTTAGAAAATCTGTAAAGTGCATTAACAAAATGGCTAAACAAACTGAAATGTCTCAGCAATACCGATATGATTCAGGTTGGTCTGATGTAGAACCACAGAAGCTACCTAGATATAGAGTTACTATAATGCCACGTGGAGCTCGTACAGTACATGCAATTGCTGATGGTCGTTCGCCAAGAGCTTATGATTCAACACTTCCAATTCGTCATGCTGAAAGGCTAGATGTTTATATCCATACATTATCTAGAGAGTATTGTTAATGCTAAGAGCCTTTAAAGAAGTTACTAATTGGGATGATTGCGGTCATAAAGTTTTAAACCACACATATATCTTAAATGAACAAGGTCATTGTGTTGGATTTAGATCAACAACATCTAAGCAGTATAAAGAGTTTAGTAAACCTATGAAAGGCTTTTCAAAGTCGCGTAGAAAGTTTATTGAACTTAAACCAGTTGAAAAATATATGGGGTCTGAATATGTACAATCCTAAAGTTGCATGTCTATGCATTTCTGCTTTTGCGTTCTTAGTCGGAAGTTTGGCTGGATCAACTGCAGTACAAAACTCTTGGCGTCTTGATGCAGCACAAACATCGTGCGCTCAATTTAATCCTCAGTATGGTCAATTCGAATGGTTAGAGGTTACAGAATGAAAGCTTTAGAATATTGGATTGTGCTATTCTCCAAAGGCGATGACGATCCAATGCATAAATACCTATTTGCCGTAGAAAAAGATGCTATTCAATTTAGAAATTCTATGAAATCTAAAGGCTATATAGCAGAAATAGAACGAACCGAGGAATTTGTTTAATGGAAATAGCAATATTAATGCTTGGCATGATAGGTGTAGGATACACTTCATATATTATTGGACTCAAAGAAGGTGGAGCTAAAATGATTGATTCGCTTGAGTACCTTGAAATAATAATCGTAGATGAAGACGACAACGTTTGGCCGAACAAGCTGTACGACCCAAAGTAAGAATAAAAATATTATAAATAGTATTGTACATTTTCTAATATATGTGTTATAATAAATGTATATTTAATAACAAAGGTTAAATACTATTATGAAAAGCTTTTTATCTACTTTATCTACTTTAGAACCAATTCGTGAAGGCGTTAAACTCTCGCCAGCTCAAATGAAAAAACCCAATGCTAATACCGGTGAAGCCCGTATTGACATTTTGGCTCGACTTGTCAGAGACGAAGTACCACTTGAACTAGCAAAAGGCGGTGTTTTTAAAGTTACTGAAATTGAAGATGCCTTAGCTCAGATCGAGATATTTAAAAAGCTAGGAAAGCCATTTAATCTTCATGGTAATGGTAAAACTATTAGTTCATCAGATCTTGGTAAGAGTAAAGTATTCGGTGGCGGCGGCGGAGCTGGCGGTGGAACTCTTAATACCAAGATTACTGAAAGTCATCAATGCGTTATATGTCAGGCAATGCTTGATAATGGTATTCAAGAAGAAGACTTCTTTATGCAAGAAGACGTTCTTAAAGCTGCATATAAAAGAGTATACGTTGATGCAACATACGAAGAAATCTTAGGTGTAGAAGATGGTTGGTTTCATTCATCATATGAATCAGCTAAGATTCTCGTAAAAGAGGGTTATATTAATAAGTCTCAAACATTCCATAGAAACAGTAAGTTAATGAATACTGTTTACGCGTTTAAAAACGTAGCATACAAAAATTCAGATCAAAAACCAGTCAAAGATGATAAGTGGAATCCTGGCGACTTTTGGGCTGTAGAAAAATCATTTGATCTTAAATCTCTTGACACAAGTTCAATTGCGGCTTATAATAAGTCGTTGCTACAAGCATTCGTTGATCGTCAATTAGTTGGTATATCTCTTAAGCTAGTTAAAAAGAAAGCAAAAGCTAAGGAATATAACATTAAACTACCACCTGATACAGATGATCATAAACTACTTAGTATACTACTTCAAGGCGAAAAGCGTGGAACATTTTGGTCAAACAAAGGTGCTACAATTATCTTTGATGAAGGTAAATTTGAATTAAGAGCTGGTTCAGCCGGTGGAGCGATCAAAGGAGAAATTGCTCTTAAAACTGCTAGAGGCGGCGGTGCTGGTTATGGTATTATGTCAGATGCTATGAAACTTGTATTTAGAAAGAACATACCAGACAATGCTAAAATCAATCAGCTAGCAAAGAAAATAGTCAAGGGTGATAAAAGATCAGTTACTATATTCTTTGAACTATATAGTAATTTCTATAATAACGATACGTTTGAAAACTTTGCAAAAGAACTATCTCAAAAGGATGTCTATTGGGTTGGTTCTAAATTAGCATGTCTATATGTTGTATACAATGTTGACAAAAACACTGGAACAAAGGCCAATCGATGGCTAACTAAAATTATTAATTATGCTGGATCTAAATCTGAAGACTCTAGCGCATACGTAAAGGTATACGAATAATGAAAGGATTTAAAAATCAACTGGCTGAAGCCGCAGGAAAGAACACTCATATGATTCATATTGAGGATCTTATTCTTGATGGCGGAGTTAAGGGGGCGCGCCAAGCTATACTTGCATTGAGATCATTGCGAGATATGCTGTCGGGTAACGCAAAATCTGCAGTAGACGTTACTGTTAAATGGGATGGCGCTCCCGCCGTATTTGCTGGAGAAGATCCATCTGATGGACAATTCTTTGTAGCAAAGAAAGGTATCTTTAATGCTAATCCAAAGATCTATAAGTCTCATGCTGATATCGATGCTGATACTTCTGGAGATTTAGCTAAAAAGTTGAAAATGGCCTTTGATTACATTAAGCCTCTCGGTGTGAAAGGCGTGATTCAAGGTGATTTTATGTTCGATAAGTCTGACCTTAAAAAGGAGAATATAAATGGAGTTAGTCATATTGTGTTTCATCCTAACACTATCGCTTACGCAGTACCTACTGGTAGTGCTCTCGCTAAGACGATTGGATCAGCTAAGATCGGAATTGTTTGGCATACAACGTATTCTGGAGCAACATTCGAAACGATGATAGCTGAATTTGGTAGAGAAATTGTACCAAAATTAAAAGCTTCAAAAGATGTTTGGATGGTCGATGCTACTTTATCTGATCTATCAGGAACTGCTACATTAACCAAAAAAGATACTGAATTACTTAATAGTAAACTTTCAGCCGCTGGTAAGTTATTTAAAAAAATATCTGGATCTACTCTTAAAGAGTTAGAGTCAAACAAAGAACTAAACCTTGTTATTAATGTGTATAACAATAGGAAAGTCAGAGAAGGTCAAAGAATCACAGACACTAAGAAGCATGCTACTGGTCTTATTATGTTTGTTCAAGATCGTTATCAAAAAGAGATTGACAAGCGAAATAGTCAAAAGGGTAAAGATACTCAAATTGCTAAAAGAGATCAATTACTTGCATTTTTTGACAAGTCTAATATAAAAAACTTACAGAATGTGTTTGATTTACAAAATTTAGTGGTAGATAGCAAATTAATTATTATAAATAAACTAAATGGTTTAAATAAAATTGGTACTTTTGTTAAGACTAAATCCGGATTTAAGGTAACCAACCCTGAAGGTTTTGTTGCAATAGATCGTATGGAAGGTGGAGCAGTTAAATTAGTTGATAGATTAGAATTTTCTACCAATAACTTTAGCAAAGACATTATTAAAGGTTGGGATAATCCTAACTAAATGGAACCGAGGATAAAAATGAAAACGTTTAAAGAACACGAAGCAGAACTATCTGAAGAGTCTGTTGATACTTCTGAAGCAATGACACTTCAGCATAGAATGAAGATGAAAGCTAGTTTCAGAAAAAACAAAGCTAAAATTGCTCTAGGTAAAAAGAAAGCAGCAAAAAAATTAGCATCTCCCGAAAAACTCAAAGGTCGTGCCACGAAACAAGCTCGTGATATCATGATACAAAAAATACTTAAGAATAAAAAGAAAGGTGATCTATCATATGCTGGCAGAGCTGGTATTGAAAAGAAATTAGTATCTAAAAAAGGAGCAATTGCAAAGATTGCTAAAAAGTTACTACCAGCAATTAAGAAAGCTGATAGAGCTAAATTGAAGAGCAAAGGTAACGACGAATAATATGAAAATTAAAAGTTTTAGCGACTATTTAACTGAAGCTAAAGGCGAAGTCTATTTCGTCTTTGGTAGATTTAATCCACCAACTTCAGGCCATGAGAAACTTTTTGACAAGCTAAAGAAAACGGCTGGTAGTAATCCATATCGTATATATGGTTCAAAATCACAAGATGCTAAAAAGAATCCTTTATCGTTTAAAGACAAAGTAAAATTCTTACGCAAAATGTTTCCAAAACATGCTCGTAGCGTAATGGCTGATAGCGATGTTAGACATGTTATGGACATTGCTACTAAATTATATGACCAAGGTTATACCTCAGTAACTATGGTCGCAGGCTCAGATAGAGTTAAAGAGTTTGATACTCTTCTCAATAAATATAACGGTGTCGATTCTAGACATGGTTTCTATAACTTTCAAAATGGTATTAAAATCGTTTCAGCTGGAGAAAGAGATCCAGATGCTGAAGGCGTTGAAGGTATGTCTGCATCTAAATTAAGAGCATATGCTTCAGATAACGATTTAGAAAATTTTACAAAGGGAATGCCTAAAGGTTATAAAGATTCAAAGGCGCTGTTTAATACTATTAGAAAGGGTATGGGTCTAAAAGAATCTCACATGCATCGAAAGCACGTTGAACTAGAAACAGTATCAGAAAAAAGAGAACAGTTTATAACAGGTAACCTTTTTAAAAAAGGCGATGAAGTTGTTTTAAAAGAAACAAATCAAATTGGTGTTATTAAAAGATGTGGCACTAACTTTTTAGTTGTCGAATTTGGCGAATGGAAGAAGAGAGTTTGGTTAGATGATGTAGAACATTTAGATGAAAAGAAATATACCGATATGGATTCTAAAGAAAAAGCAGCTCATGATAAAGAAAGACCTAATGCACCTGAAAGCCAACATACCAAGAATTTTAAAAAGAAGTTTGGCGAAATGAAAAGCTTTTCACAATCATTAGAAGAAGCTGATGCTAAATCAGCACTTAAAAAGAAAGCTGAAAAATCAGGCATGCCTTATGGTATCCTAAAGAAAGTATTTGATCGTGGTTATGCTGCTTGGAAAACAAGTCATAGACCAGGAACAAATCCAACTCAGTGGGGATTAGCTCGAGTTAACTCATTTACAACTAAGTCATCTGGAACATGGGGTAAAGCTGATAAAGATCTTGCAGCAAAGGTAAGGGGAAGCTAGTGAAAACATTTAAAGAAATACAAGAAGCAAAATCAGCAGCATCAAGATTAACTAAACGCTTAAAAGGTAAAGGCGTTGATCTAGATAAGAGAGCTAAAGATCGTAAAGCTGAGCTAGATAGACTTAAAGCTAAGTATGCTAAAGAAGACTCCATTGATGAGTCTCCTCTTGTAATGGATGATATGGATATACTTGATACTCTATTTAAAAAGATTAAAGATGATATGTTTAAAGCTAGAAGCCAAAAGAAATCTGAAAAAAACTGGCCTAAGTTACAAGCACTAGCTCAAATGGCTGGCTATGGTATTACAAAGAAAGGCCAAGCTAAAGATAAATCATTTAGATACGATATTAAAAAATAATGGATAATTTTAAAGAACATTTAGAACTTATGGAAGGCGTAAACGATCCTTCTATTTTTAAAGCTGTATTCTTAGCAGGTGGCCCAGGTTCTGGTAAATCATTTGTTGTAGGTAAAACAGCTTTACAAGCATTAGGTTTTAGATTAATTAATTCTGATGATGCTTTTGAAAAGGGATTAAAGAAAGCAGGACTTACTGCTTCTCCAGAAGATATTGCATCAGCTCAAGGTCAAGCTGTAAGAGCTAAAGCAAAAGCTATTACTGGTAAGAAAATGAACTTTGCTCTTCAAGGTAGAATGGGTATTGTTATTGATGGTACTGGTAAGGACTATGATAAGATTAAAAAGCAAGTTGATATGTTAAGAGAAATTGGCTATGCTGTTCATATGATATTTGTTAATACAGATTTAGAAACTGCATTAGAAAGAAACAAGTTAAGATCTCGATCTTTAGAAGACAGTTTAGTTACTAAAATGTGGAAAGATGTTCAAAAGAATATTGGTAAATTTCAAGGATTATTTAGAAACAGATTATTAATAGTTGATAACTCTAAAGGCTCTGACATTGATAGTCAGACGATTGGGGCGTTTAAAAGAATAAAAACTTGGGCTGATAAAGCTCCTGAAAACGCTATAGCTCAACGTTGGATAAAAGGACAAAAGAAATGAATAGAGAAGAAGTAGAATCAAGAGATAAAATAGTATCATCGTTTACAGCAAAGTGGAAGTATAGAACCGATAAAGAACAATTCGGCGCTGCTGATTCTTGGAAAATTATCTATTCAGAAGACGCTGAAGGTAAGTTTGTAGGAGATTGCGAAGACTATGCGCTATCTATCCTTTGGAGATTGGCTGGAGAAAGTCATCTTAAAATGTGGTGGTTATTAATTACACATCAAGCTGGTATATGTTTAGTAGGACCAAGTAAAACAAAAGTATCACATGCCGTATTGAGATATAAAGGCGAGTTTGTAGATAACTGGACTAGAAAGTTTGGTGGTAAAGAAGAAATAGAAAAAAACCACACGTTCCATTGGTTATGGGGATACGGATTTGCATACCAAACAGCTCTTAAAATGATAATTAGTAAAATCGTAAGAACTATAAAGGGTAACTAATGCATAATTTTTTAGAACATATTGAAGAAAGGTTTGGTTTGTACGAAGGAGTTCAAGTTCCTTTAGAACAGCCTATGATCGAAATCGACGAAGCTGGAGATCCTGAGTTAAACAAACCTAAGCGATCTAGTGGTAAAAAGAAATACGTTGTTTACGTTAAAAATCCTAAGACTGGAAACGTAAAGAAAATAGAATTTGGCGACGAAAAGGGTGGTCTTACATCAAAGATTGGAGATAGAGATGCTGCAAGAAACTTTGCATCTCGTCATAACTGTGATACTAAGACTGACAAAATGAAAGCAGGCTATTGGGCGTGTCGCCTCCCGAAGTATGCTAAAGACTTGGGGCTTAAAGGTGGTGGATCTTACTTTTGGTAAACCGTATTGGGAAGATGGAGAGGTAAGAACCTTTGACCCCACGTGCGAAGACGCTGAATACGTTTGGCATAGAGACTTTGAAGACAGAGAAATAGAAATATTAGAAGGTGAAGGTTGGCAGTTTCAATTACAGAAATGTTTACCTTGGCTTTTAAAAAAGGGTATGGTGTTTGACATCAAACATCATGAATACCATAGATTAATAAAAGGTGTTACACCTTTAAAATGTAGGGTTGTAAAATATGGAAACAGCTAATGAACAACGTGCTCAACAATCAGCACGATTAGATAGAATCGAAGAAAAAATAGATAGGCTTTCTGATGCTATTATATCATTAGCTCGTGCCGAAGAAAAGATCGCTACAATGGCTGAGTTTGGTAAGCAACAAGGAGAACAAATATTAACTCTTATAAATAGAGTTGATAAGTTAGATCAAGTCGTGAGAGAAAATCAAGCGACTGTAAATATAATTAATAAACTATTCTGGATAGTAATGGCATCAGCCGCAACAGCTATCACAGGAATGCTTTTCATAAAATAGGAGAAAGATATGAAAAAATATGAAGACGATATTATCGCAAGCGTTGCTGATTCTGTTCGCGATGTAATCGAAGGTAAAGTAAAAGAAGAAGTAAAATATCCACACGATATGTTTGATCCAAAGACTGGTGAAAAAGAAGTGGCTAAAGACGAAGCTGAACATAAAGCTCTTGCTAAGAAGGGTTATACCCATGACAAGCCAGAAGTTGATGAAGTGGCTGAGCCTAAAGCTAAAGGCGAAAAAGAGTTTAAAGGCAAGCATAAAGTTAAGAAGTCTGGCGAAAAAGAAGATGGTTCTGTAGTTAAAGAAGCTTCTTGTGACGACGAGGAAGAAGTTGACGAAGTAAAAGTTCCTGCTAACTATGCTGCTATGATGGCCAAGAAAAAGGCTGATAAAGGCTTAGTTAAGAAAGCTGTAGAAACTGCTCTTAAGATGGGTGGTAATATGACTGGTGCTGTTAAGAAAATCGAACAGATGAAGAAAGGTTTGTCTAAAGATAAAGAAGTAGCAGCTGCATTACAACTAGCTAATGAAGAAGTAAGCGAAGCGGTAATTGAAGAAGCTCATGCTATGAATACTCTTTTAGAAGATAAAGCTAAGTATAAAGCATTCTTTAACAAAGCTCTTAAAAAGTTTGGTGTTAAATCACCGGGTGAACTAGAAGGCGATAAGAAGAAAGAATTCTTTGATTACGTCGATGCTGGTTACGAGGCAGACAACGAAGAAGACTAGTTATATATAATATATGATGAAATTATTTGACAAACTAACTAGTAGAAACTTTGAGCTCTTTGCGTCACAACATTACAATAATCCTGAGTGTTGTGACGTTGAAGAGTTTAAAGAAGATTTAACAAGATTTAAGTATCTAAAACGATTACTTAGACGATATGAACAATATGATGACTTGCAAGAAAGGCTTATATTGAACCACATTATTGTCTTATATAACGTTTTTGGTATTGAAGCAGCTAACAGAATGATGTGGTTTAAAATAGAACCAGAACATCATTCAATGCTAAAGACTTTTTTAATCTTCCTGAATTATCTTCCGGAAGATGCTAAGGTAGAAATACCATTAGATCAAGTCATAATAGATAAACTGAGGAAACTTTAATGAGCGTAGTCTCAAGAACAGCTGATTTATTCTATGCCTTTAGGTTTCTAAAGTTATTAGTCTCGTCTTGGGATAAGACCGATGCATATGAACTAGGCATTATTGACGCTAATGGTAATGTTCTTAAGAAAGCTAAAGATCGAAAAACTCCACAAGAAAAATCAGCATACACGGTTTTTCATAGACTAGTATTTAATGTAAAACGTTTACTTAATAAGTTACCATTTGGTCAAACTAAACTAGCATCGTACGCATCAGCTTTATTTTTAATTAAAGAAAATACAGGTCTTACTGATGATGAGATTAGAAACATATTAAACGATGTATTTGACGATTTAGAAGAAACAATTGATATATCTGAAAGCGCTTCATGGTTTGATAAAAACAAATTAGCTCCTGGAACATATACATTAGTACAAGATATTGCGTCTCCAAACACCGGTGAAGTGATCGCTAGTATAAATACTAAGGTAAAGGCCATTGATTTTACAGAAGCCTATGGTAATATATTCGGTTTAAACGTATACCAAGTAGAACACGTTTTAACTAAACAAAAAATACTAGTAACTAGTGTGGATTTAAAACGATGAAAACATTTAAAGATATGTGGGAAGACGCAGCAGCAAATTCAGTAGCATCGGGTGGTGTATCTATGCCAGCGGATGCTGTTAAGAAAAAGAAAAAGAAAGATCTATACGATGGTAGAACCAAAGCAGGCCGTAAATTCGTAGAAAGAATAGTTGCTAGGCGCAAAGCAGCCGAAGCAAAAAGGGAAGCAAAAAATGAAAACGTTTAAAGAAATAAGAGAAGCTGTGTCAACTTGGACAGTAACTGTTCAAAAGCCAGTCAATAAACTTAAGAAAGGTGATAAGCAAGTTGTTAAAGCTCGTTCAGGTTTTGAAGCAATTAATAAAGCTATGAAGTTATGGAAAGATCCTGCTCTTAAAGCTGCATCAGCAGATTCATTTAAGATTACTAAAGAAGGTCTAGAAGAAGCACTAGATGAGAATCTACGCAAGCAAATTGCACAAATGGCATCTCAGTTTCCTGAAGGATCTAAAGTCAAAATGAAGGACGGCGGAATTGGTACAGTTCTAAGTGTTACTAAAGATAGTGTTAAGGTTGGTGTTGGTAAAAAGACAATGAATCATAAACCTTCTGAATTATCAGTAGTTAAAGAAGATGCTATTGAAGAAGCCGCTAAGGTAAATCCTAAGGCCATGGCTGCTGATATTCCACAGATGGAATTGTCTAAGTTTCTTAAGAAAGCAAGCAGAAAGCCAAAGGTTTATTTTGATGGCGACGACTTAGTTGATGTTGACAAAACTGTAGTTCGTGGAGCTTTGGATCCTAAGAAAAAGATTACTGTTCAAAAACTTATTGATGCTCTTACTGAATCTGTAGATCCTAAAGTCGCTAAAGCCGTCCAAGGACTAAATGATCTTGGTAATAAAATGAAAGGTCAAGACGCTAAACAAGTTAAGCGAATTGAAGCATTGTTCCGTAAAGGTAATAAAAAAGTTATGCAAGGCGCTTTAAGAGCTATGGATACAGATCTTAGAGATCAGATTCAAGATGTTTTAGAACCTCAGGGCTTTTGGAAAAATGGTGTAGTAGACTTCTAATATAGGTTAAAATTATATGAGTAAAATATTGATTGGAATTATTGTTGCTATGGGTTTTACTGGTATGATGTATTACCAATTCTCTGTTGTACCAATGAAGAACAAGCTAGAAGAACAAACAAAGGTTATTCTAGCTCAAGATCTAAGAGATCAAGAACAAAAGGCCGCGATCGAGGCAATTCAAAGTAACTTGGAAAAGACTTCTAATTCTCTTAGAGGTCTTCAAGTACAAAATCAGCAATACGAAACTCAAATGTCTGAATATATGGATATATTCCGTAGGCATAACATTGCTAAGCTCGCAAGCGCTAGACCTGGATTGATGGAAACACGAATTAATAATGCAACAAAGGAGGTGTTTGATGGTATCGAAGCAGATAGCAATCGTATTAGCTCTCTTAATGATTAGTGGGTGTAGTCTATTACAACAACCACCTCGTGAAGTCGAAATAATAACTAAACCAATTAAGATTGATATTGTACAACCAGTATTACCAAGATCTTTAAACTTAAAAGAACCTAAGTGGTACGTAGTTTCAGACACTAAAATTATTGAAAATTGTTTAAAAAACGAAGAAGGAAAGTCTGATTGTAAGCTTGGTAGAGAAGATCTATACCCTGAAGGATATACATACTTTGATAAGTTTATTGATGATATTAAAAAAATGCACGGAGGCGATACAGTATTTGTTGCTATGAGCGTTGCCGATTATGAGTTAATGGCTTATAATACACAAGAGATTAAAAGATATATTAATCAACTCGGTGAAGTAATAGTTTATTACAGAAACGTAACAATAGGCGACGAAGATGCTGGAGCAGTGGAAATTAAAGTGGAGAAAAAAGATGAGTAAAATGAAAGACGATATGACAGTATGGGAAAGAGCAGAAGTAGCAGCAAAGCTATCAGCAATCGCATATATGAACCCTAAGCCAGCCGATACGGCTTGTAAAAAACTAGGATTTGGTTCAGGTACAATTATTAGCAGAGACGGCGCAGAAGTACTCGTAGCAAAAGATAGAAATGATCTATGGTTTGCATTTAGAGGAACAGAACCAAACAGACTCAACGATGTTATGGCTGATCTTAAAGTTATTAAAAATTCAGCAGTAGCTGGAGGTAAAGTCCATGGAGGTTTCCAAGAAGAAGTCGACGATGTATGGATGGATATTGTAAAAGAACTAGAACATAATGACCAACTAAAGGTAAGAAAAGATGTATATTTTACTGGGCATAGTCTGGGTGCTGCTATGGCTACTATTAGTGCCACACGTTATGAACCTCAAGAACTCTTCACATTCGGATCGCCGAGAGTCGGAGGTAAACGATTCATCAAAAATATAAAATGTGATCATTATAGATTTATGAATAACAACGATATCGTATGTAGAATCCCACCAGCGTGGCTAGGATTTAGACATCACGGTACTATGATTTACTTTGATAGATTTGGCGATAAGGCTTTAAAGCCAACATGGACTGATTTCTTTTATGGTATTATTCAGTCATGGAAAAAATGGACATTCTTTGATGGTGTTGTAGACCATGGAATGCCTAACTATGTTAAAGCTATTAAAAAGCTAGCTAAAACGGAGAAGTGATATGCATTGGCTATTAATACTTACACTTAAATCAATATTATCTTCAGTCATTGGTAGTTCATTCTACCAATGGTTTCAAGGTACCACTATGGGTATATGGTTTCAAAAGAAAGTCGATCAATATATGGAATACTTTGCTGTAAAGTATGACCTTGAATTGGCTAAAAAAGACGCAAAGTTTAGAAAACAATATCCACTTCAAGCTGATCGATTAGATCATCTAGAAGCTGATTTTATGACTATATGGGAACTTCCTGTTATTCAAAAGGCTATCGTCAACGAATTGAAAAAAAAATAAAACAAAATAAACGTTTACAAAGCGTGAGTTTTATGTTATAATATATACTATTACTAATTAATAAACTATGAATGATGGACAACCACTTATGACGATGCACGTAACTAAGCGCAACGGCACATCACAAGACTTTGATTTAGAAAAAGTACACAAAGTTCTAGAATGGGCTACTGCCGACATATCCGGAGTTTCAGTCTCCGAAATAGAAATTAAAGCAAATATACAATTATATGATAAGATACCAGCGTATGACATTCACGAGCTTCTTATCAAATCAGCGGCAGAACTAATCTCAGAGCATACGCCAAACTATCAATATGTTGCAGCTCGGTTAATATCTTATAAGCTTCGTAAAGAAGTCTATGGTCAATATGTTCCAAAGCCATTAGTAGAAATCGTAATTGATAACGTAAGCCGTGGAGTTTATGATGGCGCAATTATGCAGGAATATACCCGCGAAGAACTATTAGAACTAGATGCTTCAATTAAACACGATAGGGATGATACATTCACCTTTGCTGGTATGGAACAGTTTAGAGGCAAGTATTTAGTTCAAGATCGAAAGACTAAAGTCCACTATGAAACGCCTCAAATATTGTATATGATGATTTCAGCTACTCTGTTTGGAAAATACCCTAAGGAAACTCGACTTAAATATGTCAAGGATTATTATGATGCAATATCTCAGTTCTATATTTCGCTCCCTACGCCCATCATGGCTGGAGTTCGTACGCCAACGCGTCAGTTTTCGAGTTGTGTGCTTATTGAATCTGGTGATAGTTTGGATTCTATCAACGCAACTGCCACTTCAATAGTAAAATATATTTCTAAGAAAGCGGGTATTGGTATTGGCGCTGGTTCAATTAGAGCTGAAGGATCACGTGTTGGCGATGGATCAGTTGTACATACAGGTCTTATTCCATTTTTAAAGTATTTTCAAGCTGCTGTAAAGTCTTGTTCTCAAGGTGGTGTTCGCGGTGGAGCTGCTACTGTATATCTACCAATGTGGCATTACGAATTTGAAGATCTAGTTGTACTTAAAAACAATAAAGGTATTGAAGAAAATCGCGTACGTCATATGGACTATGCATTTCAAGTTAATAAACTGATGTATGAACGTCTGTTAACTAATGGTGATATTACATTCTTTTGTCCAAGTGATGTACCTGGTTTGTATGAGTCTTTCTTTGATGATCAAGATAAGTTTAAAACTCTATACGAAAAGTATGAAAAGACTCGTTCTATTCGCAAGAAGACATTGCCAGCAACTGAAGTATTCTCTACTCTTATTCAACAACGTAAAGATACCGGTAGAATCTATATTATGAACGTAGATCATGCAAATGAACATGGCGCGTTTAAACCTAAAGTTGCTCCAGTTCGTATGAGTAACCTATGTTGTGAAATTGATCTACCAACAAGCCCACTATCAGATAGTCCTGAAGAAGGAGAAATCTCGTTATGTACATTATCAGCAATCAATTGGGGTCTAATCAATGAGCCCAGAGAATTTGAAAAGTATTGTGATCTTTCTGTCCGTGCTTTGGATGAGCTGCTTGATTATCAGTCTTACCCTGTACGCGCAGCAGAACGGGGCACTATGAATCGTAGACCACTTGGTATAGGTATTATCAACTTAGCATACTTCCTAGCTAAACGTGGTCTTAAATATGATGAAGGTGCATTTGAAATAGTAGATGAATATGCTGAAGCATGGTCATATTACTTAATTAAAGCTTCTCAGCAATTAGCAAGTGAAAAAGGTGAAATTCCTTTGAAAAATCACACAAAATATGCCGATGGAGTATTGCCAATTGATACATATAAAAGAGAGCTAAATAATTTAATAGAGCATACAGAAAGACTACCGTGGAACGAGCTTCGAGAGAAACTCAAAGAAACAGGTACTCGTAATTCTACACTCATGGCACTTATGCCAGCAGAAACAAGCGCTCAAATCTCTAATAGTACGAATGGTATTGAACCACCTCGTGCATTAGTTAGTTACAAGCAGTCAAAGGATGGAGTAATGGCTCAGGTAGTTCCTGGTTACCACCATCTTAAAAATAAGTATGACCTATTATGGGATCAAAAGTCTCCTGATGGTTATCTTAAGATCTGTGCGATTCTTCAAAAGTACATAGATCAAGGCATTAGTGTAAATACATCTTATAATCCAGAACACTTCGAAGACAATAAGATCCCTATGTCTATAATGATGACTGACTTAGTAACAGCTTACAAATATGGTTTAAAGCAACTTTACTACTTTAACACCTTTGATGGTGCTGGAGAAATGGTTGATGAACAAACAAACCATACATACGATGGTGAAAGTCCACAATACGAAGAAGACGACTGCGAAAGCTGTAAAATATAAGGAAAAAATTAATGGCAGTATTGAAGAAGAATAAAAAATCGCACTTAGAAAAAATGATGTTTCTCGATGAGGCGGTTGATATTCAAAGATATGATGAAGTAAAATATCCACAAATGGATAAAATAACAGATAAACAACTAGGATTCTTTTGGAGACCTGAAGAGGTAGATGTATCAAAAGATAAAAAAGATTTTATGTCGCTTACTGAAAACGAGCAGCATATTTTTACAAGTAATCTTAAGCGACAAATTTTACTTGATAGCGTTCAAGGTCGTGCTCCAAACTTAGCATTCCTTCCTATTGTATCTTTACCTGAAGTAGAGAACTGGATTGAAACTTGGTCATTCTCTGAAACAATTCATAGTAGATCATACACGCATATTATTCGTAATATCTATCCTGATCCATCTTTTGTATTTGATGATCTATTAAATCAAAAGAATATTATGGATTGCGGTAAGTCTATTGGTAAATACTATGATGATCTTATTGATTGTAATCGTGGTCCAACAAACAAAATGGATCATAAGCGCGCTATTTGGATGGCTATGATGAGCGCTAACGCTTTAGAAGGTGTTAGATTCTATGTCTCTTTTGCATGTTCTTGGGCATTCGCTGAACTTAAAAAGATGGAAGGTAACGCAAAGATTATTAAGTTGATTGCTCGAGATGAGAACGTTCACTTAGCTTCAACTACAACTATGCTAAAGCTTCTTAAGAAAGAAGATAAAGATTTTGAAAAGATCGCAAAAGAAATGGAACCACAGTCAATTGCATTATATGAAGAAGTAATTAACCAAGAAAAAGAATGGGCTAGTTATTTGTTTCAAAATGGTTCTATGATTGGTCTTAATGAAAAGATCTTAGCTAATTATATTGAATGGATTGGTTGTAAAAGAATGAGATCTATTGGATTACCATGTCCTTATGTAGTTCCTCAGGCTAACCCATTACCATGGACTGAAAAGTGGATTGGTGGCAGTAACGTACAAGTCGCTCCACAAGAAACTGAAATCAGCTCTTATGTAATTGGTGGAGTTAAACAAGATATAGATAGTAACGCGTTAAAAGGATTAAGCTTATGATGAACATAGAAATTTATAGTAAGAGTCAATGTCCATTCTGCGATTACGCAAAGGCCAAGGCTGAAAATTTAAAAAGTTATGGTATAGCAGAATACAAAGTATTCGAACTTGGAAAGGACTTCGATCGCGAAAAGTTATTAGAAGAATTTCCCTTTGCAAGAACATTCCCACAAATAAAAGTTGATGGTAAATCTATTGGTGGTTGGGATCAATTTAAAGACATAGGATAACATATGAAGCGATCAGTGGTTAACTGTGAAGTTTGTTATAATAGAAGCATAATTGGGCACCAGGAAGACGAGATAGTTTTATTTTGTCCACACTGTGGCGAAGAACAGGACGAAGCTCTAGAAGAACTAGACTTTAACGACGAGTAAAATGACATGGCATTATCAAGGTTCAGAATGGCTACCGCCAGAAGACTTCAATCACAAAGACGTTTACGGTTTCGTTTACCTGATAACGAACCTAGCAACATCCCAGAAATACGTTGGAAAAAAGTTTTTCTGGAGTCAGAAGACTCTGGGAATAACCAAGACGAGAAAACGTCGAAAGAAGACTCTAGTTGAATCTGATTGGCAGACCTACTGGGGTTCTAATAAGCATCTTCAAGAGCATCACGAAAAGATAGGAGATGATGGATTCTATAGAGAGATATTACACCTCTGTAAGACTAAAGGTGAATGTTCATACATGGAAGCAAAAGAACAGTTTGATAGGGAAGTATTATTAACTGACGAATACTACAATGGTATTATTCAGATTAAGTTAGGCGGTAACGCAGTGAAAAGTTTTTTAAAATAAACCTTTACAAACACCTAAAAGTATGTTATAATATATCTATTAAATAAGGATAATATATGAGTAAAGTGATAAAGTTTCCAATGCATATTCGTCAAGCCGCAATAGACGAAGAATATTATTCAGCTCAAAGCGAGCATGAAGAATACGTTAATGATTGTCAAGAAGCAGCACAAACATGTCTTCTTGTATTAGAAGAAGTTTTACTAAACGATTATAGTTTATTTGATGAACTAGATTTTAGAGATGAAGAAATGCCTGAACAGCGTGATATGTTTGTTATTATGAACATGATATCTTCGATGTTAATGAGATATGGCGGTACTCGTCATTTCCTACAAGACGATTTTGATAATATATACGAAAAACTAATGGGTGCAATTGAATGATTTTACTTGACTATAGCCAAATAGCGCTATCTAATATTATAGTACAAAAGCTAAATGATGAAGATATGATAAGACATATGATACTAAACAGTATCCGTATGTATAATAAGAAGTATCGAAAAGAATACGGTCAAATGGTTATTTGTGCTGATGGTTCTGGATACTGGCGTAAAGATTACTTTCCTGAATATAAAGGAATGCGTAAAAAGAATCGTAAAGAGTCAGATCAAGACTGGGGAGAGATCTTTAGAATCTTAAATCTAGTACGCGAAGAGTTAAAAGAAAACTTTCCATATAAAGTAATCCACCTAGATGGATGCGAGGCTGATGATGTCATTGGCACTCTTACTATGAATACTCAAGAGTTTGGTCAACATGAACCAGTGATGATTATCTCATCAGATAAAGACTTTATCCAACTCCACAAATACAACAACGTTAAGCAGTATTCTCCAATTCAAAAGAAAATAGTAGTTGATAAGAACCCTAGGACTTATAAGTTTGATCATATTTGTCGAGGCGATAAAGGTGATGGCATTCCTAATATTCTATCTCCTGATAATGCTATCATGGAAGGTATTCGTCAAGCTCCAATGACTAAGAAAAAGATTGAGCATTGGGCTGATAATATGGATAACCTAAAAGAAATAATGACTCAAGATGAGTATAGAAACTATCAAAGAAACAAAACTCTTATTGATCTTGAAGAGATTCCTGATGTCCACCAAAAAAATATTATAAATACATTTATGGAACAAAAGCTTCCGATGAAGATGAAAGTATTAAACTATCTTATTAAAAAACGATGCAATCTATTGATTGAATGTGTAGAGGAATTTTACAATGGCTAAACCAGCAACAAAACCACTTATTAGCGAAGTGTTAAAAAACGCTAACAAACTAGGAACTAAAGGTGACAGGGTCAAGTACTTGCAAGAGCAAGACTGTACAGCTCTCAAGGATATATTACGTATCAACTTTGATGAGACAATTGAGTTGGCATTACCACCCGGTGAACCACCATTTAAAAAGTTTGATGTTTCTGGCGAAAAATTACCAAAACAACTTAGATTTGAATATCCTAAGTTTAGAAATTTTGTACAAGCTGCAACGCCAAAGCTTAATCAATTTAAAAGAGAAACAATATTTATCGATTTATTAGAATCAATTCACCCGGACGACGCTGTGTTATTCTGTGAAGCCAAAGATAAAAATATCAAACTCAAATATATTACAAAGGCTATGATTAAAGGCGCGTTTCCAAACTTAATCAAAAAATAGGAGATCTATTACCAGAAAATCTATATCATGATAGTTTCAATTAACTTAACCCGGAGATTGCTTATGAGTTATATTCAAATTGAACGCCTTAGGAAAGATCGAAATGAGGCATTATACTATCAAAGAAAATTAATGAAGAAAGGAAAAGAGGTGTTAGCGTACAAGATGGAGAAGAAAATCGCGCATTTAAATCATTTCCTAGATGATATGGAGGCAATTAGCAAGGCGCATTGATTATTCCCCTCAGTGAAAAAAGGTAAAATTAATTTCACTGAGGGGTTTACATTTGCTAAGAAGTATGATATAATATACCTGTATTAAATAATAGAAGACTCGTTATGAATATATTTGTTTTAGATGATGATCCAGTGATAGCAGCACAGTTACAATGTGACAAACATGTAGTAAAAATGATTGTTGAATCAGCTCAAATGCTATCAACAGTACATAGAATGGTAGATGGCGTTATGGAACGTAGACCATCTAAGTCTGGTTCTATGTTACAATACTTTAAACTTGCCGATGAAAGAGAAGATATTCTATATAAGGCATGTCATTTTAATCACCCATCAACTATTTGGACTCGAGAAGGCTGTTGTAATTATACTTGGCACTACGAGCATTTCATTGCACTATGCGATGAGTATACATATAGGTATGGAAAGATTCATTCAACAGATACTAAGTTGAGAGAAGCTCTTAAAAAGCTACCTGTTAATATAAAACAAGGTAAAACTCCATATAAGCTAGCTATGGGATCTAATCCAGAATGCGTTGTTAATGAGTTAGGTGGAACAAACGCGGTACAATCCTATAGAAATTTTTATCAAACAAAACAAGAGAAGTTCAAAATGATTTGGACTAATCGTAAACAACCGGAGTGGTTTAATGCCATTATATGATTTTAGAAATTTAACTTCTGGCGAAGTATATACAAAAATGATGTCTATTGCTGACATGCAAGAATACGTTAAAGATGAAAACATTCAACAAGTACTTTCAGCTCCAAAGATTATTGGAGAAACTGGTGGATCTGTTTTAAAGAAAGCAGGCGAAGGATGGAAAGAAGTCCAATCAAGAATTCAAAGTGGAATGCCACCAGCTGATAGAGGGAATATCAATACAAAATGAATAAAAAACCATTACGTTTAAAACTAGAGCATTTAGTAAAGCTTGATCCATTAACTCAGAATCAAAAACTAGCATTCGAATCTTTTGCTAGTGGTAATCATCTATGCTTAGATGGTTCAGCTGGTACTGGTAAGACCTTTATATCTCTATATCTCGCATTAGAAGCTGTGTTTAATAAAGAATATGAAAAGGTTATTATTGTACGTTCTGCAGTTCCCACAAGAGACATGGGATTTCTTCCTGGAACTCAAGAAGAAAAAGAAGACGCTTACACAGCTCCATATAAAGCAATTGTTAATGATCTATTTGAAGATTCAGATGCTTGGACAAAGCTTACTTCGGGTAAACAAATAGAGTTTCTTACAACATCGTTTATTCGTGGTATTACTCTTAAAAATGCAATTGTTATTATTGATGAATCTCAAAACTGTACCTATCACGAACTTTGCTCAGTTATAACAAGACTCGGCGAAGATTGTAGATTTATAATGGCTGGTGATTACTATCAATCAGACTTTACTCGTAAGGGTGATCAAAATGGTATTAGTTATTTCATCAATATCATTAAAAATATGCGTGCATTTGATCATATTGAATTCAAGTGGGAAGACATTGTAAGATCTGGCTTTGTAAGGGATTTCATTATGACTAAAGAAATGATTGAACGAGGGGAATTAGATTAAGCTTATAACTAAATGATCTAATAAATGGTAAAATAAATGTTTACACAATCCCAAAACTATGATATAATATACATATATTAAATGATAAAGAAAGGAACTACATTATGAGTAGATGGCGACATGAAGATAAAAATGAATCACGAGATTACGATGCAGAAGCTCGAAATCTAATTAAACCTTTATCGCATTTTAAACTCTATGAACTATATGGCATAGTACATAAAGAGAAGCTAAAGTCCAATAAGCCTGAACGCGATCTGGAATTAGCTGCAGTTCATCGAGCTATCGAAAATACTTCTGGTATTGATCCCTATAAACTGAATTTTACCATTAATGGCTATAAGTCAGAAATGGCTCAAACGGGCAGGCCTCAAGATGGCTCTAGACGTCCATGGCGCAAACAAGTATGAATAAAGGAAACTTCGAACATGAACCAATTGATCTTGGCTACAAAGATTTGGTCGCAAAGACTACTGATGCTGGGCGAAAATACGCTGCTCCTAATGGGATTAAGTATCCTTCTATTACTACAGTACTTTCTATACTAAGTGAAGACCACATTAGGGAATGGAGAGCAAGAGTAGGAGACGAACAAGCTAATAAAATTAGCAGCAGGGCTTCTACTCGTGGTACTGCAGTCCATTCTGTATTGGAAAGATACGTAGATAATGAAGAAGACTATTTAAAAGATGCTAATCTTATTGTAAAGTCCAACTTTATGGAAGTAAAAGAAATCTTAGATAGTCGACTAACCAAGGTCTATGCCCAAGAGGCTGCTTTATACTCAGAACATCTAGGTGTTGCTGGTAGAGTAGATTGCGTTGGAGTCTTTGATGGTAAAAATTCTATTATTGATTATAAGACTTCAGCTAAGACTAAGAAAAAAGAATGGTGTGAAGGTTACTTCATACAAGAAACTGCATATGCTATTATGTGGGAAGAACGGACAGGGATGCCAATTACTCAATTAGTTACTGTAATCGCTGGTGATGAGGGCGCTCAAGTCTTTATTGAACATCGTGACAACTGGTCTAAAAAGTTACTAGAAACTATTACTGAATATAAAAGACGCAAACTATTCGGACATAAATAATGAAGAATTTAATTAAAAATGCCATGCAAACTCCTGACGGCACGATCTTAGAATCGACACATCGTCACGATTATAAGACACATACTGATGCCAATGGTAAGACTTATATGGTTGATGGAGGATTAGCTTATGTTCGTCGTAGCGCGCATGGTGATGAAGTAGATTTATGTTTATATGATAATGAACCTCACGAAATTCAAGCTAAAGTTTTGACTTGGGGTTCTTATGGTATCAATGGTGACCAACCAATTCGTTGGATACCTATTGGCGACATGGAAACTGATCATCTCAAAGCAGTTTTAGAACAGTGCAACCCACCTGGTGTACTAAAGTCATGTATGATTGAGGAGTTAATAAGACGATGACAATGCCGAATGAGAGAAGATGGGCTATAAAGAATACTGAAATATTTCTCAGAGATTTGATGGATCCCAAGAAGACACCACGGGTACCAAGTGCTATAAGAAAAGAAGCATATAGATGTTTGAAGCATTATCCTGGTGAGTATCATATGGAAGAGGCACGAAAACTAGCACCAGAAATATTTGGCGATTGGAATGCTGGTATTAAAAGCGATAGTTGGTTGGAGGATTAATGAGGATTTCTAAAAGCTTAGAAGTGATAGCAAAGCAACAGATATCAATTTGCTGCGAAACTCTATGTGAACGAGCTCCAGTTGAAGAATATATTAACTGGCTTGAATGCGAAATTAAAGACTTACGTAAATACATTAAAGCACTTGAAGAGGCTGTACAATGAGTCAAGATTACCACCCAGACTGCTGGGTTGTTGTTAAAATAATAATAGAAGGCAGAACTTACTACAAAGTATTAGCAGGATGGAGTGGTGGTTACTTACATGGTGATTCGTGGCGCCTAAACAGCGGCATTAATCTTGTATTTGACCATGAAGATGAAATTCACTTTTATGGTCACAGTGGTTCTAATTACATATGTCATAAAGAAACATATGGGCTTAGAATGAGTATTGCTGGTATCTTTAAACAAATGCAAGAAACTGGTAATGGCCTAGATGGTTCTGCCAAAGTGGAGTTGATGCCAGAAGACACAGATTGGAGTACATTAATTAATGCCAACGTATAACTATAAGTGCAAACAATGCGATCATGGATTTGAAATCATGCAGCGTATGAGCGATGACCCACTTGTTAATTGTCCAGAATGTAAAAAGGATGAACTTAAAAAGGTTATGGTTCCTAGTACTACTGGTGGGTTTAAATTAAAAGGTAAAGGCTGGTTTAAGAGCGGCGGTTACTAATAACATATAATTTAAAGGAGAAGATAAATGAGAAATTTTAGGCAAGACATGATAAAAACATCTATGGCATATATGCAAGCTCAAGCAGCAAAGCATCAAATGAATGCAGACATTATTTTGAGCAATCAAGTATCAGTCGGAGAGCATTCAGATCAAATGGAAACTCTTGAAAAAGAGCTTGGTTTAATGGCTGAGTATGTTGATAAGTACAATATGTTAGAAAAATATTTTCAATATAGGTGAAATAAACGTTTACAACGCACTAAAAGTATGATATAATATACCTATAAATTGATAAGGACTTATGAAAGAAATGAAAGAAAATATAATATTAGTTGATTGCGATGGCGTCTTATGTGACTGGGAGTATTCATTTACTCAATGGATGAACCACAAAGGATTCCCTACGATTGATGATCAACAATATAATGTTGGTAAAAGATTTGGAATATCCAAAGAGTATGGTCATGACCTAGTAGCTGAGTTTAATGATTCAGCAGCCATTGGTTTCTTACCACCATTAAGAGATGCTGTTTATTACATGAAACGACTTAATATGTTGCATGGTTATAGATTCCATTGCGTTACATCTTTAAGTATAAATAAATATGCACAAAGACTTAGAACACAAAACCTTGAGCTGTTATTTGGTAAAGGTATGTTTGATGATTATGTCTATCTAGCATGTGGTGCTGATAAGACTGAAGCTTTGGCTAAATACGAAGGAACTGAATGTTTCTGGGTTGAAGATAAACCAGAGAATGCTGAAGTTGGAGCTTCATTTGGACTTAATTCAATACTTGTAGCTCATGATCATAACGCGTATTATGAAGGTGATATACCACGTTATTGGAAATGGAAAGAAATTTATAAACATATTACAGGAGAAATCTAATGCCAATCAAATTTAAAGATAGCGTTAAGAATCAAAAAACTGGCATGGTACAAAACTATTACATGCAATCAACTTCAACTAATGAGTTGAAAGAAGCTTTAGATAATAGTAATACACCACCAAAAAAGAAGCAGAAGATTCGTAATGAATTAACTAAGCGTGGCAATGTCTAAGTGGTGGAGAATCTGGGCTAAGAGTCTAGGAGAAAAGGTTGGTGAAACTGATAAGCAAGCAGATACTATTGCCTTTATTCGTAGCATCTGGTGGCTTACACATATGCTTACTTGTCTGGCAATCATACTTAACGCTATAGCAAATCATGGTTGGGCCCTAATTGGATTATGAAAATAACAATAAACGTTGAAATTGATACAGAAAATCAAACAGATGTAGATACTATTGAAGATCTAGTTAATATAATTAAACAAATTAAAGACCAAAATACAGAAGATAATTAGAAGCTTTAGCATTCTTACTTGTATAAATAACTGTAAAGGAGAGAGTTATTTATGAGTGATTTATTAGATTTTGATTTTGGTTTTACAGCCGTTGATGAAAACGAGCTTGAAGCTGTACAGACGAGTCAAGTCTTTGCTACTGACGCTGCGGCATCAGTTCATGAATTAGAGGATAAGCTAAACAAGCTTTATAACTCTATACTTCCCCTTTTAACAAATTTAAAAAAGAATCCTGAAAAGGAATATATTCTATGGCCAAACAGAGTGGCTAAAATAGAACAGTTTGAAGATTTAATTACGGAGATTATTAAGTAATGACATTATTATCATCTGGGACAATTGCGCTTCAAAACGCTGGAACTAATTCAACTACTACTTCAGCTAATTCATTAGAAAGCGGTGTCTTATATCGTGGACAGGACACTTCTATTAATGTTACGTGCCAATACGAAATCTCCGGCGGAGATCAATTTCTAAATCGTGTGGAATGGCAAGGCCAAGTAGGAGGCTATCAGAGCGGTACCAGTGTCAGTACACGGTGGATGAGTGGTACTTCCCTTCCTATACTCAGCCTATTGATAGACGCACTTCCAATCGGCGCCAACGGTGTAAGGAACAGTACCCCTTCATTTATTGGTGAACCTACCTCAACATTTGGAAGTATTGGTAGTACGTTCTATACCGACGGTGCAGGTAATACAAGAACTATTAGAGCAATTATTTTTGGAAATCCTTCATCTTCACCTTCACCCAATGACACTAGACACTGGGTAATATTTGTATTAAATGGAACTAGTGTACCTAATAGTGATAATACATTTAAATCTCTTATACTTACTGGTAGTGGTACCGACTATACTTTTACTAGAAGTGGCGCTCACTATTCTTCTAGTAGTAATGGTTGCACCGCTTGGGCATGGGAATATAATAGCACAACTAGTAATAACGGGATTGATAGTATGTATACTTCTGGCACTACCGGCTTTGAAATTATGGGGCCTGATACTACAGTAACTGTTAATAATGGTATCGCAGAAGAAATGGGCGGAGCTGACAGTTCTAATGTTAGAATGTCAGACTATTATAGTAATGGCACTTTTATGGGTAATGTAACAGGAATTCCAACATCCGGACAATTAAAGATGTCAGATTTTTTTGGCAAGACCTTTGTTGGTCAGATATTTGACCATACGACCACACTTCTACCAGATTATTGGGCATATAGCAGTGGTGCATATGTAACTTACTATTATAATGGATTTATGTCTGGTAACAGCACCACAGCTGGTGACGGTGATTCCCTAAGCGATGCAACATTCCCAAATACTGGTACTATTACCTTTGGTGGCCTTACCAGAAATGCAAATGATGTTGAAATAACCCAGGTAACTTTTGAATCTGTTAATAATGCCTCATCAAGCACTAGCTTCACAATGGTATTAAAAGACTACAGTTCTGACCGTGGAACTTCATGGACTGGTACTGGATTCACTAACCTTGAAATTTATTTAGACCAATCAAATACTACAGGAACTCCTGATTTAACATTAGCATTAGCTGATGCTACCGCAACATATTCATCTCAGTCTACATATACTCAAATAAATTTACACTGGGCTGCAGCTGACGGCGGACAGCAGAGTTACGCAAATTACTTTGGTAATAGTGGAACCCCTGCTACTAACGGTACGCAAACACTTAACATAACAGGACTATCATAATATGACATTTACATACACACATATTGAAAATTCAAAATCGCGTACAGGATTTACTACTACACTAACAAAAGATAATGTTCGTATTGAAATGCCATCAGAAGTAAATAATGATTCTACTGTAAACACTACTCTATCAGAAAATATGATTCTTGCTCATTATCATGAGCAAGTAGGTTCTGTTAAAACACAAGTAAATGTTGCATATGATGTAGATGAAAATAATGCACTTGATAAAACTTATATGGCTGGAAGTCTAGCAAGAGAAGATTATTCAATAGGTACAACACAAGGTCAAGCAATAGTTGCTAAATTAGAAGCTACATGGCCTGATGAATTACCTTCATACACTGCACATGGTAACAACTTAGTAGCGGAATATACTGCTAATAGACCTCCTTATGTTAATGATAGTATTTCTTTTTATAACTTTGAAGAGCCATCTGATGCAGTTAAAACGACGTTTGGCGCAAGTTATCAACAGTATATGCCATGGTACGGTTTAAAATTCGATACAGTAACAGAATCCGTATTGGCCAAGTTTGTTATTCCTGCTGAAGAAATGTTACGGGTTGATGAAACATCTTATTATAATGTTCAAACCGCACTTCCTGTAGGAAGTTATCATTTCTATGCAAGAATACACGATAAGTCTAATAATATTAATGAAAACATCGATGTTTATTTCTTAGGTGCTCCAGATTTAGTAGAAACATGGTGTACTGAAAATTCGTATACATTTCCTTATGATATTAGTGATACTACTATAGAACCAAAGTTAATGATTTGGGGTTGTGTGTATAATACAACAACTAACGCATTTACTCATATTAAAGCTTATACGAGAGAAGAGGCATAACAAATGGCTATTCAGACTATCACACTGGATAATACAAATAAAGATTTATTTAAAGACGTTGATGAAAAATTTTGGCAGGTTATTAAAAAAGAACAATTATTATTTGAGATAAATAATAAATTTAAGAGGAAAGAAAATGTTTTGGAACAAAGAAGAAAAAACAGTGATTGATGTAGATCAATTAAGAGAAACACTAATTATTGACGAGGGCCAAGTAAATGAAATTTATGAAGACCATCTGGGCTACGCAACTTTTGGAATTGGACATTTGGTCCTCGAATCAGATCCAGAGCATGGCCAAGCTGTGGGAACCCCAGTGTCAGAAGAAAGAACTATTGAATGTTTTGAGCAGGACGTACAATCTGTCCTCTCTGACTGTAGAAAACTACATGATGAATGGGATAGTTATCCCCAAGAAGCAAAACAAGTAATTGCGAACATGATGTTTAATATGGGACTTACGCGCTTAAGCAAATTTAAAAATCACAATGCAGCGCTGCAATGTGGTGATTGGAAAGGAGCTGCTGTAGAAGGCAGAGATTCAAGATGGTACAAGCAAGTAACGAACAGAGCAGAAAGACTTATGGTAAGACTAGAGGCCCTTTAAAGGTCGAATCTAGTATTCCACAAGAAGAACAAAAAAGTAAAGGTTGGTATTGGTGCCATGAAAAACAAGGTCTTTTTAGATACTCAGACTGGCATAAAAGTTTAAAAGAACTAAATTTAATTAGTTCATAGAGGAGAAATAAATGAAAATTAAGTTACAAGGTAGTCAAGGCAATCTGGCTACAGCAACAAACATGAGCTTTGCTACATTAGTAAGAGTATATAACAGTGGAGCTGGAGATTTAGTATTAACTCAAAAAGAAGGCGCAGCTGTTATTGGTACAATTACTATTCCAAGTAAAGGTATTGAACTTATTAAAAAAATGCCATCTGAAACTTTAGAAGGCGGTGCTGCTTTATTGGCTGTATCGGTTGCTCAGCTTTAATTAGTTAATATGGAAAATATATTTGCTCTTATAAGTGATGTAGGATTACCAATTGCAGGTGCGCTTGTGAGTGGTTTTTTTATATTTACTATTATAAGGCAAATGTTAAGTGGCGTCTTAGAACAAATAGATACACTTAATATATTTACCAAAAGTTTAGAAAACAGAGCGCGTACTATGAATAACGAAATCATTAAAATCGATATGTTAGTTTCAAGCGCGCTAGAACTGACTCCACCTATTGATAGAATAGCAAGGGCAGAAAATTTTGTAGAAGACGGTAATATCGACGTCAGAAGAGATTAAGTGGAAGATTTAAATCCAGCGGTACTTATTGCCGAATATGGATTTAGCACTATTGCCATTGTTGGAATGGGATACTTTGTATTCTTTATTTGGAAATTCATTAATGATGAATTAGATCCAAAGCTATCAGAAACGCATATGGGACTTATTAGATTAATTGATCAAATTAGAATGCTTGATCAAGATATGATACGTCTGCAAGAAAAAGTAAAAGTCGTTTTAGAGTATAGGGACAGGCAAAAGCAATTAAACGAGAATAAAAATGAAAATAAAGATTAAAGATATATTATTAGCTGCAATGTTTTTTATGGCCTTTCAAGGTTTGGTTGTACAAGCAGATGAAATAAAATTTGGCTTTAAGAATCCATCGTTTAGTGGTAATGGAACAGGCGCTCATTATTTAACTATTGAGAACCAAGAAAATAGTCGTAAAAAGGCTATTAAAGACGCATTAGAAGCTGCTGAAAAGGCCGCTCAAAGAGAAGCTGATAATACTACAATGGCTAAGTTTATAAGAAACTTAGAAAGTAGAATATATGCTCAAATGTCTAAACAATTAGTTGAATCAATGTTTTCTAATGATGGTGCTGTAAGATATGGTTCTTTTACATTAGAAGGTAATGTGGTAACATATGAAGTTATTACAAATATTGATGGTTCTGAATTTATTAAAATGACTATTGTAGATTCAGATGGAACAACTACTGTAATTGAAATACCAGTAGGATCTGGTAACTTTGGCCAGGATTCAGACGGTGGGTAAGTACATATTAGTATTACTACTACTCAGTGGATGCGCACAAATACCACAATGGTCTGCAGATCCACAAAAATGCGCAAGTGATAAACCTTATTTGTGGGATCAATTTAAAACACGAAAATTTATTTGTGTTGATAATGCTGAAGCTATTAGACTTCCAGCATTTGTAGATCTATTAAATCTACCACCAGCTAAAGAAAAACCAGTTGTCGCTGTATATTCGTTTAAAGATCTAACTGGCCAAAGAAAATCAGTAGATAACATAGCATCGTTTTCAACTGCAGTTACACAAGGCGCTACTGAAATGTTAATTGACGCTCTTAAAACTGCTGGAGGCGGGACTTGGTTTAGAGTAGTAGAAAGACAAGGCCTTGATAACCTTGTACGAGAAAGACAGATAGTTAGATCTACTCGTCAAGATATTGCTAAGGTTACTGATACCGAAGCACAAGGAGTTGGACCACTTTTATTTGCAGGAATGATAATTGAAGGTGGTATAATTGGTTATGATACCAATACTGAAACGGGTGGCCGTGGGGCTAGAACGTTAGGTATTGGTTTTAGCCGTATGTATCGTAAAGACGTGGTTACAGTTTCAATAAGAGCTGTATCAGTTTTAACGGGTGAGATTTTGTTAAACGTCCAAGCTAGAAAGTCGGTTCTTTCTTACGGTTCAGGTGGTGACGTGTTCAGGTTCTATGAACAAGGCACGCAACTAGTTGAATATGAGGATGGTGTGGGTAATAATGAGAGTGTGACGTATGCAGTACGTACAGCTGTTGAAGCTGGAGTATTGGAACTAATATACCAAGGGCATGACCGAGGCTTTTGGGATTTAACCGAGGGCCATAGACATCCCCATCAAATAGATGGTAAAAATATAAGGCACTCACATAAAGAGGATAACGAAAATGAAAAAATTAATTAGTATAGCAGGATTGCTATTCTTAGTTATGGCAGGATCTGTTTTCGCACAAGCCACGGACGACAACGAAATTATGATAGAACAAAGTGGTGACACTTTAACTTTATATATCGATCAAATAGGTTATGGTAATAAAATCGGATTAGATGATTTTAGTGGAACTGGTTCGGATATGACTATTGTTGGTCAGGGCTTGACCATAGATATAGATATGGTTGGTAATCAAAACAAGATTTATGGTCCTATTATTCAGGATACATCAGATCTTACGTTTAGTATTACTGGTGATGATAACGTTATAGATTGGAATATTGGTTATATTGGTAACACAGATGATTCAAACTATGACTTTAGCATTACAGGAGATCAAAATACATTTGATATTGATCAAGGGTATGTCTATAGCGCTGAAAGACTTGACGCCGATTTAATATTGGTTGGTAATTATAATGTGTGGGATATAGACTTTGAAGCTGATGATTCTATATGGAATTTTGACGTTACTGGTGACAGCAATGACATTAATACATTACAGAATGATGGTGCTCAAACTTTAATATTTAATTTTGTTGGCGATAATGGTGATATTGATATTAACCAAATTGGCGGTACATGCGCGAGTTCAGCAGGCGTTGCATGTGTATCTCCTAATGGTATTATTGATATGGATATTACTTCAGACAATGCTACAATACAGATTACGCAAAAAGATACTAATACCGATTCTTAGTACATTATTTATCAGTGGAGTCGCATTTAGTGACTCCATTGGTGATATTGTAGAATCTGCTGGTATAAGTCAAATCGTTAGAAATAACGAATCGATTAGCGTATCTGGTTCAGATATGTCTATAGAATTAAATGACGAAGCTAAAACTGGTAATGGAAGAATGCTTATTGAGTTTTTAGATGAAGCTCAATTATCATTAAGAGAACATTCAGAAGTATTGATAGATGAAATATATTATGATCCAGATCCTTCACTCTCAAAAATGAGTATGAAGTTTACAATGGGTACAGCTAGATTTGCTTCAGGCAGATTAGGTTTAGTCAATAAAGCAAATATTGATATAAAAACACCAACGGCATCTATTGCCGTAAGAGGTACAGATTTTACAACGACTGTTGATGAGTTAGGCAGATCACTCATTATTTTATTACCAGATGATAAGGGCAATCCATCTGGAGAAATTATTGTTTCCAATGAAGGTGGTACAGTAACTCTTAATCAAGTATACGCAGCAACAATGGTATCTGCATTAGACACGTCTCCAACTCAAACAGTCAAACTTAATGGAATTACACCTTCTATTATCGATAACATGTTTATCGTAGCCCCACCTCAAGAAGTAAAAGATAGAATTCAAGAAGAACAAGCTGATGAAGCAAACGAAGACCAAGGTTTATTGGACATAGATTTTTTAGAGTTTACAGAATTAGAAAAGGACGAGTTAGCTGAAGATACTCTTGATGATTTTAATGAGCTAGATGTTGACGAGCTAGATGTTGAATATCTAGTAGATGTTTTAGATATGATAGATAGTTCTGACCTATTTGATACATTAGGCGAATTTGATATTAAAGGAGCAGCAAAAGGCTTTAATCAGCAATCACAGTATAATGTATTTTTACAAGATGGATCAATAATATTATATAGAAACATTAATGGAGTTATAAGAATTAAAATAGGAGCTGGCGGTAACTTTACGCTTGCTACAACAACGCCAACCTGGGATGGCATAATTACGGGTAACGAAGGCGAAGATATCGTCATATATATAAATCAGGTGAATTAATATGTTAGATAAATTAGAAGAATATTCAATGAAAGCTTTAATATGGGTAAGTGTTTTATTTTGGCCTATTATTCTATTGTCGCTACTTATAGCACCACTATTTGCAAATGCTGATGATAACGTAATATCATTAGAACAATCTGGCGATAACCTTCAATTAGGTGTTGATCAAATAGGTTATAACAATACAATTATGATGTTTGATTCTCAATCATACATTTCAGCATCAAATTTATCAATGTATCTCGTACAACACAATGATAGTAATGGTATTAATAAAATAACGTTTGATGAAGTAAGTGGTTCGGGTAATCAAATGAAATTAGCTCAAGGAGTCGCATGGTATACTCTTGATTCTGAAACTGATTTAAGTTGGTGGAGCGATGCTTGGGAAGGCGGTGGCCATGAAATCGATGTTACACTATATGGTGATAATAACGATATAGCAGTTCAACAAACAAACCAAGAGTCTACTTCAGGTCATAGCTTTGATTTACATTTGGCTGGAGATGGTAATAAGATTCAAGTTAAACAACAAAGCGATGGTGATAAGAACCTAAACTTAACAATTTATAACGATTATAACGATGTGTTTGTTCGTCAAAAAGGCGCCAATGCAAATCATAATGCGACCATAACTCTTGATGGTTTATATGGTACAAATTTAACTTTAAAACAAATGAGTACCACTAACCAAACATATAGTATAAGTATTGACTGTATGACGTTTGGTGGTTGTAGTACATCAGTAACACAAGACTAATGAAATACATTACGTCAATATGGACAACATTATTGATTGGATTATTGTTAGTAAGCGTCAGAGTATCAGATCCAGCCTTAGTTGAACAATTACGTCTAAACACCTTCGATACCTATATTAAGACAATCACTCTGCGTGATTCCACTAGGGTAACCCTATTGAACATAGGAGAAGATTCACTCAGCGTGATGGGTCAGTATCCCTTTCCGAGATCAACTTATGCTCAAATAATAAGTGACCTCAGAGCAGCAAATGCAGGGATAATAGGGTTTACTATTATGTTTCCAGAGGCAGATCGGTTTGGCGGTGATGAAATCTTTGCTTCTTGGGTGAAAGACAATGGTATTATTTTAGCACAAGATGCAGATGAAAACGGAAAAAGCACTTCTGCGCCCTATGTTGGAACAGCCATCTTTGGGACAGGTAATCCACTAGATTGGGCAATAAGATATAAGGGATTAGTAACTAATATTCCAGAGATAGAAGCTGGAGCTTGGGGCCATGGTCTTATAAATGCTATGCCAGAAGTTGATGGATTGGTAAGACGTGTTCCTCTCATATCTCAAATCAATAATGAGTTATATCCTTCGTTTGCTTTAGAAACAACTCGGGTAATAAATGACAAGTTATCATATACTGTAAAAGTTAACGATCTGGGTATTGAAGAGGTTATACTAAGACCACATAGAATATCATCAGATGCTAATGGTTCTATATGGATTAACCCGAACTATAAGTTTAAGGAAATAGAGCTCGGGACCAGCGAATTACCTGATCTTCAGGGTTCGACTGTTCTGATTGGCTTGACGGCGAAAGGATTATCGTCACAGATTCCAACTGCTTCAGGTCTACGATCCGCACACCATCTTCAAGCTGCAGCGCTAGAGACAATTCTGTCAGGAGACTCGATATCCCGTCCGATATGGTCAGATCTGGCGGAAATAGCGGTAATTGTAATTGGATCTCTTTTGATAATTCTTGCGATTTACTATGCGTCAATTCTTGTTTCATTAATAACATTTCTCCTGTCACTATGTCTAGTCTCTGGCGTCGTTTTCTACTCTTGGAACGAATCTCGAATTCTCCTTGATATTAGTTATGTGTCAATAGTATATATATTAGTCTTCGCATCAGGGTCATTTAATAACTTCTATAAACAATTTATGCTAAGACAGCAAATCAAAAAACAGTTCGAGACCTACCTAGATCCTAAGCAAGTCTATCTACTACAAAAGAATCCTGAATTGCTAAGACTTGGTGGAGATCGTAAAGAGATGACGTTCTTATTTATGGACATATGTGGGTTTACGCCTATATCAGAATATTATAAGAATAACAATGATCCAGAAGGCTTAGTTGAATTAGTCAATGAATTCCTAGATGCGATGACTAAGATCATATTAGCAAACGGCGGTACTATTGACAAATACATGGGTGATTGTATTATGGCATTTTGGAATGCCCCACTACCTTGTGATAACCATGCTGAAATGGCTGTAAAGTCAGCAATAGAAATAGAGGTAAAAACAAATGAACTCAAAGAAGTATATAAATCAAGAGGTCTTCCTGATATTAATGTTGGTACTGGCGTTAACACCGGGGATTGCATTGTTGGTAACATGGGTTCTGAATCCAGATTCGATTACTCAGTCATTGGAGATGCAGTCAATCTTGCAGCCCGTCTCGAAGCAACTGCCGCACGACATGAGTATGTAGACTATAAGACAATCATCTCGTCATATACTCAAGAACAGCTTCCAGATGAGTATAAATGCGAAGAAATAGGCAAAATCAAGGTTAAGGGTAAAGAAGAGCTTATAACCATATATTCACCAAAGTTATAGTCTATATAACAAAATGATCTAAAAATAAGTGAATTAAACGTTTACAAACGTCCCAAAGTATAGTATAATATACCCCTAATCAAATGAAAGGAAAGAAGCATGGTCTATAACACACAACTTCACATCCCTACTAAATCTCTAGACTTACTTAACCAATTTGCAATTTCACATGGTTGTACTTACAAACTTATTAAATCTAAAGCCTCTAAACAACTCATTCAATTCTCTTCTGGTAATTTTGATCACCTCGAAGAATTAATCCAACAAACACTTGGGTTTATCCCAACTGAAAAAAAACTTAAAACTCTAATATGGGAATCATAAATTTAATTTAGATCATTTAGTTATATCCTTATTCCTAAATGATCTAAAAAAAGTGAAAAAAAGGTGTACAAATAATCAAATGTATGATACAATAGCTATATAAATTGATAAGGAAGGTTACATGCCACATATTAAAATCTCAGGCAGAATCAAAGAAAAGGCTAGAGTTGGTCGTTACATTGAATCACTAGCTAAAGAACTTGGTATTAATCGCATGTGGTCAAAGATTATCTTTGTCAAATTCAAAACAAAGCTAGACAATGAAAGTCAGGGTCTCTGCTGGGGCTGTAAAGACGAAGGCTATGCTGAAATAAACATAGCTCGTACTTCAGATGGTGAGGTTATACCCTATGAAATGATGATGCAAACACTAGCTCATGAGATGGTACATGCTAAGCAATATATTAGAGGCGAACTCAATGGTTACAATCAATCATGGAAAGGACGTAAGCCACGTAACTACAAATATGAGAATGCTCCTTGGGAAAAAGAAGCATACCGTCGTGAAGAAGAGTTATATCAAAAGTGCTGGTTATAACTAAATGATCTAAAAAAAGTGAATTATTTTCACTCAGGTCGTTTACAATGCTCTCAGACTATGATACAATATACCTATATTAAATAATGCTGAAAAGGAAATATACTATGAAAAAATCAATCTTAAATGCGATCAACTCCATCAGTTCTACTGAAGAAATGAACGAAGTAATTAATTTAATAAAGCTCAAGCAGCGCCAGCTACGTGATGTTAAAGCTTTCTCAATTAAAGCTGGTCTTAATGTTGGTGATACTGTTAGCGTCAATGGTCGACACGGTAAGAGAACTGGAGTGATCGAAAAAATCAAAGTCAAAAAGGCAATTGTTAGAATCGATGGTGGCCTTTGGGATTGTCCTTTAACTCTTTTGGAGGCAGTATAATATGTCATTAAGTAAAACTGAAAAATTCACTGCAATTACATGGGGTTTAGCTGGAGCTTTACTTCTTGCATTGTTAGTCGATACAGTTGATACTGTTCTTGATCGACCAGATGTCCACTATAGTAACTCAACAGGCGAATGCGTAAGAGTTCTTAATTACGCTGAAGACGATCTTTATTCTTGTGATAACCTTCCTTCTAAATACAACAAAGTATGGGTACTTTAATATGTTAATATGGCAAAAAGAATCTCCAGTTACTGGTCAAACCAACACTATGGCTATCAATGCGACAGTTGAACAAGTCGAGTTGTGGCAAAATGGTATGCTTATTCAAGATGCTATGCCACAAGCATCTGCGGACGAAAGAGAGTTTCTGATCAGTGGCTGTACTCCAGCTTGCTGGGATCAATTAGGAGGCGAAGAGTAATGAGTACCACAATGGCGTATTGTGACTACATTGCCCATACTATTATTAAGCCAGCTCTTACAAGCGATTTACATGCTACCAATGGCTTAATGGATTATGTTGGTAAAATATCAATGGACTTGCATAAAGAAGGCTGGATGCAAACAACAACAAAGACCATTGAATGCGCTGACGTTAACGGTAAGAAGTACAAAATTACTGTTGAAGAAATTTAAAATAAGTGAAAATAAACGTTTACAAACACTGTAAACTATGATATAATATACCTATATTAAATGATAAAGAAAGGAAAAGATTATGGATAGAATGGCAATGATCAAAGCAGCTGCAGAAAAAGCTAAGCAAAAGAAACAGTTTAAAGCTGCAGTAACTAAGGTTTACTCTAAGCCAAAAGACCATTATAACAAGCTTACCAAGTCTGTTAAAAAAGCTGGTCATCAAGCTCCTAGTAGTCTAGAATGTTTCAAGGAAGAAAACATGTACTACACCGATAAAGAAACCCAAGACTATATTGCGGGATCTTCTTACATGGATGCATACAACGAAATGAAAAACGATTGGGATAACTAAGCTATGACTGAGTATACTGAAGAAGTTCAATCAATCTTGCGTAAACAAGCTGTTGAAGTTTGGGCCGCGCAATGTCAATACATCTTAGGCGAAAAGGGTTATATCGAAAAAGCTTTTAACAGTGGATTAATAACTCGTGAGTACCATGATGGTACTATTGTAACAGTTGAAGAATCAAAGCCTATGGCAACTCTCTTACTAGAAGCACCTAGCAAATTATGAACTATATTGGATCTATAAACTACACCCCATCGGGTCGTAAAAGAAAGAGTAAAGCTCTTAAGACAGTGCGTAAAACCAAGCAAGTGTTTAAACCACTTAAGGTCGAAAAGTCTTTAGCTGAACTTAGAATGGAAGAATTCAATAAAAAGTATCGATCTTTTACTGGAGAATCTAAATATCAAACTCCAGAAGACACCTCTTGGAAAGCAACAGAATCCAAGAATTTCACAGTAGCTCCAGCGTATAATAAAGGAGCATATCAAGTAATTCCACGTAACGATGTGGAACATATAGGAAAGTAACTATGGAAATCATAGAAATAGCAATCGCAACAGTAATTTCAGTGTTTATTATTTGGTTTGGAATAACCTCATCAATTATAGCATCAGAAGAACAAGCAATAAGACGTAAAAACTTTGATGCTGGAACACACGACTATTATGGTAATAAATTAGGAGAAGACGATGGCAAATAGCATGCTACTTAGTGAGTTTTACGGCTCAGATAAATTCAAAAATCGTAAAGCCGATGTACTACGTTCGTTTGGAGAAAGTCCTAGCTTTGGCATTCGAATGTATATTGATGGCGAATCTCTAGGCATTGAGTGGTATAAAGGACATAATGAACTGTATGCCGAGTCAGCCGCAGAAAACTATGTTTCAGGCATTAAAAACTATGAAAGGGATTAATTGAAAATAATTGTTTACATTCGTAGTAAAGTATGTTATAATAGATCTATATTATAAAAGGAGTAGATTATGGCGAGTAAAGCGTTAGAAAAGGCTAGAGTTAAAGGCCGCAAAAACAGAAGTTCTATTGACGAAATTAAGATGGGTGCAGAGCCGGTCTTTCAAAAAGGTGAAACAGCCAAAGACGTTGATAAACGACTAGCTATGTGGAGTAAAGCTGCTGCTTGGTATAACTACTTCTATAAGCCTAAAGACTATATTGATCCTATGCTATCTTTTGCTACTGAAGTCTGCAAGTACGATAAAGATAAAATTAAAACTCTTAAAAAGCTCAAGGATTGGGAACTTACTGGTAAACTAGGTAAAGTTGCAAAGCTTTGGCAAAGAGGCTACGAGTATACTAAGCCTGAAATGACTCGATGGAAAGAAGAGCTTAATGAAATCTATATCAAAGCACAAGCTGCTGTAGAAGAAGAAGTTGCTGCTCCTGCAGAAAAGGTTGCGATATCAGTTCAACAAAGACAAAGAGATAAAATCAACGAAACTATTGCTGTAGATTGGGATGAAATCGTTGATGGGTGGGTTGATGAAAAATACACTCAAAGCATCGATGTGTTTAAGTTGTTTAAGACATATGATCTTAAAGGCTCATCTATTAATATGTTTAAAGATATGGTGATGTGTGAATATCAACCAATCAAAGACGCATATGACAATAAGTGTGATCAATGCGTTGAAGCTTATAGTCATATCACTAAGCGTAAGCAGAATAAAATGCTTAAAGTTATGGAAGGTATCTTTAGTGATTTAGAACAGTTAAAGACTGCCAATAAAGCAGCTAAAGTTCCAAGAGCTAAAACGCCTAAAGCGTCTGATGTACAAGTAAAGAACCTTAAATATCGCACTGATAGTTTTGACGATAAGGTGAGTTCTATTAATCCAGTTATGATTCCTGGTAAACATACATTGTTCGTGTACAATACGAAGAATAAAAAGTTGATTCAATATGCTACAGAATCATTAAAAGGGTTTGAGGTAAGTGGTACTACCATTAAAAATATTGGTGACGGGAGTAAACAAACAACTCTTAGAAAGCCAGGAGAAATACTGCCACTTATTTTAAATAAATCAATCAAGCAAATCGACAAATTAGTTTGGGATACTGTTACTACTAAGATCAGTGAACCTAATGGTAGAATAAGTGCCGATTGCATATTACTCAGGGTGCTATGATCATTGATTTAGAACAAAAAATTATGACAAAGAAGCGGTTCTCAACTGCCGTTGAACAACTAGTTGTAAAGGGAAATATATCTTATATAGATGCAGCAACTTATATTATTGAAGAGAGGGGTATGGACTATAGTAATCTAAAGAAACTATTAACAGATTCACTCAAAGATAAGATGGAAGCTGAAGCAATAAGACTTAATTTAATTAGAGGCAAAAAGGGTAATCAACTACCCATTTAGGAGAATATTATGAGTAACGTTATTATACCATCATCACCAGCAGATGTTAAGCGAATCAAAGACTGTATTATTGAAATCAGTAATGCTATGACTTTGATCCAAGCACAAAAAGATTTTATTAAAGAAGCTGTAGATTCATGTTGTGAAGATGTTGAAATTGATAAGAAGCACTTGAGAAAGATGTCAACCATCTACCATAAGCAAAACCTATCTGAAATCCTAGGTGAGATCGAAGATGTGGAAGCTTTGTACGAAGGAGTCATGGCTTAGTAATGGATCCGTTTGAATCATATAAGTTATATAACGCGTTAAAGCTACACTTTGAGTCTGGCTACGATGCTGTTAAATATAACTTTAAGTCTAACGTCAGTCAAAAGACATTCTTTAAACGAAGAGATAAGTACTTCTTTGCTAAGCTAGCTAAGAAACACAATGGTAATCTAAAGGATTACTATATCTCTAACTTTAAAATGGGTCTGAGTTACGTTGGTGACATGATGGATGACGATGGCGAAAGGAACTATAAAGAACATCAAAGAATACAAGAAAGTATTCATAGAGTGTTTTCAGTTGATATAAATAGATTACGAGAAGAGGATGTTTTATTTGATGGATTGTTTCAATCTGTTGATGGTCAACTACCTCCTCTCGTTAAACTATGGTTGCAAGAAGAGATTAGTTTAGAGACTGTTGTTATTCTTAATGCTATTTTTGGATTTGTACCTAGAGAATCTGTAAGGATATCGGACACTATTATGTGGCCGGATACTAAACGGAAGATCGAAAAGTATAGTCCATTCGTAAACTTTAGTCGTGATAAATGTATAAATTTATTACAAAAAACGTTTACAAACGCATGAAAATGTGTTATAATATAACTTATATTATGCATTATGTGAAATACAATAGAAACGACAATTTTGTCGTAATACAACGCAATACGGAGATATAAAATGTCATTTGCAAACCTAAAGAGCTCGCGAGGCTCGTCAATCGACCAACTCGTAAAAGCAGCGGAAGCTGTATCTACTAAAACTGAATCAAAGAACTATGATGATGATCGGTTTTGGAAACCTACTAGAGATAAGGCAGGAAACGGCTATGCCGTAGTCAGATTTTTACCAGCTAAAGAGGGTGAAGACCTTCCTTGGGTAAGGTATTGGGATCATGGCTTTAAAGGTCCTACCGGTCTTTGGTACATTGAAAATAGCCGAACTTCAATTGGACAAGATGATCCTGTTAGTGAATCAAATGGTTTACTATGGAACTCTGGTCATGATGAGGATAAAGCATTAGCCCGTGATCGTAAGCGTAGGTTACATTATGTGAGTAATGTGCTAGTCGTATCTGATCCATCTAATCCTCAGAATGAAGGTAAGGTATTCGTATACAAGTTTGGTAAAAAGATCTTTGATAAAATCATGGATGTAATGCAGCCACAATTTGCAGATGAACAACCAGTAAATCCATACGACTTCTGGGAAGGCGCTGACTTTAAGATTAAAATTCGTAAAGTCGAAGGTTGGGTAAACTATGATAAGTCAGAGTTTGCGAAGGCTGCCCCTCTTATGGGTGGAGATGAAGAACAACTTGAGGGTGTATACAACAAACTACATTCTTTGGCTGACTTTATTGACCCTAAGAACTATAAGTCATATGATGAACTCAAAGCTAAGTTGAATAAAGTACTAGGCGTCGACGCTGGTCACATCTCTATGGATAATAATTCCATGATGCAATCAGCTCCAGTTGTTGAACAACCAACAATGCCAGCCGCTGAATCGGCATATATGAGTTCTAGTGATGAAGGCGAAGAGGATACGTTGTCCTACTTTGACAAGCTAGCTCAACAGGGCTAATATGCAATAATAAGAGTATGGGCTTAGCGGGAAGCTTTGATACCATACCGCCCACAAGGCCACCCCAGTTCAGTCTGGAGCATATCTGATAAAGTGTGTGGCACTCAAGGGATCCTTCGGGGTCCCTTTTTTTATCTCTTACTTCTATAGGTTATTTAGCCATAAGCGTTTTGGAGAGTATCGCCAACTCTATTTTTAGGTTGGGTATTGACTATTGTATTTTGAACAGTAGACTTCTTACTATTATCAGCTACAGCTACTGTACTATTTGATGCTCTAAGGCTTGCTAGATTTGCTTGTCCTTGCGCATTCTCAGCTGATGTAGTCTTAATCTCTTCGCCTTTCTCATTCATACCATCACCTTGAATTTTCATAGAATCGATTTGAGCATCACCAAAGGATTGTACTTTATTAAATCCTTTCATAAAGGCCTCACCCGGAGTATCACCACCCGGCCAAGCGGCGGCTAATCCAGCCACAGCACCCGCAGCAACTGCAAGTGGAAAGGTAGCGATCTTCTTAAAGATCTTTAGCAATTCAAAGCCTACATTTGCTATTGTAGCACCAATACCAATGTCAGCAATAGAATCCTTAATACTACCAATAAACCCTACAATAGTATCAGTAATAGAAGTAAATAGATTGCTGATCATATCAGAGAATGAGAATGAATTAAGTTGTTCAGCGAAGTTCTCAAAGCCTAACTTCGAAGCAATCCAGCTTACTCCACTCTTTAATAGATCAAGAGGCATACCAATTAAACCAGTAAGCAATCCAGATATACCACCAAATAGTCCGCCAATAATACCTTCAAGAAATCCTTTGTCTTTATACTTATCGAAACCAGACAATGCGCCTTTGAATGTATCAAATACACTCATAAGAACCGTAATTGGAACAAATAATCGACCAAGTATTCTACCAAAGCCAAATGCCGCTTTAGTAACGCTTCTCATTATTTTCATTACTCTACCAATGACTTCACCAACAGCTTTCATTGATTTACTAGAGCCACCACTAGGAACTAAAGCTTTAATAGAACTAAGTGCGTTTTTAATTCCATCTACCGGCGCTAATACGTATGCTTTAAATGATCTTAGCATACCTGCCATAGCTTTAAACGGTTTAGCAAGAGTACCTAATAACTTACCCATCTTACCAAAGAATCCAAGCTTACCAAACTGACCAGTGGCAGTTCTAAACACTTTTAATCCAGAGAAACCGGCTGCAAATGCGGCTTTCATATTCTTTAAACTATTAGTAACTACCTTAAATGTACTAGCAATTGATTTACCAATATTACTAGTCCTAGCAACAAAACCAGCGTTAAACGACTTAAAGAATCCACCTATAGCTGAAGTAAACGATTTGACAAAGGGTATCTTATTGAGTAGTTTAAAGACTCCACCAAAGAGTGTTTTCCATAAACGTAATACTGACTTAACTATTGGTCCCACAGCTTTAAGAACGCCTTTAGTTAATATCTTACCTAGTTTAACAAATGATTCAGTAATACCAAAAACAACACCAGCAGAAAGGCCAAGTAAGATCGTGGGAATAGACAATAGACTAGTAAAAGCTCCTTCTGCAACACTATCGATCTTACCAAGATCTTTAGTATTGTCAGCAATATCACCAAGAATATCGATTAGTTGCTGAGCTCTTGCATTAGCTTCTTTACGTTCTTCGGCTTTAAGACCAGAATCGCCAGAAAGAGTAGCCAATAACTTTTCAAACTCACGAGTTTGTTCAGATGTTAGGTCATTACCTTTCTCTTGCAATACAGCTGATAGTTTAGTTTGCGATTCAATAGATTCTGCAGCTGCCTGCTCTTCTTCTTTCGCTTTAACCATCGTTTGTATAAGCTGATCTAGTTTATTGTTACGATCTTCGCCTTGTTGTTCTGCGTCTTTAGCCATGAGTGTCTACCTTTATTTTTTGTTACCAAAGTTCTGTGTTCCAAAGAACGCAGCAACTATACCAGCAACAGCTACAAAGTATGTTGGTGCCATACTTCCTAATGTCTTTTGTGCTTCATCTAAACCAACCAAAGTTGCAAGTACTACAGCAAATGGATATAGTAATAAACCACCTAATGCAAACCATGTCATTTTACGTTGTGCATCACGCATAGCATCTTGATCATCAAGCTCTTTACGTTTAAATTCAAGGTACATAGCTTCTTCTGCTTTAGATACCTTACCATCGCCATTACTATCTGCTGGGTGATGGATCTTTTCCAATTCTTCAGACATTATTATCTCCTTTGTTCCTTCTTAATTCGTTCGTTCTCTTCTTTAATCCAATCTTGCAGAAGAGCAATGTATATTTCCCTCTCCCACGGCAACATATTATCTAGCTCTGTTAGGCTATATTGATGATGTTGCATCATCGTAAAGTTAGTCTTATAATGATTGACTAAACTATCATGAGAGAGGCCTATGTAAAAAAACTTTGTAGTCCCCTCAACTCAGTCTTGTTATCCACACCACATGATGAGCATTTGTATTCTATAACAGACTTAAGTGCTGGCATATTCTCAAAGAAATCTTGAATCTTTACAAATTGACTAGAGGACATTGATTCAACAAACTCTCTAACCTTTTTAGGACCCTCATCTTTTGCAAGATATACTCCTTCTTCGTCAAATATATTCTCAATACAAGCTTGTATGATACTAAATGCTGTTTCTACTGTTTCTTCAGTATTACTTTCTATAGCAGAAACGTCATCAAATGATGGGTAACGCATAGTAAGTCCAACATCATCTGTAATCATAATAACGTTATTTGATTCAGGTACCTCAACATTAATATCACTAAAATCAATAGTATAATCATTTGCATGTTCGCATGAATCACATTTAACTTTAAGGTTAATGCTTTCACCAACTGATTTAGATCGTAGTTCTAGGAACATATGTTCTACATCAAATACTGCTAACTTATTAACATCGATATCATCAAATACACATGACTTAATAATATCCTTTGTTGCTCTTACAATTTGTTTTTGATCGCTTGTCTCCATAGCCATCATTAATATCTTTTCTTCCTTAACAAGATAAGGTCTATATGTTACCTTTTGTCCTGTTGAGGGTATCACGGTCTCAAACCGTGAGCTATCTAGTTTTGGTAATGCCATTCTATTCTCCTAATTATATACTTAAATTATATTAAATACCAAGTGTTGCAGCAGCGATACTTGCTGTAGATAAAGCTGTATCTACTATATCCTCTGGTACATAGTTTTCGTAACTCAAAGTCACTGTCATTTTCTGGATAGTGTTCTCACTATTGTTATCCAGATTTATCGCACCTATAGTAACAGGGAATGCACCCTCTAATCTTACACTATAGATTGGAATATTTTGCTGATTTAATTGTTGTATAACAATATCAGTCGTAAAATCTTTTTTGTAGCCTGCTCTATACTTCTCAACGTCAAAGATACCTGTTGCCCATGCATCAAACATCTTTTTGATATAGTAGTCATTAGTAAGAATAAATGTCATACTAATATCTTCATTAATAATAGAGTATGGAATCTTAATTGCTTGACGTTCGGCAGTATAATCTATTGTTGTAATCTGCCGACCAGGAAGACTAACTGATTCGCATAGTATTGCAATATCTCTTGGATCTGGTATAAGATTCTTTGGTGATCCACCACTAATAGCATTCTTTGCAAGGTCACCAATCAAACTACTAGTATCCTGATTAAGTAATGACCTAACGCTGTTGGCTGTTGGAGGAGTAAAGAATACATTAAAGCGGTTTTGCATTGCAACTCCGCCTTTCTTTGCTATAGTTGCCTTTAGGTTGTCTATACTGTTCATGATGCGTATTGTTTCCTTGAGTATCTCCAAACAGATTCTGCTTTAACGCCTTTGAACTGTTCTGTTGGTAAGAATATTGCAATAGGCCATTCAGTCATAGGGACACGTACTATACGTGACTTAACATGGTCCATTAAGTAATGCTTAAAACATGGTGCAAATTCTTTATATTTCTTAGCACCAACTATAGTTGCATAACGTAGTTTCTGCAATCGTGTAGTATCATTCATAGTCTTAGGGGCTAAGTCCATCATTGCATCTAAGAACCGAGCACGTACTCCTGGTGATAGATAGTGCAAGTTCAGTCCATAGAAACCACCAGGTGCGGGTTCTACCATGATTGCTAGAGGGAATCTATCATAGTATGGTAGAGTTGCTTTGTGCTTAGGATCATAGAAATACATCATCATATCGCCAACTCTTGGATTTGTTGTAGGTTCTAATGCAGTATCCTTAAGCACTGTTCTTGGATTGGTATCACCCAACTTCTTAACGTTGCGCTTAAACCAGTTTTGAGCATCCTTAGTCCTAGGTGTTACCCCAGCTCTAAATGCTTGCGATTGTAGTGTATCAAAAAGTGAATTTGCCATATAACTATTTATAACTCTTCTTCGATTCGTTAATCATCTTAACACCGATATTTTTCAAGGTGTCCTCAGTCCATATCTGAAACTTCCATCCACGTGACTTAGCATAGTGCTGAGCCGCAGTCCATTTAGATGTGTTCTTAATATATGTAGTAACTTCAGCAAGATACTTCTTAGTCTTCTTACGAGTACTCTTAGGTGGTATAGTCTGCTTCTTAGGTTTGATTTCAACAAGGATAACTTCACCATTAGTCATCTCAATCAGCATATCAACAAAGTATCTATGTATTCGACCATCAGTGTTGCACTTATATGGTATAACAATCTCTTCGCTATTCCATCGAACTATCTGTGGATTAGCCTCAGCCCATCTCATTGCATTACGTTCCCATAGGGATCTATATGTTACCTTAGTAGGATCTCCAGCATATTTCTTTTTGTTCTTTACTGTGTACTTACCCTTGTAAGCGCTTGCGTAAGCCATATAAATAGTTCTATAGTTATTAATGTATTAGTATTTATATAGGTAGACAAACACATGACAATCTTAACATTCCCTGAGACACTCAGGTCAAAAGTATCCGAAGATGGATTTCCACACGTATCATTTTCAATGGCAAGAAAAGGAGTTCCTGAGTTCACTCAGATTCACTTGTTCGTCCCAGTGGGTATAGGATCTAATGACGGTATGAACTACGGGTCTGCTGAATTAGGAGTTGGCGGTGCTATTTCAACTGCAGCATCAGGAGGTGGAGAAGTAGGAGGAGCTGACATTATAGCTGCTACTACAAAAGCATTCAAGAGCGGGGGTGGTGCAAATCTTGCAGCAAGTGCTGAACTGAAGAGTGGATTGATAGTTAATCCCTATACTGCAACGACATTCGAAGGAGTCAATGTAAGACAATTCGAGTTTGCATTCAAACTTGTACCTACATCAGCTGCAGAATCAGTAACAGCTCATGATATAGAAAATGCGTTTAGAAAGTATATGTATCCAAAGGATATAGGTGCAGGATCGTTAGAGTATCCACCTACGTTTCGTATCAAATTCATGGCTGGTGGTAAGGTCAATAAGTATATGCCAAGAATCATAGATACATACCTTACTGGAATGACTGCAAGCTATAATGCGACAGGTAATTCCTTTCATGCAAACGACGGTAAGCTAGGAGCTGCACCAGTAGAAATAGATCTTACATTATCATTCCAAGAGGTACGGGCAATTACAAGAGATGATCTATATGGATCAGGTCTTAACTATATAGATGGATACGAATCAGCCGGTCATGTTGTTGGCGATACTCCAGATAGCCTTAATCAGAATAAAGAAGTAAACGTATCTAATATAGTGGGAGGATAATATGAGTTACTTTAGACAGTTTCCTAAGCTACCTTATGATTTCGATCGTAATGGTATCAAACAGACAGTAGTCGATATCTATAGAAGTGCAAGACCACTCAAAGCTTACCTTGATGATCTTAATGCGTATAGCTTCTATGATATAAAGAATGGCGAACGACCTGATATCGTATCGCAACGCTTATATGGTACTACTCAGTTCTATTGGACGTTCTTCGTTATTAACGATTTCCTTCATGACGGACTTGCTGCATGGCCGATGAGTCAAGAAAAGCTTCAAGCGTATATGAAACAAGAATATGAAGGTGTAGTCATTACAACGAATCCTTATGTAGATGAGACAG